>Ga0265298_10009029_pt1 | contig 11916 bp, 7 predicted proteins | sample AusTroGonzalo_MG_3_FD_193486 | JGI IMG/M metagenome (GOLD analysis project Ga0265298, IMG submission 193486) | Bovine rumen microbial communities from tropical cattle in Woodstock, Queensland, Australia - Gonzalo_01 | ecosystem: Host-associated > Mammals > Digestive system > Stomach > Rumen ...
CCTTCAATGCGTGACAAAATTGTTTGACATGGGATGCCATCTGGTGATTCTGGCATGTAATACGGCATCGGCCAAGGCCTTGAGGACAATCCAGCAGATTGACCTGCCCCGTCTTGATGCCAGCCGCAGGGTGTTGGGGATTATCCGTCCTACCGTGGAATCCATCGGTGAATTGACACAATCCCGTCATGTAGGGCTTCTGGCTACTCCCGGTACTGTGAAGTCCTTGTCTTATCCGCTTGAGATAAACAAGCTATTCCCGGACATAACCGTTACAGGAGAATCATGTCCGATATGGGTGCCCCTTGTTGAATCCGGTGAGTCACAGTCTGAAGGTGCAGACTACTTTGTCAAACAGCATATAGACAATCTTCTTGCCAAAGACTCTGAGATAGACACTATAATTCTGGGATGTACGCATTACCCACTCCTTCTGGATAAGATCCGCAAGTATGTTCCGGAGGGAATAAAGATAGTTTCACAGGGAGAATACGTGGCCTCTTCACTAAAGAATTATCTGGAGAGACATCCTGAAATGGATGAGCGGTGTACTAAAGGCGCAACCTGCAACTATTACACCACTGAGTCTTTGGATACATTCCTGCCCAATGCATCCATTTTCCTGAATTCGGTTATTGACGCCGATTCAGTCACTCTCTGATTTCCTGATGAACCGGCGGGCAATGGGCCCGATGGGACGTACTGATAGGAAACTGACTACAAGTACGGTAACCAGGACAAGAAGTATATCCTTGACCTGTATGCTGACAGGATAGGCGTCAACTATGAAGTTTCCCTGAGCACCCAGTGAAATGAATCCGAACTTTTGCTGAAGCAGTACGGCAATCACTCCCAGAACCAGGCCCGATACTGCTCCTATCAGCGAGATGAGGACTCCGTTGGAGATAAATATTCTCTCAATTGTCTTTTGTTCCGCACCCATGCTTTCCAGCAGAACGGCATCTTTCTGTTTCTCAACCATCAGCATGATTAGCGAGCCTATGATGTTGAAACAGGCTATCAGCAGGATGAATGTAAGGAACAGGTATGATATGAATTTCTCAAGTTTGAATACCTTGAATACATCCTGTTGCTGATGAATACGGTCCTGAACCTCATAACCGGGTCCCAGCAGGGATTCCAGTTCCCTTATGGCTTTCCTTAATGATGTTCCCTCTTTTGTCTTTATCTCCAGGGCTGACGCCTCACCGTCCCTGTCTGTGAGTTGCTGTGCCAGTGAAAGCGAGATGATAACGTAGTTGTCATCATATTTTTCCTGCTCAACCTGGAATATCACTCCCGGCGAATATATGCTGGCATGGTTGAATGATGCAACAGGATTGTTAATGCTTACCCGTCCCTCTTTCCTGGGCACATACAATGTGAGAGGATATGCGGGTTTTATCCCGCAGTCCATCCTGCTGACAAGTCCTATGCCTAATATTCCGTAGTGGCAAACCTCATCCTCAAGCATGTATATGCCGTTACCTTTCAGCAGGTTTTCTATGCCTACCAGATCATGGTAGCTTTCTTCAACTCCTTTGATCATGGCAATCTGCTGTTTGCTCTTGTAGCTTATCAAAGCCTGCTCCTGGAGAGTAAAAGAGCAGATATCCACAAAATCCAGACTAGATGCCTTGACAATCCGTTCTTCATCCGTGCTGAAGAATTTCCTGCCCTGAGCAACAACCTTGATTTCCGGATCAAAATCCTTGAACAGTGACTCAACCAGGTCATGGAATCCGTTGAAAACCGATAAAGTGCAGATAAGGGCGAACGATGCCAGCATGATTCCTGCCACTGAAATGGCCGAAATCACGTTTATTACGTTGTGGCTCTTCTTGGCAAAGAGATAACGGCGGGCTATGAAGAGCGGAAAGTTCATTTTTTGAGCAGTTCGTCTATATGTGCCATGTAGTCCAGAGTCTTGTCCAGAAAGAATCTAAGTTCAGGAATTATACGGAGCTGATGTCTGACCCTCTGGCCAAAGTCATATCTGATATCCTTGACATTTGCGTTTATGTTCCTGACCGTCTCCTCACCTTTCTCTGACGGAAACACGCTCAGGTACACGCTTGCTATGCTCAGGTCACTGCTGACCTTAACTTCACTCACGGTTATCAATAAACCTTTTGTCAGTTTAGTCTGCATCAGTAACAATTCGCTGAGTTCCTTCTGAATCAGTCTTGCAATCTTCTGTTGTCTGGTACTATCCATATATCAATCTTCAAATTTCAGTTAATCTTCCGGATTATAGTCAATCCGTCCCTAATAGGAATCATAGCCACCTCAACCCTTTCATCGGCCGCCACCATGTCATTGAATCTTTTGACCGCAGCCGTCTGAGGATCGGAGTCATAATCCTTGTCCACCACGTGCCCGTCCCAAAGAGTATTGTCGGCTATCATATAACCCCCCGGCTTGAGATAATTCAGCAGTACGGTGTAATAATCGGGGTATTCCCTCTTCTCTCCGTCCAGGAATATCATGTCAAAAAACAACCCCAGTCCGGGTACAACCTTAAGCGCATCGCCTATGTGGAGCCGGATCCTGTCAGAGTAGGGTGACTTTTCAAATCCTTTGCGTATGAAATCCTCCAGTTCATCGTCAATTTCGACCGTGTGGATAACCGCCCCATCAGACAATCCCTCTGCCATGCAAAGGGTTGCGTAACCGGTAAAAGTCCCTACTTCAAGGATAAGCTGCGGCTTGATCATGGAAACCATCATCTTGAGCAACCGCCCCTGGATATGGCCTGACGCCATACGGGGATTGAGCAGGCGTAGGTTGGTCTCACGGTAAAGGTCTCTGAGCAGTCCGCTCTCAGGCCCTATGTGAGCTGAGATATACTCTTCAAGCTGGTTTTCGCCCGTATATCCTATGCCTTGTCCCGATGTAGCCATATTATGCTTATCTTTGTGCAAAGTTAATCGGTTTTTCTGACATAATGAAACCTGAAACGGACCATACCGCCGGGCAGTCCCACGGAGCGATGCTTAAAAGATACCGCCAGTATCTTCTGTTGGAGAAATCGCTGTCTCCCAACACACTCGAGGCGTATATGGACGATGCGGGAAAACTGCTGGGCTATCTGGATGACTGCGGCATAGGGATTGAGAATGTCTCTCTGGATGACCTGCATGGATTTGCGGCGGCTATGGGTGATCTGGGTATTGCTCCAAGGTCACAGGCACGTATCATTTCAGGAATAAAGTCACTATTCAGATTCATCTGTCTGGACGGTTATCGTGAGGATGACCCCAGTGAGTTGCTCGAGGCTCCCAAGATAGGGCGCCATCTGCCGGATGTCCTTTCTGTAAGTGAGATAGACAGCATAATAAACCAGATAAACCTCTCCCTGCCTGAAGGGCAGCGCAACAGGGCTATGATAGAGACCATGTACAGTTGCGGATTGCGTGTATCGGAGCTCTGTTCTCTCAGGATGGAGGACCTTTTTCTGGATGAGGGTTTCATACGCGTAACCGGCAAGGGCAGCAAGCAGAGGCTTGTCCCCATATCCGGCAGGGCGGTAAAGGAAATAAAACACTATCTTATGGACCGCTGTCACATAGAGATAAAACCGGGAGCCGAATCATATCTCTTTCTGAGTCTGCGCCGCGGACGTCCGCTTTCCAGGATAATGGTTTTTGATATAGTGAAGGACCTTACCGCCAAGGCAGGCATAGAAAAAACGGTAAGTCCCCATACGTTCCGTCATTCATTCGCCACACACCTGCTTGAAGGCGGAGCCAATCTGAGGGCCATACAATGTATGCTGGGACATGAAAAGATATCCACGACAGAGATATACACCCATATTGACCGCAGCCGTCTCAGAGAGGAGATAATAAGCCATCATCCCAGGAATCTGTAGTTTTTTGTGTTCTCTGAACATAATATCATAAAAAAATACCTCTTTTTAAAAAAATATGACGTGTAAACCTTGTGGCTCACATTCTTTTTTGTAGTTTTGCGCACGTATGCACATTAGGCAAAAACGTTTAACCAACTAATTAATAACAAAACTATGTCAAAATCATTTCGTTTTGCGATTCTTGGAGCAGGCATCCTGTTGTTTGCCAGCTGCAAGAACATGCAGGTAAAGGAGGAGTATTTTACTGTTGATCCTAATCCGCTGGAAGTTAAGGGCGGTGAGGTCAATTACACAGTGACAGGTACATTCCCTTCAAAGACATTCGTCAAGAAGGTTGTTGCAGTTGCTACTCCGGAACTCCGTTGGGAGGGTGGCTCAGTCAAGGGTGAGCCTGTAACTCTTCAGGGAGAGAAGGTTCAGGGTAACGGCAAGGTTATCGAGTGGAAGGAAGGTGGTTCTTTCACCTATAACGGTAACTTCAAGTATCAGCCGGAGATGGCCAAGTCAGAGCTTTATGTTACTTTCGAGGCCACCAAGAAAGGCAAACCCATTGAAATCGAGCCCGTCAAGATTGCCGACGGTGTCCTTTCAACAGCTGAACTCTATGCCGAGACTGCAAAGGGTGCCAATACAGCCGGTTCAAAGGATGCTTTCCAGCGCATCATCGATGAACAAGAGAAAGCTGATATCATGTTCATAATCCAGCAGGCCAATATACGTTCATCAGAGACAGGCAAGTCAGAGGTCAAGGAACTTGTCCAGGCTCTCAAGGACTACACTGCCGATACCAAGAACTATGCTGTTAATAATGTAGCCATTTCTGCTTATGCATCACCTGATGGCGGTGTCAAGCTGAATGACAAACTGGCTTCACAGCGTGAAAGCAATGCTGTAAAGTATGCCAAGAATGAGATCAAGAAGGCTAAATCTGATGCAGCCATCGAGTCTGAGTACACCGCTCAGGACTGGGAAGGTTTCAAGGAGAAGGTTCAGGAGTCAAATCTTCAGGACAAGGACCTGATACTGCGCGTTCTTTCAATGTATGACGATCCCGAGAAGCGTGAGGCTGAAATCAAGAACCTCTCAGCCGTTTACAAGGATCTTGCCGCTGACATTCTCCCGCAGTTGCGTCGTGCCCGCCTGACTCTGAACTATCAGATCATCGGCCGCTCAGACGAGGAGATTATGGAGGCTTTCAAGACCGACGCTTCTGTCCTGAGTGTTGAGGAGCTGCTTTATGCCGCTACCCTGACAGAGGACAAGGCTCAGAAGAAGGCCATCTATACCACAGCTTCAAAGAACTATCCCAATGACTACCGTGCATTCAACAACCTTGGTGAGATTGCATTCAAGGATCTTGATCTGGCTACTGCCGAGACCAACTTCAAGAAGGCTCTTGCTCTGAACGCTTCAGCTCCTGAGGTCAACACCAACATGGGTCTGCTCTGCCTTGCACAGAACAAGCCTGCCGATGCAGCTACATATTTCGCTAAGGGTGGCCAGAGCTCACAGAACAATGAGGCTCTCGGTAACATGTACATTGCACAGGGTCAGTACGAGCGTGCTCTCACAGCTCTTAAGGGCAGCAACACCAACGCTGAGGCTCTTGCCATGATCATGACTAAGGATTATGCAGGTGCCAAGAGGGTTCTTGCCGCTGTAAAGAACGCTGATGCCAACACCGCTTATCTGGCTGCTGTAGTAGCTGCCCGTACCAACGATGCCGCTGCTGTTGCACAGAACCTCAAGAAGGCTGTAAGTCTTGATTCAGCTCTCAAGGCTAAGGCTCAGAAGGATCTTGAGTTCGCCAAGTACCAGGATGCAGTAAAAGCTCTCTGATAAGAACAAGTTAGAATTCGCGTGAACACATGCCGGAAGATGAACTGACGGCGCTGCTCACTCTTAACAGAATAGACGGATTAGGTTGTATAGGTGCCAAGTACCTGTATAAGCAGTTCGGAAGCGCGCAGGAGATCTTCAGGAATCGCGAACATCTTAAGGAAATCATACCCGGAATCGATACGCATATTATTGATGCGTTATGCGGTTACGGGTATGATTCTTTTATCCGTGAAGAACTGGAGTTTATAGAAAGACACGGTATAAGATGCGTAACTCCCGTCGATTCCGATTATCCTGCAAGGATGTTGGACTGCAATGATGCTCCCCTTGTTCTGTTTTCACTGGGTAACGTCAATTACAATGCAGCCAGGATGGTTGCCATTGTAGGCACAAGGAAGGCTACTGATTACGGTCGCCGAATGTGCCACACCTTTATTAAAGAATTACATGAGTTATGTCCCGATGTCACTATAGTAAGCGGCCTGGCATATGGTATAGATATAGAGTCCCATAAGGCATCCCTTGAAAACGGATGTCCTACAATAGGAGTGCTTGCCCATGGACTTGACATGATCTATCCCAATGCGCATCGCAGCACCGCAAAAGAGATGCTGTCAGACGGTGGGCTGGTTACTGAATTCATGTCCGGAACCATACCTTTAGGGCCTAATTTTGTAAGGCGCAACAGAATTATAGCGGGTTTGTCTGATGCCGTGGTTGTAGTTGAGTCTGCAGCTAAGAGCGGCTCTCTGATAACTGCCGAGATTGCAGGGAGTTATGGACGCGAGTGTTTTGCTTTCCCCGGCAGTGTGGGCGATCCGTACTCCGTAGGCTGCAATGAACTTATCAGAGACAATCATGCGGCACTTATAACGTCTGCCCTGGATATGGTTAACGCCATGAACTGGAATGACCGTGAGCGTAAAAGAAATGCAGTTCAGAAAGAATTGTTCCCTGACCTTACGGATGATGAAAGCAGAGTATATGAAAGAGTGCGCCTTAAGGCCCAGGGTGTGTTCATAAGCACGCTGATGAATGAACTGAATATTCCTTTTCCCAGGCTTTCATCGATTCTGTTCAGCCTTGAGATGAAGGGACTTGTAAAACAGGCTCCAGGATCACTCTGTAAACCATGTTAAGAGTGATCCTGAAGATAATTCCGTTCTGCCGGTATGCTATGTCTTACGTAGTGAGTCCTTGAACTGGGACGGTGTCATTCCTGTCTCCTGCTTGAAAACGGTACTGAAGTACTGGCTCTCGGAGAATCCTGTCTCCTCGGCTATGGTGCCTACTGATTTGTTTGTCTTGGACAGCAAATCCTTTGCCACATCTATTCTTATGCGGCGTATGTACTTGTTTGTAGATGCACCTACCAGGTTGTTCATCTTGTTGAACAGAGTGGTTCGTGAAACATTCATGTGATCAACTATCATATCCACACCCAGCATGGTATTTGACAGGTTCTCACGGATAAAGCGGTTGAGCTTTAGGACAAACTGTTCATCGGCAGCACTGAATGTCTGATCCTCTGATATAGCAGTGAAGAATGAAGTAGCGTACTGCCGCTTGATCTCGAACCTGTTCTTAAGCTGGCTCCTTATTATCTTGTACAGAAGTTTTGAATCAAACGGTTTAGGCAGGAATGAGTCAGCTCCCATCTTGTAACCCATGTCCTGATTCTTGGGATCGCTACGTGAAGTAAGCAGGATGACAGGTATGCTACTGAGTTCCAGATCTGTCTTAATGGTTTTACAAAGTTCGAATCCGTTCATACGGGGCATCATTATGTCACTGACAACTACATTCGGCATTCGCTGACGTATAATATCCAATGCTTCCTTGCCGTCATGAGCAGTGTAGATGGTCTTGAACAGCTGAGAGTACTCGTCTTTGATGAATTGCAGTATATCATCCTGATCATCAACAATGAGAAGAGTCATGCTCTTTGTGTCAAAATAGACTTCATCATTCTGTGATGTCTCCTCAATAGTGCCGAAATCAGTTGTTTCGGACATGACAGGAGCCTGAGGTTGAGGTTTGGTCTGTGTACTGCCGAATCTTTCTGACAAGTCATCAGGTATCTCAATGGTAAATGTAGAGCCAGGACCTATGTTCTTTTCGGCTTTTATTTTACCATCCAGCAGTTCTATCAGCAGTTTGGCGTGAGAAAGACCCAGTCCATATCCGGGTATGTTCTCATTTTCCCTGTAATAACGTTTGAACAGTTCTTCGGGTTTGCAGGTGAAACCGCGGCCTTCATCATGGAACTTGATCCAAATCATGCCCTTGTCATGACCGGTGGATATTGTGATAGTGCCGGTGTCGCTGTATTTTATGGCATTGGTCATTATATTGTTGACGGCGGTTTCTACCATCTTGACATCAATTCCTGTCCTGCCCAGACCGGACATAGGCTCAAATTGGGTCTTAAGGCCTTTTGCATAACAGTCAATCTTGAAATTCTCAATAATCTTGCCGATCCATTCGTTAAGGTCAACCTGCTCTATTACAATGTCACTTCTATTGATGTCACTGGTTCCCTTGTCCAGAATGGTATTGACCATCTCTGTCATCTTCTGAACCTGATTGAATATGCGTTCCAGACGGTCATAGTCAATACCTTTGACAGACTTCTCTTCAAGCATATCCTTTACCGGGTTATATATCAGCGATAACGGTGTCCTGAGTTCATGAGCCAGATTTGAGAGTAGGGAGATTTTGTCATCCTTGTGCTTGTTCTCCTGAGCATTGATGGCGCGGTCCATATCAATCTGTTTCAAACTGATACCGACCTTTGATATGGTTACGCTTATGGATATGATGATGGCAATGATGAGAAGGTATGCAGGTACTGTCATTATGAAGGGACGTGCCACATTATAGGAAAGTATATTCTGGGGTTCACTCCAACCTTGTATTGTGTGCTGGCTTACGGAAAGAGTGTAAGAACCATGAGTTGACCTGGGAATGGAAAGTTCTGTGTTGGTTGTTACAACTTCCATTACAGGATACAGCCTGCCTTTCTTCATGAGTGTATATTTAAGGGAGACAGGTCTTGTGGGATCAAACTGATTGAGGGCTACATGGACGCCTAAAAGTGAAAACTTGTTAGGGAGGCTGAGAGGTTTGTTCTGTACACCGTGGCTTTCATATATGGTTCCGTCAAGGACGATCTTGGTAAGTGCCAAAGGGTATGGATCGCTGTTGAAACGTATGTCTGCGTCATTGGGATCAATGACAATAAGACCGGAAGTATTAGGAAAATAGACGAGCCCCTTGTCAGATACCAAAGAGAAACCCGGCATGAAGTTGAGCATTGTTCCGCAATCCCTGCCATAATAGGTAGAGGGCTCCTGGAACTCCTTGTTATTGGTATCAAACATGATCATGAAGCTTTTGTCTGTGGTAATCCAAAGATGATCATGGAGGTCTATAGCCATTGACAGAAAGACTCCGTAGTCTTTCTTGTCCATAACTCTTGACAGTTTGTTGGCCCTGGGGTCATAACTGATAAGTTCATCGGGTGAACAAGCCCAGATGATGCCGCGTGAATCCTCTACAACGCGGGATATGGCGCTGTGTCCGTCTTCCTGGTTCTGGAATATGAGTCGGGCCAGCAATGTCCTGTAGTCAATCTCGTAGATGCAACCGTTACATACTACGGTGGCGTGCGAAGGATACATCTTTACGTCTTCAACCACGCCTCTGTTCTCCTCACCGTTCATCTGCAGCACTATTTCCGTTACTTCTTTGATGTTACGGCGGTATATCAGATGACGGCCGTTGCAGTTGAACAACATGATATCTCCGTCTGGTGTCGTTAAGGTTTTAAGATTGGTCAGCCTTGATGATGATATGTTGATTCCGGCATCAGAAAGGAATTTTGCCTCACTGATAGTTCCTCTTCTTTTGTTGAAAAGGAAAAGTCCCTGTGTACGCTCGGTAATCAACAGGTTATTCTCATCATATTGGCATATACCGGCTATTCTCATTCCATCTGTTGCCTGGAATTGGGTAAAAACCTCTTTTTCTTCATCAAAACGGCTTATTCCGAATCCGCCGGAACCGAACCAGATTGTGCCGTCACTCTCCTGATAACCTGATATCGGTATGCTTGTAGATTCTGTGTCGTGCTCGGTGACGGTGTTGTTCAGGTTGTGGAAAAAAGACTTTTTCAATGTAATTATACCTTTATGCAATGTACCCAGGATAATTTCATTCTCTGTTTCATTGGACATAGCACATAAAACATGCATGGGCGGTATCTGCTTGAAAAAAACATCCTCGGCCTTTCCGGTCTTTCGGTTCAGGATACATATTCCGTTATTTGGAGAACAGGTAAAAAGGCTGCCGTCAGGCATTTCTGAAAGACAGATAATATTGTTTTCAGGTATTTCTGAATTTGACCTGTCAAAGTGGGCTATCAGGTCAAATCCGGATTTTACATAATAACCGGAGATGCCCTTATCCCTGTAGGCTATCCAAAGTATGTCTTTTGAATCAATGAATGCTGCCCTGCTAATAACACCTGCGCCAAGATTTTCCAGATGTGTAAGGGCTCCTGTGGTTATGTCAAGATGATAGAAACCTCGTTCATCCTCAACCAGCAGCAACTGATTGGGATCATTTGAGACCTGGAGTATCTTGGTAAAGTGGAATTGGCGTTCTGACGGGAACTGTGCCACAATTCTGGTCGTACAGGTGTTAAGGTCATACATCATCACGGCACCTAAGGGCATATTGAAGAAAAATGCCGAATCTCCCCTCATCATAATGAATTCTGTGCGGATATTCCTGCCGTCATAAGTGACTATGCTTGTGGAATCATTGTCAGGATCGAAATCGATTATATGGTGGGTGGTGGCAATGATTGCCCGCCGGGAACATCCTATTGACTGTACGTCGCCGGCAACAATGTCATTACCGTCAACCGTGAAATACTGATACTGATGAATTATCCCGTTGGAAATCATGTTTGCACCGTTTACGGTTCCAACCCAAAGCCGTCCGTAAATATCTCTGGCAAACGCCCTGACGGCATCGCAGCTGAGACCCTTATCTGTTCCAATCTGCACCTGCTGAGTGTAGTTGGCGCTTAAGTTCAGAAAAGCAATGAATGATAACAATATTGTCAGAATCCTCTTTTTCATATGACTTGATTCTATGATTGTTTGGCTAATGTAGTAAATATGAATTGAATGAACAAATCATGAAAGACACTTATAAGTCACGTATTTCAAAGACACTCTTGCCGGTCTCACGCCTGAAAGCCTTGTTCAAGGCTTCAACATCCCTGAAACCGGTCTCCTTGGCGATAGCCTCAAGTTCCTTGTCCGTATCCATGAGTTTGTCTTTGACAAGCCTTATCCTTATCCTGTTGATATAACTGGTCAGGTCTGTTCCCAGTAGCATATTCATCTTTGTTGAAATGACTGACGGTGACAGATTCATCTGTTCGGTTATGAAACCGTCATTCAATGAAAGGTCTGAGATATGTTCGTTGATAAGCGTGTTAAGGGAGCGTATGAACTCTTCGTCGGTCATGCTGAAAGTCTGGTCGGGGTTCATAGTGCTGAAGAAACCGTAATTGTATTGGCGTTTTACCTCAAAACGACCACCCAACTGACTCCTTATCAAGGCATTCATCTTCTTAAAATCATATGGTTTGCTGATGAAGGCATCTGCACCCATCTTATATCCCATGGCCTTGTTCCTTTTGTCCGTGCGTGATGTGAGAAGTATTACAGGGATGTGGCTTATTTCCAGAGTGCCTTTTATGGTGCGGCAGAGTTCAAAACCATCCATATTGGGCATATCTGCATTGCTGACGACAAGGTCTGTATCGGTTTGTTTAAGCAGGTTGATAGCTTCAATGCCATCATGAGCGGTCAGGATAAGCTTGAACATACCACTGAACTTATCGGTAAATGATTTGAGTTCATCGTCATCAGTTCCAACATACATTATTGTCATGTTGTTGGTATCAAAGTCCTGAGCCATTCCTTCTTCTGTCATCTCATGGTGTATGTTGTCTTCTGGTTTTTCCGATGCTTCATTACCTGTCTGCCCGTTAACGTTTTTATGGACAGGAGCGCCGTTATTTCCTATAACAGAGGGGAATTCCATGTAGAATGTGGAACCCTCTCCGTCTTCATTCCTGAAAGCCGACATGTTTCCGTTGATGAGACTCAGCTGAAGGC
>Ga0265298_10009030_pt1 | contig 11914 bp, 6 predicted proteins | sample AusTroGonzalo_MG_3_FD_193486 | JGI IMG/M metagenome (GOLD analysis project Ga0265298, IMG submission 193486) | Bovine rumen microbial communities from tropical cattle in Woodstock, Queensland, Australia - Gonzalo_01 | ecosystem: Host-associated > Mammals > Digestive system > Stomach > Rumen ...
GCCGTCGCCGCCTGCGCCATCGCCGTCTTGGTAGATGATGGCCGTTCTGTTGGGCACGCCTGTATTGGAATCAACCAATGGCCCACTTCCGCCACTGCCCCTCTGCATGCCAGTTCGGATTGTACGGTGATTCTGGAACCGGTAGGCGTTGCTCTTCCAGGTCGAGGCGGAGGCAATCGCGCCATTGCCGAACTGGAACCAGAAATAGTACATGCGAGACGTCCAGAACACCGGGATGCGCATATCGTACTGCGCATACATCTTGCCGTGCTTTATGATGCGCCCGATGGGATGAACAACCGAAAAGATATCATCGCCAGCGTAGAGCGAAGGATTGTTGCCGGCAATACACGCTGCGCCGACGTAAGTCGGTGCAGCCGTCCAACCATCCTCGCCGTATTCGGGACGGTCGATATATCTCGTCTTCAGAAGGTTCAGTTTCTTGCGCTTGAATGTACGCTTGGTGGTGGAAAAGTCGTTTTGGAATACGAGATCCCATCCGTCGTTCCCGTCGCCTTTCCAGCATCGCACGTTGTCAACGAGAATCGCATAGTCTGCATCGGAATCAGGATTGTTCCATATGACAAAGCCATACGCGCCAACCTTAACACCATATTTCTCATATCCCTGACCGAGATAGGTGCCGGAAGTGGGGTTGGTCAGTCCATTTGTCACGCTGGAGACAAGCAGCTTATCGGTTGGGTAGTTGAACGCATCTGGCGTGGAAGGAGATGTAGATCCAGCATCATAGACCTTGAACCAATAATTCGTCTTGTCGAGATCGATGAAGAGCTGGAACCGATACCATTCCAAAGCCTTGAACTTGGATGCCCAGCTCTTGTTATAGGAGGTTATCAGGGCAGTTGAAGACGAATTCATGACCGAAAACGACGTGATTGGCGCACTCGAATTCCCGCTACCGTTCGTTGAACAGAGTCCCAGCGTCAAGAGACGGTACTGATAGGCGAACTCATATCCCTCGTCATAGCCCTTGTTGCTGGTAAGGATGATGGAAGAACGGGCATTACCCGTGTTCCACGCCTTCGGCGTGCGCATGTCCCATTCCATCTTCACAATGCCGTTGGTGATGTCCTCGCACATCGGCTGAATCACCTGAGCATATTTTGTCAGCATGCCGACGCGGTTCGCCCCGTTTGTTGTAAGTGCAATGGCACCGTTGAATCCACCCGTCTGACCGACGAAACGCCAACCGTCGATGCCGGTCTTCTGCACCTGACCAACCGTACCCATTGCCGCAGGAAGATACGGCCTGCCCGTCTGCGTTCCGACATCCGACGCCCGAAGCAGTTCATCGGGATAGGTGAATGTCGAGGTTTCCATCGCTTCCTCCGCCGGAAGCGTGTAGGCGTGGAACGTCGAACCGCTCCCGTCGATGGTACGGCGCATGGACGTTGTGAAGTCGTTGCGGTAGCATTCCTCAAACGTCTGCGACGACGGCGCCTTCCACGCCACCTTGATGTTGTCGTACATGTAGGCATGGTCTGCGTTGAAGCCTTCCTCTCCGTAATATGCCGCAGTGTCTATGTATGCCGAACGGATGCCTATGCCGCTGATGCCGCCCGTCGTGTCGTCCAATTCCTTGATGAACAGGAGATTGTTTGTCGTCCACAACGACCCGCCCGATGGCATCGCGTCCATGGACATGCGGGATGCCCCTAAATCGTACACCTCGAAACTCGACCGAGAAGTGTCAAGGTCGCACGTGACATAATAGCGATACCAATTGCCTTCAACCGGCCTGCGAACCGTGTAGCTATGGAACGTACGGACGCTATCATTAGAGCCTTCCACACGCCAGCCGCCGGAAAAAGTGGTCGAGGACAATCCCAGCTCGATTGGCATCAGGTTGTAGGAGGTGTTGGTGTTGCTCATGTCGTTCTCCGTGACAAGGCGAAGCCACGAGAATATCCTCTTGTCCGTATAAACCGGCTGACGTATGTCGAACTGGAACTTGATTACGCCGTTGGTAAAGACATTGCGCAAAGGATGCTGCACAATGATCCAAGTGTTCGAAGCGTAATGCGTCGCGTCCACGTCCTTCGCGGAATGCACAAACGCAGGATCGTCTTCGTCAGTCACGGCAGTAAACCCGCGATTTATCCTGTAATCATAACCGGTGGTCTTCTTAAACCATCCATCCTGCTGGGAATAGGGCACCGTGCCGGATGCCGTTCCCTGCCACGGGTACATTCCGGTGTACCTATCGGTCAACTTACTAGAATCGAAGTCGTAGGCCAAAGGTCCGCCCTTGTCGTATTCGTATGTCGCCCATGCGGAACTATGCGGTTCGCCACTCGTCCGCGTCGAGAAGTCGTTCTCGTAGAGAACATCCGCTGACATCGCATTAGCCGCATGAAGCATGACAGCCAAAAACGCTATCCCTCCAGTTTTGCACATCTTGAGACTACGCATCTTTTACTCCTTTTGCGGGATTGTTGAACGACACTCGAATTATATCATAAATTACTCGATAATGTCTTCCATAAAAATAAATCCGTAGCCGTTGTTATGGAGCCACTTGGCGCTGACGTGGATCTTCTCCATATAGTCCGGCTGGTATGCGAAATATTCCGGGAAGAAATACTGTTCGTGGTCGGCGAACCCGATAAACTCGCTGCCAAACACCTTCTCGAACGCCGGCACGACCGCATCCTTCGAATAGAGATTGAGGCACGGCGCGTTGCAGAACCTCTTGTAACTGATGCGCGTATCGCGGTCGTAAATCGTCTTGAACGTGCCCTGAGTAAGAATCGTCTGAGCTTCGGGCAGATGGTTGTAGCCGCTGATGGACGACCTGAGCGCGGAGGCGGCGTTGTTGCCGCGCCGGAAGACTGCCGTCTCCGGCTTGCGGTTGCAGACAAGCCTGAAGCTGTGGCCGTACGGAAGCTGCCCTGGGTCCCCGTCGTATGCGTAGCGCGGGCCGTACGACGAACTTACCACCTTCATGCCGCAGTCCGCCAGTGCGCGGCAGCCGTCCTTGCTGATCGGAAGCCAGTGCGGCACTACGGCCTTTGCGCACATCTCCGCGCCGGCAAACCGCGCCACCTCGCCGAAGATCATGCCGCAGAGCTTCTTCACGTCATCGTAGGACGCATTGACGAACGGATAGTCGGGGAACTCCTGCAGCGAATGCATCCCGAATTTGATCCAGTCGGCGTTGGCCTTCCATTCGGCCTTATAGGCGTCCGTCACGTCCGCAAGCTTGAACTCGTCCATGCCGTAGAAGAAGTCCGTGCGGTAGAAGAGGTTTATCTGCACCTTCAGCCCCCAGCGGTCGTGCGCCTCCTTCAGCCCCTTCATGAATGGCGTGTCGAATATCGACTTAGGTCTCTGCCGCGTGATGTCGCGCAAGAACCAGATGGCGTCGTCGATGAAGAAGTGCGCCTTGCGCCCCTTCTGCACGGTGCTCGTCCGCACCTCGAAGTCCGTGATTGTGGGTCCGAGATCGACAAGTGCCCCGTCGCCTGCCGACGCATCGGCGGGACGCGTTGCGCCCGACGCGCCACCTGCCGCCGCCAACGTCGCCGCGCCAAGCCCACCCTTGAGAAAATCTCTTCTATTCATTCGGCCTCCTTTTCTTTTCTGTTTTCACGACTCCGCCGGACAAAAGATCACCCCATGACCCGGCGGGCTTCGGCAAGGAGTTCCGAACCCCTGAAAAGCAGACGGCGATACGCCTCGCCCGTCTGCATCCAAGGTGCCATTTGGTAGCCGATGAAGTGCGCGGGATCCATGTTGTCCCTGCACCATTCAGCCAAGCGAACGAAGCCCTTGTCGCCGCCATAGCAGTGCGAACTGCACGGAACGGTGTCATATCCGCCCTCCGAGAGCGTTTTGAATATCCAGAACAGGTTTTCGTATCGCTTCGTGTCGTCGACCTGATACGCCCACGGACTTTGCACGACGGTCTTGGGCATCCGTTTCGCAAAATCCGCCATCGTGTTCTTGCGCAGAAAATCATGCCACATCCACGCCCGTACGCCGTGCTTCTCCACCTCCTTCACGAGCCACAGCACATCGTGCCACCAAAGTTCGCCCTGCCGCATCACGAGCAGCGTGCTGTTGCGCTGGTAGGTCGGCATATGCTCCTCGTCCATGCCGATATGCAGGAAACGCGTTCCACTGAACACCTCCAAAACGTCTCGGATCAGATCTGAACAGACTTCATAATATTTCGGCGTGGAGATCATGCGCCCGTACTCGCCGAGCCATGTGCGGTGGCAACAGGAGAAATTGAGCTTGGGAACCACCTCGAAGCCCATTTCATTCAGCCGCTTCACCTCTGCGGCGAGACGCTCCGCGCTCCAGCTCCCCCTCACCGCCAGTTCAGGGTGGCTTGGATACTTCAGAAACTCGCCCACGTCAACGACAATCTGGTTGCAGCAGGACTTGGGGCGCTGGCGGGCAAGATCGCAGAAGAGGAACATGACGTCGTCAAGGTAGAACGCGGCGCGCTTCCCCTTGATGTTCTTCGTGCGGCGTACCTCGATATCCGTTATCGAAGGGCCAAGTTCCTTCAGCGACTCAAGGGCGGCGAACTTGCGCGCCTGTCGTTCAGGCGATTCCGTGCGGATGGTTCCGGCGCTGTCGAGCGGACTTTTCCCTGTTGCACATCCGGCAAGGGTTATGGCCGCGCCGCCGGCGCTCATGCGCATGAATTCTCTTCTGTTCATTTCCCTTCTCCCATATCTACCAGCCTTAGCTAAAGCTACGGCTCGGCAAGCTAACCACTAACAACTAATCACGCCACATTTGAGCCAACATCCTGCTGCGGGCCGGCGTCAACGCCCTTCACTCCCATCTTCTTGATATCGACCGTATGTATGCCGAGCGGCTTCAACGTCTTCCACGCACCACGCGTGAAGTCAGGGATGTCCGTAGGCGCACTGCGGTTCAGGACGGACTTCTCCGTGATCTCGCAGAGGCAGCTCCACGAGGCGAGGTCGTAAACGTTCATGTCGAGCGGCAACCCGTTCTGCAGGCAGTAGATCCACCGGAGATCCATGATGAAGTCCATGCCGCCGTGTCCGCCGACCTTCTTCGCGATCTCGCCGACGTCGCGCCACATCGGATGCTTGTACTTCTGGCGGTACTCCTCCGTCTTCGCATCGTCAAACACCTTGTGCGGCATGGTTCCGTCGCTGTACTCTTTCTCGAAGGCGATCCGCAGGGGATAGTCCATGAAAATGCCCTTCGTGCCCTGCACCATGTTGATGCGGCTGTAGGGGTGCGGCACAAAGCAGGATTTTGCGAGATAGATCGCATGTCCGTTCATCGTGCGGATGATGGAGGCGCTGTAGTCGCCCGCCTTGAGCTTCACGTTCCGCTGCCAGGAGTCCGGCGGGAAGAGCGCTTCGGCCATAGCCGCAGGACCGGCAGACTTCGTATCTACAGAGACAAGATAGTCGAAGCGGTCGCCGCGGTTGATGTCCATGTATTGCGCAACAGGCCCAAGTCCATGCGTCGGATAGAAGTTGCCGTGGTGCTTGATGTACCAGTCGTTGCGCCAGCTTGGGCCGTTCTTGATTCCGCGGTTGGTGGAATAGTGGAGATAGCCGGCCCCGCCATAGACAAGTTCGCCGAAAAGGCCGAGGCGGCACATGTTGAGCGCCAGCATCTCCGTCTCGCCGTAGCAGCAGTTCTCAAGCATCATGCAGTGGCGGCGCGTCTTCTCGCTCGTCTCGACGAGCTCCCAGCATCCTTCCACGTCCATCGTCGCAGGAACCTCCACGAGCGCATGCTTGCCGCAGCGCATCGCCTCGACCGCGACCGGCAGGTGCAGCATCCACGGCGTACAGGCATAGACCACGTCGCAAGCGCATTCACGGCAGAGGGCCATGTACGCCTCGGGACCGAGGTACTCTTTTGCGGGCGGCAGCTTCTTCGACTTGAGGTGATCCTGGCAGCCCTTGATCGCCTCTGCCTTGATGTCGCAGAGCGCGGTTATCTCCACGCCCGGCATCTGGCAGATTCTCTTGACGGCGTAGGTACCGCGCGCGCCCACGCCGACAAAGCCGATGCGGACTCGCCTGATCGGCGGCACTGCGAACTCCGCCATCGGCGCACCGACGGCAGAGCCAACCTTGTTCACCTGAAAGCCTGCCGTGACAGCGGCGAGGCTCATCCAGCCTGTGCCCTTCAAAAAATCGCGCCTATCCATTATACTCCACTCCCTGCAATCAACGGATGATCAGGCACATGCCGCTTCTTTCGTGGCGGATTCTGATGTTATCGACAAGCAGCGCGCCCGGCGCGTCGTCGCGCCATGGCGCATACGACCAGGTCTGTCCGCCGAATATCCAGAAGTGCGAGATGGGTTCGTCTGAATACTTGAAGTCGGCGCCATCGTAGGAGACAAGCTTAGCCCCTTCCGGCGTGTCAACCGTCGGGTGTTCCTTGCCCATGTCGTAGTAGGCAACGTCGAACTTGTGTCTCGACACGTCCGCCTCGATCTTTACGCGAATCCAGTGCGCATTGAAGTCGAACTCTTGTCCGTACACATAGGTAAACAACGTATTTGTTTCGCCTCCCTGCGATGCGCCGCGGTCGTACCAGGCCGCAGCCTTGCTGTAGTTGCCGCCAGAACCAGAAGAATATCCTCCCCTGGAGAATCCGGTACGGATCGCAGAGTGTCCGTTGAAGCGCACTGGCGTTGACGCAGTAGATGCCGACGCAATTGTCGCGCCTCCGAATTCGAACTGCATCTTGTCGTACACCCAGTAGGCCGGCAGACGCACATCGTACTGCGCCAACATCTTTCCGCTTTTGATGTTGCGCCCGAGCGGATGCACGACCGACACATACTGGTCGCGGAACTGTATCACGGTATTGGTGCCCGTGACATTCACCGGCGAGTTATAAGTCGGGCATGAGGCCCAGCCGTCCTCGCCATATTCTGGACGGTCGATGTAAAGCGTCGGGTTGAGGTCGTACGACTTGCGCGTGAAGTAACGACTGCTCTTCGAGAAGTCGTTCTTAAAGACGAGTTCCCAGCTGTCGCCGCTCTGCTTCCAGAAACGGACATTGTCAACATGAAACGCCACGTCTTCGGCGGGCACGGTGTTGCCGTCACTGTCCTTTGCATTATTCCTGCTGTCCAAGAAGTTCGTAAAGCCCCATGCTGCAATACCAGACCCGCGAACACCGCCGGTTTCAAAACTCGAGTTCTCGTATTTCAAAACCGCATTCGACGTGTCGCCAGGATCGAAACCATCCGGGCTGGCAGGTGCATTGGCGCCAATCTCGTAAACATACAGGCTCGCCTTCTTTGTATCCAGATTGGCTATAACCTGCAACCTATACCATGTAAGCGGCTTTAGGGAGACGGAAGATGACTTGTAGGCTCCTCCGGCATAGACGCTGAATGATTTTTTGATTGCCGTGGTCGTACCACCCCCACTGTCTGCTGCACCAAGTCCGAAGCGATAATGTGAATCGGAGGTGTTGGAATACCCCTCTTCATAGGCTTTTTCCGACATCAAATCAATGTCGGAGCGCGGCGTACCGGTCCAGCCGGCCGGCATTTTCTGGTCGATTTCGAACTTGACAATCCCGTTTGTAATTGGCTGGCACATAAGTTGCTTGGCCATGCCAAAAGAAGCACAGTACAGCATCTGGTTGGCATTGTTCGTAGTCACTACAGGACAGGCCTTGTATCTGTTGTCGCCGGAGAGTCTCCATCCGTCGAGGCCAACGAGCTGTGGTGCGTTATCTCGGTTCGTGTCGTAGAACGACGTGAGATAGGGCGTGGCAGTGTTCGAGCCTGCACTCGTGCGGTTGGCGACCGAACGCACAAAGTCTGAGCGGTAAGTGAAATCAAGATAGTCGGCTACCTCATTCGACACATACGTATGCGACATCTGTAGGCTCCCGTCGATTGTCCGACGCTCGGACTTCGTGAAATCGTTGCGGTAGCAGTCAACATAACCGATCGTACCGGGCTTCTGCCATGCGACCTTGATGTTGTCTATCTTGTACGCCTTGTCGTCGTTATACCCCTCCTCGCCATAGAGTGCCCCGGTGTTCTGCCCAGTATGGCGAATCATGACACCGCTGATGCCACCACGGCTTGCGATGGAATGCCGAAAGAGTCCCGACCTTGAAACCATTGGCGAACCAGATGGCATCACGTCCATGGGAATGCGTTCCGTGCCAAGGTCATGGACGTCAAACTCGAAAGTCTCGTTGTCAATGTTATAGGTAATGTAGTAACGGTACCAGTGCAGAGCGGTGACCGCACCGAATGTATAATAGACGCGTACGCTCTCGTTCGATCCCACAGGGCGCCAGCCGCCGGCGAGGTATCCTGACGTAAGTCCAACTTCTAACGGGAAGCTGCCGGTATCGGAATGGTTGATCTTCATGTCGTATTCCTGCTCAAGACGGAACCAGCAATAAACGGAGCCGCTGTAGGACGCTGGCTGGCGGATGTCGAACTGAGCCTTCAGCATTCCGTTGGTGAACACGTTGCGCAGCGGATGCATGACGCACGCCGTATGATTTATGGCGTATGTATTTTCGTCGTAAATGTAAGCGTCTTTATTCGAAAAGACAAGCGCAGGATCGGATTCGCTTGAAACAGTGGTATGGACATAGTTTGCCTTTAAAGCGTATGCAACTGACTTCGTCCACCCGTCTTGGTCCGGCACCCAGCTATAGGGCCTTGTGTACCAGGCGCCGCTGTTAGCCGCGAGTCCCCGAGCTTCATAGTTGTCTGCCAACGGAATGCCGGGCGTGTATTTGAACGTTGTCCAAGCCGCGCCAGGGGGAAGGTCGCCACTTGTGCGCGTCGAAAAGTCGTTCTGGTAAACGAGCTCGGCGGAATAGGCCGCAGACGCAAGACCGATGCTTACGGCGATAAGCGCAAGAAATGCGCCCCCCCTGGAAACCGACAGTTTCATCTTGCTCATTGATTCGCTCCTTGTTTTAGGTTGTAGTTGTATATTACCAAATTACACGCTAAAATTGCAAGGGATCGGCGAGGAAGCGAGCAAGCCACTCGCCGAAAAGATCGAACGTCGCGGGGTCGGCCCATTCTCCGTTTCCATGCACATTGCCGCCAAGAGTGCCGACAATCGCGATCGGAACGTTGCAGTTCACGAAGCAGCGGGCGTCCGTCGCGCCGGGCATGCGGCCCAGCTCGCCCTTCCCGCACACCTCGCGCATCACCTTGAGTACGCCATGTACGAGCGGATGGTCGGGATTCGAGTTTACCGGCGGCGAGTAGCGGACGATCTCCGCCTCGCAGTCCGTCAGCTCCCGGATCGTCGCAAGAAGCTCGTCCTTCGCGCCCGGGTTGACGTTGCGGAGGTTGATGACGATCGAAGCCTCGCCGGGGATGCGGTTCACGACATCTCCCTCGCTGCGCATGACCGTCGGCACTATGGAGTCGTACCACTTATCGTCCGTCGCAGGATGCCGTGCGTCCCAGGCGTCGCGCACCTTCAAATAGCCGCGAACGAGGCGGGTGATCGAATCGTCGCATTCCCACGGACGCGCCGAATGCCCGCCGCGCCCTTTCGCCTTCATGCGGACGACACAGTGTCCCTTGTGCGCATAGAACACCTTGCCGTATCTGGCGTCGGCCACGATGACCATCTTGCCCGGCCTGTAGCCGCGCTCCTCCACCATCCACCTGGTCGTCTCGCCACCAAGCTCCTCGTCGGCCCCGAAGATGCAGCCGACGGACGCCTTGCCGTTCAGCTTCGCCAACGTCTCCGCGACGACAACGCAACGCCCCTTGCAGTCCGAAACGCCGCGCCCGAAGATTTTGCCGTCCTTGTACTTCATCTCATACTGTCCATCCTCGGACGCAGGAACGACGTCAAGATGGGCGGAGATTATGAAGTCCTGCACCTTGCCCGGCCTTGTCGCCGCGAAGAGGATCTCGTTGCCCTTCGGATGCCGCTCCATTACGCACCAGACGCCTCTCTTTTCGAGATAGTCCTTCATGTTGTGCATGGCGCGGTTGACCTGGGGGATGTCGGCGGATGCGCTCGGTATCGCCACCAGCTCCTTCAGGAACTCCATGTCCGTCGCGAATGCGCACAGAGACAGGCCCATCGCCACAGCCAGCGTTGCAGCTCTTTTCATTTCGGTCAGCTCCAGTCCACTTTGTCCTCGATGAACGTGTACAAGTAGCCGGCGTCATGCACGGCCTTGCAGGCCGCCATCAGCTTCTCGCGCGAGTCGGGCTGGTAGGCGAAGTAGTCCTTGAACCAGTACTCCTCGTGCGTCGCGTGGACAATGAACTCCTTGTCCAGGATCTTTTCCATCCGCGGGGGGATGTCCTCGAGCCGGTAGAGGTTGAGGCACGGCCCGCCGCAGCAGAACGCCGAGAAGTCGCATCCGGTCGCCTTGTCGTGCAGCCAGTTGTACGTGCCGCGAGTGATGTTCACCTGATCCGGCATAAGGTGGTTGTATCCGCACGCGGAGACGCTGATGTCGTCGCCGCTGCGCGGACGCCAGTACATCGCAGTCTCCGGCTTGCGGTCGTTCTCGATGCGCATGCCGTGGCCGTAGGGGAGAAGAGTCCTGTCGCCGGCGTATTCGTAGCGCTTCCCGGCGGTGCAATAGATCAACTTGATGCCGCAGTCCCTGAGCGCGATGCAGCCCTCCTTCGACATCGAGCCCCAGTGGGGCGTCACGGCCTTCGCGAACATGCCGGGGCCGGCGAAGCGCTCTACCTCGCGCGTTATCGCGTCCCACGTGAACTTCACGTCGTCGTAGCCGGCGTTGATCCACGGATAGTCGGGGAACTCCGAGTAGGAGTGGAAGCCGAAGCGGAACCAGTCCTTCGCCGCCTGGAACTCGTCGCGCCACGTGTCGGGCATGTCCCTGAGCGTGAACTCCGCGCCGCGCCCGCCGTAGTAGGGGTCGTTGCGGTAGAACACGTTGAACTGCGCCTTGAGGCCGTATTTCTCGTGCGCTTCCCTGAAGGCCGCGAGAAGGTGGTGGTCCCAGCAGGACTTCGGACGCTGGCGGGCCAGGTCGCGAAAGACGAAGATCACGTCGTCAAGGTAGAACGCGGCTCGCTTCCCCTTGATGTCCTTCTTGCGGCGGACCTCCACGTCCGTGATCACCGGCCCGAGCTCCTTCTGCGACTCCAGGGCGGCGAACTTGCGCGCCTGGCGTTCAGGCGATTCCGCGCGGATGGTCCCGGCGGCCAATGGAGTGTGCCGCCCCGTCGCGCATCCGGCGAAAGCCATGGCGGCGCCGCCTGCGCCGATGCGTATGAAGTCTCTTCTGTTCATCTGGGTTGTTCTCCTGTTCTCCTTTGTCTTCGGCCTCGCGGCCAGTTCATGTCGCAGTGTCCTCTATGAATATGAATTCGCGGCCGTCCTCGCTCGCCAGCCGCGCCGCGAGGAGCACCTTTTCGGCGTAGTCGGGCTGATACGCGAAATAGTCCTTGTAGAAGTACTGTTCGTGGTCCGCGAACGCCAGAAGTTCGCATGACTTCGCGGCCGCCATCTCCTCGCGCACCTTCTCCGGAGTGCAGAGGTTCAGCATCGGCCCGCTGCGGAATCGCTTGAAGCCGATTCCAAGGGCGCGGTCGTAAACGTGCGTGAACGTGCCCCACGTCTTCTCGACCTGTCCGGGGCAGAGGTGGTTGTAGCCGCAGACTGACGACAGGAGCGCCGGATCGTACGCGGCCCGCTGGAAAAGCGCCGTCTCCGGCCTGCGATTGCATTCGACACGGAACGCATGCCCGTACGGGAGGCTGTCGCGGTCGCCCGTGTAGGCGTAGCGCTCGCCGTCCGTGCAGGCAACGAGCTTCACGCCGCGGTCCTTCAGCGCGCGGCAGCCGTCCTTGCTGAACGGCAGCCAGTGCCCGACGAGCGCATAGGTGAACACGCCGTCCCCGGCGAATCTCCTCACCTCTCCGGACAGCCTG
>Ga0265298_10009031_pt1 | contig 11914 bp, 7 predicted proteins | sample AusTroGonzalo_MG_3_FD_193486 | JGI IMG/M metagenome (GOLD analysis project Ga0265298, IMG submission 193486) | Bovine rumen microbial communities from tropical cattle in Woodstock, Queensland, Australia - Gonzalo_01 | ecosystem: Host-associated > Mammals > Digestive system > Stomach > Rumen ...
TACGGTATGATTGCGCAGCATACGGGCAGGGAACTGTTCCCGGTCCCGCTCCCGGTAGGCCTCTACGATTACGAGGAATGGCTCGATAAGATCGGATCCATCATGGGCATGGAGGACAGGGCCGAAGAGGAGACGGCCAGGATAGAGGCGGAGTACAACCGCTTCATAGAGGAGCATTCCTGCCGTTTCAAGGGGAAGAAGATCATCATTCTGAACAAGCTGTCGTTCAATGTGGATTGGCTCATAGATATCCTCCTGGACCTGGGCGCGGATCTAGTGAAGGTCGCATGTCAGGCCAGTGCGAGGAAGAAGCAGATGGAGATAGTCTCCCGTCACATGGACATCATCGAGCAGAACTATGACGAGGAGAAGATGAAGGAAGACCTGAAATCGCTGAGGCCCGATATCATAATATCAGACATCGTGAGGCCCGATGACGGGATCCGTTTCGCCAGGGTCGGAAAGATTGGCCTCGGGGTGATGCCCTCTCTGGCCTACGTGGAGTATCTGGAGAACATAATGCGCCTTCCGATTGAGGAAGGATGGAAGAAGGGAGGATTGCCATGAAGAGAACTCTGCCGGACGGATTCGTCGGTGCAATAATGGCCGTGGAGAGCATCTCCGACGCCCTTGCATTCCTGCACGGTCCAGGAGGATGCAGGGTCAGGTTCATGGTCTACTCCAGCGCCGTTTTCCCAAGGGTCAGGCTGGAGGACCAGGACGATTATTTCATACCGTACTTCTACGGGTATCCGAGGGTCCCCGCCACATATCTGGACGAATACGATTTCATAAACGGGGCCTACTACAAGCTCGAGGAAGGCCTTCCGATCGTGGACTCCAAGAAACCCAAGCTCGTGGTCATAATCAATTCGCCGGGGGCCGGGCTCATCGGAGATAACCATGAGAAGGCCATAAAGGAGGCAGGGATGGAGGACCGGGCCATATGGATGGACGAGGCATTGGTGTCCATGCCGATGACCCAGGGATACGACCATACCCTGCTTGAGATCATAAAGCATCTCGACCCTGAGAAGAAGGCGACGGAGAAGGACACGGTCAATCTCGTCGGAATGACGGTCCTGGATAAGGATTGGGAATATGCCGTCAACGAGATGAAGGAGAATATCGAGTCCATGGGCCTGAAGGTGAAGTGCGTCCCCGGAGCGGGCGCTACCTTGGAAGACCTCAAGGATTCGGTGAATTCCGAGTATTGCGTGGTCGTGTCACCGGAGGCATGCAGCGGACTGTGCCAGTATTACGAATCCAGAGGTCTGAAGATCATACGTTCGGAGGCGGGGGCGCCCGTGGGTTTCGATGCGGTATACGAGTTCTACAGGAACATCGCAGAGAAGACGGGCAAGGACGGCTCACCTGCGCTCAGAAAGGTCGATGAGGCCAGGGACAGGATCTACCAGAAGTTCGTCGGCATGAAATACAACGCATTGCGTATCAAGGGACTCAGATTCTCCATAGCCGGGGTGGCATCGGTGATCAGGCCCCTGACCATGTGGCTCTACAATTATCTGGCCACGGCGCCGATCGCAGTGGATGTGGATCCCGGGGCGGATGAGACCGAGACCGAGAAGCTCAAGGCTTTCCTGAAGGAGATCGATTACGCAGATTCATTCGGGAAGGAGCTGAAGGTCGGTTCGGACATAGTTCTGTGCGAGGGCATATCCGCGCTGACGATGGAGCTCAACGGCGAATGCAACATCGGCATCCCCATTGGGCATTCGTCGATGGGCCTGGATGACGTGATCCCCCGTCCTGTGTACGGCATACAGGGAGCATTGTACATCCTGGACGAGATACTGCACGGCGTCCGTAACAGTTGAAAAGGATCCGGGGTCTCCCCCGGTAAATGATTTTCAGATCTTCCTGGTCTTCAACAGATAATAGTTCAGCAAGAAGAAGGCCACTAGGAATCCTATCAGTACCACGAACGACCACCACGGGAAGTCCGGTATGGCGTTCGGCAGACAGGCCGCCCTGACGCAGTTGCTGGCATGGGTAAGGGGCAGGCAATACAGGATGACCTGGAATATCTTATCCAGCGAATCCACCGAGAAGAAGGTACCGCACAGGAAGGTCATCGGAAGTATGATCAGACTGCTGAAGGTGGCCATGCTCTGGTGGGATTTTGCCAGAAGTGCGGCGAGCATTCCAAGGAGCGAGAACACCATACAGCACAGCACTATGGATATCACCGCTAGCGGGGTAAGCTGAAGATCGTCCGCCAGGAACAGTCCGAGCGCATACATCAGGAAGCATCCGAGGAGTCCCCTGATAAGACCCAGCATACATTTTCCGAGCACTATGGCAGGCATGCTCACAGGGCACATCATCATCTCGTCGAAACTCTTGTAATACAGTCTCTGAACGTTCATCCTCGTCGATGTTGATGCGAATGAGGACGACAGCGAGCTCAATGCGATGATTCCGGGAATGACGAAAGCGACGTACGATACTCCGATCTCCGTCGTTCCGGTCCTCAGGCCGTATCCGAATGCGATCAGGTACAGCAGAGGGCTCATGACCGTCATGATCAACGTGTTCCAGAAGAAGTGCTTCAGGAACATCAAATCGGACCAGGCTATGTAATAGACCTGGTGGAAGAACCCATGGTTCCTCTTGTATCCGTATTCTTCCAAATCGCTCATTTCTGATCACCTACCGATTTACCGGTGAGTTCAACGAAGACATCCTCAAGGTTCGTCTTCCTGATGGTGGCATCCTCAAAGCCGTTCGAGGTCACGTAATCCTGGGCCTCCTGCATGGTGTTGAAGTAATGGTAATTCGTCCTATCGTCCACCATCGTCTCTACTGCGACCTTTCCGGTCTTCTCGATGAGGGCTGTCGGGCTGTCCAGAGCTATGATCTTACCGTGGTCGATGATACCTACCCTGTCGCACAGCGCCTGGGCCTCTTCGATGTAATGGGTAGTCAGAACGATCGTGGTTCCTCTCTGGTTCAGATTCTTGACGACATCCCAAAGAAGGCGTCTGGCATTGATATCCAGACCTGATGTGGGCTCGTCCAGGAACAGGACCTTGGGCTGGTGGAGCATGGCGCAGACAATGGCTGCTCTCTTCTTCCATCCTCCGGACAGGGCGTCCACAGGTTTGTCCAGGTATTCTTCCAGGCCGAAGTATTCTGTGAGCTCCTTCAATCTGGCGTTCCTCTCCTGTTTCCCCATTCCGTGATACATGGCATGGGAAATCATGTTCTCGCGGATCGTAAGATCCTTGTCCAGAGAGACCTGCTGCTGGATGACTCCCATGTACTGTTTGGCCTTTGTCTGGTCCTTCATCACATCTATCCCGTTCACCAGGACTTCTCCAGATGTGATATTGGTTAGGGTGGACACACATCTGACGGTAGTGGTCTTCCCGGCTCCGTTGGGGCCTAGGAATCCGAACAGTTCGCCTTCATGGACCGTGAAGCTAATCCCGTCCACAGCGACCTTTTCACCGTACTTCTTGGTTAGGTTCTTGATTTCTATGATATCGGTCATTTTATCTCCGATAGTTGATTTTGTCAACTAAGGATGACTTATTAATTATTTAGATATGCGTTCTTTAGGCAGTCTTAAAAACAACCGACTTCAATTTTTTGATCGATTTTTACGAAATACGATTGGATTTCGATTATGTTTTTGAATCAATTGGATGTTTAAACCAATGTTATCAATGGGGGTAAGGGGGTGGGGCATACATCCAAATAATATAAAGTATAGGCATAAACCCTACTAGGGTATAGTATATAGTGTTACTTTGAAAATTTAAATGTTAACAATGGTTAATACAAAACACTGTTTCTTTATATATCCAGTAGAAAAAGATACTGAGCAATTTGTTTTATTTATGAGGATGCTGTCCGAAGTTTCAATCCCATGGAAAGGAGATTGAACAAATGAACAAGACAGCTACATATGTTGCGGTCATTGCTGTCATAGCAGTAGTAGCGGTCGCAGCCTATGTATTGATCAACAACAACGGGGCGACACCTGAGCCTAAACCCGTAGAGGGTATAACCATAATCGATGGAAACGGCAACACGGTCGAGATCCCCGAACCTATCGACTCATGTATGGTCATCAGCACAAGCATACCCACGGCCATGAAGATCCTCAACCTTCAGGACAAGGTCGACGAGATCCTCTTCAAGAAGGCCAGCAAGTATCAGGAATTCCACGATGCAGGTTTCGATATTTCAGAGGATGCTCCTCGTTATGCCGATCTCTCCACGGCAGAGTACTTCGCGTCCAAAGGCGTCAAATACATAATCGCACCGACGAACGACAAATCCTTCAAGGCGAGCCTGATCACCTCTTGCGAGAGCTACGGTATCAAGATCATCTACCTTGACTGCTACGGCGAGACGATGCTCGATGATATGGAGAAGCTCGTGAAACTGTTCGGAAGCACCAAGGAGACCCAGGATGCTTTCAATGCATACCTCAACCTGAGGAACGGCATCGTTGAGGGCGTGATGAGCGTGGTCAATCCCAGCGACGACAAGCACTTCCTGTTCTTCATGCAGGGACTGGACGCCTTCTACAACGAAGAGGCCGAGCTCAGCAAGATCGTCGAGAAGATCTACGGAAAGAACGCAATAAGGCTCTTGGATATGAGTCCCGGTTCCAGTGTGACTGTGAAGGGAAATGTGGACGGTATGCTGGAATCCCTGACAGATAAGAACGCATCCACGCCTGTGGGACTCCTTCTGGTCAGGATGTCCGCCGACGATTCAGCGGATGCCGTGGCCTCGAAATGGATGAGTACATCCATCAAGAACTACAAGCTCGACTACATCGATGGCTACGACAGCGAAGTGTATGTGATCGACAGCGATCTGCTCTCCGGACCGATGGATTACATAGGCTATGTCGCAATGGCCGAGGTCAGCGGTTTCGAAACCGGCTATTCGGTGTCGGAACTCGTTTCCGGATACCTGGAGCTTTACGGATTCCACAAGGACGCCACGACCCTCATCTGGAATCTGACCTTCGATGACGACGGCGACCTCCTCGAAGTCGTCGATGCGGGCATAGAATGAAACTCTAAGGGCGGGCCTCAGATGGCCTGCCCGTCTTTTCTAATCACGATCTCGGTCAGACCGATATCCTTCCCCGATTCCTTGATTGCCGATTCCGTGATCCTGGTCAGAGCGCTGCAGCAGGGGACCTCCATTCTCACTACGACGACATCGCTGATGGGCCGGTTGCTGAAGATCGTCAGCAGTTTGTCGAACCTGGAACGGTCGTCAAGTTTGGGGCATCCGATGACCAGAGGGTTCTCCTTGATCACCGACTCTTTGATACTGTTTATCTTGAATGCCGAACAGTCGGAAGCGATGATCAGAGTCCCCTTGAGGAATTCCGAAGCGGGAGAGACCAGCCCCAGCTGTATCGGCCACTGGGTTCCTGGCGTTTGATCGAATTCCTGACGAATCGGGATCGACGGCATCATCGGAACCGATGTGCCAGATGCAGGGCTTTCATCCTTGAACGCAATGGCATCACGCGGACATGCGGGCAGGCAATCCCCCATTCCGTCGCAGAAATTGGGTCTCACCAGTTCGGCTTTCCCGTCCACCAGGGCGAGCGCTCCTTCGTGGCAGGCTTCTACGCACAACCCGCAGCCGTCGCATTTCGATTTGTCGATGATGATGGTCTTAACCATGATGTCTCGACTGCATTGTCGGTTAAAGAACAATCGCCGATCGTAGTCTCTTCTGGTAATCAGTTTATACACTTCGGACGATACATCCATCATTTCGGATATGCTCTCTTTGAGAGCATAGGTGACTCCTGACAACAATGGGTGAAGATATGGCGAAGAATAGGATATTCGCGATGCTGTGGGCCAGCCACGGACCGATTTTAGACCGGATAAAGGACGGACTGGACGTCGAACTGGATATCGCGGATCCGAACAGGATGGAGGCCTCGGGAGACATCGCTGGCCTGGTGGAGAGGATCCGTTCCGCCGATATCTCGCTCATCTACCGTTACAACACGGAGTTCATGAACAATCTGGAGGAAGCACTGAAACCGTACAGGCAGGAATGCAAGATAGTCTGCATGGCCAACGATCTCTCAATGTGGGGGATGACCACGGTCGATCACGGCGATGCAGTCCAATGCTTCATGTATATGCAGGCCAGCGGGGACGAGAATTTCAGGCGCATGTTCGATTTCGTCGACAAGAAGATCCTGGGCTCCCCCGGGGAGATACTGCCACCGCTGGAGATCCCCTACGAGGCAGTGGTGGATTTGGACGATGACGTCATATATGACACTACTGAGGATTATCTCGCCGCCGCCAAGCTGGATATGTCCAGGCCTTTCGTTGGTATTTTGGCGGCTAGGCCTGCCTACATGGTCGACAAGCTGAAGCTGGAGAAGGAGTTCGCAAGGGGCCTTCGGGAAGCTGGATTGAATCCTATCCTCATCTACTGCATGTTCTCCAAACGCAGCGATATCGGTACCAGGAGCCATATCGAGTGCATCAAGGACTTCTTCTTCGACGGGGACAGGAAGATGGTGGATGCCATCGTAAAGTTCTCCACGGCATTCATCGGAAACAGCAAGTACGACAAAGAGCCGGATGAGGACGATGACATCCTGAAGAGAATGAATATCCCGGTCTACCAGCCGATAGTGATGGCAAGGATGTCGGTCGACGAGTGGAGGGAAAGCCACGGGCTGACCACGGATATCACGTGGCAGGTGGCCTTCCCGGAGTTCGAGGGGATCATCGGACCGTACGTGATCGGTTCCGACATCGGCGAGCATCCCGATCCGGAGGTGCACCAGAAGACCGGCATCCCGGAGCGCATAACCAGAGTCGCGGAGCGCATAGCAAACGACATCTCCCTCCAGAAGAAGCCCAATTCCAAGAAGAAGGTGCTGATATTCCTCAACAACTTCCCATGTTACGGTGTGGAGGCCAACGTCGGAAACGCGGCCGGACTGGACACGCTGGAAACGGTCGCAGACATCATGAAACGGATGAAGGCCGACGGATATCTGGTAGAGCCGCCCGAGAACGGGAAGGAGTTGATCGAGAAGATCCTGGAGAACAAGGCCCTGTCGGAGTTCAGATGGACCACCACTATTGAGATGAAGAAGTGCGGAGGCGTGATCCACGAGATGGACACGGATGAATATCTCTCGTACTTCAGGACACTATCGGAAAAGGCGCAGAAGGATGTGGTGAACACATGGGGCGAGCCGCCGGGCAAGGCCATGGTCCTGGACGACAAGATACAGATCACAGGGGTGGACTTCGGCAACGTTATGGTGGTCGTACAGCCCAAGAGGGGATGCTTCGGCGCCAAGTGCGACGGTCAGGCCTGCAAGATACTGCACGATCCTGCATGTCCTCCCACCCACCAGTATCTGGCGACCTATCATTATTATGAGCACATCTGGGGCGCGGACGTGGTCGTTCACACGGGAACGCACGGCAGTATGGAATGGACTCCCGGGAAGGGGGTCGGGCTGTCCGAGAGCTGTTATCCCGACATCTGCATGAGCAACAAGCCCCATCTTTACATCTACAATTCCGATAACCCTTCGGAGGGTCTGGTCGCCAAGCGCAGGTCGTACGCCACGCTGATCGATCACATGCAGAATCTGATGATGGACGTCCACCTGTACGGCGGATACGCCGAATTGGACGGACTGCTCGACGAGTACGATACCGCCGCGAAGGATCCCACCCATGCCGAGGAGCTGAGGCAATCCATATTGGGCAAGGCGAAGGAGCTCAGGATGACGGACATCGGGTTGACCGACGGCACTCCTCTGAACGAATGTGTCAGACTGTGCCATGAGCAGCTTTCCAAAATGGAGAACTCGCAGGTGAACAAGGGATTGCACATCTTCGGCAGGATGCCTCAGGGGGACGATCTGACTTCGGCGGTGTTCTCCATAGTCAAATACGGACAGGAGCACGATTCCCTGAGGGACGTGATATCCGAACTGATGGGCTACGACCTTTCGGCCCTGTACAAGGACCAGGGCGCATTGGATGACCGTACCGGAGATTCCTACGGCGAGATCATCAACGAGATCAACAGTCGTACGAAGACCTATGTGGGCTCCATACTGGCGGGCAAGAGCGTCGAGGATTCCATCAGGGATGCGGGCTTCGAGCCCGGAAGGATCGCGGACCTGACCAAATACAGGGATTTCATATTGGATGTGGCGGAAAGGATATCGTCATCGGACGAGGTCGGATCGTTCATGAACGGGCTCAACGGAGGATTCATAGAGCCCGGTCCTTCGGGCATAGTGACCCGCGGAAGGTATGACATCATGCCCACGGGGAGGAACTTCTACTCGATGGATCCGCATTCCGTCCCATCCAGGACTGCCTGGAAGGTAGGGGTCAGGGTGGCAGAGGCCACCATAGAGAAGTACATGACCGAAGAGGGGAAAGTGCCGGAGAGCATAGGTTTCTTCTGGACGATGGGCGAGCTGATATCCACCGGAGGTGAGCTCATGTCCGAACTCCTCTACCTGATCGGGGCCAGACCCAAATGGGAGCCCGACGGACGCGTCAACGATTTCGAGATCATCCCGCTGGAGGAACTGGGAAGGCCAAGGATCGACGTCACCATAAACGTATCCTGCATCCTCCGCGACAACATGCTCTGCGCCATCGACCTCATGGACAAGGCCATAACCAAGGTGGCGTTGCTGGACGAGCCCGACGACATGAATTACGTAAGGAAGCACACCATGGAGTCGGTCGCCGAGGGAATGGACGTCCCGGATGCCACGGCACGTATGTTCGGAGCACCTCCTGGCACATATACATCAGGGGTCAATCTGGCGGTGTTCGCCAGCGCGTGGAAGGACGACAAGGACCTCGCTGACATATTCGTGAAGACGAAGGGTCACGGATACGGCGGAGGAAGGGACGGCAGGCCGATGTTCGAGCAGTTCGCTACAGTGCTGTCCAAGACCGATATAACGTATGACGGGAAGGCCTCGGACGAGACGGATATCCTCTCGTGCAGCTGCCATTTCAGCAACATCGGCGGCATGGCCGTCGCCACCAGGTACCTATCAGGAAAGGATGTGAAGACCTATTACGGAGATACCCGCGATCCGCGCAACCTGAACATAGGGACTCTGGAGGAAGAGTTCAGACATGTCATGAGGGTCAGGACGTTCAATCCGGAATGGATCGCCGCCATGAAGGAGCACGGATACAAGGGGGCCAACGATATGTCCAAGCGTGTGGTCAGGCTCTTCGGATGGCAGGCTACCACCCACGAGGTGGATAACTGGCTCTTCGACGAGGTCGTGAACGTGTTCCTCAGGGATGACGAACTGAGGGAGTTCTTCGAGCAGAACAACCCGTATGCCTTGGAGGAGATGGAGCGCCGTCTTCTGGAGGCCAATGCGAGAGGCTTGTGGGATACCGACGAGGATACGCTGAAGGAACTGAAGGACCGCTATCTCGATATCGAGGCCATCATGGAGGAGCGTGCTGGGGAGGGCGACTTCCAGGGCGGGGACGTCAACATCTATAACCGCGAGGACGTGGGATGGGACGATCACGGTGTTTTTGCGACCACAGAGATGGTCAGGAATCGCAGGACCGGGGTGTAATTTACCCAGTTGTCGTATTACTGGCCTTGATAGCTAGCTGATTATTCAGCAGTCTATTTATACCTGTTAAGTAACTCGGATGGATAATCCAAGTGATGAACATGGAGCAAAAAGTCATCATTGTCTTGGTCGCTGTTATCGCAGTGGTTGCGGTGGCTGGTGCCGCCGTTTTCCTCATGGGAGGAAACAATGACTCCGGAGAAAAGTATTCTATCAACGGAGCCCTCAATGTTTACGGTAATGCCGACGGAGACTACAAGATTGATCAGAAAGATCTGGATATCATAAATGATATCATAAACGGAAAGAAAGATGCGAAGGATTACAAGTTCGCTGATGCAGATCAGAAGAACGGTGTCACCCAGGACGATGCAGAGCTTGTCAAGAAGATAATCAACAAGGAGCCCTGCACCGTTTACATCGTTAACCAGAAGAAGACTGCGGGAGAGTACACTTCCTCCGTCAAGTGGCCTATCAAATCGGCCATCGCCACCGCCTCCTCCAACAACCTCCTGTTGTTCGAGCTGTCCGGTTTGACGGATCAGATCAAGGGAATCACGTTCACATCATCATCCGACCCCGCCATCGAGAAGACTCTGTTCGCATACTATGCAGACAGGGACAAGGTCGCTAAGTTGGGAACTTCCTCAACAGCAATCGACATCGATGCAGCTATGGATACAATCAAATCCAAGAACGTCACGGCAGTAATCACGGATTACACCGATTCGACATTGTCCAACGAGGCTCAGTTCAACGCCAACGGAATTGATGTCATCAGGATCTCCTCGGCGGTCACCGACCCCGACAGATATTCCAGTCAGCTCCTGATGATGGCCTTCCTGTTTGACACGAATAATGAGAAGATCTACGAGTTCGCCGAGTACAACACCAAGATCCTCAACGAGATCAAAGAGAAGCTCAAGTCTGTGGACAGCAAGAGGAAGGTTATCACCTGTAATGGTGCAGGTAGCGTTGATAAGGCAACAGGAATCCCGAGAATGTGGGTATCTGCCGGAAGTTCTGACTACAGGGATGTCGTTGAGGCAGCCGGAGGAGTCTACGGAATCGATGAAGACCTTCTCGGCAGGATATCAACATACACCTCCGGAGCATACTTCAACGAGGGAGATACATGGGTCTACGAGATCAACCCCTCGGCAATCATATCGATCCGTGCAGGCGGATGGTACGAGGGATCCGTCGACACCGTCAAGATGTTCGAGGAGAGTCTCTCGATCTTCAACAAGACCGGGGCATGGGAGAACGGCGGAGTCGCAGTCATCGCGGGAGATGCACCGATCACAGTGCGTATCGCATACGCGGCTTGCATGCTTTACCCTGAGATCTTCGACCTCGACTGGGCCAATGAGATCAACCAGAACATCATGGACAAGTTCTACCCTGAGAAGCTGAATCTCGAAGGCAAGCCTTTCTGTATAACCAAGGAAGTCTACGAAGCAGCTAAAAAGGCAGCTGCTTGAACAAACAAGGGGCGGAAGCCCCTTTTCTTCTTCAACGGTGAGCGATTGTCGGATGATGTGAGCAGGACCAAGAGCGACTACAAGTCGTATATAGGCCGTAAGATAGCAATCATCGCAGTCTGCTTGGTTCTGGTCATCATATTGGTGTCCGTGTCAGTAAATTTCGGGGCTACCAAGTTATCGTTCACATACATCTATTCGCTGATATGGGACCATATATGCGGGCGTACCTACCCTATAGGTTCCGATGAATTCCACGATGATTTCCTGATATGCAGTCTGCGTCTTCCCAGGGCGGTCTTCGCAATGATCGCGGGTGCAGGCCTGGCTGTAGGGGGAGCCGTGATGCAGTCGGTCATGAGGAATCCCCTTGCTGACGCCTATACCACAGGAATTTCCTCCGGAGCATGTTTCGGAATGGCCATCTCCGTGATCCTGGGGATATCGGTCGGAGTCAATGCCGATGCCGGAGGGATCATCAACTCGTTCCTGATGGCCATAATACCGATGATCGTGATAGTGCTGCTTTCCAGCAGGCTCGGGTCTTCGGCCGCCACTCTGATTTTGGCAGGAGTGGCAATATCATACATATTCAATGCAGGGACTACCCTGCTCATGTCGTTAAGTGACCCTCAGGCTCTGGCCACCGTATACAGGTGGCAGGTAGGGTCTCTAGCCGATCTGTCTTGGTCTGATGTACCTGTCATGGCATCTATCAACATCATTGGAATGATAGTGCTGATGCTGTTGGCCAGGAAGCTCAACATCTTGACACTGGGCGATGCAAGTGCGAAGA
>Ga0265298_10009032_pt1 | contig 11912 bp, 8 predicted proteins | sample AusTroGonzalo_MG_3_FD_193486 | JGI IMG/M metagenome (GOLD analysis project Ga0265298, IMG submission 193486) | Bovine rumen microbial communities from tropical cattle in Woodstock, Queensland, Australia - Gonzalo_01 | ecosystem: Host-associated > Mammals > Digestive system > Stomach > Rumen ...
TGCTGGATGAACCCCTGGGCGCGCTGGACCTGAAACTGCGCAAGGAAATGCAGCGGGAACTGAAACGCATCCAGCAGGAAGTCGGCATCACGTTCATTTTCGTCACCCATGACCAGGAAGAAGCCCTGACCATGAGCGACAAAATCGTTGTGATGAACGCCGGCGCCATCGAGCAGATCGGCACGCCGCTGGAAATCTACAATGAGCCAGCCAACGCCTATGTGGCCCGTTTCATCGGCGAAAGCAACATTATGGACGGGGTCATGCTGGCGGATTACAAGGTTCGCTTTGACGATAAAACCTTTGAATGCGTAGACTTCGGCTTCCGGCCCAATGAGCCGGTGGATGTACTGATCCGCCCGGAGGACCTGAAAGTGGTCAAGCCCAAGGAAGGCGTGCTGCGGGGCGAGGTCAAGAGCGTGTTGTTCAAAGGCGTCCATTATGAGCTGATGGTGGAAACCAAGACCGGTACCAGCAAGACCGTGAAAATGCACGTGGTCACCCAGCACGACATCGTGAACGAGGCCGCAGGCGAAAAGATCTCCGCCAACGATTTCTATGTGGATTCGGACGACCTGGAAAACAAGGAGATGACCGACCAGGATTTCATCTCCATCGCCAACGCCCAGGCCTGGGATGACGAGGACCGGGATATCTCCCTCACCCATGTATCCCACAATATTGAAAACAGGCCCGGCGTATACAGCATCACCTTCGGCACGGAGAAAAAGACCGAAGTGACCGTGAAGGTCTATGTGGTCCATCCCGAATATGTGGAGGACGCCCGGCACAACATCGGTATCAGCGCGCTGGATTTCTTCATCACCCCGGATGAAATTCAGGAGTCCATGGCCATTTCCACAGACCTGAAAACCTGGGCCAGTGCCGAGGCGTGGAACCTGCAGGACGACAGCTCCATCGACATCACGGACGTAAAGTTTGACTTTGACCCCGCGGACATCAAGGAAGGTTCCTACGATATCATCTTTGCCACCCAGGGCCGCGATTACAAGGTGGAAACCACTTCCCACCACGAACCCGGCGACAGGGTCGGCCTGCTGTTCGGGCCCGATGATATCCACGTGATGCACAAGGAGGAAGGCAGCGTATGAAATCCTTCTTCCGGATGAGCTATCCCTATATCCTCTGGATAGCCGTCTTCATCGTCGCGCCGATGATCATGATCCTGCTGTATGCCCTGACCCGGACCGGCAACAACACCCTGACCTTCCAGTTCACGCTGGACAACTTCGCGCGGTTTTTTTCGGATCCGGATTTCCTGAAGGTTCTGCTCACCAGCCTGCGGATCGCCCTGCTGACCACCGTGTTCTGCCTGCTGATCGGCTATCCCGCGGCGCTGTTCATGGCGAACCTTTCGGACCGGGCGCAGACGCTGATGACCCTGCTGATGACCCTGCCGATGTGGATCAACATGCTGCTGAAAACCTACGCCTGGCGCGGCATCCTGCTGAACTTTGATTTCTCCAGCGAGCTGAAGGTGTTCATCGGTATGGTGTATGATTTCCTGCCCTTTATGATCATCCAGATCCATACCGCCATCGCCAAGCTGGATCCGAACCTGCTGGTGGCGGCCCACGACCTGGGCGCCAACAGCGTGAAAAGTTTCCTGAAGGTCACGCTGCCCCTGAGCGTGCCCGGGATCATCAGCGGGATCACGCTGGTGTTCCTGCCGGCTGTCAGCAGCTTTGTGATTCCGAAGATGCTGGGCGGCGGTAATTACGTGCTCATCGGCAACCTGATTGAGATTTATTTCCAGCAGACCGGTGACTGGAACTTCGGCAGCGCGATCTCGCTGATCATGGCCCTGATCATCATTGCGGCCATGTGGGCGACCAAGAAGCTGGACCGCACGGCGCAGGAGGAATGACGATGAAGAAGAGGCATTTTTCAAAGTTTTTCTCCTCCGGCTACCTGATCCTGATCCTGCTGTTCATTTACCTGCCCATTGCCTACCTGGTGCTTTTCTCCTTCAACGAAGGCAAAAGCATGACCAACTTTTCCGGTTTCTCCACCCGGTGGTATGAGCAGCTGTTCCAGAAAGAGCACGCGATGGTCGACAGCATCTGGACCACACTGCTGGTGGCAGGAATCGCAACCCTGGTATCCACGGTGGTCGGCACCGTCGCCGCCATTGGCCTGAGCAAGGCAAAGCGGATTATCCGGACCGCCGTGCTGGAGATCAACAACCTGCCGGTGATGAATCCGGACATTGTTACGGCCATCGGCCTGATGCTGCTGTTCATTTCCGTGAAAGTCCAGCCCAGCATGGTCACCCTGATCCTGAGTCATATTTCTTTCTGTATCCCCTATGTGATCCTGACGGTGATGCCCAAGCTCCGGCAGCTGGATGACAACGTGGCCGAAGCCGCCCTGGACCTGGGCGCGACTCCCTGGAAAGCGCTGACCAAGGTGATCATTCCCCAGATCTATCCCGCGATTCTTTCCGGCGCGCTGATCGCCTTCAGCATGTCCCTGGATGACTTTGTGGTATCCTACTTCAACTCCGGTCCCGGAATCAATACCATTTCCATGTACGTTTACAGCATGAAGCGGTATAATCTGTCTGTCAATGCCATGTCGACGCTGATCGTCGCGGTGGTAACGGTGATCCTGGTCCTGGTGAATGTGATCCCCTGGATCAAAGATAAAAAAGTCCAAAAGGAGGAAACCTGAAATGTCCAAGAAACTGATCGCTGTCCTGCTCCTCATCTGCCTCGCGGTTCTCCCCGTCTGCTCCCTTGCCGACGGTACGCTGAACGTCATGAACTACGGCAATTATATCGATGAACAGGTGCTGCGGAATTTCGAAAAGGAATTCGGCGTCAAAATCAACTACTCCACCACCGATACTCCGGAAGGCATGTATACCAAGCTGCAGACCGGTGTCTCCTTTGACGTGGTGATCACCAGCGATTATATGATCGACCGCCTGATCAAGGAAAAGAAGATCCTGCCCCTGGACAAAGGGATTGTGACCAACCTGGACCAGCTGTCCGACAGCGTAAAGAACCTGTATTACGATCCGGACAACACCTACACCGTTCCCTACCTCTGGCAGAACGTGGTGCTGTGCTACGACACGACAAAAATCGATCCTGCCAAGGTGGAAGAGCTCGGCTGGGGCATCCTGCTGGATCCGGAACTGGACGGCCATGTCTTCCTGTTTGACTCTTTCCGGGACATTTTCATGATGGCCCTGAAGAACCTGGGCTATTCCACGAACACCGAAAACAGGGACGAGCTGATGCAGGCCTATGACTGGCTGGTCAAAATGAACCAGACGATCCATCCTTCCTATGTGGGCGACGAGATGATCGACGGCATGGCCCAGGGTGAAAAATGGATCGCCATGATGTACAGCGGCGATGCTGTATATGCCAGCATGGAAAACGAAAAGCTGGCCATCTGCGCTCCGAAGGAAGGCACCTGCATCGCCGTGGACGCCATGTTCATCCCTGCCAGCGCCTCCAACGCCGAACTGGCCAACCAGTTCATCAACTACGTGCTGGACTATGACAACGCCATGATGATCACCGTGGAAACCTGCTACTCCACCCCCAACGCCAAGGTGGCCGAAGATGTGACCGCGGAAGGCGGCGAGTTTGAGGGTATCGAGTGGTACGTCCCCCGCGCCGGCTACGACAAGGACGAAATCTACACGGACAACGACCTGCTGCGGACCGAAGGCCCGGAACTGCTGATGAAGGTTAAGCTGCAGTAAAACCAACCCGGAGGAAACGCCTCCCCCTCGTGTCATTCCGACCGGAGCGAAGCGCAGTGGAGGAATCTCCGCCCCATAGACCAACCATCCCCGAAGGAGAACGAATATGGAAAATACAGAAAGAAAGCCTGTCATTTTCTCAGGCATTCAGCCCAGCGGCGTGCTGACCCTGGGCAACTATATCGGCGCCCTGAACCGTTTTGCGAAGCTTCAGGACGATTATGACTGCATCTACTGCGTGGTGGACGAACATGCCATCACCGTGCGGCAGAACCCGGCGGACCTGCGCCGCCGCTGCCTGGAGCTGACCGCGCTCTACATCGCCAGCGGGATTGACCCGGAGAAATCCATCCTCTACTGCCAGAGCCATGTCAGCGCCCACGCGGAGCTGGGCTGGATCCTGAACTGCTTCACCTACATGGGCGAACTGAACCGCATGACCCAGTTCAAGGACAAGAGCGCGAAGCATGCCGACAATATCAACGCCGGCCTGTTCACCTATCCGGTGCTGATGGCCGCGGACATTCTGCTCTACCAGACCAATTATGTGCCGGTGGGCGCGGACCAGAAACAGCACCTGGAACTGTGCCGGGATATCGCCCAGCGCTTCAACGGCGTATACGGGGATGTGTTCACGGTGCCGGAACCCCTGATCAGCAAAACCGGCGCCCGGATCATGAGCCTGCAGGAGCCGGAGAAAAAGATGAGCAAGAGCGATCCGGAGGAAACCTTCGTTTCCCTGCTGGATGATCCTGACACGATCCGCCGGAAAATCAAAAGGGCGGTCACGGACTCCGAGACCGAGATCCGCTTTGACCCGGAAAACAAGCCCGGCGTCAGCAACCTGCTGAACATCATTTCCGCCCTGAGCGGCGACAGCATGGACAGCCTGGTTGCCGAAATGGCCGGCCAGGGCTACGGCGAGCTGAAAAACCGCGCCGCGGACTGCGTCATTGCTGCCCTCACGCCCCTGCAAACGGAATATAAGCGCCTGATCGCCGATAAAGACTACCTGATGAAGGTCCAGAGTGAAAGCGCCCAGAAGGCGGCTTACCTGGCCGCGAAGACCCTGCGGAAAGTGCAGAAGAAGATCGGCTTCGCCGCCCGGCCTTAATTGATCCTTTGCCTGCTTACTCATTCAACCTTTCTCTTTCAGCCACTGGGTGAATAATGATGAATTGTTAAGTAGCTGTCCAATCTGATTGCGGAATACCGCCATCTGATAATTGTGAATTATGAATTATGAATTGTGAATTAAAAACCTTCCTTACCCTCCTCCTTGTCCTGCTTCTGCCCTTCTGCGCCCTGGCGGAGCTTCCGACGCCTGAAGCCGCTCCTGAACTCACGCCTGAGGCTTCACCGACGCCGGCCCCGTCCCAGCCGCCGGAAGTCACCTGGATCTGCCTGAAATGCGGCCGCGGAAACGCGGCCTCTTCCTGCTGGTACTGCGGCGAAGTGCAGGGCGCCTGGACCTGCGACAAATGCGGCACACGGAACCTGGCTTCCCGCTGCGGGGAATGCAACCGGATGAAGGAAGTCACCCTGGCGACGCTGGCGGCGGATCCCCGCCCGGCGGTCGCCTTCCCTGCCGTCTGCTTTCTGGCGGATAAAGGGAATATGGACGCTGTTTTCCGTCTCGGGCAGTACTATGAAAAAGGCATCCAGATCGAACAGAACAGCCTGGAGGCCGTCAACTGCTTCCGCAGGGCCGGAGAAGCCGGCAACGCGAAATCCTGGCTGTACCTGGCCCGGATCTACGATTCCGGTTCCATTGTCGAACAGAATTATACCCTGGCGCTGGAATGCTACAAACGCGCCGCCGATCTCGGCAACGCGGATGCTTACTGGTATCTGGGTTCCTTCTATGAGGAAGGCACCGGTGTGGACAAGAATTACGCGGTCGCGCTGGACTATTATTTCCGGGCAGCAGAGCTGGGAGACGCCGACAGCTGGATGAGTATCGCCTATTTCTACCTGCAGGGCTACGGGGTGGAGGAAAGCTCCGAAAAAGCCCTGGAATACTACCAAAAAGCTGCCGAACTGAACAGTCCCCTCGCCTGTGATTACCTGGGTTACCTGTATATGATCGGTTCCCTGGTGCCGCAGGATACGGCCAAGGGCCTCGGATGGTACCAAAAAGCCGCGGAGCTCGGAAACGCCCGCAGCATGTATGCCCTCGGCTATGCCTATCAGTGCGGCCAGGGGGTGGAACCGGATCTGAAAGAAGCCGAAAAGTGGTATGAAAAAGCCGCCCTGGCCGGCCATCCGACAGCTTTGCTGGTATGGCAGGCCATGCAGCCATAGGACAAAAAAGGAGAAGGGGAAATTTCACGCCTTGGGCGGTACAATATCAGCTTCAGTCTCCGGCTGTTCCCAAAGCCTTTTCGAGGAAGACCTGTCTGATCCCCTGGGAACGCAGCCTGCGCCGCACCCTTCTCACGGAACTATGATACACGATTCCGGGCGGAATTACAACTGCTTTCTTCCTTGAAACGTCGGGGACGGTTTCCGGTTCTGCTTTCGCGGAACGTTGAAAACCGTCCGTTATGTTTCTTCAGAAAAAAGATTTGATTTTTACCGGAGAGGCTGTAATATATTACTGTTATCCCTCTGCCTCCGAAAGAGATTATTACAGGAGATGACTGCCTGTGAATGAGATTCCGAATCCCGCTTCCGGCATCCTCGACCTTGCGGCTGACAAAGAAAAGATCGCGTCTTTCCTGGCCCACCAGGAGGAAACGGGAAAGAAGCAGCATGATCCGGACCAGTTCGCGGAAATGGAAGCCTATCTGTACAGCGATGAATACCCGGCCGACCTGGAGCGGCTCAAACAGGGAGATTATTTCTTCCCGGCGCCTTTTCATTACCGGATTACCAAAAGCACTTCAGGCAAAAAGCGGGACGTGTATGCCTTCAAGGGCGCCCCGCTGTATATCCTCCGGATGGTTTCCTGGGTGATGCACGACTATGACGACACCATGTTTCCCCCGGGACTTTACTCCTTCCGCCGGAATATACACGGCAAGGATTTCCTGAGAAAAATCCGCAGTTTCCGGAACCTGAACCGCTTCTGGATTGTGAAATCGGATGTTTCCAACTATGTGGGCTCCATTGTGCCGGAGCTGATCATTCCCCGCCTGGAGCAGATGTGGGGGCATGACCCGGCGCTGCTCGGCCTGCTGAAGTTCCTGCTGCTGCGCCGGGAGTGCATCGAGCGGGACGGAACGGTGGTGGCCTGCGAACCCGGCGGCCTGGGCGGCCTTCCGGTGGCGAACTTTTTCATGAACGTCTATCTTATGGAGATGGACTGGTATTTCAGCGCCCGTTCCCCGCTTTACTGCCGCTATTCCGATGACATTGTCTTCCTGGCCCGGAGCCGGGAAGAAGCGGAGGACTACCTGAAAACCTTCTATCAGATCCTGGAGGAAAAGCGCCTCTACACCAACCCGGCCAAGACCCAGCTGATTGAGCCCGGTGGCGCGGTGGAGATCCTGGGATTCCTGGTGAGGGACGGCGTGGTGGATCTTTCGGACCATGCCATCGATAAGATTTACCACAAGATCCGCACCCGCGCCAACCGCCTCCTGCGGTACAAGAAGCGGGCGCAGCTGGAGGACCGGGTGGTCGGCGAAAAGATGGTCAGGTTCTGCAACCGTGTGTTCTTCGGGACCTTCCAGCCCCATGAGCTGTGCTGGGCCCGCTGGTATTTTCCGATCATCACCACCACGGACAGGCTGAAGCAAGTCGACCGCTACGCCCAGGACGCGATCCGCCTGGTTATGAACGGCAGCATGCACAAGCGCAGGTACAACGTCCGCTATGAGGACCTGCAGGCCCTCGGCTACCGCAGCCTGGTGCATGCCTATTACCATACCGATCCGGAGCACTGGCTCTGATATTCATCCGGACAACAAACGACCCGCGAATCCGCGGGCCGCTTTTTTCATCAAAAAATGAGAAGGGAACATTTCACGCTTCGAGCGTTACAATATCAGCTTCAGTCTCCGGCTGTTCCCAAAGCCTTTTCAGGGAAGACCTGTCTGATCCCCTGGGAACGCGGCTTGCGCCGCACCCTTCTCACGGGAGCATCATACACGATTCCGGGCGGGATTTCAACAGTTTTTTACGGAGCCGCTGTCTCCGGATCCACGCGGACAAAATGCGGCGCTGTGTCGATGGCCAGGAAGCCGTCATGCTCCGCGGCCTCCCGCATCAGCACCCGGATCGTTCCCTCAATCTGGCTCACGGAGATGTCCAGCCGCCGGGAGGTGTCCTGCCAGATCCAGAAGGGATTGGAAAGGCCGGTATCCGTATCTCTTTTTTCGTTTGTAGCCACGAAAACCGGCATGGCAACCCGCACCTTTTCCTCCTTCCGGCCATCCGCCCAGGCGCCGCGGTCATAGACCACGTTCCCGCTGCCGTCCGTCATCTTCAGGACTTCCCGGTTGGTATAATAACAGGTCATCCCGGACATTTCGGCAAGCATGTACCAGCCCCTGTGGGTCAGGGCATATTCCATTACCTGCTTCATTTCCTCCCAGGTGATTTCATACACACAGACCTGGTTGTCAAAGGGGAACAGGAGATACACGTCTTCCAGCGTGACCACACGGCGGTCCCGGCCTTCCGGAAGGGTGAAACTGGTCCTTATGCCGCTGCCGTTGATGAGGGCGACGTCGGCCCCGGTCATCCGGATCATGATGGAACAGACCCAGTTGCCCACCGCAGAAGAGTGTCCGCCGCTCTCCGGGAAGTAATCGAACCGCACCGCGTTTTCCGTGATATAGCCGATTTCGGCCCCCAGCACCTCCCGCACCGCGGCGACGGCGGTGTCGGTCAGCATGACCATTTCCGGATCCAGTTCCGAATTTTCATAGGATGCCTTTTTGGCGGGGACAATCCGGCCGCCGCGGATTTCCCTGAAAACCGGCTGCCCGTTTTCCGCCGCGAAAGCCATTTCGCAGTACGCGAAGGACCCCGCGTTCGCGGAAGGCGCCATGTATTTCAGGCCGTTTGCCGATGTAAAGTTTTCATAGTCGTGGGTATGCCCGCCCAGCACCAGGTCGATGGCCGGATGGTCTCCCAGCAGGTACGCGGCTTCAGCCGCTTTGCCGTGCAGCAGCAGGATGACGGCGTCGCACTGCCCGCCGGCTTTCAGCTCCGCCGCCAGCGCGTTGACCGCCTCATAATCCACGGAAATGCTGTAGCCCGCGCCGGTGAATTTGGCATACAGGATGTGGTCCCCGTAGGCGTCGGCCATCCCGATGACCCCGACGCGCACGGGCAGTTCATTGCCTTCGGCATCCCGGGCGGTTTTTTCCAGGATCACGTAATCCTGCGCGCCGGAGAGCTTTTTTCCCTCCAGGTACAGGTTGGAGATGACCACCGGGGTTTTGTTTTCGCCGGCAAACTGCCGGAGGCTGTAATCCGGCATTGTCCCGTCCGGATCAATCGTCATATCCAGGCCCCAGTCAAACTCATGGTTGCCAACCGTCACCGCGTCGTAGCCCATCAGGTCCATGGCGGCGGAGAGGGCATGCCCGTTTGTGACGCCGGAGACGGTGGTTCCCTGGTAAATATCGCCTCCGTCCAGCAGGATGGCCAGGTCTTTCCGGGTGTCCGGCTCGTATCCGCGGACATCCTTCACCTTGTCAGAAATATAGGCCAGCAGGTAGCGCGTCTTTCCGCCCGGGGTATCCGACAGCGCGCCGTGCAGGTCAGACGTTTCAAAAACCGGCAGGCTGTACAGGTGTTCCTCCGGCAATAACGCTTCTCCGGGCTTGCTGTTCCCCGCCTTGTAGAAATCCAAAATCCGCCGGGAAAGATTGGCCGGGTCGGTCATGGCGTAAGGGGTGAAATATCTGCCGTTAGGATAGTATTCAATATAGACCGTCAGGGGCTGTCCCTGTTTTATATACCGCACGTCGGCATTGGCCAGGGATTCGCCGTTTTCCATCGTCCACCGGCTGCCGGTGAGCGGCTGCGGGGCATAGAACAGGGATTTGGTGTCCTCCGACGCGGTCAGGTAGCCGCTTTCGCACTTCAGGTAGAAGGCGCCGCTGCCGGCGTCGATCTTTTCAAACAGCGCTGCTCCTTCTCCCGCGGCCGTCAGCACCCGGCGGGTTTCCGTCTGCCTGACGGTCAGTTTTGCTTCATCCACCCGGGTTTTCTTCTGGTTCAGGGAAAACGCCGTGCCGCCTGCCCGGAGGACGATATAGAACCGGTCGCCTTCCTGCAGCCGCGCCCAGTCCGTTTTCTCCGCGATGATGCTGTCCGGAGATGCCGGATCCGCGGCGCTGCCGGTTTCCGCCGAAGCGGCAGGGATTGCCGGCTGCAGCACTGAAATGGCGAATATGAATACAGCAAGGATAATCAGAATGCTGATCCGCTTTTTCATGAAGTCCTCCCTGTGTCTGATGCTGTGTCCTCTTTTTTCCTATTATACCATACCTTGCTTTGCTGGCAATGACCAGGAAAGCAAAAAACCCTGCAGGCATTGGATTACTGGTCATAAGGATGTTTTGAACAAACACGCTGACAGACCGTAGTGCAACAACGGACAATGCCTGCCCATTCATACCGGGCAGGCATTATCCTGTTATAACAACATACAAAAAAGTATAGAAAATACCTGTCATCAAAGGAGATGCATGTAAGATTATATTCCGATACTGGTTGAATAAAACAAATAGCTCTCAAACAATCCATCCACACATTCATATTATTTCAAAGCCTTTAAGATTAATTACAGATTTGACGAGGTTTCGCTTCGCACAGTATAATCAAATTGCGAAAGTGAGGATGACAAAGGAATGCACGAAGCCTTATATCGGTTTATCCATGCGCATTACACGGAGATCCTTGCCATTTTTCCCGTAATACTTCTGCTGATCGGACTGTCAATTGCGACAGGGATCGATCAGTATATTCTCAGGTGGAAAAGACGAATCATGCTGATCATCTGTGTGCTGGTTTTCAGCCTGATCGCCCAGAACTGCCTGGACAATCTGCTGACATACGGAACCCCGATGATCACGCTCAGAAAAGTAATTGATATCTACGGCTACGCTATCCGGCCTGTCATTTTGCTGCTCTTTTTGTACATCGTTTTTCCAAAGAAACCGGGCAGGCTGTGGTGGGTCCTGATTGGCATCAACGCCGGGGTGTACCTGACGGCGCTGTTTACTGATATCTGCTTCACGATCAACGAGGAGAATATGTTTCAGGGCGGTTGGCCTGTGCTGAGAAACAGCTGCCTGATTTCCAGCCTGCTTCTGTTGGGCACACTGGTCATATCCACGCTGCGCGATTACCGCCCGTTCAGGCTGAGAGAGATCTGGATTCCGGTTTTTTCGGTTTTCATTATTCTCTTAGCGCTGCTGCTGGATTCCAGTGTGCATGAAACGCAGCAGCCCGTCAGCTTTTTAACCATTTCCATTGTCATCAGCAGCATGCTTTATTATATCTGGCTGCATTTTCAGTTTGTGCGGGCACATGAGAAGGATCTGGCCGCGGAGCAACGCATTCAGATCATGATGTCACAGATTCAGCCCCATTTCCTGTATAATACGCTCGCCACCATCCGCGGCCTCTGCCTGAAGTCACCGGAAACAGCGGCGCAGACCATCGACAAATTTTCAAGATACCTGCGGCAGAACCTGGATACATTGAACCAGTCCGGTCTGATCCCCTTCAGGCAGGAACTGGAGCATGTGAGGATCTACGCGGAGATCGAAATGCTGATGTTTCCCTACATTCAAATACGATATGATATCGAAGACGATTGTTTTTCTCTGCCGATGCTGACAGTGCAGCCTTTAGTGGAAAACGCGATCCGGCACGGTGTGCGCGCCAGGGACGTCGGCCAAATCGACATTACCGTCCGGAAAGACGAAACCGGTCACACAATCACTATCGCGGATAACGGCCTTGGATTTGATCCCTCGGCAATTGACACGGCGGATGAGAAACACATCGGGATCCGAAACGTCCGGGAACGGCTGGAAAAGCAGTGCGGCGGCTCGCTTCACGTAGAGAGCCGTAAAGGTGAAGGAACCGTCGTCACGCTTTTCATACCTCTGGCTTCACAGTATAACGAAGAATCGGAACAGGAAGGAGCAGTCCGATGAGAGTTCTGTGCGTGGATGACGCGCTGCCCATCATGGAGGAT
>Ga0265298_10009033_pt1 | contig 11912 bp, 8 predicted proteins | sample AusTroGonzalo_MG_3_FD_193486 | JGI IMG/M metagenome (GOLD analysis project Ga0265298, IMG submission 193486) | Bovine rumen microbial communities from tropical cattle in Woodstock, Queensland, Australia - Gonzalo_01 | ecosystem: Host-associated > Mammals > Digestive system > Stomach > Rumen ...
GAGATTCTGAGTAATCAGTTCAAGGAGAATACAAACGAGGTAAGAATGCTCTTGGATGAATGGATTAATGAATTGAAAGCCCCCTCCGGCTCCCCCGAAGGAGGAGTGAATGTTGAAAATTGAAAAAAAACGTAATTTTGAGACTACGTCTCGAAGATACTCACGTTCGTGAATAAAAATAAAAAGATTTTATTTTGTATTCCGCTCACTTAATCGTATCTTTGCACTCATGAATTATAATAACATACAATTTGAAGACCTTGGAGTAACCGCAGAGGTAGCCAGTTTTGAGCCCAAAGAGGGCGTTACAGAATGGCACGTGATGCTGCATGTTGACGGCAAGCAGCTACCTTTCAAGGAACAACTCCGCAGGCTTTACGAGGCAGAAGATCGTCTGCCAGACATGCCCGAATTCTGGGGCAGTAAATATATTCTGAAGCGTTACTTCCTGTCGGACAGCACCAATCAGCAGCCGCTGATGCGTACAGAAAAGAATATCTCTTTCAGCTTTATACAACAGCAGCCGCTGGACGGCAGTAAGATTGCCGCCTGGCTGTATCTGCAAAGCGAAGTAGAGGTGAAAGAGGAGAAGGATGTTGTGGTAGTCAGTCATAACGGTTACCAGCATCTGTGGAAGATGGGAATGTGTTATAACCAAGGTGATAGCGCCCAGCAGACAGAAAAACTGCTGACTGACTATGAGCAGCTGCTAAGCAAATTCAATGCTACCTTACCAGAGAACTGCATTCGCACTTGGTTCTTTGTCCGCGATGTAGATACACAGTACCACGGATTGGTGAAAGCCCGCAGGGAGAATTTCATCCAGCAGGGACTGACAGAAAAGACCCATTACATCAGCAGTACCGGTATTGGTGGAAACCCTGCAGACACAAAAGCTTTGGTACAATTGGGCACTTATGCTATTACAGGCTTGGAACCCGACCAGCAACATTATCTGTATGCACCCACCCACCTGAATCCCACCTACGAGTATGGCGTCACCTTCGAACGCGGTACCGTGGTAGAGTATGGCGATAGAGACCATATCTTTATCTCTGGTACTGCCAGCATCAACAACAAGGGTGAGGTAGAACATGTAGGAGATATCGTCCTTCAGACAAAACGCATGTGGGAAAATGTGGAGGCACTGCTGAAGGAAGGACATTCCGACTTCCTGGATGTGATGCAGATGATCGTCTACCTGCGTGATACTGCCGACTATGAGGTGGTAAAGAGCCTCTTTGATGAACGTTTCCCCAACATTCCCACAGTAATAACGCTGGCTCCCGTTTGTCGTCCTACCTGGCTGGTGGAGATGGAATGCATAGCTGTTAAAGAAAGTCAGAATGAGAGGTTCCGTAAGTTCTAAGCTCCCCTTTGTTCTTGTATTCTTCCTTGTCGTTTGCATAGCTGCAGCAACACTTGTCGAGAACCGTTACGGCACCGACTATGCCCTGCATCATGTGTATGGAGCTTGGTGGTTCATAGGTCTATGGGGATTGTTAGCCGCAGCCGGATGTTGGCTGATGTACAAGCGGAAGCTATGGAAGCGCCCTTCGGTGTTGGCACTTCACCTTAGCTTTCTGGTTATTCTGGCAGGAGCCTTTACCACACATATCACTAGCAGAAGGGGCATGCTTCATTTGCGTGAAGGCGAAGCCACCCGTACCTGTTGGGTTAAGAACGAACAGGGACTTTATATTAACACAGAGGAACTCCCCTTCTATCTGGCTTTAAGAGATTTTGAAGTCCGCTATGATGCCGATGGCGTAACACCCAGCGATTATGTAAGTCATGTAGTGCTCTCCTCAAAAGAAGGAAAGGAAGAAACTACCATCTCTATGAACAACATAGGCAGAGTAAGTGGTTTCCGCATCTATCAGACCTCCTTTGATGATGACGAGCAGGGAAGCGTCTTCACCGTCAGCTACGACCCTTGGGGAACAGCCATCACCTACGCTGGCTACCTACTTCTAGCCCTCAGCATGATTTGGGTATCTTTCTCAAGAAAGCAAAATTCAAAAAGCAAAATTCAAAATTCTGAAACTGAGAACAATGTTCAATTCTCAATTCTCAATTCTCAATTCTCAACGGTCCTCCTGGCCCTCTGCGGCACAATAATGGCTTCCTACATGGTGATAGCCATCTGTCGGAGTCCGTTGGTTCCTATCCTGCGCTCCCCCTACCTCTTTGTTCATGTGGGAACCATCATGTTGAGCTACATTCTGTTGGTGGTGAGCATCATTCGCAGAGAGGTGTTGCGTCCTGCCGTATTTCTATTGACAACAGGCATCTTCCTGGGTGCCGTATGGGCTAATGTCTCGTGGGGAACCTATTGGAGCTGGGACCCCAAGGAGAGTTGGGCGCTTATCACCTTGTTGGTGTACAGCGTTCCCCTGCATACAGAGAGCCTTCCCTGGTTCAGAAGCACACGCAACTACCGCATCTATTCGCTTGTAGCGTTGGCTTGCCTACTGATGACCTACTTTGGCGTTAACTTCCTGTTAGGCGGAATGCACAGCTACGCAGGATAGAATAGTCGTATCCCCCAAGCAATAACATAATATCATATGGGTAGAAACAAATTCTCACAGAAGGAAATAGAGAAGATAGGCAAGCTCCTGAAGCTGAAGAATGCCGGAACTCGTTATCAGCAGAAGATGATCAGACACACCCTGCGTGTGGATTATGAATTCAACATCTCCGACTTTAATGTTCAGGGCAAGGCCTTTGGCTACGATGAGTTGCAGGAATGTATACGCAGAGAACGCATCCTCATCCTTGACGATGCCACCATAGAGGCTATGAAAGCCAAACGTGCCCGCGATAAGGCTCGTGATGAAGCCGCCCGTCAGGCAGAAGCCATCGCCTCAGGCGAAGCCGTTGACTGGCAGGAAGTTCAGAAGGAATGGGAGGCGTATTATGGAGATAAAAATGAAAAATTAAAAGAGAAAAGTGAATAGTATAACTTTTATCTTTTCATTAACTTTTAATATTTCTCTTTTAACTTTTATCTACCTTTTACCAGCCTCTTTATCTCATTCAACTTATTCAGCGCCTCTATGGGTGTAAGGTTGTTGATGTCTAAGTTGATGAACTCATCACGTATCTGAGTCAGCACAGGGTCATCCAACTGGAAGAAATTCATTTGAACACCCGTTTCTACTTGGGGAGCAGCAACCTTGCCTTTGCCAAGGTTCTCGTGATCCATTGAATCTTCCAACTGCTTCAGAATCACATTGGCACGTTTGACAATACTACTGGGCATACCGGCCAACTTGGCCACATGAATACCAAAGCTATGTTCTGAACCACCCTTTTCCAGTTTACGCAGGAAGATAACCTTACCCTCCACCTCACGCACACTTACATTATAGTTCTTGATTCGGGGGAAGCTCTTCTCCATTTCGTTCAACTCGTGATAATGGGTGGCAAACAGGGTGCGGGCCTTTCCTTTTCTGTTCTCGTGAATGTACTCCACAATGGCCCAGGCAATGGAGATACCATCGTAGGTACTGGTACCGCGTCCCAACTCGTCAAAGAGTACCAAACTACGTTCTGATATATTATTCAGGATGTTGGAGGCCTCACTCATCTCCACCATAAAGGTACTTTCGCCCACAGAGATGTTATCGCTGGCACCCACACGGGTAAATATCTTGTCAACAAAGCCTATGCGGGCACTCTCAGCAGGCACAAAGCTACCTATCTGAGCCATCAAGGTGATGAGGGCCGTCTGCCTGAGCAAAGCGCTCTTACCTGCCATATTGGGACCCGTTATGATGATAATCTGTTGCTTGTCGGTGTCCATATAGACATCGTTGGCAACATATTTTTCGCCTATAGGCAACTGCTTCTCTATCACGGGATGGCGACCCTGATGAATATCTATCACATCCGAATCATCCACAACAGGACGGATATAGCGGTTCTCCTGAGCACTGATGGCAAAGGAGAGTAGGCAGTCGAGCTGCGCTATCAGACTTGCATTCACCTGAATGGAAGGTGTATATTCGGAAAGGGCAACCACCAACTCGTTGAAAAGTCGCGTTTCCAACGCAAGAATCTTGTCCTCGGCACCCATTATCTTCTCCTCGTACTCTTTCAGTTCCTGGGTGATATAGCGTTCTGCCTGTGTCAGCGTCTGTTTGCGTATCCACTCGGCAGGAACCTGATCCTTGTAGGTATTGCGGACCTCCAGATAATAGCCAAAGACATTGTTGTAGCCGATCTTCAGACTCTGAATACCCGTAGCCTCTATCTCGCGCTGCTGGATATGCAGCAGATAGTCCTTACCCTGATAGGCGATACGGCGCAGTTCGTCCAGTTCCTCGTTTACGCCCTCTGCAATCACATTGCCCTTGTTCACCATCAATGGCGGATCGGGCTGTACCTCACGGGCTATGCGGTCACGGATGCCCGCACAGAGGTTCAGCTGCTCGCCAATACGCTTCAGCACAGCATCATCAGCTCCCTCACACAGCATCTTTATGGGTTCTATGCTCTGCAGGGCGACCTTCAACTGTACCACATCACGAGGGGATACACGCCCCACACTGACCTTTGATATGATACGTTCCAAGTCGCCAATCCTATGCAGGTGCTCTGAGATTACCTCACGTACATCAGGCTCACGGAACAGGTAATCCACTACGTCCTGACGTTCGTTGATTTGCTTTACATCCTTCAGGGGGAAGAGCATCCAACGGCGCAGCATTCGGGCTCCCATAGGGGTGATGGTCTTGTCTATGACATCCAACAGGGAGATACCGTCATCGTTCATAGGTGCCAGCAACTCCAGGTTCCTGACGGTGAACTTATCCAGACGGACATAGCGGTCCTCTTCTATTCTGCGTAATGAAGTGATGTGACCCAACTGCAAATGCTGGGTCATGATAAGGTATTGCAGGATAACACCTGCTGCCACAATACCGTTATGCAGGTGATCTATACCGAAACCTTTCAGGTTCTTCACCTCGAAGTGCTTATGCAGTTTCTCCTTGGCAGTACTCTCCGTAAAGCACCAGTCGTCAAGGGGGAAGGTTGTGAACTTGGTTCCGAACGAGCCCTCAAACATTCCCTGCTTGCCACGTTCGTACAGCACTTCCTTAGGAGCAAAATTACCTAAGAGCTTATCCACATAGTCAGCTGTGCCTTCAGCCACCAGGAACTCACCCGTACTGATATCCAGGAAAGAAAGTCCGCAGGCAGTCTTACCAAAGTGAACGGCAGCCAGGAAGTTGTTCTCCTTGTGGTTTAGCACCGTATCATTCATGGCTACACCAGGCGTCACCAACTCCGTGATGCCACGTTTCACAAGGGTCTTGGTCAACTTGGGGTCTTCCAGCTGGTCGCAGATAGCCACGCGCTTGCCTGCTCTAACCAACTTGGGCAGATAAGTATCTAAGGCATGATGGGGGAAACCTGCCATCTCTGTGCTGGGCATGTTCTCCTTACCATTGTTACGACGGGTTAGTGTAATGCCCAGTATCTCAGACGCTATCACAGCATCATCAGCATAAGTCTCGTAAAAGTCGCCACACCTGAAGAGGAGCAGAGCATCGGGGTGCTTTGCCTTCAGGTCGTAGAACTGCTTCATCATCGGGGTTAACCCATCTTTCGCCATAGTATTCTTATCTTCTTTTCGCACAAAGATACTACTTTTAGTCGAAATAAGGGTAAAGTTTACTCTAAAACATTGTTCATTTAGCGGAAATGCAGTACTTTTGCACGAAATTTTGAGCGTAAACATCATGCCTCCATTCATAGAGAATCCCTTCACTACCCATACATTACCGTGCGGATTGCGCATTATCTGTGCTCCCAGTCCTACACAGGTAGTTTACTGCGGCATAGCCGTAGATGCCGGAACACGCGATGAACAGACACTTGAGAGCGGTATGGCACACTTTGTAGAGCACATGAGCTTCAAAGGCACACAAAGGCGTACTGCCCGTCAGATTATCAACCGTTTGGAGAGTGTGGGAGGCGACCTGAATGCTTATACAGGCAAGGAAGAGACGGTCTTCTACAGTACCTTCCTGAAACAGCATCTGCCCAAGGCCATCGACCTGCTGATTGATATCACCTTCAACAGTACTTTCCTGCAAGAGGAGATGAACAAGGAGGTGGAGGTAGTGATTGACGAGATTGAGAGCTACAACGACCAGCCAAGCGAACTTATCTTCGATGAATTCGAGGAAATTTGCTTCCCCGACCATCCGTTGGGACGTAATATATTGGGAGAAGCCGACAAACTCCGAGAGCTTACCAGCCAGCACATGCACGCCTTCCATCAACGCATGTATAGACCTGAAAGGATGGTACTCTTTGTGTATGGAGATGTTGATCCACAGCAGGTGATAAGGCTGGCAGAGAAAGCCCTTGCAGATACTGATCTTGCACATCCCTCCTACTCTCTTATGCCGCTGCCCAGAACGGCTCCTGCTTCTTTCTGCCCGGAAGAGAAGACTGTCAGCCGCAAGAAAGACACCCACCAGGCGCACGTGGTGATTGGCGGACGCAGCTTCGGGGGCAACAACCCCAAGCACATGCATCTGTATCTGCTGAACAACCTGCTGGGCGGTCCTTGCATGAGCAGCCTGCTGAACCTCTCTTTGCGCGAACGCAACGGGCTTGTCTATACCGTAGAGAGCAGCGCTACCTGCTATACCGATTCTGGCGTATGGACAACCTACTTCGGTTGCGACCCAGAGGATGTACGCAAATGCTGCCGACTAGTGGAGCGCGAACTACAAAAACTGATGGATAAGCCCCTATCGCAGCAGAAGTTGAATGCTGCCCGTCAGCAGCTGAAGGGACAGATAGCCGTCTCCTACGACAACTTCGAGAGCCTTGCCATCTCCATGGCCAAGCGCTATCTGCATTATGGCAGCACCCAAACCATGCAGCAACTCTTCAATCGCCTGGACACACTAACCCCAGAGCAGCTCCATCAAACCGCCCAAGAAGTCTTTTCACCCCATCATCTGCATACCTTAATATATAAGTAAGGATTGGAAATAATAACATCAAGGTTATAATAATTCGTGGGGTTGGTAGAAAAATCGGAAATTCCGATTTTTCTCATTGTTTTGGCTTCCTCTATCTCACTTTCCTTCTATACATACTGATTGGTATGTCGGAAAAGCCGACATACCCATCGAATTTTCGCTGAATTCGAGGACTATTCAGCGTGCAAACTATTTGAATTAAAAAACTAACTTAATTATACACAAAAAGTAACTTAATTGTAATCAGTAATCAATTTGATTATTGTCTGAAATCAACTTAGAAAAAAAAATCTTACGTTTCCTTCCCCGGGGAAGGTCAGGTTAGGGATTTCTTTTTCTCTAGTTAGAAAAAACTTACGGCCCAATTAAGGGAAAAGTTTTTCCTAACTAGGACTTTTTGTTCCTTGTTATTTTGGTTGGGGAGAGACTATTCTTGAACACGCACAGGGCGGACACTACGACCGAAGACGCGGGAGTCATAGCTACAGTCGACGTAGTCCGAGCCGTTTAACAGGCCGAAGTACAGGCCGTACGCTACGCTGGAGTAGTCGCCGAGCGAACGCGACCAATAGGCGCCGAAGCTGCCTGCGTAGCGGGGACTCGTGTCGTTGCGGTAGCCCGTAGCGGGCAGGAAAATGCTGTTGCCTTTGCTCTTACTCGTTATCTTGCAGCCGTTAACACCGTTCTGTGTCGTCCAAGTCGTTGTTGTGTAGTTGCTGTTATACAGTTCCTCCAACTGATCCGGGCTCGGCATCTGCCAGGCACTGCCCCAGTTCACTGTCGCGGCATCATCCTCGGGGTCAAGCTCCGTTTTGTTGTCCACCCTCCCATAATTGCTGCTCGTGCAGTACTTCGTCATTGTAGTGCTTGAGCCATTGCACAACTTGTAGGAGTACCAGTTATAATTGCTCTTCGTTGTGGTCTCACCCCAGGCAAAATAGTCGCCGTATTCCTCCGGGCTGTTTGCCCCTACGTTGCACGTCGCCCATAAGGTGCCGCTCGGCAATCCAAGGTCAACATACTCATGACGTTCGAAGCTCTTCACCGCGCCGTAGTGCGGAACATTGTCAATTAGGACATAGGCGCGGTAGCTGATGGTGCCAAAGCCTGGATTGGCAAGCTGGACGGTGTAGTTGTTCTCGTCATCCACCTCGTTGGAGGTGACAGTCTTGTCGTTGATAGTCGGAAGTTCTGTCTTGCCGTAGCATACACCAAGGGAAAGGGTGCTGTATGCTCCACCGCCAATCGTGAGGTGTGAAGTCACAGTAAGTGTCTCTTCATCGATAGTACCTGTCTCCACGACATTGTCATCGAGGGTTCGGAAGGTGTGTACTGAACCATAGCGCGTCTGGCCGTCAACAATAGCATAGGGGCGGTAGTAGTAGGAAGTGCCGCCCAAGAGCTTACGCAGCTGCAGGGTGAAGGTGTTCGTCGAAGCTTTTATGGTCTGGTCGCTCGTCGTTGGCTCTACGCTCGTACCGTAGCAGATGCCGTAGGTGAGTGTGGAATAGTTCCACTGCACATTCACGCTGCCTGACACCTTAGCGCTGAAGCAGGTAATGGCCGTTGCCTCGCCTGTCGTAAAGTTCACGCTGATGCCTTGGGTCGTGAAGGATTTCACTTTGCCATAGAACCAGAGTCCGCTCTGATAGACAAAGGAGCGGTAGTAGTAGGTGGCTTCGGACTGCAGGTTGCCAATTGTCTTGGTGTATCTGCCATCGGCTGCAACACTATTGACGCTGACATCGACCTGTGTGCCGTTGCTCCTGCTAGGCGTTCCTTCCTGACAGTAGATGAAGCCCACGCGAAGGTCGGTGGAAAGGTTGTCACGGATGCTGGTGGCATAGCCTACCAAGGTGGCCGACTTGTTGGTGACATCGATGGCATCGCCTGTCACCGATGGGTCTGTGTCTGGGTTGATGTCCGGATTTTCAACTTCAACGAATGTGATGCTGTCCAACTGCATGGCATCGAACTCGACGGTTTGTTTGCCCGTCATGTGAACCACCATCTTCTGTGCCCCTGCCGTCAACGAGAAGAGCAACAGAGCAAAAGAAAAGAATTGTTTTCGCATAAAAATTATTTATTTGCTTTTTATGGGTACAATTTATTCGTTCTTTGCCACAAAAATACGAAGAGAATCCGAAACAGCAAAAAGTTTCATGGAAAAAGTGATTCTGGGACCACTTGCACCATTGACCTGCGGTCGAGCCTGCTTTCGCTCGACAATAATCAAACAATTTTGATTTTGCGCTCGCTTACCCGGAACGTTCGAGCCTTCCAGCTACATTAGACCATCATGATTTGCTATTTAAGACTATCAAATAGCCTGGTTTACTGACAATAATCCCAGAATTATTTGGAGGTAAAGCAGTTTATCCCTACTTTTGCAGTGTCAGAATGCCGTCAGAGGGCGCGAATCCATTTGCTTTCATAGCAATATTCAAGCTGGACCTTTCTGACTATCCGGGTAGAATCCCGCGTGGGGTAAGGCTTTATCGATACTGCCCAAATTAAAGAGTTATTCTCAAGAATAGCTCTTTAATTTTGTTTGTACTTCATCATGAAGTTTCTAATATATGATGGACCTATAGTGTCTTCCCTGATGACAGAAATGGTTTGTTTACCCTTCATTATCATAACTTCCACAGCATTAGTGTTTCGTTCGAAATATCGTCTAATACTTTTTGCGAGGAGACGAGGATTGTATTCCGTGGTCATGTTTAGAAGAACTCTATTAGCTTGACCTATAGAATCCAACAACTGAGAATCTACAGAACCCTTGCCATGTACAGTCTTCAAGTCGTACATTGCATAGTTTCCTTTTCGTTCGAAAATAAAATCAGCAGTACGGAAATCATGCGGATTAGGTAAAAGATATACCTTATAACCAAGGTTTACAGCCTTGTGAGCTGCATCGAGTAATCTCTGAAAATCAGCATCATTCTCACCTCCTACCGTATAAATGCCAGGGGCTGTAATCAGAGAATGAAACTCTTTGCGGGCAGCTATAGCTTTTAGCTGCTTTACAAAGTCCGATCCTCGCAATTCTTTTAGTTTTGCTAATTCCTCTGTTATTCCTGCTCTTATTACCATTTACAAACACCTTTTCAAACGGTGCATCAACAACCTATGTGGATAAAACGGATACAAAGATACAAAAAAATGAAGAGTGAAGAATGAAAAAAGAAGAATTTTTGCAATTAGCTTTTTTCTTCAACCAATGGATATCCGCATGATATCTCCAGGATATCCGAACGCCCTTGCTACTTCTACGCTACGCCTATGCTACAAAGGAAAGAAAAGAACCTCCAATGAGCGTACACCAACGTATCATCTATGAGTCATCTCCGAACCATCTCCGAGCCGTCCATCTCTCTGCCCTACAGGCAAAACGATTACAAAATTTCCCTTGCAATCCAGGCACAAGCTTCGGCATCGGCAAGGGCGTGGTGATGGTTCTCTAACTGGTAGCCGCACTCTGCTGCAACGGTGTGAAGCTGATGGTTAGCAAGATAGGGGAAAACTCTGCGAGATATGCACAGGGTGTCTAAAAACTCATAATCTGGATAATCCATCTGATAAACACGGAAGACAGCCTTCAAACAACTTTCATCAAAAGGACGATTATGGGCCACAAGGGGTAAGCCCTCAATCAGCGGTTCTATCTGTGCCCATACCTTGGGGAACACAGGCGCATCGTCTGTATCCTGACAGCAAAGGCCGTGAACCTGACTACACCAGTAGTTATAATAGTTAGGCTCAGGCTGAATCAAGGAGTAGAAAGAATCTACAATCTCCCCGTTCCTGACAATAACAACTCCTACAGAGCAAACGCTGCTTCGCTCATTGTTAGCTGTCTCAAAATCTATTGCTGCAAAATCCTGCATAAATTAGGGTTTGCCTTTGTCATTCTAGACACAACTCCACTTTCTGACGGCTAAATTACGAAGAGAATCTGAAACAGCAAAAAGTTTCATAGAAAAAGTGCTTTGGGGGGCTTTTCATCCACTCCGACCTGATTGGCGATCAGGCCGAACTAAACGGGCAGTCAGCTCCGGGCTGACTGCCATGCCCCTTCCTACCCCCTTGCCACTCCCTTGCAACAAAGGATAGTAAAGGAATACCCAATAGTGAGTATCTTACCTCCCTTTCTGTAAATTCAGAGGCTATACAGATTCTTTCTTTTAAGAAAAAAGCGTAACTTTGCACGCAGAAAAGAGAAAAGCAGATGGCCAAGACGCTTCGCGACTTAAAGAAAGGACAACGGGCCGTTGTTACCAAAGTAGGTGGAACGGGTGCCCTCAGACAGCATTTCCTGGACATGGGAGTCATCCCTGGTGCTGAGGTAGTGCTGCAGAAGTTCGCACCCATGGGCGACCCTATGGAGCTGCGTATTCATGGCTATGAGCTTACGCTACGTCTGGCAGATGCTGAGAAGATAGAGATAAAGAACCCCTCTCCAACTCCCCCGAGGGGGAGTGCTGAAGATGACTCCGCCACTCAAGAAGAAAAATGGGAACTGCCTGTTGAGCATCCTGGATTGGGTGAGGACGGTCCCCGTTATCATGACCCCTCTCAGCCTCATGGTCCTGCCCAAGCAGAGAAGCTGACCTTTGCCCTTGTAGGTAACCAGAATTGCGGTAAAACCACGCTTTTTAACCAGTTGACGGGTAGCAACCAGCATGTGGGAAACTTCCCAGGCGTGACGGTCGACCGTAAGGATGGTGTGATAAAAGGCTACCCCAACACGCTGGTAACCGACCTGCCCGGCATCTACAGCCTAAGCCCCTATACCAACGAGGAAGTGGTGAGTCGTCAGTTTATCCTGGAGAATCGCCCCTCGGGTATCATCAACATCATAGACACCACATGCATCGAGCGTAGCCTCTACCTGAC
>Ga0265298_10009034_pt1 | contig 11912 bp, 6 predicted proteins | sample AusTroGonzalo_MG_3_FD_193486 | JGI IMG/M metagenome (GOLD analysis project Ga0265298, IMG submission 193486) | Bovine rumen microbial communities from tropical cattle in Woodstock, Queensland, Australia - Gonzalo_01 | ecosystem: Host-associated > Mammals > Digestive system > Stomach > Rumen ...
TCGGTGCGGAGGCCTGGGGCGTGGGGGGCATTGTGCTCCTCGACGTGTCGTTGCTCCTCATCGGCGTGGAGTTTCTCGCAGGCAGCGGCCTCATCTACTTCACCCCGAGGAAGTCGTATCGCACGTTGTTCAAGATATCTTATATCTGGTCGGCACTGATAGTGGCATTTTACGCCTTGTTGATGTATCTCTTCTCATTCATTCCTGAGAGTTGTGGCCATCATTTCACTAGGTTTTTCGGCGAAAGCGCAGAGTTCATCCCAGAAGGCTATCATGGCTTGGTGCTGTTACTGGTTTTTGTATACAGCCTGCACAATTTCAACCTCACGACTATGCTCGGCAAAGAACGCGTCGGAACCAATAACATATTGTTTATCATACAGTTCATGACGCAGATGTGCTCGATGCTGATTTACATCTTCGTGTTCGACATCCGCGATGCCAACGCATTTGTCTACTCGTTCCTAACAGGCTATATCGTCAGTTATATCTGTGGCTTGACGCAAATATGGCCATATCTCAAGGATCCGGTGGAAGATTCTTTGTGGGACACCATCAAGGAGATGTTCAAGTTCGGCACCATCATACAGCTCTCGACCCTTGTCACCATGCTCAACCGACGTCTCAGCTTCTTGATTATCAAAGGATTCTGGGGCGATGCCAAGGTCGGAGTTTACAACGCCGCATCACAGGTCTCCGAGGCACCTAAGATGATAGGCCAAAGCATCGCGATGGTGCAGTTCTCGAAAATCAGCAACCTGACTGACAACGACTTAGCGGCGAGGATCACCGTACAACTGCTGAAAACAGCGACTATCCTGACGGCGATATGCATTTTCATAGTCTGCGTCATCCCGACAAGTGTCTATTCATGGCTCTTCACCAGCAATTTCGCGGAGATGCGAGTGGTGATGATAGCCCTTGGCCCAGGCGTGGTGTTTATGGCAGCCAACATGGTATTCAGCCATTATTTCTCGGGCATGAACATGCCGAAGCACAATCTCTACGGCGCCTTGGTGGGACTGGCGGTCACCATCCCGTCGCTTTACCTCTTGATACCGCCACTTGGCATGGTCGGAGCCGGTATCTCAGCCTCACTCACCAATCTCGCAATCATTGTATATCAATGGGTTATCTTCAAGAGAATCAATAATATTTCCGCCAAGGAATTGCTTGTTACTAAAGAAGATGTGAAGCTGCTTGTTTATGAAGTAAAAGCTATTTTAGGAAAATAGTTTAACGATTTTTAAGACTATATGGTTCTCAGTCTGAGTAAATGCTATCGCATTCACCGCAAAGCCTGATTTTTTGCATATTGTTACAGACTGTACTCTGAAATCGTCATTTCGACTGAAGCGAAGCGAAATGGAGACCTGAGCTTTGCGAAAGCATTCACCTTTGGTGAATAAATCACCGGCATTTTTAATGTTCCGGAATAATTGAGAGGCTGTGATTTCTCCACTTCACTCCATTTCATTACGTTTCGGTCGAAATGACGTTTAATGATGTTTCGGCTGGTATGCGGTGATAATTACTGCACTGAGAATCAGCACGATACCGATTGCGAGGCGAATGCCGAATGGTTCGTTGAAGACGAAGATGCCGATTACAACGGCTGTAAGAGGCTCGAGTGCACCAAGAATGGCTGTTGGAGTGGCTCCGATGTATTTCGAGGCGTAAACCATCAAAACGAGCGACAAGGTGGCTGGAACAACGGCGAGCCATGTTGCATAAAACCAACTAACGGCGTTGTGCGGCAGTCGCAGAGGTTGTCCGGTAAGCCAAGCAAACACTGCCATTCCGATGGCACAATACAGCACCACGTAGAAGTTGATTTTGAACGACGACATCTCAAGCGGACAGCGGTTCACCACTATGATATATATTGCGTATGTCAAAGCGGATACGAGCACTAAAACGACGCCAAGGGTGTTTAATGCTTCACCGCCATCACCGGTCCAATAAAGCAAAAGCACGCCGACAAGCGACAAAATTATTGCCACGATAGTCTTAAAACCGGCTTTCTCCTTGAAAATCAAGCCCATAATAACGGCAGTCATAATAGGATAAGTGAACAAAAGTGTGGAGGCGACGCCTGCCGCGATATAATGAAAGCTGAAATAAAGCGTCATCGAGGAAGCGGTGAAAAGCAGTCCGAGAGCCGTCAAAACACCGAACTCTCTCCCACTCACTTTCAGGCTTTCCTTTCTGATAATCAATATGATAGATATGATAATCCATGCCATGCTGAAGCGGCTGAACAGCACCGAGTTGGTGTTCATGCCCTGTTCGTAAAGCTTCAGCGCTCCCAACGGATTGGTGCCGTAAAACATTGCCGCGAGGATGCCACAGATGGTGCCGAAAACTTTTTTATTTGATGTTAATTTATTGTTCATAATAAATTTCAAAAAAACGTGCAAAAATACAAAAATTTTAGCCATTAGCAACTAGCCATTAGCTATTAGCCCCCAAAAAAAACTAATGGCTAACGGCTAATGGCTAATAGCTGGTAGATTTTTTAAAAAAGTTATAAACTTAATAAACTTTTTAGTATCTTTGCAAATTAGAAATTTTTGAGAAAATGGCGGAAGACTTTATCGAAGATAACACATTGGAAGACAACGAGTTAGACTTTACCACAAATGTAAATCCGGTTGACTACAACGACGATGCTATCCAGCATTTGTCGTGGAACGAGCATATCCGCAAGCGTCTTGGCATGTATATCGGCAAGGCTGGCGACGGCTCGGCTCACGACGACGGTATCTACATCCTGTTGAAGGAGATCGTCGACAACAGTATCGACGAGTTCAACATGGGGGCAGGCAAGACCATCGAGATCGACATCAACGACGGAAAGGTGCGCGTACGTGACTTCGGCCGTGGCATCCCGCTCGGCTCGTTGAAAGACTGTATGGGCCAGATGAACACCGGCGGAAAGTACAACACCGGCGCATTCAAGAAAGCCGTGGGTCTCAATGGTGTCGGTGCAAAAGCCACCAACGCTGCATCTTCTTACTTCCGCGCACAGGCATTCCGCGACGGACAGACTAAAATCGTCGAGTTCTCAAAAGGCGAATTGTTGTCAGAGTCCGACATCATCCCGACAGACGAGAAAAACGGCACAGAGATCACATTCGTGCCCGACGCAGAGCTGTTCGGAAACTACCATTTCCTTATGGAATACGTCGACGAGATGGTGTGGAACTACGCATTTTTGAATAGCGGCCTGACACTGATTCTCAACGGACAGAAATATCAGGCGAGAAACGGCTTGTTAGACCTGCTGACACGCAAAATCGGCAAGATTGACAGCTGCGCCTACCCTATCATCCATATCAAAGAAGGCGACTTCGAATGCGCTTTCACACATTCCAACGTGACGAATAATGAGGAGTATTTCTCATTCGCCAACGGACAGTACAACCCGCTAGGCGGCACGCATCTCAACGTGTTCCGTGAGGCTATCGCAAAGACAATCAGAGAGTTCTACAACAAAGAATACGAGACATCCGACATCCGCAGCGCGTTCATAGCATCGTTGGCGATAAAAGTCGACGAGCCCGAGTTTGAAGGCCAGACGAAGACCAAGTTTTCGTCAAACTACATGGACAAAGAGAGCGAGACTACCATCCGTCAGTACATCACCGACATCATCAAGAGGCATTTCGACAAGTTCCTGCACATGAACAGCGATGTGGCCGAAGCCCTGATGCGCAAGATCATCCAGAACGAGAAGGAGCGCAAAGGCATGGCTAACATCAAGAAACTCGCCCGCGAGAGTGCCAAGAAGGTCAGCCTCAACAACCGCAAGCTCCGCGACTGCCGTATACATTACAACACCAACCAGGAGAAACGTCTCGAGTCGACGCTGTTCATCACAGAGGGTGACTCGGCATCAGGCAGCATCACCAAGAGCCGCGACGCGCAGACACAGGCGGTGTTCAGCCTCCGTGGAAAGCCGCTCAACTGCTACGGACTGACCAAGAAAATCGTGTACGAAAACGAGGAATTCAACCTCTTACAAGCAGCTCTGAACATCGACGAATCCATTGAGAATCTGAGATATAACAATATCGTCATCGCCACCGATGCTGATGTCGACGGCATGCACATCCGCCTATTGATGCTCACGTTCTTCCTACAGTTCTACCCCGACGTGGTGCGCGGCGGACACCTGTACATCCTGCAGACGCCGTTGTTCCGCGTGAGGAACAAGAAAGAGACGCGTTATTGCTATTCCGACGAGGAGCGTGTCGATGCCATCAAGTCGCTCGGCGCACATCCGGAAATCACCCGATTCAAAGGTCTCGGCGAGATCTCGCCCGACGAGTTCAGCTATTTCATCGGCCCGAACATGCGATTGGAACCTATCATCCTGCGCCACGACATGACGATACCCGAGCTGTTGAAATATTACATGGGTAAGAACACCGACCAACGTCAGAAGTTCATCATCGACAATCTAAGGATTGAAGACGATTCAAATATTGATAAATTAGACTGATTTCAGGCTTAAAACCCAATTTCTTTAATATCGCCAACATTGTGCTCTTTGAACAATGTCCGCATTGCCTTGCTGATGGTGTCGCGCTGCTGTCTTTCTTTGACAGTAAGCAGCGAATCAGGCTCATCTAACGGTAATATACGATAGTTGTGAGTGAAGCCGTTGTCATGCGGGCGACTCACCCAATAAGGGATGTAGCTGCAGTCGTAAAGCATTGTCAATGAATCGTTTTTGACAAAATCGAGTTTCACCATATAACCGCCGAAGGTGTTAGGCATCGACTGGTTGCTGATGACGTTTCCGAGCGAATAAGCCACAAAATTCTGTCCGTCGTTGAGCAGCTCCATCGGCTGAGCCACATGCGGATGACCGCCGATGACATGGTCTACACCTTTGTTTAACAGCCACTTAGCAATCATTCGCTGTTCTTTTGACGGCAACGTCTCATATTCTATGCCCCAATGCGGTATTGCGATGATGACATCAGGATTCATAGCCTGCGCTTTCACCAAATCCTTAGCAATCACAGTGGTATCCATCATGTTGACGATATTTGGAGCTTTAACAGATAAGCCATTTGTGCCGTAAGTGAAATTGAGTATCGCCACACGTATCCCATTGTAATCCAATAAGTAAGGATAATAATAATCACGGTCTTCCTCGTCCAGATATGTACCAATGCGAGGGACACCGATAGAATCAAGAACATGGATTGTGCGTTCCAGACCATGTTTGCCCGTGTCGAGACAGTGGTTGTTGGCCGTTAAAACAATGTCTATTCCAGCGTCGATTATCGCCTGCAGATACTCGTCGGGAGCGCTGAAACGAGGATATCCGGCGTATGGTTTTCCGCCAAGGGTGACCTCGAAATTGCCGATGGCGACATCAGCATTTTCGAAAACAGGGCTCACTCGCGCAAAACACTCCTCGTAGTTGTAGGTACTGTCGGGCTGCAGGGCCGCCTGAATCTGCGGTCCGTGCTGCATGAAGTCGCCCGCAATCAAGATGCTGAGATGCGATTCAGTCTGTATCGGGACCTCTTCTGTGTCAACAATAATTGTATCAATTATTACATTTTCATTGATGGCAACTTCGCTTTTTTGCAGATTGGTGTAATTGTCGCTACCGCATGAAAATGCCAATAATGACAGAAGGATTATCGCGAGTAATCTGTTGTTTCTCATCATATTAAATCAAGATTATTTTCTCAAAAAATCAAATACTTTTCCGATATGTTTCGAGATGTCGCTTGCTATCATCGACTCCATCCCGAGTTCCGCCGCGGCGAAATCGCCAGCCTTGCCATGCATGAAAACGCCAATAATTGCTGCTTCTTCAGGTGTATAACGTTGAGCCAGAAGCGATAAGATGATGCCTGTGAGCACGTCTCCGCTGCCAGCAGTAGCCATGCCTGGGTTGCCTGTCGAGTTGAAGAAACAGCTTCCATTCGGGAATGTTATTGAAGTGTTGGCTCCTTTCAAAACGATGATGATGTTATGTTTGACCGACATTTCACGTTGATGCTCAATACGTTGCTGTGAATTATCTGTCTTTCCGAACAATCGTTCAAACTCCTTCGGATGCGGCGTGATAATAGTTCGTTCTGGCAAAAACGAGAGCCAAGTCTTGTTTTCCGAGATGATATTCAATGCGTCGGCATCGAGCACCATCGGCACTTTCGCATTCTGGATGAGAAGCTTCAATGCTGTGGCAGTCTCTTGTGCTTTTCCAAGTCCCGGCCCCACTCCCATTGCGTTATACGGCTGTAAATCAGGCAGTTGCGAGAAGCAGTTATCCGACTCATCGACGCTCATCATGGCTTCAGGCAGATACACCTGAAAAGGCAGCATCGCTGATTTAGGCAGATGCGTGGTAAGCAGTCCCACACCCGAGCGCAGACATGACTCCGAAGCCAACATAGCGGCACCGGTCTTGCCTGTTGAGCCAGCTATAAGTAGCGCATAACCGTAAGTACCTTTGTGTGAGTGCTTTCCGCGCTTGTGAAGCAAAGGCTTTATGACGTCGGCTGTGGTGTAGAAATTGGATGTTTCTATGTTTTCTATAAAATCAGGATGTATTTTGATGTCCATGACCTCCCATTTGCCGACAAAAGGCTCGTTTTCTTGGTAGAAAAATGCCATTTTCGGAAACTGCATTGAGAGAGTGTAATCGGCATGTATTATTGGATTAGACGGATTACCAATCGACTCACCGTTTAATCCAGAAGCGATGTCAATTGCGATTCTAATCGCATGATTATCATTGAGATGCCACACCAGTTCGGCTGCCACGCCTTCCAGCGGACGGCTCAGGCCCGAGCCGAAGAGAGCGTCGATAATGATGTCGTTGTCCTCGACTTTCGGGAAGTCGTCTTTTGAGAAGATGCCATACATCGGCACCTCCGGGATAGCTTTCAGTCGCTCGTAGTTCACCTCGCAGTCGTGGCTGAAGTTCTCGCTCACATGGAGTATAAACACCTGGGCGTAGATGTCTTGCGTGGCTAGCAGCCGAGCCAGCACCAGTCCGTCGCCCCCGTTGTTGCCCATTCCGCAGAAAATCTTTATCGACACCTCTTTCGACTTGAGGTTACGCATCAGCCAGAAATAGGCTTGTGTGGCAGCCCGTTCCATCAGGTCGACGGAACTAATCGGCTCATTCTCGATGGTGTAGGCATCGGCCAAGCGGGCTGTGGAGATGGTTGGGATTTTCATATTACACTAAGTTATTTATTATATCAAGCATATTACCATAACTTGTCACCTCATGATAATATACCTTACTGGTTGACATACTGTTGAACAGCTTCTTGGCACAGTCAATCTTTGCCTTTTCCACACCTTTCAATTGCATGGAATCCATCGAGCCTTTGGTTTCGGCGATGAAGAAGACATGTTTGACGCCCATATTGTCGTTGAAAGCAATGGCCCAGTCGGGAGCGTAGTTGCCCACAGGCGTCGGTATTTGGAACGACCTCGGCAGTTTGGCATAGACACATACTTCCTCCGCATTGTCCAAAACTTCGGCAAAAGTGCGTTCACCTTGGCTGTCGGGGAACACATAATCGAGGATGTGCTTCTTGGCTTCGTAGGCTTTGTCAACAGTTTGGCGGCTCTTCTCCTTGGTGAAGATGTCGGAATCGTATTGGTTTTCCGTGCGGTTGTAGCTGATGTGCTCCACAATCATCGTGGCTTTCTGCTCGCGGATGATATGGCTTACCTTGCGGATGAACTCTTCGGGGTTGTTCTTGAACATGTACAACTTCGAACGCTGAATTCCTTTCAAAATACGGGTGACTGTGCGGCGAGTCAACGTAGCGGCTTTGGCGATGTCGCCCACTAAGTCGTATGGCACATTGCTGGTTGACACATCGCGCATCTCCTTTGTCCGTGTGCTTTGTTCGCCAGTGAAATCCAGCTCATTATCACCTTGGATACCCGTGGTTACCACATATTTCAGCTGCGTGACATTCAACTCACTGTTGATGGCGGCTATGGCTTTCTGTATCAGCTCCTCGCTGTCGTAATGCACTGTATAGACATAGCGGTGGTTGATTTCATTCCACAAGGCCTTGAATTCCTTTTTCTCAGCATTGTAGTTCAAACGCTCGTTCACCACTTCTGCCTTTCCATTGGCATCTTCCACCATGTCTTCCAAAGCGGCGGGATCAAAGATGCTCTGGATGAGTTTGTGCACTTGCTCTTCAATGGGTTGCAGCTTCTTGCTCATCGGGGCCAAAGTACCCTTTTCCAAATCGGTATGATAGTCTTTCAGGATATTGCCCTTCTCGTCGATATAATCGTTGTCGAACAGATAACTGACGATACTGGCGGCCTCTTGCTCCGAAATGGTGTGTTTCTCCTCGCCCACTTTGACCGTAACGCCTTTGAAGTAATCCACCGTGGCTTGTGTCGGACGTTCACGCAAAGTGTCTTTGGTCTCTTTCTGCAAGGCATCGACAAAAGAACTGTAGTTCTCGTTGGCGATGACGGTCAGTTTGTTGGTGTCGTGAACGGCATCGCCCAAGCGTTCCTTGTCCATGCGGTTGCCATCGTTATCGACACAGATGCGCAGACCACGTCCCACCTCCTGCCGTTTGGCCGTGCTGGAATTGGCGTGACGTAACGTGCAGATTTGGAATACATTGGGATTGTCCCAGCCTTCGCGCAATGCGGAATGGGAGAAGATGAATCGTGTCGGCTCATCGAAACTCAACAGGCGTTCCTTGTTTTTCAGAATCAGGTCGTATGCGGAGATGTCGTCGGAAGTGTCCTTGCCGCGTTTTACCTCACTATCAATCGAATGGCCTTTCTTGTCGATGGAGAAATAGCCGTTGTGTACTTGTGCAGCCGAGAAACGGCGCAGGTATTTCTGATAATCGTCCTCAAACAGGGTCAAGTTCTCGTTCAGATAGTGATTGTATTCATCCTCAAACATCTTCCAAAGCGGACCTTGCACTTCGTTTCCATCTGTATCATAGCTCTTGTAGTTAGCCACCTCGTCGATGAAGAACAGCGAAAGGGTCTTGATGCCTTGCTGGAACAAGGCTCTCTCTTTCTCGAAATGCGACTTGATGGTTTCCCTAATCTGTATCAGCTGGATGGCTTTCTCGCTGACATCACCCATCACTTCGCCCTGACGCAGTTGCTTGCCGTTTTGGAAATAGACAGTATTCGTCAAGGGATTGATTTCGGTAATCACAAAGTCTTTATATGCAGGAAGTTGCGAAATGGCAAACAGCGAATCGCCTTGCTCGAACTTGCAAAGTTGTCGGCGGGTGGCAGCGGCGCCTTTCACCTCGATTTCAAGCCTGACCACCGGTGCGTGGTTCTTCGAAAGGATGATGCTGTCGAAATAGATGTAACTCTGCGTGCCCAACAGGTTCTGCACCGTGATTCCCTTCACCTGAATTTTTTTCACCAGACGTTGCTTGTAGGCATCATAAGCATCGAGAGCATAGATACAGTTGTGCGAAGTCTTATGGGTAGCGGAATAGTTGAGCACAAACAGCGGCTTGAAGTTCTTCAAGGCCTTTTGGGTTGCTTCGCCCTCCATCTTCTGCGGCTCATCCATAATGATGATGGGGCAGTTGGCGGCAATCACGTCGATGGGACGACGGCTTTGGAAATCGTCGCGTTTGGAGTAGATGATACGCGCTTCCTTGTTGGCCGCGCCTTCCTTGAACGAGGTGTTGAACGCCTGTACGTTGATAATCATTACGTTGATGCTGGCATCGCTGCTGAACGAGTCGATTTGGGTGAGGTTAGCACTGTTGTAGATGAAATAGCGGGCTTTCTTGCCGTAGAGTTCCATGAAATGCTCCTCCAGCATGGTGAAGCTCTTGTACACGCCTTCGCGGATGGCGATGCTGGGCACTACTACGATGAACTTCGACCAGCCGAAGCGTTTGTTCATCTCGAACATGGTCTTGATATAGACGTATGTCTTGCCCGTACCCGTCTCCATCTCCACATCCAACGAGCAGGCACCGAGGCCGTTGGTTGCCGCCAAGGACTTGCTTAGCGGGATGTCGTTCTGCACCTGCTGATGGTGAATGTTTTCCAACAACTGACTGGCGTTGAGTTCCACATCGGCATTGCGATAGCCCACATATTCCTCCTCAAACTCCGCCTTCAGCTGCTGTTTCTGCTTGCCCAAGTCGCGGCGGTACTGCGCATTGGTCTTTGAGGGTTGTCCCGCAAACACGTTCACTGTGCTTTCCACCGCATCGGTCTGGTATTGCTGTATCTTGAATTTGAATTTCATTATTTGTCTCCTAATGATTTTGCTTTTTCTTCATCAGTAGCAGCCATAGCACTATAACAAGCTTTTATTGATGGATCTTTCTCCTTATCTGCCATTTTTCTATAGCATTCAGCCCTTTTTTCATACGCGCCTTTATTCTCTTTATTCTTTATAATTACCAGATTAAAATCTTCTTCTGCCTTAGAAAAATCCCCATTTGCCATGTGGATTTCACCTCTCGTTTCTAAAACATCTGGATTATTATTATCAATAGCTATTGCAATATTTATCTCTTGCACTGCTTCTGATATTTGATTATTCTTTAGATATATGTTTGCTCTGTTGTTATAGATTAGCACATTCTTCGTATCTAATTCTTTAGCTTTATCATAGTCATCCATTGCTCCCTGAGTATCCCCCATTATACTTTTTGAAATTCCCCTATTGCAATAAGCCTCTATATCATTGGGGTTTAATATTAATGCGGATGTATAATCATCAATAGCCCCCTTGTTATCACCCATTTGTTGTTTTTGGTTAGCCCTATTAAAATAAGCTGTTTCATTATTCGCATCAATATCAATTACTTTTGTATATAATTCGACAGCCTTTAGCTTGTCTTTTTCATATAAAGCCTGTGTGAAATACTTAGTTGTCATAGCTCTCTTTGCAGATCTTTCAGCAGACTTTTTACTCTTATCAATGTCTTTCTTTATTGCAGCAATATCTTCTTTCAATCCTGTTATTTCGGACAATGATTTCTTTGCTGAATTTGCATCATCCTTGGCTGATTGCAAATTATCCTTAATAGTTTTAATATCCTCTTGAAGAATATTAACTTGTTTATCAAAATAATACTTTTTATAGCTTAAATTTACAATAACAGGGCATGCAATACTAACAAATGTTATTAATAACGCTAGCCAAGAAAACCAATGAGACAAATCAGTATGAGTCTGTTCCGAATACTCCTTGATTTTATCCATATTATCAACATTCGTCTTTTTAACTTCAAGAAGTTCGTTGTTTAGTTTTACATTCTCCACTTGCAACTGCGATACAGTTTCCTCCAAAACTTGCACTTCTGTCTTTTGAAGCTGCACTGTCATCGGTGCAGTTTGCTCCTGCTGTCCAAATACATTCAAGCAAAACAGCATCATTATTCCTATTGCTAAATATTTTAGTCTCATAAGCGTATGTTTTTACAAATTATATGATTTTTCTTATCTTGCCACCGCATCGGTCTGGTATTGTTGTATTTTGAATTTAAATTTCATTGTTTCAAGTCTTTCTTCAATGATTCCGCTTTCTTTTCATCGGCTTCAGCCTTGGCAGTTAATTCAACTTTCTTCGTTGGGTCATCTTCCGTTTCTGCAAGTTTTCTATAACATTTTGCACGATTATCGTAAGCTTGTTTAATACCCTCGTCTATTGACAAAGCATAGTCGAATTCATGAATAGCCTTTTCAAAAAGATTCATAGCCAAATAGACTTCACCCCTTGTTACATACGACACTGGGGCTGAAGCATCCTTTTTTATCGCATTATTTATATCATTTAAGGCTTTGTCTAGTTCATCCATAATCAACCACAAATCTGCTCGGTTGTTATATGTCGATGCCTTATTCGGATCTAGTTCTATTGCCTTGTCATAGTCTTTCAT
>Ga0265298_10009035_pt1 | contig 11912 bp, 9 predicted proteins | sample AusTroGonzalo_MG_3_FD_193486 | JGI IMG/M metagenome (GOLD analysis project Ga0265298, IMG submission 193486) | Bovine rumen microbial communities from tropical cattle in Woodstock, Queensland, Australia - Gonzalo_01 | ecosystem: Host-associated > Mammals > Digestive system > Stomach > Rumen ...
CACTTCTGGGAATTATTCCTCAATCAATTGTCGCTGACGTTGCAGAAGCCGATTCCGTTGATTCAGGTGAAAAAAGAGAAGGCATGTTCTTTGCTGCTCGTACATTCGCAATGAAACTAGGTCAATCAATTGCCATGTTGGTCTTTACCACATTTGCAATTATAGGATCGACAGCTTCATTTGAAGAATTAAGACAATCAACACAGTTAAGACCAAATACAACAGGATTAATGATTGCTGGTTTTGCAGCAGTTGCATTCTGTGTATTAGGTGCAGTTATCCTCTTCTTCTATAACGAAAAGAAAGTTATGAAGACAATTGCTAAAGAAGGAGATGAAGCTTTTGTTAAAGCTGTTGAAAACGATAAAGTCCCTGGCGAGAAATAATTATGCGTTTATATTATTTAAAAAACGGCCGTAAACATATCGCGCAATATTCAAATGAAGATGTCAAATTTGACATCCGTATGTTTAATGCTAGAACAACAATACGCATAAAAGCTAAGAATGATATTACTTTACTTAAAGCTGATGAAGTAATTCCATTTAACGTTAATTTCCAAAATTTATATTTCTTAAATGGTTATCAATCTTGGACTGATACAAAGGAATTTAAACTCGTTAAAAGAGAAAGAAATATTAAAAAATCGCCACACATCATTACTAAGATGTTCGCGATGGATAAATATGGTGATTCATCATTTTATAGATATTCTATAAGAAAATCACATGGTTATGATTTATTCTACTCTAGAGGCGAGAATGAACTCCTTATTTATTCACATAACGCCGCTACTGCATATTTAATTATCGAGTTAATCAAAGATAGAAAATCAGTCCACCTTATTAGTGATGTTAAAGGTATCACTCTTAAGAAAGGCGAAGAAGTTACAATCTTTGATTACTCCTTAATTTACGATTTAGTAGAGGGTATGGAGTCATTCTTAGGTGAATTTAAACGTAAAAATGTCGAGAAAATCTTCGGTTATACATCTTGGTATAACTATTATCAAAAAATTAACGAAGAAATTATTCTTCGCGATTTAGATGCTTTAGATTCTCGCTTTAATTTATTCCAAATTGATGATGGCTACGAGACTTTCGTTGGAGACTGGTTAGATGTTGATCAAACTAAGTTCCCAAATGGCCTTAAACCTATCGTTGAAAAGATACATTCTAAAGGACTTAAAGCTGGTATCTGGTTAGCGCCTTTTGTCGCTGAAACAAATTCAAAACTCTTTAAAGAGCATCCAGAATATTTCAAAAAAGACAAAAAAGGTAAACCAATTAAAGCAGGTGGTAACTGGTCTGGTTTCTATTCTTTAGATTTAGATAATCCAGAAGTCCTTGATTATATCAAGAAATGTTTAAATTACTACGTTGAACTAGGATTTGATTTCTTCAAATTAGACTTCCTTTATGCTTCAGCACTTCCTACTTATGAAGGTAGATCTAGAGCACAAGTTCAACAAAAAGCATACGAATTCTTAAGAAATAGTCTTAAAAATAAACTTATCTTAGGTTGTGGCGCTCATATTCTTAACTCATTTAATAATTTTGATTATTTAAGAGTTGGACCAGATGTATCACTCGTCTTTGATGATGTGGCATATATGAGACTATTCCACCGCGAAAGAATTTCGACTAAGGTAACAATTCAAAACACAATTTATCGTTCATTTATGGACAATCGTTTGTTTGGTAATGACCCTGATGTTTTCCTTCTTAGAGACGATAACATCCAACTTACCAAACAACAAAGACGTGCTCTTATCACAATTAATGCTTTATTTGGTTCAGTCTTAATGACCAGCGACAATATTGCATCATACAATGATGAAAAGAAAGCATTACTTGAAAAAGCACTGAATTTATTTAAAAACGGTAAGGTTGTTAGATATGAAACATATCACAGCCAAATCCGTGTTAAATATCAATTAAATGGTGAAGATCATTCATTCACCTATCACGTTAATAAAGGAGAACTCTCCAATGAAAGATAGAACTTCTGTTATTTTTAATAACAAAATTGATAATAAAACTATCAAAGCTGCTGAAAAATCTAAAGCTAAATATATTAAGAAATTTGGTGATGATTCAAACAAAGAATACAAGCTTGGTTTTAGCGATATTAAAACTTTAGATTATATCGGTGCTAAAAATATAATTTTTAAAGATTCTAATGAACCATTTGATAAGAATGGTTTAATCGTTGGAAATATTAGAATGGGATTTGGTCACTATAGAATTTCTATAGCGATGGCAAGTGCTGCTAGAGCTCTTGGATATACTCCATATTGGTTAGACTTAGCCTCTTTTGATGCTACAGGCTCAAAGATGATCCGTCATCAAAACGATATGTATTCCACTGCATCTAGAATTAGTCAAAAATCCAAATTATTTAATAAAATCGTTTGGGAACCACTTAACTCAGAAGGTTTCAAAAAGATTACTTATAATGCGAAAGACCAGAAAAATAGTGAGCTTTTAGTGCCTATTTTTAGAAATATCCCAAAAGATATTCCTTATATCGCAACTCACGTTTGGCCAAGCCAAGCAGCTATTCATGCAGGCTTAACACATGTTGTTAATGCAATTCCTGACAACTGGCCAATGGGTCTACACCTCTCAGAAGGCGCAATACACACCGTACAAACGCCTTTTGCCTATATGGGCTATAAAACCCTCGATGGGTTTGCAAAACACCGCTTAAACGGCCTTTCTAATAAAGACCTTAAAATGGTAGGTTGCTACGTTGACCATGAATTGCTTGTTAATCTTGAACAAGACAACTTGGCACGTAAAGAAAGACTTTCTAGTGGTAAACCTATTAGAATTCTTATGACCGTTGGAGGAGCAGGAGCAGGATATTCACTTTATAAGTCAATGATTCTCCACCTACTTCCATACGTTAAAGAAAACAAAGTCGCTATCTTTATTAACTTTGGTGATCATAAGACAGTTTTTGAAAAACTTATGAAAGATCTTCCAGAGCTTAAATGCAAAGAATACTTCAATAAGTACGAAGATCTCTTAAAATTAAGAGAAATTCTTACTAAGGAAGATTCAACAGGAATTCATGCGATTTATAATGGAGATATTTTTGAGGCAGTTTATTCCACCAATTTACTTATGCCAGTTTGTGATTTACTTATCACTAAACCAAGTGAACTTGTTTATTATCCAATACCAAAGGTATTTATGAGACATATCGGCGGTCATGAAGTTTATGGCGGTATCTTTGGTAGAGAAATGGGTGATGCAACAAAAGAATGTCCAGATGAAAAATCTATGAACTCTATGCTTGATAACTTAATTCTTGATAGAGAAATCATCCCAGCAATGTGCGATAGAATTGACACGCTTAAAAAAGCAGGATTCTATAATGGCGCATATGAATGTGTAAAATTAGCAGTAAAAGGAAATGACTAGTCAAGCTATTTACGAATATCAAACTACTTTCTATAAAAATCCAGAAAAGGTGTTTACTGCACCATGTAGAGTAAATATTATCGGAGAACATACCGATTATAATGCTGGACTTGCTTTACCTGCGGCAATTTCAAAATTTATCCATGCTGCAGTTGGCAAAAGAGATGACAGAAAGATCTACATAAAGTCTTTAAACAAGTCTTTAAGTGTTTTAGTAGACTTAGATAACATATCTAATAAACCTGAACAAGGATGGACAAATTATCCTTTAGGAGTGTTTGCTATGCTTCAAAGAAGAGGTCACAAACTTCCTTTTGGACTTAATATTGTTTTCCATAGCAATGTCCCAATTGCTTCTGGTTTATCTAGCTCTGCTGCCTTGCTTAATTTGACAGCCTATATTGCCTCAATAATGTATGATATTCCACTATCAAATACTGAAATTGCGCTTTTAGCGCATGAAAGTGAAACAGACTTCAATGGTCTACAATGTGGAATTATGGATGAATTTGCAATTGCATTAGGAAAGAAAGATAAATGTATTCTTCTTGACTGTTCGACTAACGAGTTTGAATACAAAAACGTTGATTTCAAAGACTATGCATTAGTTGTTATTGTTTCAAACTTAAAACGCAATTTAACTTGTTCACCATATAATCAACGCGTTAAAGAATGCAATGATGCTTTAGAAATCCTTAAAGGACATTTTAATATCAAAACTCTTTCAGATTTAAGCGTTAATGACTTACCAAAATGTGAAGAACTTATCAAAGATAAGACTTTGTTTAAAAGAGTCCGTCACGTTGTAAGCGAAAATCAAAGAGTTAAGGATTTTGTAGTAGCATCAGAACAAGGCAATATTGAAGCTATGGCTAAACTACTTAATGCTTCGCATGAATCACTTAGAGATGATTATGAAGTTACCGGAGAACATTTAGATTACATTCACGAGATCTCACTTAAAAATGGAGCAATTGCCGAACGTATGACAGGTGCAGGATTTGGTGGCTCATCAATTGCCTTAGTTAAAAAAGATGATTTTGCGAATTTTAAAAATAAAATTTTTACAGCATATTATTCGCACTTCAAAATTAGGCCACTTGTATTCCTCGCGGATATATGTGACGGCTTAAGTTACGAGAATATTTAAATGAAAAACAACTATGACCTCCGAATTGGCTCATAGTTGTTTTCTTTTTATTTAAGTGCTTCTTTAACTTTGTTAGGCTCGATGAATTGATATGTTACTGTATCGACCATTGGAGCAACCTTTTTAAGTTTCTCCTCATTATCAATCGTCCATACATTTGTGAAGTGATTCTTAGCATATCTACGTACACGTGCTTCATCAAATAACACCATTTCAAGATCTATTGACTCAACAGTGTTTCTAAAGAACCATGTATATTCATCTGACTTCGCAACAAGTAAAGAACGGATAAATCCTTCATGTTTAAGTGGCCATAAGCTTCTAGGATCAAATGAGATAATTAGAGCGTTCTTTTTATCCTTAATTTGTTTGAACATTTCAATCGATTTCGCCGCTAATTCCTTATAATTTTTCCTAAAAACCTTAAGTTCAATGACCATTGGAACTCTTTCTTTATTTAAGTCAAAAACCTCTTGAAGAGTTGGAATTTCTCCACCATCAAGAAGTCTATAATTCTCCTTAATTTCTTTTAAAGAAAGGTCTTCAATGATACCTTCTTTACCAGTAGTTCTTTTAAGGTTCTCATCATGACAAACGACAAGTTCGTTATCCTTTGTTAAATGAATATCAAATTCAAAGGCAACTCCATGGTCAATTGCATTCTGAAAAGCTTTTAAACCATTCTCAGTGAACTTCTCATTATGAAGACCACGATGAGCAATACCGTTTAAGAAAACAGGATTTATTTTAGAAAGAGCTTTAGCTTTTTTCATTAATCGTCAGCACCTAATGCTTCAAGTCCTTTTGCGTTTTTGCCTTTATCTCCTGTTTTTGGAGCTTTGACAAAGAAGAATACCGCACCTGCTAAGACCATTAAGACAGAGCTATAGATTGGAAGTGCAATCCAAGATGTTGCTCTAAAAATAAGACCGATCGCGATTGGTGTTACTGATTGTGCAAGCATACTTGCAGTATAGTAAAGTGATGTAAATTTACCAAGTTTGTCACTTGTACAATAATCTGTAACTAATGGGAATGAGCAAATATGAATTAAACTACTTCCTAAACCAATTGTTGGAAGAAGAATATAGAATAAGAATGGAAGACTAGATGCAAATGGTTTTGTTGCAATTTCTTCTGCTGAAGCTCTTGGTAAAAGTGCGAAGATTGCATAGCAAACTGCGACAACACAAATACCAATGAAAATAGTCCATTTTCTACCGATTTTATCAGCGATTTTGCCAGCAACTAAGAAACCAACAACGCTAGCAGCACCACTTAAAAGTGTCATAGTAGCACCACCGCTACTTGATGTATTTAACCAGAACATTGAAAAGTTTGTTTGGAATGTTTCCATAGCATTTAAAGACATAAACCATAGTGCTTCTGCTGCTAAAATTAAGGCAAGATTACGAATGTTTGTCTTTGACATCTTTTGGTTCGCTACAATCTTTTCTGCAGATTCACCAGCAGAATCATATCTTTTAATCTCTTGATCAAGTTCTTCATGAAGTTTATTTTCTCTAACCTTATAAAGAAGTAGTGCTAAAGATGCTAATAAAACAACTGAACCAACAATAAATGGAATTTCTAACATCATTAATGATTTATTTGTACCATTAATATATTTTGTGACTGGAATAATAAGTCCAAATACTGAACCAATAGCACCACCAACATAGCCAACAACATTAATAATACCATTTGCTTTACTTCGTAATGGTTTTGGTGTGAAGTCTGGCATTAAACTAACTGCAGGAGAACGATAAGACATCATGAAAACAATAATAACGACCATTGTTGCAATAAGTCCTGCAATCATTCCGATAACTGCGCCAGTTTCGACTGCCATACCTTTTGAGAAGAAAAGTGGAATAAATGGAAGGGCAATTGCAGTTACGACTGAACCAACAATAATGTAAGGCATTCTTTTTCCAAGTTTTGATTTGGTTTTATCAGATAAAATACCAAATAGAGGCATTATAAATAATGCGGCAATATTATCTAAAGCCATGATGATACCAACTTTCCATTGAACATCAAGGTATTGATTTTGGGTAATAATGCCTGCCGCCAATAAGTCTTTAAGTGTTAAGTCTTCATGACCTTTAATTAAATCGGCAAAATCATGCTTAACAAATAAGAATGAAAGCATTGGTGAACAATATGTGTTATAAAGTTGCCACACAAGTAAAATGCCGAAAAATGCAAGGCCAATCCAAATAGTTCGCTTAACGTTAAGCTTAAGAGGCTTTGCGGATGAAATTGTTTGTTCCATTTTCTATTCCTCCAAATGAACAAATTTTATTTTTCAAGTAAATCAGGTAAGTCTTTAATTGAGTTTAAAATGTATGTTGGTTGATGTTCGTATTTCTTAACATCTTCTAAAGAAGATTCACCACTTAAAACACATAAGGAATCTACTTTAGCATTAACTCCAACAAGAATATCTGTATATAAGCGGTCACCAATGACCATTACTTCTTCTTTGCTAACTTTAAATTGATCTGCTAAATAATCAATAATTTCTGGATTTGGTTTACCCATAACTGTTGCTTTCTTGCCTGTGCATTTGTAAATCCATTCGCACATACCACCGCAATCAGGGATATAAAGTCCATTTTCAATTGGGCATCTCCAGTCTCCGTTTGTAGCGATAAAAGGTACATCTTTAGTCTCTAAATAGATGCACGCTCCTCTTAATTCATCATAAACAAGCTCTGTAGAGAATCCTGCAACAACAGCTTCAATCTCAAAATTTTCATCATATCTATCAATGACTGTAAAATACTTTTTAAGTTTATCTTTAAGGCATTTATTACCGATACAATAAATCTTTTTAACACCTAACTTTTGAAGGTGAGAAATAGTCACTTCAGTTGAAGAATAAAAATTGTGCTCTAAAGAGCATTTTATGCCGAAATCTGATACTTTTTTGTGATAAAACTCTAAATCATGAGATGAATTATTCGTAAAGAAAACGTACTCTATATTATGTTTATTTAGGTAGTCAAAAGTTTCTAATGTTCCTGGAATAAGATCTTTACCTAAGTAAATTGTCCCATCCATATCAAAGATAAGTAATTTCTTATTCACGAGAAACATTATATCACTAAAAATTATTTTTAGTTTTATAATTAATACATCTATGAAAAATGTTGTGCTTACTGGTGCTACTGGCGGAATGGGACTAGCCACCGCCAAAAAATTATGCCAAGAAGGTTATCATGTCTTTGGTTTAGATATAAATGAACCAAAAGAAATTTTTGACAATTTCACATTCATTAAAACAAACTTAAGAGAACAAGAAAGCATATTTAATGCTTTTAATAAGATAAAAGAGGAAACTAAAGAAATTGACGCTATTGTTTCAATGGCAGGAATTTATGATTTAAATTCTTTAATTGAGATGAGCGAAGAAGACTTTATTCGTATTTTTGATATCAATGTTTTTGCAGTCTATAGATTAAACAAAACTTTTGTGCCAATTTTAAAAGATGGCGGAAAAGTTATTATCATTTCAAGTGAACTTGCACCACTTGATCCACTACCATTTACAGGAATCTATGGAATAACTAAATCCACAATTGAAAAATATGCCTATTCATTAAGAATGGAGTTACAGCTTTTAAATAAGCAAGTTGTTGTGGTTAGACCAGGTGCAGTAAACACTTCTTTACTTGACGTTTCTACTACACGTATTGAAGATTTTTCGAAAAATACTGAAAATTACAAATATAATGCAGGGAAATTTAAACAAATTACTGAAAGCGTGGAAAGTAGGAAAATCGCTCCTGAAAAAGTTGGCGAATTAGTTAATAAAATCTTAAATAAGAAGAAACCAAAATACGTTTATAAGATTAATAGAAATCCCTTGCTTCTAATTCTTAATTCCTTACCTCAAAAATGGCAAAATAAAATAATTAAGAAAATACTTCTTTCAAAAGAAAAAAGACATTAGTGTCTTTTTTTATTGGTTTTTAGTGTATAACTTCTTTTTATATGAGATTGGTTCTTCAGTAACTCTGATACCAAGTCTATTTAATGTTCCTAAGTCTACTTCAGATAAGACTGTTGAAGAATGAGCTTCGCAATCTTTTAATTTTGGAAGTTGCTTCAAAGCAAGATCTGCTAATGGATTTGTTCTAGATTGAATAGATAAAGCAAGAAGAACTTCTTCTGCTCTTAGTCTTGTATTCGATCTATGAAGAGTATTAAGTTTTAGCTCTTTAATAGGCTCTAAAACTGCTGGCATTAGAAGATACATTTCCTTATCAATCTTTGCCAAATGTTTCATTGCATTGAGCAATAATGCGGCACATGCACCGAATAACTCACTTCTATGACCAGTTATAATGCTTCCGTCTTTAAGTTCTAATGAGACTGAAGGTTCATTGTTTTTAAGTGCTTCATCTTTACATACAGCAACACATCTTCTCTTATCTAAAGAGATGTCTGCTTTATTTAAAAGCATTTCAATTTTATCGATTGTATCTTCATTAAATCTACCTAAATAGACATTCTTTTTAGTTTGATAATATCTTCTAATGATTTCTTGATAACAAGCTTCTTTTACTTTTTCATCATCATCGATTGCAAAACCAACTTTGTTAACACCCATATCTGTTGGTGAAAAATATGGGGATTCACCATAAATTCTTTCAAAAATATTCTTTAAAAGTGGGAAGACTTCGATATCTCTGTTGTAATTTACAACAGTTAATCCATATTTCTCTAAATGATATGGATCAATCATGTTAACATCATTAAGGTCAACTGTAGCAGCTTCGTATGCTAAATTGATTGGGTGATTAAGAGGCAAATTCCAAACTGGGAATGTTTCGTATTTTGCGTATCCAGTTCTGACTCCTCTTTTATTTTCATGGTAAAGTTGTGATAGACATGTAGCCATTTTCCCGCTTCCTGGACCAGGTGCAGTAACAACTACAAGAGGTTTAGAAGTAACGATATACTCGTTCTTTCCAAGGCCTTCTTCTGAAACAATTAGAGGAATGTTTTGAGGATAGCCATTGATTTTATAATGTCTATAAACATTGATACCGTTATTTTTAAGTTTAGAAATGAAGCTATCTACAACAGTGTTACTTTCATAAAATGAAATAACTACACTGCTCACATATAAACCGACTTCACGATATGTATCAATAAGTCTTTCAACTTCTTCTTGATATGTAATTAGTGTATCGTTTCTAATTTTATTAGAAGAAATATCACTAGCGTTTACAACAATGACGATTTCAGCTTTATCTTTAATACCTAAAAGCATTTGAAGTTTTGAGTCACTTTCAAAACCTGGTAAAACTCTTGATGCGTGATAATCATCGAAAAGTTTACCACCGAATTCTAGATATAATTTGTCGCCAAATTTACCAATTCTTTCTAAGATAGCTTCTCTTTGAATTGTTAAATATTTTTCATTGTTGAAAGGCGTGTTTTTCATAATATGATAAAAGGATAAAACTTTAATAAATAATTTTCAATTATAAGTTCAAAATTTTCAAGACTTCACTAGTTATGCAAGATTCCGTTTCATTTATGAAATATAAAAAAGTGCCGATTTTTCGACACTTTGTTCTTCTCATGGCAGGGGTGACAGGAATCGAACCCGCGTTAGCGGTTTTGGAGACCGTTGTACTACCATTGTACGACACCCCTAGTGCTTGTTAATTATAATTAATCACAAGCATTTTAACAACAATTAGTTATTTAAATTTTTTCTCAACAACCTTTTTCTGGAGCAAGAAAATTACAAATGTATATGCAACCGCTAAGAAAAGGAATACACCTAAAGCAATATATGCATTAAGTTCACTCTTACCTGTAAAGCCTGTTAAAAGTAAAAGTGGAGCGACAGTTAACATGGCTGGGAATTGTGAAACAATAAAGATATTTGAAGCTTGAGTTTCAAATGTTGAATCGACTTCACGAAGTAAAATCATACCATTAGAAGCTGTTCCTGTAAGTGTTCCGAAGTTAAGAAGGAACATATGGTGATGTAAACCTTTGAAACAATGTTTTGTAATAAATCTAACATAAACAATTGTAACAATTGTTCCGACGAGTGTTAATGCAAGTAAGATCCATAGATAGTTCTTAATTTCATTAATTTCAATTGCGGCAACACCAGCAATAATCATTAAGTCAAATGCTAAACCAGAAATTCTGTCCATTTGATAGTTATTGATGTATTTGTGTTTAATGACTTTCTTCTTTCCTAAGAAAACAAGAAGTGCTTTTAAGAGTGTTGCAGTAATAACACCAAAGATGAAGTTGAAGCCCCATGCGATGTCTCTGACCATCTTAACGCCTGTTGCGTGAAGGGCACACATGATGCCAAATGCGGCAGCATATGCTAAAGCGACAATACCAACTTGGACGGACATTTTATCGATTGAATCACTGTCTTCGATCTCGTGATCTTCGACGAATTCCTCTACACGTCTTTCACTAATTCCACCATTTCTAACGATTTCACCTTTTCTTCTATAGATGTTGAGGTAGATAACTCCAACAACAGAAGCAACGATAAATCCAATTGAGGCAAGAGCTAAACCAAAGCTACCATTTGCGATATTAAAGTTAATATCCCAAGTCATAGCGTTTCCTGGACCTTGACCGAATGCTAATGGAAGAATAACACCAGAAGCATGGAAAACTTTAGAGCCTAACCAGCAGAAAACAAAAACAGTTAATAAACCAAATACTGCCTGCAACATATATGTTGCACCAGTAAGTAAGCCGTTTTGAATTGATAAAACGCCAAGTCCCTTTTGTTTTTCTTTGTTAGCAACTTTTAAAGTTGTAGCAATAAATCCAATTGCAAGAGCATGATAGGTAACAACCTTCATGATTTGCTTATCGATGATTAAGAAATCTGTTGGGCTAATCCACTTAATAAGAAGTCCAACAAGTGCTAAAAGCACACCACCAATAAGTGCAGATGGAATAAATGATTTTCTTAAGAAAGGAATACTTCTACGAAGTATGTTTCCAAGTACTAGAAAACCTAAGAGTAACAAGATTTGTGCTATAATCGACCAAACACTATCGAAATTGTTTAACGAGAAATCCCACATATTTTAACTCCTTTCAATTAGTTCATAATATATGTCAGCTTTGTTTTGTTTCATTTTGGTTTCGAGTTTGTTAAACATCAAAACGTATTTAAGTGGATTAAATCTTTCACTACCAATAACTAAATAATCTTCATCTTTGGTAGAGAAGTTAAAGTTAGTTCCATTAATAGGCGAAGCAATCTCAATTTCAGAAATATCTATGGTTTTTCCTGCAAATTTTATAGTTTTTCCGGT
>Ga0265298_10009036_pt1 | contig 11912 bp, 4 predicted proteins | sample AusTroGonzalo_MG_3_FD_193486 | JGI IMG/M metagenome (GOLD analysis project Ga0265298, IMG submission 193486) | Bovine rumen microbial communities from tropical cattle in Woodstock, Queensland, Australia - Gonzalo_01 | ecosystem: Host-associated > Mammals > Digestive system > Stomach > Rumen ...
TTCTCCTTCAATGTCAAAGGCGGCCGCTGCGAGGAGTGCGAAGGCTCGGGCGTGAAGCGAGTCGAGATGCATTTCCTGCCCGACGTCTTCGTCACGTGTGACAAATGCGAGGGGAAACGCTATAATAAAGAAACGCTGGAAATTAAATATCGCGGCAAGAGCATCGCGGACGTCTTGGACATGCCCCTTTCCGAAGCGAAGGAGTTCTTCAAGCACCACAAGGTGCTTTACCGCATATTGGACACGATTTCCGAAGTGGGACTGGACTACATCACTTTGGGCCAGCACGCCACCACGCTTTCAGGCGGCGAAGCCCAGAGGGTGAAGCTTTCCTACGAGCTCGCGAAGATGGACACCGGCAGGACGCTCTACGTCCTGGACGAACCGACGACCGGCCTTCATTTCGCGGACGTCGAGCGTCTTTTGCAAGTTTTGCAGAAACTTGTCGATGCCGGCAACACCGTCATCGTGATAGAACATAACCTTGATTTTATCAAGTGCGCCGATTACATTATCGATCTCGGCCCCGACGGCGGAGCGGCGGGAGGACAACTCCTCGCCTGCGGTTCGCCCATGGAAGTCGCCGCGGATCCGAAGAGCGTGACCGGCCGCTTTTTGAGGAGTAAACTATGAAAAACAGATCCTTCGGTTCAGGAATGAGAGATTCCTTCCTGAACGTCTCGGGAAAATTCCTGGGCGCTCTCGCCTCCGACATCGGCGTTGACCTTGGCACCGCCAACACGATCGTCTATGTCTCCGGCATGGGCGTCGTGGTCAATGAGCCCACGATCGTCGCCATCAACAACAAGACTGGCGAGATCATCGCCATCGGCAAAGAAGCGCAGTGCATGCTCGGCCGCACGCCCGGCATAATAGACACTCTGCGTCCCATGAAAGACGGCGCCGTCGCGAACCCCAACGTCACGGAAGAGATGCTCCGCACCTTCATCCGCCGCGCCCACAGCAGACACTCCGTCGTTCCGCCGAGGATCGTCATCGCCGTCCCCTCCTCCATCACCGAGCTTGAGCGCCAGGCCGTCAAATCCGCGGCCGAAAGAGCCGGCGCCAGGAAAGTCTACTGCATCGAGCAGGCCATGGCGGCCGCCATTGGATCGGGCCTTCCCGTCCACGATCCTTCCGGCAACATGATCATCGACATCGGCGGCGGCACGACGGAAGTCGCCATCACCTCCCTTTCCGGCACGGTCTATTCCAAATCCTTGAGAGTGGCTGGCAACGAGATGAACGACGCCATCGTCCAGTACATGAAGCGCGAGTACAACCTGCTCATCGGCGAACAGACCGCCGAGGAACTGAAGATCGCCATCGGCTCCGCCTATCCTCTGGGCGAAAACGAAATGAAGAAGGAAGTCCGCGGCCGCGACCTCAACGTCGGCCTGCCGAAGACCATCACCATTTCCTCTACCGAGATCCGCCAGGCCCTGAAGGACCCCGTCGACGCCATCGTCAACTCCGTCAGGGACGCGCTTGAGCAGTGCCCTCCGGAACTCTCCGCCGACCTTCTCGACCACGGCCTTATGCTGGCCGGCGGCGGCGCGCTCTTGAGAGGCCTCTACAAGAGGATCGAGAACGAGACCGGGCTTTCCGTCTCCATCGCTGACGAGCCGCTCCTGGCCGTCGCCAAAGGCACGGGCTTCATCGTTGAAAGAGAGGACGTGTTGGAGAAACTGGCGCTCGTCAATCTCTGATAAGAGCGAAAACAAAAATAAAAATAGGCCTCCCGGATGGGAGGCCTTTTTTTATTCCTTCACGTTCGGCAAAAACTGCTCGAGGCAGGAAAGGTCAACCTCCATATTGATCGCCTCGACAAATTTCCGGACGCATTCCAGATAGTCATCATCCTGGGCGGTATAGTGCTCCCTGATCGTCTTGGCGGCCTCCGAGATCCTGTCGGCATTGAAGTCGCGTTTATTCGCTTCCACGGTATCTTTCAGAAAGAGGTCTATCTCCACATTGCGTTTGTTCCTTTCCCTCATGTATCCCCTCAGCAGCCATTTGGTTCTCTCTAGCTCGTCCACCTTTTTAGTTAGATTCGCGTACTGAGTCCTGAGTTCGGTGATGTCGCGCTCACCAAGGACCGCTCTCAAGTCCGTCAGCACGGCGTTGTAATAAGTTATCAATTGTTTTATTTGGCCCAGAATGTCCGCATTCTCAAAATACTCGCGCTGATCGAACGACTCAAGTTCCCTTATCCTTTTTTCGAACCTTTCGTTACATTTCTTAAAACGCTGCCTCTTGAAGGATTCATAATGATTCGTTCTTAAGATCGCTTCCAATCCGCGCAGCCTTTCTATTATAACCGGCAGGCAGGCCTGATAGCTCTTGTCGACCAAATAAAGCGATTCACTATCGCCAGTTCCCCAATGATGTCCCGGCCAATAAAACGGCCCTTTTTCCGGCTTAGCCATCGAGACTATAACGCGGCCGGAAGTCTTCTCCCTGTCGATCTTCATAGAACCGTTTCGGACGGTCTCGACGCCGTTAGTGCCAATGAATTTCACGTAATTGATCTTGATGAAACCGTAATCATTGACCGTTTCGTAAAAATCGCGGTTGGAAACGAACATAGCGATCAGCTTGTTTTCCAAAGGAGGGGCAAGGTTGATGGCGGAATAGGCTCGGGCGGCGCAAAATTCCAACTTGTAGCGCTCGCCAATATCACCGCAGGCCGCCAAGTGTTTGGCAGCCCTTTCCCAGCGTTTCAGGACGGCGTTGGCGCGCCCCGCTATGAAGTTGTAGTGCGCGTCCCTGCAATAGGCCTGGTAGCATTTTTCCAACCTTTCCACGGCGAGTCTAATATCGCCCTCCTGGTAGAGACGCGTTCCGCTTTTATAGTAGCACTCGTCGATCTGCCCTCTCTCAGCGATCGGCAAGGGCGCCTTAAGCCCGTCGCAGCGTTCGAAAGTTTCCAGTGCCTCCTCGTAGTCGCCATTGGCGTAATAGGCCTCGAAATTCTCGGTCAGGCAGCGTTCGAGTTTGCCCTTGACTTCCTCAAGAGCCTCCGGCTTTTCCTTGAGCAGCTGCTCAAACTTATCCCTGGCGGACACAAAGTTCCCTTTTGCCATGAATTCGTCCGCTTCCCTGCCAAGCACCCTAACGAGGCATTTCTTCCTGGCTCTTTCCAGGACATCCTCGGCCCTTTTGTAGGCCTTTGTCTCCCCGCAGGCGCTAACTAGCAGCGAGATCTTGTTGAGCACTTCGACATCGTTGGTCAGCGCCACGTTTTTCATGACGTCAAGTATATAGCGTTCCGCCGTCTTTTCGTCCATTTGATTTTTAAGGCGCTCAAGTCCGGCGTCGACGGAAGCGGCGGCCGGTGTGCCGCCGTAGTTCTCCTTGATCTGAAGATACGCGTTGTACGCCTTGACGGAATCGCCCGCGAATTCCAGTTTCTCAGCCTCGGCTAGAAGCTGAGCGGCGAAGCTGTCCCTTCTTTCGTTGCTGAGTCTGCGACAGGAGGAGACCTGATCAAAGAAATCCTCCCGCGCCATGGCTTCGGGATACTTCCGCGCTATCTTTTCCAGCGATTCCTCCGCGGAAAACCAATAGTTCGACTCGACGAGAACGTTCGCCAGTTTGAATTCCGCTTTCGCCAGCTCCAAGGCCAGATCGCCGGCTTTCGCGGCGGCTTCCCGCGCCGCGAGAGTGCCGGGATAATCCGCCGCCACGGCCCTCAGCATCACGAGCGCCGGATCCTTCTTGCCGTTTTTTAAATAATTTTGGGCGTCGGCGCAAAGGTTGGCCGCGCTGATCTCCAAAAGAGCCTTGGCATTTTCCTTATCCAAAGCGTCCGCTCTTTCCGCCAGGGAGGAGTCGGGCAGATTGTTTTTCAGATTCTCCAGAATCTTCCGGCAGAGCTCGTGCTCGCCGGCCTTGAATCTTTTCTCCGCCGCGGAAAGAAGCTTTTCCGAAAGCTTCCTCTCATGGCGCCGGAAGACCGTGCTGCCGCTGCCGGGATCGTCGCTATCGGCGAGCGGATCGCCCTTGAAGCGCTCCCCTTTCAAGTCCTCCGCGACGATAATTCCCTCTTCACTCACGAAAAAAGTCTTTCTGCCGGTCACGTTGTAGATTTTGGGTACGGCGGTGATGGAAAAAGTGTCGGCGCTGACGTTCTCGAAATAGTAGTTGTAGCCTTCCAGCGCGGGGCTGCCGCTCATCTCCCCAGCCTTGAGATCCAGCCCAGGTATCTCATCGAAACGGTCCGGAGCGACGTATTCGCCGTTTCCGTCGCCGTCGGCGTCTTCCAGCAGGGCGTATTTAACGCAGAATTCCACGCAGGCGGCCTTTTCCAATCTCACCATGACTCGCGATTCGTTGCGCGAGCACGCTTTGCCGGACAAAAAGTAAAAGGCGCCGAAGCCCAATAGCACGCACCATGCCAGAGAAACGATTATGCCTACCCAGGCCATGATCGTTCCCCTGACGGTATTGCGGCGCCGGGAAACGGAAAGGACGCACAAGGCCAGGCCGATCAGTTCGCCTAGGCCCAGGAAGATCGGGCCCAGCAGCGCAAGGAGAAGCCCCAATACAGCCAGGGTATCAGAAGCGCGGGCCGTCGAGTCGCCGCGGGGTGCCAGCGTATTTGGCGGGCTTATCAGATCCATGCGTTCACTTCACGTTTTCCGTATTTTCTTTCGGAAGGAATTGCTCGAGGAAGGAAAGGTCGATGTCGATGTTGACAGTCTCCGCGAATTTCTCGACGCAGTCAGTATAGGTCTTGTCCTCGGTCGTGTAGTAGCTCCTGATCTGCCTCGCCATATCCCCTACCTGCTCCACGGTCAGCCGCTCCTTTAGGATCGGTTCAATGTTGTCCCTCAGCATGGTGTGGATCTTTTTATTGCGCGTATCCCTCACGTTGACAAAAGTTCTCAGAAGGGTCCTCACCTTTCTTAACTTTGCGATCTTCTTCATGGTGTTTACCATCCTTTCGCGCAGTTCGGGATATTCTCTAACGGAAAGAATGTATTTGAGATCCGTAAGGACAGCGTTGTGATGGATAATGTCACGGTCCAACTGCTTTATGATGTCCTCATTTGCGTCCTTCTCGCGCTTGTCGATGACCTCGAGCTCCCTGATCTTCACGACAAAAAGATCCATCCTTGTTTCAAGTTGCTGCCTGAATATGAGCTTGCGTCTGCCGTTGGTGTGGACGATCTTGTCCAGAAGGTTTTCCATCTCGCGGATCCTATCGTTCATGACTTCCAGGGCGCTTTGATAGCTCATATCTCTGGCAAGCAGAGATTCCTTTGCACTTTTAAAATCGTTGGAATAAACGAGATCCTTGGAAGCGTAGACAGAGGAGGAGGGATCCGGCCTGTCCATGGTGACGACGATCTCGCCGGAAGTCTTTTCGCGGTCGATCTTCATGTGAACGTTGCTGACGTTCTCTATGTCGTTTGTCACGGAAAGGGTGGCGTAATTGATCTTGATCCAGCGGTAATCCTTGGCCGTTTTTTGGAAATCAAGGTTGGCGACGAACATGGCGATCAGCCTGTTCTCCACCCTGTAGCTGAGATTGACGATGGAATAAGACCTCGCCGCGCTAAGGTCGAACTTGTTGCGCTCGGGAAGATCCCGGCAGGCGATAAGGTGTCTGGCCGCCGGCTCCCAGTGTTTGATGACAGTGTTGGCCCGTCCGGCGGCAAAGTTGAACTGCTGATCGTTCAGATAAGCAGGATAGCATTTCTCAAACCTTTCGGCGGCTTTCCGCATCTCGCCCTCCTGATAAAAACGCATGCCGCTCTTGCAGAGGCTCTCGTCAACTTTCGCGGTCTCTATGGCCGGGAAGGGCGGATTCAATTCCATGTAGCGGTCGTAGGCCTCCAGAGCCTCGTCGAATTCTTCCTTGGAATAATGGTACTCGAAAATTTCGACCAGGCAAAGCTCGTATTTTTCCCTGACCTTCGTGAACGTTTCCGGCTTTTCCCTCAAGATCTGGTCTATGCGATCCTTGGCCGCCTGGTAATTTTTTACCCGTAGGAATTGGTCAACTTCCTTTCCGAGAATGCTGACCGTGCAGTCTCTTCTCGCCCTTTCCAGAACGTCCAACGATCGCTCGTAGGCCTTGGTCCCGCCACAGCTGTTTTTTAGGAGCGAGACCATGTTGACGACCTCGACTTCATTGCTCATGGCCACGTTTCTCATGATCTCAGCTATGTACTTCTCGGCCGTTTTCTCATCCATCTGATTCTTCAGGCGCTCCAGGGCGGAATCTATGTCCTTGGCGGCCGGAGTGTCGCCGTAACTTTCCCTGATCATAAGATAGGTGTTGTAAGAGAGGACGGTGTTTTCCTCAAACTCGAGTTTCTCCGCCTCGGCAAGCAGCTCCAGCGCGTATTTGTCCCTTCTGTCGTGGCTCTCTTTGCGGCAAAGCGAGACCTGGTCCTTGAAGTCGGCCTGAAAGAGCGCCTCGGGATACAGGCGTTCGATCTTCGCTAGCGACTCCTCCACGGCGTTCCAATGGTTCGACTCGATATGGGAATTAGCCAGCTTAAGCTCCGCCGACGCCAATTCCAGGGCCAGTTCGTTCACCCGGGCTTTCACTTCCTGCGCGGTTTTGGTATTGGGATAATCCGCCGCGATAGCTCTAAGCATCACGAGCGCCGGATCCTTTTTCCCGCCTTTTATGAAATTTTCAGCGTCGGCGTACAGCCTTTCAGCCTCAGCCTCGAGGAGGAACGGCGCGTTCTCCTTTTCCATGGCTGAAAGCCTCGCCAGATAGGAGGAATTAGGGAGCATGTTCCTGAGGTTTTCCAGAACTTTCTGGCAAAGGAAGTAATTGCCCGCTTTAAAGTTTTTTTCCGCCGCGGAAAGCAGCTTTTTGGACAGCGTCTTCTCGTTGCGTTGGAAGATCGTCTGGATCTTTTCGGGGTTCTCCAACTTCGCGATGGGATCTTCCTCGAAACGCCCGCCCGCAAGGTCTTCCGAAACGACAATGCCCGCTTCGCTCACCCAATGGGTCTTTTTGCCTGTCACGCCGTAAACTTGCGGAACCGCCGTGACGGAAAAAGTGTCGGCGCTCACGTTGTCGAAGTAGTAATTGTAGCCGTCGCGAATAGGGTTATCGGAAAGCTCCTTGACTTTCGCGTCCAGCCCCGGAATGGCGGCAAAACGGTCCGGACCGACGAACTCGCCGAAGAGGTCGCCGTCGTCGTCTATGAGGACCGCGTATTTGATATGGAATTCCGCTAAAGCGGTCTTTTCCAGCCTGGCCAAGACTTTCCTCTCGTTGCGGACCTGGACGTCCAGCGTCGTCAGATAGAAGATCCCCGAACCTATGGCGGCGAACCACACGAGCGAGATGACGATGCCGAGCCAGGCCATAATCGTTCCCCTGACGGTGTTGCGGCCGCGGGAAATGGAAAGCACGCAAAGGACGAGACCGATGATTTCGCCGATGCCTATGACGATGGGGCCCAGGGCAGCGAATATGAGGCCCAGTTTCGCGAGCGTGTCGGAGGTGTGGATGACGAAACTGGTATAGGGATCGTAAAAAGTCCCGGGAGCGGCAACGCCCCACTGGGCCCCGCCGACGGCGACCTGATTGGCGTTTGGAGAAGCCATCGGCGCTCCGGATTGGGCCGCGGCGGGCGCCGGCGCTCCGGATTGCGTCACCGCGACATCCAGTACGAGAAAGTCTATCCCGGCCAGGGAGAACCTCAGACCGGTCTTCAGTTTCAGGCTGCTTGCGCTTTCCTCCCCAAACAATATCGGCTTGTCGTCCAGGCTCTCAAAGAGCCAGACGCCGTCAGAATATGTGAGCGAGGCCTGGTAATCGCCGACGCCTTCGCGCTCGACGATTATCTGGTTGTCCTTGGCGCGGCCTATGGTGGCGCTGACGCCAGTCACCGTAAAGGCCTGCTTCTGGGGCGTGTTTGGGAATATGACTAATTTCACGGCTTATTATTTGGCCGGAGCGGGCGCGGCCGCCTCAGGCTGAGTCTGCGCCTTGGCGGCTTCGGCTTCAGCTTTGGCTTTGTTCGCGTCCGATTTGTCTTTCGGCAGATATTCCTCTAGGGAGGAAAGGTCGAGATCGATATTGAGGGACTCCGTGAATTTCTGGACGCACTCTATGTAGGTCTTGTCCTCGTTCGTATAGTAGCCTCTTATCTTGACGGCCGCTTCCGAAAGCTGTTCCGGAGTCAGCGTCTCCTTCTCGGCGGACTCGACGATGGCTTTCAAAAAGAGGTCGATCTTGGCGTTGCGGAGAGTCCTGTCTGAGATGAATTTCTTGAACATCCGGTTGACCTTTTTAAGCTCATCGATCTTTTTCGCGACGCTCATGGCTCTGTCTTTCAGTTCCGGAATATTGCGCTTTTCAAGGATGGATTTGAGGTCGGCTCTAACGGCGTTGTGGTGGATAATATCGCGCTCAAGCTGCTTGAGGATGTCCTCGTTGGCTTTCATCTCGCGCTTGTCTATGATCTCGAGCTCCTTGATCCTCATGTTGAAGCGGTCGATCTTCTTCTTGAAGGATTCCCTGACGAGATGCTTGCTTCCGCCGTTCGTCCGTATGATGTTGTTTAGGATCGATTCCAGTTCGCGTATCCTGTTGTTCATGACCTCCAGAGAGTTCTGATAGCTTCTTTCAATGGTGAGCAGGGATTCCTGCGCGTCTTCCTTGTCCCTGTCGTTGAGCGTGCCGGTCTGGTTGGACTTTTGGTCGGCGGGATCGGGACGCTGCAGGGTGACGACGACTTCACCGGAAGTCTTCTCGCGGTCGATCTTCATGAGAACGTTGCTGACATTCTCAATGTCGTTCGTGACAGACAGCTTGGCGTAGTTGATCTTGATCCACTTGTAGTCCTTTATGGTCTGCTGGAAATCGAGATTGGCCACGAACATGGCTATGAGCCTGTTCTCCTGGCGAGTGCAGAGATTGACGATGGAGTAGGCTCTGGCCGTGCAGAGGTCGAATCTGTAGCGCTCCTCTATGTCCTTGCAGGCGATCAGGTGCCTGGCCGCCGGTTCCCAGTGTTTGATGACGGCGTTGGCGCGGCCGGCGATGAAATTATACTGCGTGTCTTTCAGATAAGCGGGGTAGCACTTCTCGAACCTGTCCGCGGCGTCCCGCATGTCGCCCTGCTGGTAGAGGCGCATGCCGCTCTTGTAGTAGCACTCGTCGACTTTCGCCCTGTCTATGGCCGGCAGGATGGGGTTCATGTCCATGTAGCGGTCGTAGGATTCAAGAGCCTCGTCGTAGTCCCCTTTCGCGTAATAATTGTCGAAGTTCTTGACCAAGCAAAGCTCAAGCTTGTCCTTGATCTTCATGAAGGATTCGGGCTTCTCCTTTATGATGTGCTCGAGCCTGTCCTTGGCGGACTGGAAATTTCCCTCCTCCATGAACTTGTCCACTTCCTTGTTGAGGACGCTGACAGTGCAGTTCTTCCTGATCCTCTCGAGGATCTCCTCGGCCCGCTTGTAGGCCTTGGTCTCGGCGCAGCTGTTCTTTAGAAGCGTGATCATGTTCACGACGACGACCTCGTTGCTCAAAGCCACATTCTTCATGATGTCAGAGATGTATTTCTCGGCCGTCTTCTCGTTCATCTGCGTGTTGAGGCGCGCCAAGGCCGCGTCGATGTCCTTGGCGGCCGGCGTATTGCCGTAGCTTTCCCTGATCTGCAGATAGGCGTTGTAGGCCTGGACGTTGTCGCCCGCCAGCTCCAATTTCTCCGCGTTCTTGAGAAGGTTCATGGCGTACTGGTCCCTCAGATCGTGCGCAAGTTTGCGGCAGGCCGAGACCTGGTCCTTGAAATCGCCTTGCACGAAGGCTTCGGGATATTTCTGCTCGATCTTGCCAAGCGATTCGTCCACTGAGTTCCAGAAGTTCGATTCGATATAAGAATTCGCGAGTTTAAGTTCGGCCGTGGCCAGTTCCAGCGCCAGGAAATTCACCTGCTTTTTGGCTTCCTGCGCCGTACTGGTATTGGGGAAATCCGCCGCGATGTTTCTCAGCGTCTCAAGCGCGGGGTCTTTCCTCCCGCTCTTGACGTAATTCATGGCGTCGGAATAGAGCCTGTGCGCCTTGGCTTCCATCAGGAAGGGCGCGTTCTCCTTTTCCACCGCGTTCAGCTTCGCCATAGCGGAAGAATACGGGAACTTATTCTTCAAATTTTCGATGATCTGCTGGCAGAGGTCGTATTTTTCGTTCTTGAAGTTCTGCTCAGCCGCGAAGAGGATCTTTTCGGAGAGTTCCTTCTCGTAGCGCTGCGGGATGGTCTGGACATTCTCGACGTCCTCCACCCTGGCCAGCGGATCGTCCTCGAAGCGAGAGCCCTTCAGATCATCCGAGACGATGATGCCAGATTCGTTCACCCAGTAGGTCTTCCTGCCCGTCACGTTGTAGACCTGTGGCGTGGCGGTGATGGTGAAAGTGTCGGCGGAAACGTTTTCGAAGTAGTAGTTGTAACCTTCCCTCAGCGGGCTCTCGGCCAATTCCTTGGCCTTGACGTCTATCCCGGCGAGGCCGGCGAAGCGGTCGGGTTCCACAAATTCGCCGATCAGATTGCCATCGTCGTCGACCAGCACGGCGTACTTGACGTAGTATTCCGCCATGACAGTCTTTTCCAGCCTGGCCACCACTTTCGTCTCATTGTGTATCTTGGTGTCCTTCGTCATGAAGTAGAAGAGCCCCAGACCAATGATGATAAGCCAGACCAAAGAGAGCACCACGCCGATCCAAGCCATGATCGTACCCCTCACGGTGTTGCGGCGGCGGGAAATGGAGATGACGCAGAGCACAAGGCCTATCAATTCGCCGACACCCAGGACCAGGGGACCAAGGATGGAGAAGATCAAGCCCAGTTTGGCTAGCGTGTCGGAGGCCTGAACAACGAATCCGGCGTAGGGGTCGACGAACGTTCCGGGCGCGGCCATCCCCCACTGTTGGCCGCCGACAGCGACCTGATATCCTTGCTGCTGCATGCCGTTCGGCATGACCTGCAGGGCGCCCCCGGGAGGAGGCTGCATCTGCTGGGGCTGTTCCGGTTCGCTCGGCGCTTTGGCTTCGGTCATGATGACGTCGAGGACAAGGAAATCTACGTCAGCCAGAGAGAACTTCAGGCCGACTTTCAGTTTCAGGCTGGAGGAAGCTTCGTTTCCGCACAGGATCTTCTTCTCATCAAGGCTCTCAAGCAGCCAGACGCCGTCGGCATAAGTGAGCGACGCCTGATAATCGCTGACATTGGGTCCTGCCAAATAGATCGGGTTGTCAGGTGAGGAACCGAAAGTGGCGCTGGGGCCGGTCACCGCGAAGACCTGCTTCTGCGGCGTATTGGGGAAAGCAACTAGTTTCATATAAGTAATTCTACCATTTTTAGAAAAATGTTGAAACGGTTTTCACCCTCTGATGTTGAACGCTATCCGTCATTTTGGTAGAATTACCGAAATCAAGCTAAATAAGAAAGAACAATATGGCAGAACAAATTAAAACTCCCAGCGCCCATTGGGGCGACAAAGCCGTCGACCTCCTGCTCCAGCAGAGAGGCAACGGACCCTTCCTCATCGCCAGCGGCATCTCTCCCTCCGGACGCATCCACGTCGGCAACTTAAGGGAAGTCCTGACCGCCGACATTATGTACCGTATCTTAAAGGAACGCGGCCATGAAGCGAAGCTTATCTTCGTGGCGGATGACTACGACGCCTTAAGGAAAGTCTATCCTTTCCTGGACCCCGCGGTCTATGAGAAATACGTCGGCTGTCCCCTCTCCGAGATCCCGGCCCCCGACGGCAGCGACATGACTTACGCGGAATACTTCCTGCAGCCCTTCGTCAAATCGCTCAAGAAACTGAAAATAGACGCGCACGTCGTGAGGGCCAGCGAGCTCTACCGCGACGGCGTATTGAAGAAACAGATCATCCAGGCCCTAAACGCCAGGGACGAGATCGCTGAG
>Ga0265298_10009038_pt1 | contig 11910 bp, 18 predicted proteins | sample AusTroGonzalo_MG_3_FD_193486 | JGI IMG/M metagenome (GOLD analysis project Ga0265298, IMG submission 193486) | Bovine rumen microbial communities from tropical cattle in Woodstock, Queensland, Australia - Gonzalo_01 | ecosystem: Host-associated > Mammals > Digestive system > Stomach > Rumen ...
AGAGCGTCATGGTTCCCTCAGTCCCGAAAAGCGGGCCACTCATCTCACTGATGCGGTTGGCCTTGAACGGCACGTCCAGCAGCGTCGCCTGACCAATGATGGTCTGGTCGCTCTTCTTCGAGTTGATGGCGACATCCGTAGTCCACACATCAGCACCTGAGAAGCCGAAGAGGTTGGCCTGCAAACCAGCCTTGCCCTTCTCTGAATCGGGGATGGTGATGCTGACCGTCTGACTGGTCTTCGCGTCAGCGGGCGTGCCGGTCACGTAGTCCCATCCATAATACCATGTTGTCGGTGCAAAGTTGATGGTCGCAGCGTTGGCATCCACCACGTCTGTGAACGTCAGGCGCAGACGGGTGACAACGCGATCAAGCGTCACGGCACGATTGCCGTTGCTGGTAGCTACGACATCCACGCTGTAGTCCTTCCAGAAGGAGTCTAAGATTTTGCCAAACTTGATGACGTGATTCTCTGTGTCCAACGTTGCCGACTGGCCGCGACTGGCAATGAAGTACACATGATGAGAGCCATACGCCAGATTCATGACTGGCTTGCCAAAGTCCTCTGCTGTGTTGTCATCTTGATGAATCTGCTGAATGAGCGCACCGTTCATGTAGTCCAGCACCCACACATCTGTCAAGTCTTTGCCATCCGATTGTAGGTAACCCCTCGTCACAGGCTTCCAGTTGTCGCTGAAATCACCTTTGAGGGTGAATGTGAATTTTTTGGTTTTTGCATCGGCTGGTGTTGTCTGCTCTACTTGTTCAACATCCTCGTCGAAAATGGGTTTCTCACACTCGGTCATTGTCAGGCCCACCGCAAGGGCCATGAAAAATGCTTTCTTCATAATACTTAAATTTTAGTTATTGAACAAAAAAATGGCGGGAGCCCAATGAGCCCACGCCATATAGTTTTAGAAAGAGAGAATACGAATTTACCCCCCCCCCGTTTACATTATTTAACATATAGATTAACATATCAGAAGTCAACGAAAATAGTATCTGTCCATGTCGTGTCAGCCGTGAAGGTAAATCCACCGGCATTGTCTGTCGAATCAGAATAGGCACGGGTACCAGCTCCTTCGTCTTCAACACCCACTTCTTTCTCGCATGCCACCATCGCAACGACGGCCAACACCGCTATGATCATTGTCTTTTTCATATTACTTCGTTTTAAGTTTTTCTTCTACCATAGAGAAATCATCGCGCACCGATTCGGCCAGCACCTTCGCGTAACGCTGCGTCATGCGGATGTCGCGGTGGCCCATCATCTTCTGAACGTTCTCCAGCTTGGCTCCAAGGGCTTGCATACGGGTGCCGAATGTGTGACGGCCAAGGTGGGAGTGCAAGCGCGTCTTGATGCCGCAAGCATGCTGGATGATCTTTAAAGACTGGTTGTATTGGGTATTGTTTATTTTCGGCACTTGCATACCATAGCGTTCCAGGACTTCAACAGCCTGCGGCAGCAGCTGTGAAACGTAAGGCACTCCCGTCTTGATGCGGTTGCCAATGTTCACCCACTTGCCAACGACCTTCTTGTAGTTGCTGATGTCGAATGCCTGGGTGTCTGAGTAGGCCAGCCCCGTATATATCTGAAAAACGAACAGATCACGCGCCATCGCCATCTGGGTGCCGCGAATCGGGTGCAGGCTCTCAATGGCCGCAATCTCTTCTTCAGACAGGAACTCCGTGTTTTCCGTGACGCCCTTGCGGAACTCACCGCGCAGACGATCGTATGGATTGCTCTCGATGATTCCGAACTTCACGGCACGCTTCAGCAAGGCACCGAGGCTCTTGTGGTAGTTATACACAGAAGCATCGCCAATCTTCACCTCCTCACGCTCTGCCTGAATGTCGCCATTGCTCTGCACCTTCGTCAGCTGATGCAGCCAGGCATCGAAGTTGTAGATAGCTTCAATGGACAGCTGCGACCATGCCGTCAGCTGGTCATACTGTCTCAGTCGGCTGATGAGCACCTGATAGCGGCGTCGGGTGCCCTCTTTCACATTCAGAATTGCCACCTGGTCATTCAGCCAGTTCAGCATCGCCAGACGTTCGCTCGCGTCAGTCACCGCCACGTTGTACGCCTGTTTCTTGATCTCCGAGACGTTGATAGGTATTTTCTGCTCGATGCAGCGATTCACCGCCCGCTCGATCCTGCCGACGACAATACGCAGCTGCTCGTTCAGCGCGTCAGCATCCTGACGGCCAACAATCATGCCGTCCCGCAGCTCACGACCGCGTACCTTAATATCAGTATTGATGTAGTATGGCTTACTATTGTATGTAATGCGAACCTCAACGGGACCTTCCTGCCCAGCCTTCGAGCGTCCGCGATGGTCAAAAACTATTGCTTTGGTAATCATAGGAAAATGTTTTTAATTGTCATTAGACTTTCCCCCACTTTCCCCACTCCGAGAAAGTGGGGAAAGATTTGGCATAAAACTTTGTGGAAAACTTGCCCAAAATATGGCAAAACTACTTTCCCCATCATCTTCATTTTCCCATCGTTTTTATCAATAAATAAAGGGGATACCAGCGTTTTCTGCTGTTATCCCCTCAATTTTTGTGTGATTCCGGCGGGATTCAAATGAAATTGAGGGGTAACCAGTGTTTATGGGGGGTTTGAGAGATTTGGATTCATGAGTGGGGAAAGATTTGGCATTTATTTTGGCTTTTGGATGTTTATGGTGCCATAAAGGAAATGGTGAAGGTGGTCGTTATCATCGTATTCTTCACCCTCATCTATGTGGCCCTTACAGTTTATGTATGGAAGTTGGTCGTTGATGAACTGGCGGACATCTTCTGTCTCTTCGGCTGGTATAAAACCGAGATGACGGCCATCTGAGTGCATGATCTTGATGGCGTTTTTGTCGTGTTTATTCTTTGGGTCGGCCTCGAGATAGCAACTGAAGTATTGTCCTGCCAGGTCCTTGATGCCTTTGCGGAAGTTGATGCCTGCAATCTTGACGTTATAGAGGTTTGGATATATATTGGTCCACATATTGAAGGCTACATGTTCTGGTAACGGACCGTCGTAGGTTCTTTTCATCAGGGCGTTGTGTGTGTTCCAGTCAAAGGCCTCGTCTGCCTGACGCATAGCTTCACGTTCAGCTTCCGTTAGTGGTCGCTTGGGTTCTTGTTTCGGTTTTGATTCAACAGATTTTGATTTGTTGCTTGGTGATACTACGATGGCGATGATTGCCATGATAACAATGGTGATGAGTAATGGTTCCATAATATACAGTTTTTAGTTTTGTTCTGCAGCAATGTCGAATCGAGAGTTGCCGTTGTTATTGTTATTTATTATTCTGTCGAGGGCCATAGTTAGGCGGTAGGTGGCTTCACGAAGACTTTCTCGCTCCTGTTGGAGTTCTGCCTTGATAGAGCGCATTTCTTCGAGCTCAGCTTTGAGTGTGGCGCGAATATCATCAACCAATCGCACGCGCTGTGCATACAACTCTAATATATTAGCGGTCATTTCGTCGGTTGGCGGAGTGGCCGCTTTTTCTATGTCCTCAGATTTGACTTGTTCTTCTGTAGTGAGGAGTGAGCCTTTACCTGTCAGGAGGTAGTTGATGTCAAAAACACCCTTATAGGTTTCACAGATATTCCTGAAGAGTTTATCTGTCAAATAGTCCTCGTTACCGTTTAATGCAGACGAGACATAAGCGCGTGCATAGCCTATTGAATCGGCAAATCCACCCTTTGTATGAACTCCATGATGGTTGTGTAGGTGTTCATATACTTCGTTGAGTCTTTTCTGTTTTCCTAACATAAACCTAAAACTTTATTTATTAAATATCGTTAAACTAACAATTATTTTATATAAAAATTTTGTTATCTAAATATTTCTTTATATTTTTGCACCCGAAAATAAATAAAGATTTAGAAATCGGGCACAAGAAAAGCCGTCAGACGTTATGCACGTCTTTGCAAAGTGTTTGGAATGCAAATATACGGCTTTTGCCCGATTATCTAACAAAAACATTAGAAAATTTAATAAAGTTTAAGGAAATGGCTCAGAAAAAGGTAACGCGAAAGGAACTGACGGACATGCACATCGGACAGACGCGCATCTTTACTCTTATAGAGGAAACGAAGCTGCAATCCGTTGCCACGACATGTAATCAATTAAAGAATGAGAAGAAGGGAGAGTGGTCTATCAAGCGAGACTACAGCTCATGTTCTGTTAGTGTAACGAGAGTGAAATGAAGCTGGACAAAGAGACACGGGATGCGATTGCTGCGGCTGTCAGGGCTGCGCAGATCGAGGCTGCTGAGATGTACAACGAGCGGTACGTCACAGGCAAGGAGCTGTGCCAGCAGATTGCGATGTTCTCGACGAACTGGTTGGAGAACTTTGGATGGAAGTTGCCACGCGAGCGAATCGAGGTGATAGGCGATGATGGAGAGACAAGGGTAACGAGATGGGGCTACCCTCTCCACCAGATACAGCGAATGATTGCTGAAGGTAGAATGAGATCGCTATAAATAGCAAATGAAAGGAGAAAGAGGTCATTGACATTGTGGACACTGGTGATACACCAGGATAAATATCAAAAGATGTTGAGGGGGACCCAAGCGGCTGCAAGTAGCCAATCGAAAGCAGCTGGCACGCGAAAAGGCCGTGAGGCAGACGACGGGAAGGCCCCGAAAGGAGAAGATACTACCAGGGCAGGACTAAAGGTGTATGCGACTGCGAATTGGAACACCTATCCCATTAACGGCGTGGAAAGTCTCTCCAGGACATGCAAGACTTTAATGCGGCCACCCTTGGGGTGCGTGATCCGAAGCCACTAACGCAGACGGGAGTCAATAACAACTTAAAACAAAAGTATTATGAAGGATTTTTTGAAAAAGCTGATGAGCAGCGACGAGAATGGTAAGAACTTCTCAAAGAAGGAAATGTTGTGGTACGGCATTGTGGTACCTGTGGCGTTTTTCATCATCATGGGGATAGCAGGTTGGCTCGAAACGAGTTGTGCGTAGTCCATTCGCTGATGCTTTTAACTCTAAAGATGAAATAAAAGATTACTTCACGCAAAAGGAGGACACCTATTGGGACAATTTTATAAACAATTTTAATAATAAAGACAATGGTATTTGAAGGAAAAATTATTCGAGTGCTGCCGACAAGGGGTGGCGTGAGTGAGAGAACAGGCAATCAGTGGAAGGCTCTGCCGTTTGTGTTCAGTTATTATGAGCCAGGTCAGGAGCGAGTGGATGACCGCGTGCTGCTGGAAACATTCGATACGAATGTGATGGCACAGATTGCTCAGTATTGCGTGAAAGGTCAGGACGGCAAAGCGGTCGTTGAGAATGGGAATTTGAAGATGACGAGCCAAATCCCTTGCAAGATCGGTTTCGGGCATAAAGTCCGAGAGTTTCAGAACAAGCAAGGCGAGACGGTCAGCATCAATGAGTTGCGAATTTATAGCATCGAGATTGGTGCTGCGTCACAACAGCAGCCAGCTGCACAACAGCAACCACAAGCACCATTCCCACCACAAGCACCAGCCGAAGATGATGACTTACCCTTCTGATTATTTCTGCGAGTGGTGGCCCACGGAGGTCACCACTCATAACAAGTAGGAACTATGAGACCATTCCCAGGAGAGATGCAAAAAGTGACGTCTCGGGCACATCCATATACGCTGACAATAGAGCAGAAGGAGTGGTTGTCCGAGACGTTTCCTATCACTGAGAATCGCAGGATAATGGCTGTGATGGGTATCTCGTGGCCAACGCTTCACAAGCTGGCGCATGAGTTAGGGCTTCGTAAAAGTGACGAGGGACTGAAGGCTATCAGACAGCGGAAGTGCGAGGAACACAAACGCATTAACCGCCATCACAAGCTGCTACTGATGAGCGGTCAGAAGATTACCCGCTGCACCAACCTCAGACAGCAGCCCTATACGAAGCGTCAGATAGACCTCAGACGTAGTGCTCTTGACCGTGGTTACCTGTTAGATGAAGACATCAGCGAGGGTAGTCGTGGGCGTTATGCCATCTATTACGATGACGATACCATAAGAAGCGAACGGTTTGAGGAAACGTGCAAGCGTCACGGGCTGCGAGTTGAGAGAGAATAAATAAGAGAACTATGAGCGAAGAGAGTAACAAAATACCATTGCCGGGTGAGGGCGACGGGCAACCACGGATGCCGGACTTCCTGAAGGGTGACGAATGGTACCCAGTCAGTGTTGATGACGACTTCTTGGACTTCGACGAGCCATACCGACCGCCGCGACACACGATGGAGCGCGACGGGGTGCCGTTTGCCGATGTCGGTGAGTTGCACATCATCAGCGGAAAGCCGGGCAACGGAAAGACGGGACTGATGAGCCAACTGGAGGCTGCAACGCTGGGGCGGCAGTTCGGCAACACCTTGGCGCGAGAGGTCGGACACATCGTGAGGGACGAGAAAGGCGACATCGTGACGGGTGAGGACAAGCGTCCGATGTTCCAGGTCAGACCGACGCGCATTCTGCACATCGACACCGAACAGGGCAAGGATGACACCATCGCCTTCAAGAACCGCGTCATCTCGATGAGCGGTGTTCCGAAAGAGGACGCAAAGGAGCATTTCTTCATCCTCAGACTGCGTGACACCGAACTGGCTCAGGAGCGTTGGCGCAAGATTCTGAAGGCCATCTACGTGGTGCAACCGACGGACATCTTTCTGGACGGTATGCTTGACATCGTGGAAGACTACAACGACCAAAAGGAGTGCCAGCCGATTATCCGCAAGTGCATGATGCTGGCCACATACTACGACACCTCGTTGTGGGCCGTGTTGCATGAGAATCCGATGGTTGACAAGTTGGTCGGTACGTTGGGAAGTATCACGCAGCGCAAGGTGTCGGAGATATTCACCGTCATCAAGGTGAAGCAGGCCGACCTGAAGGAGAACGACCGACGTGCTGATTTGCCGGACATCTACTTCCGCGTGAAGCAGAACAAAGCCCGTGGACGCGACGTTGCCGACTGGCTGTTCCAATACGTCACCAACCAGGGCGGCTGGGGTGAGCCGAAGGAAATCACAGACGGCGGTGCTCAGGTGGTCAATGACCGCGAAATGGCGTTTATGAAGGAGGCCGACGAACGGCTGAAAGCCTTCAACTGGACTTCTGCTGGAGCGACGTACACCGAACTTGAACGCTACCTGCGTAAGAGCGTAAGCGGACGGCGTGCCGGTGACCTGATAAACATTGCCGCTGAGCACGGCATCATCTACAAGAGCGATAAAAAGAAGTATCACTACAACGGACTGAAAGAGCTGCCGAAGGATAACAGCCAGGATTTGCCGTTCCCAATGCCTGATGAAAATTGATTTCCCTCCGCATAGCCCCTCGCACCCCACACCCCCACCCCCTATGTATATAGGGGGATGGGGTGTGGAGGGATGCAAGCGGCCAGCGGGCGACGCGCGTAGCGCATGTGCGCACGCACGTTTTGGTTCTACAGATTATCCGTGTTTCGACTCCTGAAAAGCGAGTACACTAAGACCGAAAAGAAAGTTAACTATCTTCCAAGAGAAAGTTAACTTTTACCCAGAAGAAAGTTAACTAAGTTTTTTATGCCGAAAATACCCGATGAAGTAGTGCGCAGAGTGTTGGACCGCGCACGGATTGAGGATGTCGTGGGCGACTTTGTGACGCTCCGCAAGGCTGGCGTGAATATGACGGGCATCTGTCCGTTCCACGACGACAAGCACGACGGCAACTTCATCGTGAGGCCGTCGAGCATAGCGGAGAAGAACCACGGCAATACATACCGCTGCTTCGTATGCGACAAGAAGGGCGGGCCTGTGACGTTCCTGATGGAGCACGAGCGGCTGTCATTCCCAGACGCTATCCGTTGGCTGGGCAAGAAGTACAACGAGCCGGTGGACGACATACCGCTGAACTACACGCCACCGCCACCGCGACCAGTGCCACCGCCACTGCCAGACTTGGAAATCCAGCGAAGCTGGGTGCGACGCACGATGGAGTTGGGCGGCGACCATACGCTGTTCATCTACTGGCTGCGACACCTGCCGTGGGACGACGAGCAGCGGGCAAGGCTGGACGCGACGCTGTGGCAATACTGCGTAGGCGGGTGGAAAGACGGTCGCGTGGTGTTCTGGATGATTGACCATACGGGCGTGCCGAGGGCGGCGAAGCTGATGAAGTATTTGCCGGACGGACACCGCGACAAGTCGGCTCACCCTGGCTGGATATACAATCAGGACGGGTGCCGACAGAAGCTCGACCCAGACGCTCACACGATATTGAAGCCGCTGTTTGGCAGTCACCTGTTGACGCGCTATCCGCAAGCCGTGGTGAACATCGTGGAGTCGGAGAAGACGGCGGTCATCATGGCCAACTACTACGGCGGCTTCGAGCGGCAGATATGGCTGGCGTGTGGCGGGTTGCAACACTTACGACTGGATGCCATGCAACCGCTCATCGACCAAGGGCGCACGGTGTGGCTGTGGCCCGACAAGGACGGGCGCGACAAGTGGCAGGAGGTGGCCGACAAGCTGGGCTCGGACAAGGTAAGATTGTACACCCAGTTCTTCGATACCTGCTGGCGCGAAGAGGACGGCACGAAGGCTGACGTGGCCGACATTGCCATCCGCATGATGAGGACGGGCGAAGGGCCGCGAAAGGTTGAAGAGAAACACGAGCCGGTACTGATTGGCGACATCGAGACACACATTGTGGATGACGGCGTGCCGTTCGTTGACCCGATTGAACTGAGTGAACCACGGGTGCATGAATGGCGCGATACATTCAGAAGAAAATTCAATTTTAACAAGACAAGGAATAATGGATAATGAACAATTTACACAGCAACAGGATGAACGCTTTGTGACTGTTGCCACCAAGCTGTTACGGACAGCAGCTGAGCAGCTGGCAAGAATAGCGAAGAAGAAGGGGATGACTATCTACGAGCTCATCCAGATGGTGTGCGACACGCTCATCCGATACATGGACGACCGACACAACCTGTCGGAAGAGATGGAGCGAGCCATGAGCATCTTCGAGCACATGAATGGATGGGCTGACGCGCTAAACCTCGCTGACCCAACCGTGCAAAAGGAAATTGCACAGGCCGTCTATATATTCTCAGAAGTCGAAAGCATAGACAAGAAAAACCGCAAAAAAGGATTTCGGGCGGTAATGGTCAATAAGCCGTGGATTGGAGATTGGTACGAGACATCCAACGTGATGGACATCTTCGAGCGTGTCTTCAACATCTGTATGCCTGAACTCTATTTGAAGTTGTTCCGTGCCCGAATCATTCTTGGATGTGAGCGGGTGAGCGAAGTCATCAATATGTTGTGCGATGCGCAAGTCATTATGCAGCTGAATGACGAATACCGTCGTGAGTTTGAGGATGCTGCCCGGATGGACAATGGCAAGGAATATGGGTATGGAAAGAAGACAAAAGGCATTCAGTACAGGAATCCTGACAGCCTTGCCGATGATAAGCGATACCATCAGACGCACATCGAGTTTGATGATGCTGATAGAGAGATTGCCGACTACGAGGCCGAAGGCTGGGAAGGTGAATGGACGGAGCAGCGAGAGCAGAGTGATGCTCGCATCAACTATGCCGAGTCGCGTCGGACATCGACCGAAGGTCAACACCGACATACTGATGAACCTCCAACAGACATAAGTGACCATGATTGAATATACAGATGAGGAACTTCATCAAAAAAAGCAGGTGAAACCTAAACCGAAGGCCGACACCGCAACGCTGGCCTATCTGGAGGCGTTACCCTGGCGACCATTTGGAGAAGACTGGTAACAAATAAAAGACTAACAAGATGAATACATACACGAAGGAACGTGATGCGCTGGTCAAAAAGACATTACGACTGATAGCAGCAGAAAACAACTGGGAAGTGAAGAATGAGTTCTTTGAGAACGGTCAAAAAAGAACAATCTATAAGATACCATCTAACTGATGAGCAGAGACCCAAGATACCAGAAGCTGCTAAACAGCAAGCGATGGAAGGAGCTGCGGGCGTGGAAACTCAGGCAGACGGAGGGGTACTGCGAGATATGCTACCGCGAGGGATGGCGAGGTGTAGATGCTGTGGCCATCGACATTCACCACAAGATTCCTGTGGAGTCGGTTATCGACCAAGGCGACGCGGCAATGGCCCGCGTGTGCTTCGACCCAAACAATCTCATGGCTCTGTGTATTCGACATCATAGCGAGATTCACCACCAGGCTGGCAGTCATACAAAGGAGGCGGTCGCGGAGCGCAAGCAGAAGAAACGCATCGGATTCCTTCAAAGGAACGACCCAAACTATCAAACTAATAAAGAACAAGACAATGGGATACATGAAACGACAGCTGGAGAACCAGCACTTCCGTAGGGGAAACACATCCTTCGACGTTGAGGGACTGAGCGAGTTGGGCGAAAGGCTCGACCGTCTTCAGGTGAACAACCCTAACAATGAAAAGAAAATCACGGACATCATCCGCAAGGCTCTGAAAGAAGCACGCAAAGACCTGAGCGACGCTGCCGGTGATGCGCTGAAGCACGACCCGCGCGACGCTAAGAAGGCCGTGAAGATGATGGTGTATAAACAGATTCTTGGTGGTAACCTGAGCATCCTCAACCGACGCAAGCACGGCGGCATGACCAGCGGCTATGAGCCACCGCGAACTTTGAAGCCAAAGCAGAGAGGAGGCAACCGTGTGAAGCGTGGCGCAAGAACGCAACAGATGATGGACTACTACGGCCCTGAGCGTGCATTCATTCTTCGCTGGATGAATGAAGGCAACTACAAGACCAGCCCACGTAGGGCAGGCACACGCGGCGGCAAACTGAGCGGAGACCGTGGTGACCTGAAGAACATCCCTCGCGGATGGTTCAAACCAGCAGCATTGAAGAGTATGGAGATGGCCGTGAGAGAAATCAAGAAGGAAATCGACCGTCTGTTTGAAGAGGAGTTCAACAAATGATGACACTCGACATCCTGCGGGAACGGCAAGCGTGGACGCTGGCGCAGAAGATAGACCACTCGCTCGGAGTGATAGACCAGTTCAACGCCCACTTCGACGGCAAGGTGTATGTGGCTTTCAGCGGTGGCAAAGACTCCTGCGTCATGCTCGACCTCGTTGAGATAATCCATCCGAACGTGCCGTGTATGTTCATTATGACAGGTTGCGAGAGTCCGAGCGTATGCCGATTTATCAGGCAACAGCGCGAGAACCACAAAATCGAGATTGTCAGACCAAGCATCACACTCCGTGAGGTATTTGCTAAGTGTGGTTTCCCATTGGTGAGCAAGCGCATAGCCCACATGATTGACGCGGTAAGGCGCAATCCTTACTGCCAGTCATCACGCGACATGCTGTGGTTGGGCAACCCGCACCACATACCTGAGCGATGGATGTATCTCATGAATGAGCCATACAACACCAGCGACCGCTGCTGCTTCTGGTTAAAGAAACGCCCGTCGTATCAATACCAAAAGCGAACAGGACGGCGACCATTCATCGGACTGATGGCAAGCGAGAGCGACCAACGGCGCACGGCATACATCCGACGCGGCGGTTGCAACAGCTTCGGAGAGTCAGGCAAGCAGCACCCGTCAAGTCTGCCGCTTGCGATATGGACGGAGCAGGACGTGTGGCAGTACATCCATGACCGTCATTTGCCTATCCCAGACATCTACTCGAAGGGAGCGACGCGGACAGGGTGTATGGGTTGCGGGTTTGGTGCTCACTTGAACACCACAGGACTTGAAACCATGCAAAGGTTGTGGCCAAAGTGGTACGATCTAATCATGAGTTACGAGAACAACGGTGTGACTTACGGCGAGGCAATGGAGAGGATGATGTCAACTAAAACCCCCATATAGGGGTCATTTAGTTCGGAGGTAATCGACCCCCAAAT
>Ga0265298_10009043_pt1 | contig 11906 bp, 8 predicted proteins | sample AusTroGonzalo_MG_3_FD_193486 | JGI IMG/M metagenome (GOLD analysis project Ga0265298, IMG submission 193486) | Bovine rumen microbial communities from tropical cattle in Woodstock, Queensland, Australia - Gonzalo_01 | ecosystem: Host-associated > Mammals > Digestive system > Stomach > Rumen ...
TTTGAAGTGGTGTCGGGAGGAGTTGAACCGCCGACACATGGATTTTCAATCCATTGCTCTACCACCTGAGCTACGACACCAGTTCGTTGTTTGGGATTACAAAGGTAGGCATTTTTTTCGAGGTTGCAAATTTTTTTAAGAAGATTTTTCAAAAATTTTACCATGCCCTCAAAACGCCCTCTCAGCCTTTCCCATTTGGAATATTATATGTAACTTTGTAGGATAAACCAGCTCTGATATGGACAAAGTCACACTTCACGACAAGACATTCAAGACGTACATTCCATACGCCCGTTTGGAAAAGGCGATTGACGAAGTCGCCGCCCGCATAAACCACGATTTCGAAGGTGCCACCGACATTCCGGTACTGCTCTGCGTACTCAACGGTTCCATCATGTTCACCGCCGAGCTTATGAAGAGGCTGACATTCCAGTGCCAGATTGTCTGCACCAAACTCTCGTCCTATGAAGGGACATCCTCCACAGGCAAGGTCAACGTAAGCATGGGCCTGACCGCAGACATCACCGGACGCAGGGTCATAATAGTCGAAGACATCGTCGACACAGGTACCACCATCGTCGAGCTCAAGAGACTTCTCCAAGAGCACGGCGCAGCCGACATCTACGTCTGCACCATGATTTTCAAGAAAGACGCATACAAACAGGACGAAAAGCTCGACTATGTCGCCATGCCCATAGAAAACAAATTCATCGTGGGCTTCGGTCTGGACTACAACGAACTCGGGCGCAACCTCAAAGACATCTATATCCTGGACGAATAAATCTTTAACAATATGAAATACTACATTCTTTTCGGTCCTCCGGGAGCTGGTAAAGGCACCCAGGCCAGCGCAATGGTGGAGAAATACAATCTCTGCCATCTCTCAACAGGCGAACTTCTCCGCAGCGAAATCGCCGCCGGCACAGAACTCGGCCTCAAGGCCAAATCCCTCATCGAAGCAGGTTCTCTCGTTCCTGACGAGGTGGTGGAAGGCATGATTGAAGCCAAATTCCGCAGCACCACAGGCGTGGACGGATTCCTTCTTGACGGATTCCCCCGCACCATCGCACAGGCTGAGGCTCTCGACGCCATGCTCGCCAAGTCCTCAGAGAAAGTCACCGCCGTGGTATCAATCATGATTCCCGACGCCATGATCATGGAGCGCATCAAGCACCGCGCCGCAATAGAAGGCCGCGCCGACGACGCCAAGGAGGAAGTTGTGGCCAACCGCATCAAGACCTACCATGACAAGACAGAACCTCTCGTGGGTTACTACACGAAGGCAGGCCGTTATCACGAAATCAACGGCATCGGTACTATCGACGAGGTCCGCGGACGCATCTTTGATCTGATGAATCAGTTCTAATGGCAAAAGCCTTGGAATGACAACAAAAAACAGGTCGGCTCGCATGAGTCGACCTGTTTTATTATTATTCCCGAAGGACTAGAGCTGAGGACCGGCTGCTACGAGAGCCTTGCCGGCTTTGTTGCCTTCGTACTTGTGGAAGTTCTTGATGAAGCGGCCTGCGAGATCCTTGGCTTTAACCTCCCAGTCGGAAGCCTTGGCATAGGTGTCGCGAGGATCGAGGATGTTGGTATCAACACCTTCGAGCTTTGTAGGAACGGTGAAATCGAAGTAAGGGATCTGTTTGGTAGGAGCCTTGTCGATAGCGCCGCTGAGGATGGCATCGATGATACCACGGGTATCGCGGATGGAGATACGCTTGCCGGTACCGTTCCAGCCGGTGTTGACGAGGTATGCCTTGGCACCGTTCTTCTTCATCTTCTTGACGAGCTCCTCGGCGTATTTGGTCGGATGGAGTTCGAGGAAGGCCTGGCCGAAGCAGGCGGAGAATGTCGGGGTAGGCTCGGTGATACCACGCTCGGTACCTGCGAGTTTGGCGGTGAAGCCTGAGAGGAAGTAGTACTTGGTCTGCTCAGGGGTGAGGATCGATACCGGAGGAAGTACGCCGAATGCATCAGCAGAAAGGAAGATTACCTGCTTTGCCGCGGGTGCGTGTGAGATAGGACGTACGATGTTGTTGATGTGGTAGATCGGGTAAGAGACACGGGTGTTCTCGGTAACGCTCTTGTCAGCGAAATCGATCTTGCCTTTGGCGTCGACGGTCACGTTCTCGAGGAGGGCGTCGCGGCGGATGGCGTTGTAGATATCCGGTTCAGACTCCTTGTCGAGGTTGATGACCTTGGCGTAGCAACCGCCTTCGAGGTTGAACACGCCATTGTTGTCCCAGCCGTGCTCGTCGTCACCGATGAGGAGACGCTTGGGGTCGGTGGAAAGGGTGGTCTTGCCGGTACCGGAGAGACCGAAGAAGATGGCGGTGTTTTCACCGTTGAGGTCGGTGTTGGCTGAGCAGTGCATGGAAGCCATGCCCTTGAGGGGAAGGAAGTAGTTCATCATTGAGAACATACCTTTCTTCATCTCTCCACCGTACCAGGTGTTGAGGATAACCTGCTCTTTGGAAGTGACGTTGAAGGCGACTGCGGTCTCGCTGCGGAGTCCGAGCTCCTCATAATTGTCAACCTTGGCCTTGGCAGCGCAGTAAACTACGAAGTCAGGCTCCTGGTCGAATTCTTTCTGGTTCTGGGGACGGATGAACATGTTGGTCACGAAGTGAGCCTGCCATGCAACCTCCATTATGAAACGCACCTTCATGCGGGTGTCCTTGTTGGCGCCGCAGAAACCGTCGACAACGAAGAGTCTCTTCTTGGAAAGCTGCTTCTGGGCGAGCTTCTTGAGGACCTTCCATGTCTTCTCGGTCATCGGGTGGTTGTCGTTGGGATACTCCGGAGTATTCCACCATACGGTGTCCTTGGAGTTCTTGTCCATGACGATGTATTTGTCCTTGGGAGAACGGCCGGTGTAGATACCGGTCATCACGTTGACTGCGCCGAGTTCGGTCACCTGGCCCTTGTCGAAGCCTTCGAGTTCAGGACGGGTCTCCTCGTTGTAGAGGACCTCGTAGGAGGGGTTGTAAAGCACCTCTTTCACACCGGTGATGCCGTACTTGGTCAAATCGATCTGGTTCATAAATGTAGAAATGTATTAAAGTTATACTTAATCTCAACTTGTTTTTTCGCGCTGCAAAAATAGTAAATAAATTCGTATTTTTGTACTCGCAGCGCGGAAAGTATGGATGCAAATAATTTGCCACTCTCCCCCGCCCGGCAAAATATTTTTAAAAAAATTCAAAAATGTCTCCAAGGGACGTCCTGAAGGAATACTGGGGTTATGACAATTTCCGCCCCATGCAAGAAGAAATCATCGCCTCAGCCCTCTCGGGCCGCGATGTCCTTGCCATCATGCCCACCGGCGGAGGTAAATCGGTCTGCTTCCAGGTTCCTGCCATAATGGCGGACGGTATAGCCCTTGTCATCACCCCGCTCATCGCCCTGATGAAGGACCAGGTCCAGAACCTCAACGCCCGCGGCATCAAGGCCCTCGCGGTCTATTCAGGCATGACCCGCCGCGAAGTCGACCTCGCCCTCAACAACGCAGCCTACGGTGACTTCAAATTCCTCTACCTCTCCCCCGAGCGTCTCGACACTCCCCTCTTCCGTTCCTACCTGGAAATAATGGATGTCAGCTACATAGTCGTGGACGAGGCCCACTGCATCAGCCAATGGGGCTATGACTTCAGGCCCGACTACCTCCGCATCGCCGAACTGCGCAGCATCGTCAAATCCCCCGTCATCGCGCTGACCGCAACGGCGACGCCGTCCGTCGCAGACGACATCATGGCCAGGCTCTCATTCAAAAAGCCCAACCTCATCAAATCAGGCTTCGAGCGCCCCAACCTCTCATACATCGTCCGACGCACCGAAGACAAGCCCGGCCAGCTCCTCTCCATCTGCGAAGGCGTTCCCGGCACCGGCATCGTCTACGTCCGCAACCGCAAGAAAGCCGAGGAGCTCGCCACCTTCCTCATCTCCAACAACATCGAAGCCTCCTACTACCACGCCGGCCTGAGCGCCTCCGAACGCAGCATCCGGCAGGAGCAATGGAAAAAAGGCACCGTACGCGTCATGGTCTGCACCAACGCCTTCGGCATGGGCATCGACAAACCGGACGTACGCTTCGTCATCCACGCCGACATCCCCGAAAGTCCCGAAGCCTATTTCCAGGAAGCGGGCCGGGCCGGCCGTGACGGTCTCCCCTCCTACGCCGTACTCACATGGAACAGCACCGACCTGCGCCGCCTCACCCAGTTCGAAAACGCATCCTTCCCCTCACTCGAATACATCGAAGACATCTACCACAAAGTCCACATCTTCTTCCAAATCCCCTACGAGACCGGCGTAGGCCGTCAGCTGCGCTTCAAGATGGACGAATTCTGCCGTCACTTCAAGCTCCAGAAATCACCGGTATACTATGCCATCCGATACCTCGAACGCGAAGGGCACTGGACATACACCGAAGAAATAGACATCCCCACAAAGGTCCAGATCATAGTCGACCGCAACGACCTCTACGACATCTCCCTCCCGGACGACGCATCAGCCTCCCTCCTGGACATTCTGATGCGCAAATACACAGGCCTTTTCTCTTTCCCCGTCCCCATAGACGAAGAATACCTGGCCCATCATCTCGGCACGACGATTCCCCGGCTACGCCAGTCCTTGTACCAACTCTCCCTACAGCACGTCATCCGCTACATCCCCTGCGACAACTCCGATGTCATCTTCCTCCACCACAACCGCCTGCAGGAGGGCAACGTCAGCCTCTCCCCGACACGCTACAACACATTGAAAGCCAACACCCACGAGCGCACAGAGGCAATGAAGGACTACGTCAATGAAGACGACGAATGCCGCGCTTCCAGGCTTCTCAGATACTTCGGGCAACAGCACACCAGCCCCTGCGGCACCTGCGACGTATGCCGCGCCAGGCTCAAATCCGAAGGTCGAAGCACCCGGACGGAACAGCGCCTGCGCGAATACATCAACAACGAAAAGCACGGCACGTACACGCTTAACGACGTACGCACCGTGCTGGAAGATCCGTCTACTGATTACGATCCAGACTACCTGTCTATTCTGCGTAAGCTCATAGACGACCATGAAGTCCCCGGATACACATCATAGAAGACGTTCAATAGGTTATCCTGATCCTTGTCCCGTCATACTGCACCGCCCAGAGGGAGTTGCCGTAAAACGATAAGCCTTCAGGTATTGTAAAACTGTTCATATTGGCGAAATACAGGAGCTTACCGGACGAGGCCGCGCCGGAGCGAAGCTCAACGGCGACGGCATTATCACAGCCGGAGACGGTAGCCGTCCTGCCGCTGACAACCGCTGCCGGAGAACCGCTTATCACAGCCCTGTCCCTAAATAAGGTATAGTACCCCATCTGGCTGTATGTCTTGTTACCGTGCGTCGTACGGTCTTCAAGATACTGTACCGGTGCACCTGCGGTCAGGTTCATTGCCGCCACACGGGCCTTTGAAGCCGCTATCATATCGTCAGTGACGGTATACTGCACGGTACCATACTGGCTATAGCTCTGATTGACAGGGCGGAAGAAGCCCCATACATCGAAGAACTCCGTCAAGTCCATACCGGAGACCTTGCACACTGCCTCATAAAACTTCAACTGGCTCAATCCCGCATCTTCAGTCATCCCGGCATACGAAGCCATCTCGCTCGGCAGAGGATTGATACGGAGATATTCGAACAGTTTCGGGAAGAAATCATCCATGTATCCGCAGTTATGGAAATAGTTCCACAGCTGCCAGTTCATCCTCATGTGAAGCTCAGGATCCTCATTCTGGTAACTTGAAGAGTTTCCGAGAAGCATCCACGGCTTAGCGGCGGCATAGCTGTCCGCAAGGTCGGCGATCGTGCCGCCCCTTGACCAGTATGTCGTGTAGTATTTGTCACCGGCGAGACGGAAGACGATATAATTGGAGAACAGGTTATTTGACGATTCGGTGGTCGACTTCCAGTTGATCGCACCCTGGTTGACATGGCCGAGCTCATGGGAAGGGCCCCAGATGGATGCCTGCCCGGTGCCCGCGGTGATGATCTCGCGGGAGAAATTCCTGATCACGCCGGCGGCTATCTGGACACGCCGGTTGGACGCATTGAGGAAGACGGAAGGGTTGGTGCTGGACACGACCATTATATGGTTATTGAACCAGGGTTTTGAATCCAGTCCCATCAGTTCATGCTGCCATGTATTGAAATCATCCCATATATCTATACCGGAACGGATGCTCTCAGGCCAGTCGTTGCGCAACTGGTCGGCATGGAAAAGGAACAGCACCTTGTCGCCCTTCACCATAAAATATTTATAAGTATACTTTGAGAGTATGTCCGCATAATCTGCGTCGGTGTGCAGGTTTTTGTCGAAATAGCCCTGCACCTTGCCGCCTCCGGGAAGGATATGCACCTTGACCGGACTGAATGACGACACGGGAGTGGTCTCAGGATTGCGGAAATCGGACACTTTCACGGTATTCATGACATAGGCCATCCCGCTGGCCGCCACTTTCACATCGTTGATACCGGGCCGCAGCACCACATTCTGGTCACAGCCTTCCCGGTCGCCTCCTCCGCCGAAGTTAGGGCCGTATTCACCTGATTCCCCGTAAACTGCGAGACTCACGGTCTGCCCGTCGGGGATCTGGTCCAGACACACATATATTTCTTCGCCGGCCGTCACTTCAATGCCGGTAGGGTTGTCCATAGCCGAATACAGGCGGGTCATAAGCGCCCTGTTCAGATGGATATCGCTATACGGCTCGTAACTGTGAACGCGGAAGCGATACTCAGCAGGGTCATAGGTATTATAGAATAACGGCAGAGCCACTTTTGTCGCCAGATATGGCGCGACCGCATTCATCATTATTATGTCGTCCCTGGTGACGCCTTCCTTGAGCGCCGAACAAGAACGGTCTTCGAACACTCTGTCGATCCATTCATTGACGTCACCGCGGTTGGAGTCATAAAACTCGACTTCGGCGGTGGCGATATATGGCTGGCTGGACGCTCCGGCGCTGAAATCACCGTCAAGTACCTCCAGCTTAATCATATTGACATCCCGCAGGGGGGTATCCAGATACAGCGTCTGGTAGCCGCCGTTGCCGCCAAGGTCAAACGACTGGGCGCGTACGTAATCCGACATGCCCGCGCTGCGCCAATAAACGTTCACTTTGCCGATGCGGCCCCGTGCGTGGCCGGCCGATGACGCCGTGGCGCCGCGATGCATGATATTGATGTAGCTTATCCTTTCCGTACCGGAAAATTCAAACTCCCACGTCACGGGGAATATGGTGCCGGTACCGAACTCGTTCGGCCATGGGGAGTGGTAGTAGGTCGAATATTCCCCGTCGATAAGGAGACTGGCGGGGCCGTTGTTGTATGAGCGTTCGTTGTTGCTTGTCTGATTTGCCGTAACGGACACCGGCATGACCCTTTCATTGGAGATCATGTCTGCCGAAGGCGAGGCATCGCTCTTTTCCTGTATGAGGTTGAAGGTCTTCTCCGCCTTGGCATGATCGGAGCTGGACGGGCGGAATCGTATCGACGCCTGACGGGAGTCCGGAAGAAGGTTCTGCGCGACGCGGTATTTGTAAAGCACGTTCGACGACGAACGGAGGGCGGTGGATTTTCCGATATACGTTATCCAGCCTTCACCATCCACGACATTGTATCCGGGGGTCTGTATGAGTGATTCGTCGAGGTCTACATTCGACACGACTTCGACACCGATCTCACATCCTTCAGCGCCGACAGTCATGTCAGCGGAAACAGAAATCAGAGGAGTGATTTCAGGTGTCTCAGGCAACTTTTCCAATTCTTTTTTCTGGCAGGCTGCAACAGATACGGTAAATAACAGCAGCCCCGCTATTCTGACAACAGCAGATTTCATAGGCATCAGGTCAAATCGAAATTATTTCTGTATGACGGTTATCATATACTCTTCGGAGCCGCCTCGTGCCACGATGCGCGAGCTGCGGACAGAATTGCCGGAATCGTTGTCATCGACAGTCACGGATATGCCGTGGACTGATTTGGATATCCGCTCCACATGGCACCATTCATCCGATGACTCCACGCTCCAGCCCTGCCCCATGTTCGTCTTGACCGGGATGAAAATCTCATCCGTCGAGCGATCGAACGAAATAAGGCCGAAGCTATCCATATCTATCTCAAAAACATCACCCCGTGAGACACCCGGTTCATCTTTGAAACAAGATACTACTAGTATAAGCATCAACAAAATGCATATAAAGTTCAGAATGTCCTTCATAGTCATAAAAGTTTTAAGGTTAACACTATGAACTTTTTTAAGAATATTTATGCGTGAACACTACTTTGAGCGCAAGATAATTATTATTCCATCAAAAACAAAATTTTTTGTCTAAATGTAGATTTTTGCGCATCTCAAAAAAAAACTACATGCCAACATATTCCGCATGTCAATATTATTACTATATTTGCAGCCACTTTTTGAATAAAAGAAAGGATTTATATGAAGTAAGACACCATTTGTTGATCGTTTAGCATTGAAGACGTACTCACAAACAACCGGAATGCTGATTGATATGATCAGCTCCGATGCACAGCTCAAACGGATGCTCGAGGCCTCCATCGCCGCCGCCGCGGCCCTCAATCCCGACCGGAACACCAATCCGGCACAGAACCTCGAAGAGTTCATCGATTTTGTGGAATGGTCCTCCACGACACTTCCAAGGTTTATCCTCAAGCTCCCGACAGGTGCGTCACTATACGATCACATGGACCAGGGTGTGGATTATTTCTATTTCCTCATCGACCAGCCGCTTGCCGAACTCGAAGGCAAAGGCTACTACCATCCTTCAATACAATATCACGAGCCTTTCAGCTCATGGGTCAAGGAATATTGCCGCAACTGGGGCAGGTACCTTTCCACCGAAGACAGCTGGAAGCCCGAGTATGCGGCCGATTTCTATACCGACCCCGTATTCGGCGTCCCGGAAGGCTGGTACGAAGACAGTTCCAACTGGAAGACATACAATGACTTCTTCGCCCGCAGGCTCCGCGACGCATCCGTGCGCCCCGTAAAGTCTCCAGACGACGACTCCGTCATGACTTCTCCCGTGGACGGTTATCCGCAGGGCGTATGGGCAATTGATGACGAAGGCTACATCGTCCACAAGGGCGGCGTACAGCTCAAGTCACGATACTTTGACTATATCCCCGACCTTGTCGGCCCGGACTCCGCATACCGCGATGTCTTCGCCGGAGGTACTCTCACACATATTTTCCTGGATGTCAACGATTACCACCGCTACCACTTCCCTATCGGCGGTGAAATCAAGGAGATGAACCTCATCCCCGCGGCCGATGCCGGCGGCGGCGTATATCACTGGGACGCCGCAGCGGGACGCTACATCCTCGACTGCGACACTCCCGGCTGGGAGACAGTCGAGACCCGTTCCTGCATGATTCTTGACACTGAGAAATATGGATATGTGGCTCTTATGCCAATCGGCATGTCACAAATCTGCTCGGTCAACTATTCCGAAGGGCTAGCTCCCGGAGTGAAGGTCAAGAAAGGCCAGGAACTCGGCTACTTCCTCTTCGGCGGCTCCGATTTCGTCATCATCTTCCAGAAAGGGGTCCGTTTCGACTTCACTCCCGAGATGAAAGACGGTCACATCCTTTTCGGAGAGCTTCTCGGACGTCTCTCAAGATAATTTTCATATCTTTGCGTAATCTATGCCCACGAATCGCAAAGACATGCTTCTCGGGATGATCCGAAGCGGTCAGCCCATGTCAAATACTGACAAACTGCGCCTCACGCTCCTTCTCAGCGTGCCGGCGATTCTCGCGCAGTTGTCATCCGTCATGATGCAGTATATCGATGCGACGATGGTGGGCCGCATGGGTGCCGGTGCTTCAGCTTCGATCGGTCTTGTCTCCACATGTACGTGGCTGTTCGGCGGGTTCTGCATGGCCTGCGGCAGCGGTTTTTCGGTGCAGATCGCCCATTTGTTCGGCGCCGGCGACTACAAGGAGGCACGGAGCGTGCTGAGGCATGCGCTGTTGACGGGCATTGCGTTTTCCATCGCGCTCGGCCTCATCGGTGTAGCATTGTCGTTTCCGTTACCGCGCTGGCTTGGAGGTGAGGGCGACATTTGCAATGACGCTTCGTGGTATTTCCTGATTTTCAGCGCATTCGTGCCTGCCATGCAGTTGCAGCTCATGGGTGCGTCGATCCTTGCCAGCAGCGGCAACATGAAGGTGCCGGCAGCGTTGGAGGTGCTTATGTGCCTGATGGATGTGGTGTTCAATTACATTTTCATATATGTGCTGGACATGGGGGTGAAGGGCGCCGCGCTGGGTACAGGACTGGCAGAGGTCGTGACGGCGGGACTCATGATGTATTTCCTGCTTGTGAGATCGAAGGAGCTGAACCTGAGACAGGAGCGCGAGAAATTCAAGGCAAGTCCGCGCATTTACTCCAATGCATTGAAAATCAGCGGCCCTATGGCATTCCAGAACATCCTTATGAGGGGTGCTTATATCGCCGGTACGGTGCTGGTGGCCCCGCTGGGGACCGTGGCGATCGCCGCTAACACGCTGGCAGTGACGGCGGAAAGTTTCTGCTATATGCCGGGTTATGGCATTGCCGACGCATGCACGACGCTGGTGGGGCAGAGTCTCGGAGCCGGGAGAAAGGATCTGGCGAAGAGTTTCGCCAGGTTCAGCACAGGCGTAGCGATGGTCATCGTGGTGGTGCTGAGCACGTTGTTGTATATTCTCGCGCCGGCTATCATGTCGATGCTGACGCCTGATCCGGAGGTGATTGCGCTGGGGACGAGAGTGCTCAGGATTGTGGTTTTTGCGGAGCTCATGTACACGGCGTCGATTGTATGCGACGGCGCTCTCATCGGAGGAGGCGATACGATGATGGCCAGTACGCTGAATCTTGCCAGTATGTGGCTGTTCAGGATTGTGCCGGCGCTGTTCCTCACGCCTGTTTACGGGCTTGTGGGATATTGGGCCGTCATGACTGTCGAGCTGAATATCAGGGGTGTGATTTTCATCCTGCGTGTCCGCGGAAACAAGTGGATGCACTCGTTTGACGTGACGCAGGAAGCATTGCCCTAAAGGGTCAGGAGAGGCGTGCAGATACCGCGTGGAAGGGGACGGATGGAGACCTCGCTGGAGGCGGAGAGACTCTGAAGGGCTTCGGAGGCGGACCGGGCGGCCAGGGCCGGGGTGTTGTTGTTGCCGGAGATATGGCAGAGGAAGATGTTTCGCAATCCCTTGTGATAGAAGCGCTTGATAGCATCGGCGCAGGCGTCGTTGGAGAGGTGTCCATAGCCTTGGATAATGCGCATTTTCAGTTCATGCGTGTAGGAGCCGGACATAAGCATGTCCACATCGAAGTCGGATTCAATCACCACCGTATCGGATTCTTTCGCATATTGCAGGCCCTCTTCGGTCATGTGGCCGAGGTCGGTCATGAGGGTGAAGCGCCGGCCGGCGATGTTGACGGTGTAGCCGAGCGTCTCGGCGGCATCGTGAGGAACGATGAAGTAGCGCACTTCGATCGCCTCGGCTACGCGGTTCCATTCATCCGGGACGAGTTCGCGCCTGCATGTGGCGATATGGTCTTTGGTATAGGGGTGCCTTGAGAGGACTTCATGGAGATTGGATGAGGCGTAGACAGGGATGCCAAGGCGTTTGCAGAATGAGCCGAGGTGACGGATGTGGTCACCGTGTTCGTGTGTGACGAGGACTGCGTCGACGGCATTGAATTCAAGGCCGTTGGTAGTCAGGGCCTGTTTTAGTTTGCGGAGACTGACGCCCGCGTCGATGATGACGCCCCATTTGGTGCGTCCGTCAGGTAGCGGATGTTCCGTTTCTATGCCGAGGTAGGCGCAGTTGCCACA
>Ga0265298_10009045_pt1 | contig 11905 bp, 10 predicted proteins | sample AusTroGonzalo_MG_3_FD_193486 | JGI IMG/M metagenome (GOLD analysis project Ga0265298, IMG submission 193486) | Bovine rumen microbial communities from tropical cattle in Woodstock, Queensland, Australia - Gonzalo_01 | ecosystem: Host-associated > Mammals > Digestive system > Stomach > Rumen ...
CGTGGCCCCTGAGGGCTATTATTCATTGAGGGGCGTACCCCTCAAACTCCCTGGGTCGGCCATTGGCCTCCGGAAAGTCACTGTCAACCATCGCGGTTGCGCTTTTTTCGTGGCCCCTGAGGCTTCTGCTATTTGTTGGTCCAGGAGTAGATGATGATGTTGTCGCTGGCGGTGATTTTGGTCACGATGAAGGTGTAGGAACCGGAGAATGTCCTGGCGGAGAGAGTGGCGGCTGCACGGTCGCAGGCTTCTTTGAGTTTGTCGTCGCCGGCGGTGTAAGTGAACGGACTCTCGGTCACACCCATCTCGGTCTTGAATGCCCCCTCGATGACAATGGACTCGGAAAGGTCACTTGTGGTCAATTCGTCAAAGCCATAGGTGTAGATGGCTGATTCGCCTGATTTGTTGCCCTTGCAGGATGAAACCAGTGAAGCTGTGAGACCGAGACAAATGGCTGCGGTCAGGATTAAAAGAACATTTTTCATAGTGTAAATAATTTAGAGTGTGAGTGTTATTTAAGCCAGAGTGAAGGGTTTTGTGGTGTGTTTTCCAGCCATAGCTGGAAGTGAAGCTGGGTGTCTGAAGAGATGGTGTCTACGGTGCCCAGGGACTGCCCGATGGCGACCTTGTCACCGGCCTTGACCTTGACTGAACGTAGTTTGCAGTAGAAGGTGAAGTATTTCCCGTGCTGGATGAGGACGCACTGGTTGTAACCGGGCATGACGACTACCTGGCGGACGGTGCCGTCGAAGACCGCTTTGGCTTCGGTGCCGGGCTTGACGGCGATGGTGACTCCGTTGTTGAAGGGGAGTTTGACGTTGGTGAAGACGGGGTGGTAGTGCTGGCCGAAGGTCTCGACGACAGTGCCTTCGACGGGCCAGGGGAGTTTGCCTTTGTTGGCGGCGAATTCGGAGCTGAGCTTGGTGTCTACAGCGGTGCTGGTAGTCTTTCCGCCTTTGGCAGTCTTGGTGGAGGATGATTTGTTGGCCTTACGGATGATTTCGCGGATCTCACGGTTGAGCGCTTCGACCTGCTGGTTTTTCTTACGCAGTTCGGCCTGGTATTTCTTCTTGTCGCGGTTGAGCTGGTTGACTACGGTCTGGGATTGGGATTCTTCGCTCTTGAGGGAGTCTATGTCTTTCTGGCGCTGGGCGCGTACGGCTTCGGCTTCTTTGCGCATCGCCATCAGCTTTTCGGTCTCTGCTTCAAGCTCTTCACGTGCCCTCTCGATCTTGCGCGCCTGTTCGTTCATGCGGGTGGACAGGCTGCGAAGGTAACCGAAGCGGCGGAAGGCCTGGCCGACGTTGTCGCTGGCGAGGATGTACATGTACCAGACCCGGGTGTCGCGGTTTTTGTAGGCGCTGCGGACGAGCCTCTCGTAGTACAGGGTAAGGGTGTCCATGCGTGCGCGTATGACGCCAATCTCCTTGTTCTTCTCTTTGATGTTGCGGTCTATGGCTTCGATCTTGCGGTCGCTTTCGGCGATGAGGGCGCGGCGGTTGGAGATCTTGCGGCGAACCAGGGCGAGGGAGGAGAGGGCGCTGCTGCTTCGTGCGGCGTTGTCTTTCAGCTGGACGTTGATCATGTCGATTTCCTTCTGGAGGCGGGCGATGCGCTCCTCCTGGCTGCGGGTATTTTGCGCGATGAGAGGCCCTGCTGAGATTAGCGTCAGCGAGATCAGTATTGCTATGCGGTGGAGGATTGTCATTTCTTTATGGAGGCGAGGCGGGTGTTGATAATGTCTTTCATGTTTTCTTCCGAGCCATCGTCTTTGGAGAGAGCCTGGCGATAGTAGACTTGGGCGAGATCGTATTCCCCGAGGGCGTAGAGGACTTCGGCGTAGTGGAAAAGGATGGTGGAGGAGTCTTTGCCGCCATAGAGCATGGCATGTTTGAATATGGGTTTGGCTTCGGCGTCCTTGCCCTGAAGATGGAGGATCCAGGCGAAGGTGTCGAGGTAGGTGGCGTTGTCAGGCTCGGCTTCAATGGCCTTCTTGCTCATGGAATAGGCTTTTTTCAGGGCCTTGCGGCCGCCGTCGATGCTGAGGAACCAGGCGTAGTTGTTGAGGACGGGAGCGTAGCCGGGGTTGATGCGGAGGGCCTTGTCGTAGGCTGCATAGGAGGATTTGAAATCACCCAGGGAGTGGTACATGTCCCCGATGGTGGACCAGGCCGGGAGAGTGTATGACGTGTCGGATGGGAACATGTTGATGATTCGCATGCTGCCGTCAATGACAGCCCGGTAGTCGCCGAGATGGTATGAGGCTGCGTTGGCATATTCAATGAAGCCGGGCTCGTCAGGGAACGTGGCGGAGTAGTTGTTTGAGATGTCGCGGACCTGTTCCCATTGCTTCGCATAAGTGAGGGCCTGGACGTATGTAGCCGCAAGGGCGACGTTGTCCGGGTAGGCTTCGGCCGCGGAGGAGAACATACGGAGGGATTCTGGGAGGCGGTCGATGGCGAGATTGTAGAATCCTGCGCTTTTGAGTATGCTGCTGTCGGTGGGGTGGAGGGTGAGCGCTGCGTCGTAGAGGCTGTCGAACTGGGCGCTGTAGTTTTTGAGGAAGTTGGGGTCGAGGCTGCGAGTCACATTGGAAAGATACATGCTTTTTGATGTGACCGGGATGGAGGGGGTATCAATGAATTGCCGGATGACGGCAAAGTATTCGGGGTAGCGGCGGGTGGTACGGTAGACTTCCGATTTCCCGAGCAGGGCTGGAAGGTAGTCTCCCTGTGTGGCCAGGGCTTCGTCATAGCAGGCCATGGCGGTGGTATCGTCATATTGCTGCATGTAGTAGTCTCCTAGCATGGACAGGGTGGAAGGGGAGGAGTATTCTGCGTTGAAGTCGCGCAGGTATGCTACGGCTTCTTCATCACGGCCGATGTGGCGGAGAAGGTCGTATTTGGCTGAGACGAGCTGCTCGTTGCGGCCGTGGACATTTTCGATATCAGTGAGGGTGGTGACGGCTTTGTCGTATTGTTTGCTCCGGTAGTATAGATTAAGGAGCTTGAAAAGGATGTCGGTCTTCTGGGGGAATTCGGCGACGAGGTCTTCATAGATGGAGATAGTGAGGTCTTCTTCTTTGAGGTATTCGTAGACGGTGGAGAGGCGCTCTTTGTACCAGTAGTTGTGAGGGTCGAGCTCAACGGCCTTGCGAAGGGATGCGGCGGCTTCGTCCATGTCGCCGAGTGAGGCCTGTGACATACCGAGATAGTACCACACGGCACCGTCATCGGGAGTGGATGCGGTGAGGGCCTTGAGTATCCTGACAGCTTCAGTGTATTTCTCGTTGTCGAACAGGGAGACGGCGTCGATGAATTTGGCGGGAGGGTTGGCTCCATGGAGAATATTGCTGCACAGTACGGTAGCAAAGAGTATGATGGCGAGTATTCTTTTCATTGTCGGAAATCCTTTACGGATAGTCATACAAAAATAGTACAAATAACAGAATTTTTGACGAAATTTGCATAGACGCATCGAAAAATACCACGCTATCTTGAAACGTTTCGGAGCCAGATTGCATCTTAACACTTGGAAGGCGGAGGAAGACCTGGCCGGAGGGCCTGGCGCATCCTCTCCTCTGGAAGAACTCGCGGAGGCCTGCCGTCATGGCGACAGAGCCTCGGAAAGGCGGCTCTTCCTCTCTCTCGCCCCGAAGATGATGTCTTTGTGCATGCGTTATGTCGGAGACAGGGCGACGGCAGAGGATCTGCTTCAGGAGGGGTTCGTGACATTGTTCACGAGACTCGACAGCTATTCCGGGAAAGGTTCCTTTGAAGGATGGGCCCGCAAGATCTTTGTCAACACTGCTCTGATGTATCTGAGGAAGACGGATGCGCTCAAGCTCAGCGAGGATATCGACATGGCTTTCGGCATGGCTTCCGATGATGTCCCGATAGTGGGGCAGATAGGTTATAAGGAGCTTTTGGAACTTATCTCGAAGCTCCCTTCCGATGCGAGGACCGTCTTCAATATGTATGTTATCGAGGGCTATTCGCACAAGGATATAGCAGATGCCCTCGGGATTACTGAGGTCACTTCGCGCTCAAAGTTGCAGAGGGCCCGCGTCAGATTGCAGGGAATGATTAATAAAAGAAGATAAAGATGCAAGATAACGGCAAAGAACTGGATCGCATCGTGCGGTCAATAATGCTCGACGCAGAGGAGCAGGTCTCCCCTGGCGTATGGGATGCCGTATCCGGCAAGCTTGTACGTCACCGCCGTTTCGTGTGGATGCGCCGTGCCGGACTCGCCTTCAGCGCGGCCGCCGCAGCTGTCGCCCTCTTCTTTGTCCTCAAACCATTCTCAAGCGAAAACACCAACCAACCAATATTAAATCAACACAACCAGATCGCAGAGATTGCAATCTCGGAACCTGTAGTCGTCCCGGCTCCCATGGAGGATGTCAGGATAGCGCAGGCGCAGCCGGTACAGAAGGCTTCCGCAGCCTCAGAGAATGTTTACATTCCTGCGGAGGTCTCTGGACCTGCCGTCGCGCCGGTAGTCATCGAAGAGATGACCGGCCAGACCGATGTCGATGATGCCCGTAAGACGTATGCCGATGACAATAAGTCAGTAAGGGATGATGAGAGCAGAGTCACGGAGGAGGACAGGAGAGTGTTTGAGGAGCTGGTGGCAAGAGAAGAAGTAGTAAAATCAGGAACATCACGTCGCGTTTCAATAACCGCAAGCGGCAATCTGCTTACGAATGACGATCCCTCCGGTTCGTTCAAAAGGGTGAGCAGGGCCCCGGGTCTGGCGGCCAGGGAACCCGGAATAGAGGAACTCGGAAGCAATACTTTCGGCGTGCCCGTTTCCGCAGGTATCGGACTGCGCTATGACATCAACCGCCGCTGGGCTGTGGGTACGGGTGTATCTTATTCGCTTCTCAGCCGCTCCTTCAAGGGCAATTTCACATTCCCTTCCAACGGCACGATAAGCACTGCCAGCGGTGAAATCGAAAATCGTCAGCATTTCCTCGGTATCCCGGTCAATGTTTATTACAACGTGATGGATTCTCGCGCCATCCGTTTCTACGCCTCGGCAGGAGCCACATTCGAGCGCTGCCTGTCCGACCGCTATTCGATGAATAAGGTGACAATCACCGAAAATGTGCGTGGTATCCAGGTGTCCGCCGCCGCAGGTCTCGGAGTGGAATTCCGCATCACACCTTTCCTGGGCATGTATATTGACCCGAGCCTGCGCTACTATTTCGACTGCGGACAGCCGGTGAGCATCCGTACCCAGCAGCCGCTGCTCGTCTCTCTTGAGCTCGGTTTCCGTTTCGGCCTTTAAAATTCTTCTTCATTTTTAGGTAATGCCGTTTTATAATACTAATTTTGTATTATACTTAACCGCACACAAATGGCATTATTAGATTTCTACAAAACAAGTGCTCCCTCAGTGGAGAAAGTTCCTGCAGGAAAGCAGGATGAAGTGTATAAAAGGCTGAGATTCCAGACCTTTATTTCCGGAACCCTGGCTTACGCCCTTTTCTACGTATGCCGCCTTTCGCTCGGCGTGATGAAGCAGCCGATGATCGACGAGGGGCTTCTGACCGCGACACAGCTCGGTATCATCGGAGCGTGCCTCTACTGGGCATATTCCGTGGCCAAGCTCATCAATGGCTTCCTGGTCGACCATTCCAACATCAAGCGCTTCATGGCGACCGGACTCATCATCAGCGTCATGATGAACCTCGGTATGGGTATCCTTGGTGCAAGCGCGGCAAAGACTGGTATATCCAACAGCGTGCTTTTCGTGGCTTTTGCAGTGATGTGGGCCATAAACGGATGCTCCCAGTCGCTTGGAGCACCTTGCGCTATTGTCGGACTGACACGCTGGTATCCACGCAACCAGAGAGGCACCTATTATGGCTTTTTCAGCGCGAGCCATAATTTCGGAGAGGGGCTCTCGTTTATCTTTGTCGGCGCCCTTGTCGCCGCCTTCGGCTGGAAATGGGGCTTTTTCGGAGCCGCCGCAGCAGGCGTCCTTGGTATAATGCTGATCCTTATGTTCCTTCATGATACGACAGAAAGCAAGGGCCTTCCTTCGATAGAAGTCCTTAGTGGAGAGGTTGATGAAGATGCCAGGGAATCGCGTGACGATGTCAAGAAGATGCAGAAGGCCGTGATCAGAAACGCCGGCGTATGGATCCTTGCCATTTCCAGTGCGTTCATGTATATGAGCCGCTATGCTATCAATGAATGGGGTATCATTTTCCTCCAGAAGGTGAAGGACTATGATTTGGGAGAGGCGGCAGCCGTGGTCGGCATCAATCCGATTTTCGGTATAATCGGCACCGTGTTCTCGGGCTGGCTGAGCGATGCCGTGTTCAAGGGAGACCGCAAATATCCCGCATTTGTCGCCGGTATCCTTGAAGCCCTTTCACTCGCATTATTCCTTTTTGGCGGCCCGTCAAAATGGGTGAATATCGCGGCTATGGTACTCTTCGGTATTGCCATCGGAGTCCTGATTTCATTCCTGGGAGGGCTGATGGCTATCGATATTGTTCCCCGTAAGGCAACGGGAGCCGCGCTGGGTATTGTGGGAATGGCCTCTTATGCGGCCGCCGGTCTGCAGAACGTGGTGACTGGATTGCTCCTCGACGGAATGTCAGTGAAGGATGCTTCGGGAGCTATCACGGAATACAACTTCACGTATGTGGCTTGGTTCTGGTTCGCTTCGGCGGTGATAGCGTTTGTGCTACCGGTTCTGAACTGGCGGAGGAAACAGGCAGAAGTATAAGGAACAGACAGCCTTACATAAAAGATGAACGCCATTCGATTCACATCGGATGGCGTTCGCAATTCTAACCTAAAACTTAACCTATGAAAAAACTATTCGCTTTAGTTTATTGCTAATTCTATGCCATAAAATCGGGAAAAAATTCACTTTTGTGTATATTATTCCTTTAAATTGGCATTCTTGTCGTATCTGATCGAGATGATCCTGACCTCATCGTGGGGGAGCCCCATGCGGTTGGTCGGAACAGCTGCTATTTTGTCGATAACGTTCAGGCCGGCGACAGTTTCGCCGAAAACGGTATACTCTCCGTCCAGATGGCTGCAGCCTTCGGCATCCTGCACTATATAGAACTGGGAGCCGGAAGATTCCTTGAGCGGATTGGCAGAATCGCCGCGGCGCGCGGCGGCCAGTGCGCCTTTTTTGTGGGTATATCCTGCCTTCATGCCCTCTTCGATCTCTGCGGGGATGGTGTAGTCAGGGCCACCCTGTCCGTAGAGTGACACTTTGGCAGTATCGCGGGTGTAGGGGTCACCTCCCTGGATCATGAATCCATCGATGACGCGGTGGAAAAGAAGTCCGTCATAGTAGCCGGAAAGGGCCAGTTTGGCGAAATTCTCGCGGTGACGGGGGGTGTGTTTGTAGAGTTTTACCTTGATGGTGCCCATGTTGGTGACAATGCTGAATACGGGCTCTTCGGGGAGTTGTTCAAATGTGTCCATCGCTTCTTCTTGTATGTCAGGTGCAGTGACGGCAAGGGTATCCTGCCCTGCCTCGGCAGTTATGTTTTCATTGGAGGCCCTGCGGCTTTTGCAGCCGTAGAGCAGGGCTGCAAGCGAGATGATGCAGCAGGCGGCGGTCAGGAAAGTGTTCCTTGTCATATTTTGGTGCTTTTGTGTTTTCCGAGCACAAATTTAATTAATTTTGTAGAACTATGGCAAATCCTTTGAAACAACTTGCAGGCGAGACCGCAGTCTATGGTCTCAGCTCGATTCTGGCACGCATCGTCAATTTCATGCTCGTGCCGCTCTATACCTATATACTGGCCACTGAAGAATATGGCGTCACGACCGAATTTCTCGCGTATATAGCCATTCTGCAGGTTGTCCTGGTGCTGGGACTTGAGACCGGAAGTTTCCGCTATGCCAATAAGAAGGGCGCCGAGCCGGACAAGGTCTACTCCTCCGCGCTTGCTGCCGTCTTCGGATTGAATTCGGCTTTTCTCGCACTTGTGGTGGTGTTCTCCGGGCAGATAGCATCGGCGCTTGGATATGACGGATATCAGATGATGATCTGCTACGTCGGCGGAATCCTCTTTTGTGACAGCATCACGGCTATCCTTTTTGCCAAGTTGAGGCAGGAGCACAAGGCTATGAAATTTGCCACGCTCAAGACAATCAAGATTCTCACCGAGACCTTGTCCAATCTCTTTCTCTTCCTTGTATACCCATCAATCGCCGCCGCCCATCCTTCAAATCCCCTGTCCATATTCGTGACGGCTACGCCTGGATTCACATATCCTATATTCGCGATTTTTGTAAGCTGCATCCTCTGCCTGGCCCTCTTTATCCCTGACCTCTTGAAATTCAGCTTTAAATATGACGGCAAGCTGCTGAAGAGCATGTTGTTATATTCGCTGCCCCTCATGGTTGCGGCTCTCCCCGGAATTGTCAATGATTTCCTCGACAGGGTCTTGTTCAGGTATTTTGACACCAACTCCGAGGCATGGCGCTCATCGCTTGGTGTGTATCAGGCTGCGGTGAAGCTGGCAGTTATCATGAATCTTTTTATCCAGATGTTCCGCTATGCGGCGGAGCCGTTCTTTTTCCAGCGCTCGAGGGATAAGAATTCCAAGGAACTGTATGCCGGCGTAATGGAGTTTTTCGTGGCGTTCTGCGGCCTTATTTTCCTGGGAGTCATCATGTATATAGATGTGATTTCATTGCTGTTGGGAAGGGATTTCCGTTCCGGGCTCGGAGTCGTGCCTGTCATGCTGTTGTCATACATATTGCTTGGCATGCTGTTCAACGTCAGCATGTGGTATAAGCTTTCAAACCGCACAGACATGGCCATTTGGATTACAATGGCGGGACTGTTGGTGACAGCTGTCGTGAATATTGTGTTTATGCCGCGTTTCTCGTATTGGGCATCGGCGTTCGGGCATCTTGCGAGCTATCTGGTGATGTTCGTTGTCAGTGCCGCGCTGGGGGCGAAGTACAATCCTTATCCATACCGATGGGGAAGGATCGCTTCGTTTTTCTTGCTTATGGGCGTGTTCTATTGCGCAGCCCTGTTCATCGGGAAGACCTGGTTCAGCGCCCCCGGCATCCATGTCGGCCAGCTGGCGATTAACACATTCCTTATAATAATATACCTCGCAACATGTTGTCTGATGCTGCGAGGTAGATATCGTGAGATTAAAAACTTCTGAGATTACCAGCTGAAGTTGTTTTCCTGGAGGTATTTCTCGAGTTCTTCGGGGGTCCGGGCAGGCTGCTCGCTGCCGGGCAGGCCGATTTCGCCCCACAGACCCTTGTGGTAGGTGATGCCTGAGAGCTCGTAGTATTCTTTGTGCCTGTCCGCTGCTGCCTTGAAGCGCTCGTAGTCTTTGTTGGCAGGGGCGCACCACTGTACTTCGGAGAGTGCGGCCATGCGGGGGAAAGTCATGTATTCGAGGTGCTCTTCGGTGGCGATGTACTCGGTCCAGAGGTTGGCCTGAACGCCGAGGATGTGCTTCTGCGCCTCTTCGGGCACGCCGTCGAAGGGTTCGAAGTTGTAGGTCTTGTCAATGGGAAGGTTGCCACCGATGGCGAGAGGCTCTTTGTCACGCTCCTGTGACTGGAAGTAGTCGAAGTATACATATGTGCTGGGAGTCATGATGGCATCGAAACCTTTCTTGGAAGCCTCGATACCGCCTTTTACTCCGCGCCATGACATGATGGTGGCGCCGGGGGCGAGTTCGCCTTCGAGGATTTCATCCCAGCCGATGATCTTGCGGCCTTTGGTGTCGAGGTAGTCCTGGACACGCTTGGTGACGTAGTTCTGGAGGAGCTGCTCTTTGGTGTGTCCTTTGCCGTCCTTGAGTCCGAGAGCCTTCATGCGTTTCAAGCAGTCGGGGCACTCTTTCCAGCGGTCTTTGGGGCACTCGTCGCCGCCGATGTGGATATACTCTGAAGGGAAGACCTCGCAGAGTTCGTCAAGAATGCCTTCGAGGAATCCGAAGGTGACCTCTTTGCCGGGGCAGAGAACGTCCTTGGCAATACCCCAGCGGGTCCATACTTCATAGGGACCGCCTGTGCAGCCGAGTTCGGGATACGCTGCAAGTACCGCTACCATGTGACCGGGAAGATCGATCTCGGGGATGACGGTGATCCCGAGCTTGCAGGCGTACTCCACGACGTCTTTCATCTCTTCCTGGGTATAGTAACCACCGTAGCGGACGCCGTCGTTGCTGGAGAAATCCTTTGCGATCATGGTGCCTTCGCGGTATGCCGAGATTTCATTGAGTCTGGGATACTTCTTGCTCTCGAAACGCCAGCCCTGGTCGTCGGTAAGATGCCAGTGGAAGGTGTTGAGCTTGTAGTTGGCCATCTGGCTGATGAACTTCTTTACTTCGTCGGTGCTGAAGAAATGTCTTGCGCAGTCGAGGTGGAATCCTCTGTAGGCGAATCGGGGCTTGTCCTGGATACTTGCGCAGGGGACCACGGCCTTCATGCCGGAAGCACTGCCCTGAACCTGCACCTTTGCGGGGAGCATCTGGGCGAGGGTGACTGAAGCGTAGAGGAAACCGTTGTAGGAATTTGCGCTCACAGTTACTCCTTTGGGAGTCACGTCGAGCGTGTATTCCTCGTCAGCGAGTGCAGGGTCGAGATTGAAGGTGAACGATCCTGCAGCGGGCGCGTCGATGGCTTTGGCCTGACGGCCGGTGACGAATGCCACTTTTTCCATGAAGGCACTCACTCCCTCCATGTCTTTGATAGCGGGATCAGCATAATAATCAGCGGTCTTGATAGTGAAAGAGCCCTCGCCGAGACTTACGCTCGCGGGTGCGGGGATCACGCTGAAAGGCGCCGGTTCAGCCTTGCCGCAGGCTGCTGCTAAGATTAAAGTGGTGAATAATTTGACAATTTTTTTCATGAGTAAATGTGTATGGTTATTGTGATGAACGTTCAAAGTTAATGCTTTTTCATCAATAAAGCACAAATCCCAGCACCCCTCCTATGATAATAACGGCAATCGGGCTGACTTTCCCCCAATATCCTGCTACAAACGCCCCTGCGAGCAGCACCCAGCTCTTCCAGTCAATCATGTTTTCCCTCACCACCGAAAGCCTCGGCTCCGACAGCAGTGGCACACCCTGCCACTGCGCGTCAACGGTCAATATCACTGCCGCGGCACCGATCAACCCCACCACCGCCGGCCTCAAAAGGCCCATGACACTCTCATACATGGAGCTCTCCTTGAAACGCCTGTACACCCTCACCAGCGCCAGCATTATCAAAAACGACGGCAGCATGAGCGCCAGCGTCGCCGTCGCGGAACCGGCAATCCCTAGCAGCGGACTTCCGGTCATCTGCGCCACCACATCATATCCTACGTATGTCGCGCAATTTATCCCTATCGGCCCCGGCGTCATCTGCGAAATACCGACAATATCGGTAAAAGCGCTCTCCGTCAGCCATGCATGCCTCACCACCACCTCCGTCTGTATGAGTGACAACATGGCATACCCGCCGCCGAAAGTAAACAGTCCAATGACGAAGAAAGTCACGAAAAGCTGTACAAATATCATCGCCGCGCCTCCTTATAGTATGCCAATGCCACACCTGCCACGATCGTCACGGCCAATATATATAGGGGAAACCTTCACAAACGCCACCAGGAACAGCGAAGCCAATGCAATCAGCCATGCCCACCATGTCTTGCAACCCTTACGGGCCATATCCACCATGGGAATGAGTATGAGCGAAATCACCACAGGCCTGATGCCGCTGAAAATGCGGACAATAACAGGATTGTCCCGGAAGCCGGAAAAGACCATGGCGATTGCTAGTATCACGAGAAATGACGGAGTAATGCTTCCGAGCGTCGCGGCGACGGCTCCCTTGAAACCACGGAGCCTGTATCCTGCGAAAATGGCGATATTCACCGCCATTACGCC
>Ga0265298_10009047_pt1 | contig 11903 bp, 3 predicted proteins | sample AusTroGonzalo_MG_3_FD_193486 | JGI IMG/M metagenome (GOLD analysis project Ga0265298, IMG submission 193486) | Bovine rumen microbial communities from tropical cattle in Woodstock, Queensland, Australia - Gonzalo_01 | ecosystem: Host-associated > Mammals > Digestive system > Stomach > Rumen ...
GCTGGCATCGTGCTTTTCCTGGCTCTCACCCGCGGGCATCGTGCGCCACAGCGTACCGAACTCACCCATGATGACGGGGATACCTTTCGATGTATATTTGGTGCGCATCTGCCGCATCTGGCTCTGCATATAGTCCTCCTCACCCCAGGTGATGTTGTGCTTTGAGCCGCTGACGTGGTTGCCGCTTCCCCAGTAGTAGGCCTGATTGCCCCACGACTCGTCCTTGGTCATCATCGTGAAGTTATAGGGGGCGTAGAAGTGCACCTCGAGCATCATCGCATTGGGCGTTTCATCCTGAGGCATCACGTCGTAGTTGGTAGCCAGGTCGATGCTGGTACTTGGCGACTGCACGACAAGTACCCGTGAGACATTATTGCCGCCCGTCTGACGTACGGCATTGACAAAAGCCTGCTGGTAGCGGATGAGCGTTTCGATGTCTCCCGCCTTGTCCTTGCTGTTGTCTCCTGCGGCATCTGGCTCGTTCATACCGGCAAAGAGCAGGTGGTGGTCGTAGTCGCGGAAGCGGGTGGCAATCTGCTTCCACAACATGCCGAGGATTCCACAATTCTTCTTGACAGATGACTCTGTGCGGTCGGCAAACGATTTCTCTATCCAGCCATTGTCATAATGGTCATTAAGCACTACGTAGAGGCTGTCTTTGATACAATAGTCCACAACCTCCTGAACGCGATCCATCCATTTCGTATCAATATTATAGTTCGCGTCGCTATGCACATACCACGCACAGGGTATGCGCACGGAGCGGAAACCCTGGGCCTTCACGAAGTCGATAATGGCCTGCGTGGTCTTCGAACCTTGCCAGGCCGTTTCCCAGTTGATGGGATCGCTGATCCAGTTGCAGGGTCCGGGCTCCATCGTGTTGCCGAGGTTCCAGCCAGGGTACATATCTGCGGCCATCTCCATGGCAGTGGGCTGCGCCACAGCGCTAACGCTAAATAATAAATAATAACTAATAAATAATAAACTTTTCTTCATAAATTGTCAATTTTGATGTTTCACATCGAACCTGCTCATGCTCGGCATAGCTCAAACAAGTTTGAGCTTTGCTCTTGCTTAATCGCAGCCTTCATTATTCTAATTTCTGCTGCAAAGATAGTGTTTTTTCTTCATTCAGAAGAGAAATAATGGTTCAATTAGGGGAAAAAATGTTGCAGGCGCGTCATTTTGTGCTGGCCGGAAACATAATTTCGCCTATCTGAAACATAATGCCCCCTCGGTCATGAGGGAAAGTCGTAATTTTGCACCAAAATAATAATTTATAATTAAAATGCATAATATACTTAAGTTATGAAACAGAAACTTTTTTGCCTCGTTGCAACACTTCTCGCAGTTGGCCTGAATGCCTTTGCTGCAGAATGGGAAAAACCGGCTCCTCCCAGTAGTTCGTTAGGGAATGGCCAGAGTTACTATCTTTATCTCTCTTCGACAGGGACGTACCTCCGTACACAGGGAGTAGTCTCCTCTCTGGCCGACGAGGGCTCTCTGATTACCTTCACACTGTTGAGTGGCGAAGACTGGATGCTGGAGGGTCCCAGCGGCTATTTGTATTCCGACCTTGAATTCGTGGGCGGAAATGGCGGTGCCAGTGATGCTAACACATCCTGGTTTGTGGAGAAGCAGGCCAGCGGCACCTATCACATCCGGCCGTCAAAGGACGATCCTGACTATTCGTGGGAGCTCTACCCCGATATGTGGACAGGTCTCTCCTATGAGAAATCAAGGGTGATACCCCTGGTAAAGGCAGCAGAAGGTGATATCGACTGGTACCTCATCGCTGAGGCTGACTATGGCACGTTCCAGAGCAAGATAGAATTGGATCGTGCCATGACAGAACTGCAGAACAGTGGTTATGACATCAGTGCCCTGTTGGCTGTGTATAATGACCCAACAGCAGGAAAGACAGAGTATGACAATGCCCTGGCGAGTGTGGCCGACGTGCTCACTGCAGTCCGTCTGAAGAATGCTACTGAAGACAATCCCTTTGATGTCACATCTCTGTATATGCACAATGCCGACCTGACGGAAAACTGGGTGAACGACGGTCATGACGTGCCGGGATGGACAATGGTGCCCGCCAGCTTCTGTGGCATGGGAGAGTCGGATGCCAGGGGATTCTATGACGACGACAAGGTACTGGGTTCGTGGTCAGGCGGTGCTTTTGGTGACAATAAGGTCTACCAGCAACTCAGCGACCTGCCGAAAGGCAAATACAAGCTCAGCAATTATGGCATCTGGATCCGCCATACAGGCGAGGAGGGTGACCCCATCAAGGGTGCCTACATATATAGTAAGGTAGGCGACAAGCTCTTCCGCGAGCCGCTGCCTGATACTGGTTGGAGTGCCGGAGTGGCTGAGGTGACCTTCGAGAGTCGCATCGGCGAGGCCGAAGTGGGCATCATGTTCGAGGGAACCAACGTGGGCCAGTGTGTCATCATCGACTTCAAGCTGGAGTATCTGGGCGATCCCCCCGTTGGCGAGCGCCTTACCTCACTCATCGCCCTCAGTCAGACCCTTATCGACGAGGCCAAGGTCAATGCCACCTATATCACCCAGCTCACTTCCGACATCAGCCAGGCAGAGACATTGCTCTCTGGCAGCGACCTCGATGCCCAGGAAGAGCTCTTCACCCAGTTCCTGGCCGACTATGAGGCGGCTGTCAAGAACCACGAGGCTTATACCGAGCTTCTGCAACTGCTGCAGGAATCCATGTCCGTACTGACACAGGGAGAATCTGAAGCCATCGACGTACTGTCGGACTATATCTATGACAACGACCTGGAGGACAAGGTCGACAGCTATGCCTTCGACAATGCCCAGATAGAGGAAATCATAGCTACACTCACCGAGCTGAAGGACAAGGCGAAGAACTCGGTCATCGCTGCCGGTGCCGACGTGACCAACCTGCTGGTGAATGGTCGTTTTGACAGCACTGGCGGATGGACGGCCACGCTCAATGACTTCAGCATCGACACAGGAAAGCAGATCCTGGAGCGCTGGTGGAGCGACTGGAAGGCAGAACAGGTGGTGGAGAACGTGCCCAACGGCACCTACCGCCTCGAAGTACAGGGCTTCCAGTGGTGCTCATGGGACTGGGGACAGTCAGAGAGTGACTGGAACGAAGGCGACGGCAGTCCCACCTACAGGGTCACCTCCAAAGTCCGTCTCAACGACAGCGAGGTCACCATCCATAATGTGTTTGCCTGCGGAAAGACCGACATCCAGGAGGGCTACCAGGCCAATGACTACTATGTTCCCAACGATGCCAACGTGGCTGTGAAGTTCTTCGACCTCGGACTCTATAATAATGTGGTGGAGGCTTCCGTCACCGATCATACCCTGAAGGTGGAGTTCGACTGCTCCTCGAACGGTTTCTGGAACTGCTTCCGCAACTTGAGGCTCTACTATGTAGGTGCCGACATGGAGGAAGCACTCGGTAACCTGCGTACAGCTGTGGAGCAGGCCGAAAGTCTGTTGGGTCAGAAGATGCAGGGCAGCATCCGCAAGGCCCTGGAGGAAGCCCTGGCAACAGGTGAGTCGTTGTTGGCAGACAACAATGCCAAGTTCGACGATGTCAACGATGCCGCCACAACCATCCTCTCGCTGCAGGAACAGGCTGCACAGAGCATCAAGGAGTATGAGCAGCTGGCTATAGCCCTCGCTCAGGCTGAGCAGGCACTGGCCGACCCGCAAGCAGCCGCCACAGAAGCCGGACAGCAGTTGAAGACTCTTTATGACACAACACTCGCCGACTACCAGTCTGACTATCCTTCCCTCGACTCGGCAGGCATCTCGGATACTGTGGAGCGTCTGGAGCAACTGACGGCCGACGCCAAGATCGGCGGTGGCATCAAGGCTGGCGACGATATCACCAGTCTGCTGGCCAACCCCAGCTTTGAGAACACCTACGGCAACGATATCTCGGTGGGCAATGCCGCCCATACCGTTCCCTACGGCTGGACCATGCGCGTCGAAGGCAAGGAATGCCATAGTGCCCAGGAACTGACTGATGCCGGCATCAACAGTTGGACGGCCATCGAGGATAACCCCTATACCACCGACGGCACCCACTCCTATTGCCTGCTGTCGGCACCTGTGCCCGATGCGTTCCTCTACCAGAGTGTCAAGGGACTGCCCGCAGGTACTTATCGCGTCACCGTCGATATGAACGTCACCTACGACGGAGGCTGTTCACGACTCACTGGCCAGCGACTGCTCGCCAACAACCATGCCCAGTACTACGGCAAGGAGGAATACTACGTTGCCACAGAACTCGACCGTCTGCACCCCGAGGAACTGTCGCGCAGCTATGCCGGCTACGACGAGGTGAACACCAACGAGACAGGCGCATCGGGCGATATGGGTAATATGTCGACGCTCAGCGTCGAGGTGACCATCGCCACGGGTGAGGATCTGCTGATCGGCGTGCGTACCGATAATAACAAGGAGGCCATGAACCGCAGCTACGAGGACAACTGGTGGGACTGCACGGGCCGCTACAAGATAGACAACTTCCGCCTCTATTGCGTCAGTGTCGATGCCAGCGGCATCCAAGAGACAATGACCGACAAGACCTCCGACGGAGCTGCCTATAACCTGATGGGCATCAAAGTCAGTCCTTCAACGGTTCGGGGCATCTACATCAAGAACGGCAAGAAATATGTGAAATAACCCGCTGCTATTGCAGCAATAAGACATGGGGATTCTGGCCTGGCTGGAATCCCCATGACATTTTTAGGGAAACGAAAAGAGCTGCATTGCCATGATTTTTCTCTAAAAAATGTTATATATGTACCACCTCTCCCACCCGATGGTTAAAACACTGATAACCAAATGTTTATAAAAACATATAAGTGCCACCCAGATGCCACCCATGTGCCACCTAATTGTTACCTTTAGGGTGCTCTCATCCCTCAGATGTTGATTGTCTGTTGAGAGGAGGCTGACGAGTCTTCAATTCTCTCGAAAATTCACCCGTCAGGAGCCTGCAATTTTGCGAAAAGAGCCTGCAAATTTATGAAAAGAGCCTGCAAATTTCCGTAAATAGCCTACAAATTTCCAAAAAGAGCCTCGAAATTCCAGTCAGGTGGTACTTAGGTGGTACTTGGGTGGTACATACATATCTTTGTAATACACTATAAACCAACATTTTAACCTTCGGGTGGGAGAGGTGGCACATATATATAAAATAGTTGACTTCTCATGAATCCTTAACCTATGTGCTGGAATATCTTGGAGGTAAGGAATATGAGCATGTTAATGCCTATAAAGAAAAAGAGATTGAGGAGACGAAGGTACTGTAAAAAATAAAACTAGACATTATTTCGTATATTGGAAACATTATGACGCTTGTTTATTCAGAAAAAGTAGTATCTTTGCAGCATGATTGTGACGAGAAGATTTTTTATTCTGTTGACACTCTGCGTCGCTCAGATGGTGATGGCACAGCCCGCAGATAAGATGGCATTCCAAACCATTGGCATCAGCGACGGTCTGCGCAGCAATTCGGTGATGAGTCTGCTGGCCGACAGCCGTGGTTATCTGTGGATAGGTACCTCGCAGGGTCTGAACCGATATGACGGCCATGAGGTGAAGACCCGTTTCCCAGAAAGCGGCATCCAGCAGTTGCATGAGGTGTTCAACAATCCCGTCACATCGATGGAAGAGGATGCCGAAGGGCGGATATGGATAGAATGTGAGAGTGGTACCTATTATATCTATGACACGAGGACGGCGCGGTTTAGTGCAGATGCCACTGGACTTCTACGCAGCGTCGGCATAAGATGTGAAGGAAGATATAAGGTGAAGGTCAGTGCTAAAGGTGTATGGTGGGTGGTAGCCGAGAGTGGCATCTGGCGGTACAATAGTCATACCAAGGAACTGAAAAACTGGGAGGTGCATCTGCCTGTACCTGGCCGATCGGCCAGTGTGATGGCTGAGATGTCCGACGGCCTGTATATCAGCACGGATCATGCAGTATGGCACCTCAACAGCAGCACAGGTGACCTGCAGCGCGAATCATTGCCGCACGAGATGGAGAATCCGCTGGCAGAAGTCTATCTGATGGCTGATACCGACGGGACACTCTGGGCGTATAGCACGCGTGAGGAGTATATCTGCCGATACATCGTGGGAGGAAGATGTGTGAAAGAGATGATTAGCCTGCCACCGACAGCAGGTGCCTCGCAAAACAATGCCATCCGTGACCTGATGGACGACCATCGGGGCAATATCTGGATTGCTACTGACCATCGGGGGCTTTTTGTCTATAACAAGAAGAGCGGCCGCATAACTGCCATGCATCACCAGCGTGACCAGTTGCTCTCCTTAGCGTCTGACAATGCTACCTGTCTGGAGGTAGACGATGAGGGCACCATCTGGGTTGGACATTTGAAAACAGGCCTGTCTTATACCAGCGAGAGCAATAATATGATGCAGTCGCACGCACGCCAGTGTGGTGACATACTCGCTGTCGCCTGCGATACACAGGGGAACTTGTGGATGGGTACCGACGGTGACGGTGTCTATATAGAGAAAGCTGATGGCAGCATCGTGAAGACGACATTGCCAAATATCACGGTGATGGCACTGCTTAGCGACGGACAGGGCGGCATGTGGGCAGGCACGTATAATCAGGGACTATACCATCTCTCCGATGCCCGAACCTGGAATCCTGTCCCCAGCCCATATCCAGAGGCATGGACGCTGGCTGCCGACGACAGGGGAAACATCTGGACATCATCGCCTATCGGAAAGACCGCAATCTTCAATATTGCAGAAAAGCGCTCCACCATTGTCACTACCGCCAATGGTGACGACATACATGGCAACAGCCTCTATTACGACGGCGAGGGCACGATGTATATAGCCTCGGTCTATGGATTATGGAGCTATGACCTTAAAAGCGGCAATAACAATGTGGCATTCGGCAACAAGAAGGGAACACAGCAGTGGATGAGCCAGATGATCACTGACGTGATGACTGACAAACAGCAGGGACTGATGATGCTCACTCATCCTGAGGGTGTCACCATCTTCGATATGAAGCAGGACACGCTTTACTATATCAGTCGCAACAGCGATGTCATCAAGGGCATGGCCCGCGACCACGAAGGCACTTACTGGCTCTGCACCACCAGTGGTGACATAGTTGGTATCACTCCCCTCGATCCCCACAAGGGAGGGAAATCTCAGTCGCGATTCACAGTAAAGAACTACATGCCAGGTGTAGGAATGCCGCAGTTCTATTTCAACGGCGATGCCATGACCTGTTCTCCTTGGGGTGAGATACTGATGGGCGGTACGGAAGGGTACATGAGTATCAGTCCCCGCCAATTGATGGCTGTGAAACACAAGGAACCTGACCTCGTGATCAGCGAGATAGCCGTAGGTGACAGCCTGCTCAACGAACTAACGGATGTCGTCAACCTTAGCCATCATGCGGCTTACCTCACTGTTAAGTTCTTCTCGGGGCGTCTGGAGGGCGTTCAGCGTACGCGCTACGGCTACCGTCTGGAAGGCCAGATGAGCGACTGGGTGGTGACAGACCACAATTACGTGTCGTTCCATTCTTTGCCGCCTGGCGACTATACCCTTCAGTTGTGCGTATGCCGTGAGGATGGTACCATGAGTCCTCCGCGTGAACTTCGTATTTACGTGGCACCGCCGTTCTATCGAACGTTGCCGATGTACATTATCTATGCTCTGGTCATCATCACCATATTATACCTGCTATGGCTTAGGATGCACAAACGACAGCAGGAGCGCACCGAACATCAGCGGCAGCTGATGGAGCGGCAGAAGATGGAACAGATTACCGATATGAAGCTGCAGTTCTTCACCAATGTCAGCCATGACCTTCGTACACCTCTTACGCTCATTATCTCGCCACTGGAACAGATGGTAAAGAAAATTGAGGACGGAAGTATACCCGATAATCTGCTGGCTCAACTCAAAAATATCCGCAAGAATGCCAAATTGTTGCTTAACGAAGTGAGTGCCTTGCTCGACTTCCGCCGCCTCGATGCAGGAGGCGAGACGCTGAACTTGCAGCGTGGCGACATCGTGGATCATCTGAATAGCATACTCGTATCCTTTGGTGACTATGCCGAAGAACGCGGCATCCATCTCAGTTTTGACCATAATACCGACAGCCTGATGATGGATTACGATCGTGAGAAGATGAACAAGGTCATATATAACTTGTTCTCCAACGCTTTGAAGTTTACGCCCGCAGGTGGTAGTGTTACCCTGTCACTTCACCAGGGGCAGGATAGCGTGACCATCGCTGTGGCTGATACTGGCAAGGGCATACCAGATAGCGATAAACCGAACATCTTCCACCGTTTCTATCAGTCGGCCACTAACGACAGCTCACAGACAGGTAGCGGCATCGGCCTCCATATCGCCAGCGACTATGTCCGTCTGCATCAAGGCACGATTAGTGTCAGCGACAACGAGCCGGTAGGCACGGTGATCACTGTAAGCCTCCCCCTGTCCCCCTCCAATGGGAAGGGGGAATCAGAAACACACTCTTCTCCCCTCCTAATGGAGGGGCTGGGGGAGGCTGAGGGGGACAGGAGGAGGCTCCTTATTGTCGACGACAATCAGGACATGCTTTCTTTCGTCAGCTCTTGTATGAAGGAGACCTACGAGGTACGCACAGCCACCGACGGAGCTTCGGCACTCGACCTCTTGCAGCGGGAGCGTATAGACCTTATCATCAGCGACGTCATGATGCCAGGAATTGACGGCTTCGAACTCTGTCGGAGGGTGAAGAACGATATCAACCTGTCGCACATCCCCATCATCCTGCTCACAGCCCGCACCACAGACGTCAGCCGCATTGAGGGACTCCAGCTTGGTGCTGATGACTATCTTACCAAGCCGTTCAATATCGAAGTGCTGCAGCTACGTGTTAAGAAGTTTATAGAGTGGGAGCAGAACAATCACCGGCAGTTCCGCCAGAAGATGAACATCGAGCCAAGCGAGATCACCATCACTCCCCTTGACGAGCAGTTTATCAAGAAAGCCATTGCCTTGGTCGAAGAAAACATCAGTGACTCTGACTTCTCCGTTGAAACGCTGGCGGCTGAAGTCGCCATGTCACGCTCTACATTATATAAGAAACTTATGGCTATCACAGGGCAGGGGCCCGCAGAGTTTATCCGTACCATTCGTATCAAGCGCGGCAGGGCTTTGTTGGAGAACTCGCAGATGCAGATTACGGAAATTGCCTACGCCGTAGGTTTCACAACTGTCAAGAGCTTCACCATGAACTTCAAGGCCGAGTACGGTATTACTCCATCAGAATATTTGCACAAAAAATAGCCAGGCCGACAGTCGGTTGATTTACTTGCTGTTCCGTCCCATGATTTCGCTGGGTTTGCAGCCCATCTTGGCCTTGAACTTGGCGGAGAAGTAATCGGGTGACTCGAAATTGAGGCGGTAGGCTATCTCCTTGACGGTCATATCGGTGGTAGAGAGCAGTTCCTTGGCGCGCAACAGACGGAGTTCTTGTTGGTAGGTGGCAGGCGAAAGCCCTGTGTATTCTTTGAAGAGCTTTCTGAAATTGCTGTAGCTGACACCCAATTCTTCGGCAACCTGCTGGATGGTGAGGTTGCTTTCCAAGGCCTTACGAATCAGCATACGGGCACGGTTGATCATGTCGACCTGTGCCTGGTTCTTGTTGAACTCAATGTTGCGTTCCAGAGAGTACATCTTGCCGATGAGATGGTTGACGAGACCTGCCATGACCTGTTGCGAGTAAGCGGCTTCCTCGACGGCCTGCTGATAGGCAGAACGGTAGAGTTCTTCGATGACGGAGGAGTAGCCTACATGGTAGATGGGTTTCTCGGGGGAGAGGAAGTCGGCACGCACACGGTCGTCCATGTTCTTGCCTCGGAAACCTATCCAATAGCTTTTCCAGCCTGTGTGGGGGAGGGGGTGGTAGCTGTGCCACTCACCAGGGAAGAGGAGGAACATGTCGCCTGCCTTGATGGGTGTCGGGGGAAGGTGTGCGCTCTGGAAGACGCCTTCGCCCTCAGGGTTGTAGAGCAATTGGTACTCGTTAAGCACACGGCCTTTCTCGATGTTGAAGTAATAGCCGTCGGCATGGCCTCTGGTGGGATAGGGATCACCAGGTGCGATCTCTTCGTAGCCTACCGTGCTGACGGTAAGTCCCCAAAGCGCATCGCGCTCACTGGCCAATAGGTATTTACTTGTCTGCATGGGTACAGGGAATCCAGAGCCAGAAGGTGGAGCCATGACCTTCGCCTTCAGAGCTGACGCCTATCTCTCCTTTGCAGCGATCGGCGATGGCCTTGCAGATGGAGAGCCCGAGGCCTGTGCCCTGGACGAAGTCGTTGAGCTTGACGAAACGTTCGAAGACGGAGGCCTGTTTCTCCTGAGGGATGCCGACACCTGTGTCCTCGCAATAGAAGTAGAGCCCATCCTTACCATCGCGCGTCTCTTGGCGGTAGCCCACCTTAATATAGCCCTGATGGGTGTATTTGACGGCGTTGGTGACGAAATTGGTAAGCACTTGTTGCACACGGCCCTTGTCGATGATGGTGGAGTAGGTTGTATACGGGTTGTCCTTGATGAACTCGACGCCTGGCTCCTGGACGCGTTGGGCCAGAGTCTGACAGATATCGTCGAACACCTGGGCGAACTCCACCTCTGTGGGCTCGATGGCGAGGGCCTGACCCATGCTGGAGGCTTCGAGGATGTCGTTGATGAGGCGCAGCAGCATGTCGCAGTTGTTGCGGATGATACGGATGAACTCCATCCGCTCCTCTTTGGTGTCGATGACAGGTAGCAGGTCGCTGAAGCCGACAATGGCATTGAGCGGCGTACGTATCTCATGGGTCATATTGGCCAGGAATACGGACTTTAGGCGTCCGGAGTCTTCGGCACGGGCAGTCTCTCGTTTCAGTTTCTGCTGGGCTTCGACCAGGTCGGTGATGTCACGTGCAATGCCCAAATAGCCTGTCAGACGGCCTTCCGCATCCCTGGTAGGAATGCCGCTGAGCGCATACCAGCAAGGCTCGGGGTTGGCAGGCGTGTAGTTGAAGTGATGGACGGTGTTGAACTCTATACCCTTCATCATCACCTCCATCAGATTGCGGTCGGCATCCTCTTGCTCATTTTCCGCCATGCTCTTGAGGTAGTCGGCACGGCTCATGGAGAACCCCTTCTTTTTGAGCGAGCGCGAGAAGTTGATCTCAAGGGTCTGCAGATTGATGTTCCAGACGAACATACGGCTGTTCTCCAACAGATACTGCAACTGACTCTCGTAGAGGTTCACCTCGTCGTTGATCTTGTGCATCTCCTTGTCGTGGCTCAGCTGTTCGAGATACATGGTACGTTCGTCGGAAACGTCACGGGCGGTGACGGAGTAGAAAGTGATGTGGCCTCTTTCACCGATGATGGGCTTAATGCGTATCTCGATATATTTCTTGATACCAAGTTCGGAGAAGAACATGCGCTGGCACACGTGCATCTCTTCGCGGCAGTCGGGGGTAAACTCCCCTCGTATGAGAGGAGTGTCGAATAGTTGGGTCTGGCGGAAATACCGCTCGTTTTCTTCGTCGAATTCACACAGGCGGCGCATTTTCTCATTGAGGTCGATGAGTCTGCCGCTGCCGTCGTAGAAGGACATGGCGATGAGGTTGGTCTCGAAGATCTTGATGTATTTCTCGCCCAGCTCGCTGTTCTCGCGTTCTTCTTCTATCTCCAGAGTGACATCCTTGAAGGCGTTGACGATATAGCGTGGCTTGCCGTCTTCACGCTCGGTAATGGACTTGCCGTGCAGGTAGCGCCATTTCGGTTGTGCAGGTGTGCCTACGTTCCAATAAAGTTTTGTTTCCTCAGCCGTAGAGTTG
>Ga0265298_10009048_pt1 | contig 11902 bp, 4 predicted proteins | sample AusTroGonzalo_MG_3_FD_193486 | JGI IMG/M metagenome (GOLD analysis project Ga0265298, IMG submission 193486) | Bovine rumen microbial communities from tropical cattle in Woodstock, Queensland, Australia - Gonzalo_01 | ecosystem: Host-associated > Mammals > Digestive system > Stomach > Rumen ...
CGCTCGTCGTCCCGCCAGGCGCCTACGTGACGGCCAGCCTCCGTCTGAAGGACAACGTGACGCTCCGCCTCTCGAAAGGCGCCACCCTCCTCGGCTCCACAAACGCCGCCGACTATGTGCGCGGCTTCTTCGCGGTGGTCGGCGCCGTCGACGCCAAGCACGTGGCGATAGATGGCGAAGGCCTCATCGACGGTCGCGGCTGGGCCGCCCCAGTCAGGGACGGTGCCCCCAACCGTTGGAAGGACGCGTTCTTCTTCCGTTGCCGCGACGTCCGCGTCGAGGGCGTCACGATGAAGGCCCCCGCCTCCTGGACGTTCTACCTCAAGGAGTGCGTGGACTGCGTCGTGCGCGGCGTCACCATCTACTCGCACGCGAACTTCAACAACGACGGCATCGACATCGACTCGAAGAACGTGCTGATCGAGAACTGCACCATCGACTCCGACGACGACGCCATCTGCCCCAAGTCCGACAACCCGGACTTCATCTGCGAGAACGTCGAGGTACGCAACTGCACGCTCGCCTCGAACTGCAACTTCATCAAGTTCGGCACCGCCTCGCGCGGCGGCTTCCGCAACTGCTTCGTCCACCACTGCGTCCTGCGTCCCTGCGCCGAGTCCCATCTCCGCAACTGGCACTCCCGCAGCTCCTGGGACAAGCGCGCGAAGGGCTTGCCTGGCGTCACCGATCCCATCACCGGAATCTCCGGCGTCGCGCTCGAGATGGTGGACGGCGGCATCCTCGAGAACATCCACGTCTCCGACATCAAGCTGACCGGCGGCGTCCAGACGCCCATATTCGTCCGCCTCGGCCGCCGGCGCACGAAGCCCGACGCACCAAGCGTCCTCCGCAACTGCGTGATCGAGAACGTCTCCGGCACCTCCGCGAGCTTCATCGCCTCGTCCGTCACCGGCGTGCCAGGCCTGCGCCCCAACGGAATCGTCCTGCGCAACATCGACCTCGTCCTCAAGGCCGGCGGCACAGTCGGCGACGTGCGCGCGCCCGTCAAGGAGAACGAGCGCGGGTATCCCGAGAACCGCATGTTCGGCACCATGCTGCCAGCCTACGCATTCTACCTCCGCCATGCCGACGGCATCCGCTTCGAGAACGTCCGCGCCCGCTTCGCAGGCGGACGCGAGGAACGGCCAGCCGTCATGATGGACGACTGCACCGGCATCACGTTCGATTCCGCCTGCTCGTTCGCGAAGCCCGACGGCGACCTCCCCGCCATCGACACCCGCACGAAATGAGGTCACTCCTCGCGCTGGAGGCGCACCGGCCCCTTCACGCCGTGCTCCTGGACGGACCATGACGAGGCATCGAACTTCTTGTAGTTGATGTCCACCATGTTGATGTCAGTGAAATACTTCCACTTGACGCCCTTCTGATCCAGCTCGCGGATGCGGTTCGCACCTCGCTCGCACACGTCAAGCTTGATGTCGTTGTCCTCTGCACGTGGTCCCTTCAGGACTCTATCCGGAACCTCGATCCTGTACGGCGGCATGATGAGCGTCCCAAGGAAAGTCCCGTTCACCGTCACGCGCACCGATTCGTTCCCGATGACCTCTCCGAGATCGAGCCAGACCTTCCCCTGCGACGCGCTCGGAGAGCCTTGCGGCACATCCGGCGAACACCACAGGAAGCACGAATGGCCTACATCAAGCGCAAGCGCCACCTTCCCGTCCGTCACCGCAACGGGCGCGATCGCGCCCGAAAGCGGATCCATGCGCCAGGCGGAACGCGGCGCGCACGACGGCGCGAACGTCCCAGAGACGGTCCTGTTGGTCTGGTTGGCGAGGAAATACACCGTGTCCGCCCCCTTGCGGAAGCGCGTGAACATCAGCCCTGCGGCGGCGAACGGTTCACGACGCGCCTTCGACACGTCAGGGAATCCGAGCGCCGCAATAGCTTCCTTCGTCCGTTCCGGCATGTGCCGGCACTCCGGCACGGCAAGCGCGGCATAGCGCCTCTTGAGATCGAGCGCGGCGGCGTTCCGCAGCATCCGGTCGGACACGTAGTCGAACGAGTACCCCTCGTCGTACAGCCTTTTCGCCAGAGGGCCGATCGACTGCCCGTAGAACCATTCGCGCCGGTGCACGCTCATCTGCTTCTCGTACCCTTCCGGATCCCACCAGTAGTCGCGCAGAGGCCAATATATGAGCACATCGTTGTCGGGCTCGCATGTCTGGAACACTGACTGGCACCGCGTGACGTACGCGTTGAGCGCACCAACGTCACGCCAGATCGGATTGCGCGGATTCATCTCCAGAGACGCGTAGAAGCACCAGCCCGGCCACGGCGCCTCGGTCGGCGAATAGCAGCACCCGTGGTAGAAGACGCGGTTCACTCCGGCGAGGAACAGCCGGTCGACGAACATCTTCACCTCGGCCAGCGTCTCGTTGAAATGCTCAGCGATCCAGGTGCACGACTCGGCGGACACGTGCCGCTTGCGCGTGACGTGCGCCGCCGAAGAGGCGAACTTGGAGACGAGTATGTCGCGGTCGCCCTTTCCGAACATCTCCGTCTCCGGCACGTCCGCGAGCGCATAGAAGTCCAGCCAATTGGCGGGCGAGCCGTGCGCCTCGTTGCGCGTCTTCACGCCGCGCGCGTGGCACCACTTCACCCACTTGGGAAACACGTCCTCGATCATCAGGTCGTCCAGCGTCTCGCGGTAGTCGCACTTCACGCGCGCCACCTCTTCCGGCGCGCCCTTCCCGCTGAACACGTCCCATTTCTCCAGCAGATCGTAGCCGCGCCGCGCCTTGAACGCGGCCGGCAGCTCCGGGCTCCATGCCGCGTTGAAGTATTCGTAGCTGTCGTGGTAGAAATGCCCAGGCAGCGCGGCACCAGGCTTTTCGAACACGGCGAACTTCGCAAGGAAAGAGTCCATAGCGCCGGGCGAGAACGGGTTCATCATCGGTCCGCGCCCGCCCAGCCCGGCGCGCTTCACCTGCTGGCCCGTAAGCTTCGGCGCAAGACGGCCATCCTTGTCGAACTCTAGCTTCCAGCATCCCTCTTCCTTCTTGAGCCACGGTCCGCCGAAGCACCAGCCGCTGCCGGACGTGAGGTCGATGCCCAGCCCGTGCCGCTCGCCGATGCGCTTCGCTAGCGCGAAAGCGTCCATCCATTCGGGAGAAAGGTATTCCTTCCACTTCGCCTCGTAGCCCTTCGCGCCGTAGATGGGAATCACGTGGAATCCGCCGAAGCCCTTCTCGGCGAGTTTCCGGCTCTGGAACTCCAGGCCCTTCTCGTCGACGGCCGATCCCATCCACCAGTTGTAGACCCACGGTCTCATCTCGCGCGTCGCCTCGGGCCACGACGGCGCGGCGCCAGCCGCAGCCTGTCCCGCCGCCAAGAGCAGCAGGACGCAGAAATCTGTTCGTCCAAACGACATCATAACTCGCCTCCGTTTCGCAATCGGCAAGATTGTAGCACATTCCCTGCGCTCGCAGCAAAACAGAAAACATCTTCGCTCTTTACCGTATCCTCTCTTTTGAGAAGAAAACAACTCTAACAACTTCAAGGACAACTGTCATTTGGAGCGCGGGCTATCCACCTTCGCCAAGGCTACGGTGGACAAGTCTCGCCCGCGCCTATTCACGTACCACTTCTTCTTCACCATATCGTTCTCACACAGAGTCACAGAGCCACAGAGGAAGATTTGTAGCTGGGGCGCTGCCCCAGACCCCGAAAGCAAGCAAATCACAAGTGATTGACCGGAATTCGGGGCATGGGGCGGAGCCCCATCTCTAAATCACACCCTCAGAACTCTGTGTCTCTGTGACTCTGTGTGAGATAACTCCCCATTTACATTTTGCTATTTGTAGCTGGTTGCTGGCGGGAATCTTGTGCGGGCGAGTTAGCCCGCGTACCAAAAGTTGTTCTCGCTGTTGTTCTGGTTGTTTCCATACACCATAGCAACATAGGCAAATCTCAGTGATCTTCCTTGTCAGTAGGTTGCGTTTTGTTTAGCAAGCCACCCAAACGTTTGCTAGACTATACGCCATGAAACAACCTACATGGAATGCAATCCTGACAACGCTCGCCTGTGCGGCGCTCGCAACCGGCGCATGGGCGGACGAACAGAACCGGATGACCGTCTCGTTCAACGACAAGAACGTGCTCCAGTCGATCAAGGTGGGCGCGTCCACGTTCGCGACGGGCGGCGGCGACCTGTGGACGGCCGAGTTCTCCGACGGCACGAACCGCGCGAAGCGCGTGAAGGCGTGCGCACACGAAGCAGTAACGTGCGAGCGAACCGAGACGGACACAACCATCACGCTCTTCTGGCGCGACGTGCCGCTCGGCGGCGAACGCGGCGTGCTCGACGCCACAGTCACGATCGAGAAGCGTCCCGACAGCTCCCAGGCGTGGCGACTCGCGTTCGCGAACCGCTCGCCGCGCTGGGCGCTCATCACAACGTCGTTCCCGCGCCTCAACCGCGTGACGCCCGACGGCGCAGGCGACGTGCTGCTGCCCGCGAACGACCACGGCGCACAACTCTTCAAGAAGCGCGTCGCACAGGAAAAGCCCTTCCGCCGCGCCTACCTCGGCTACTGCCCGATGATCGCCGGATTCTTCCTCGGCACGGACGGACTCTACTTCGTCCCCGAAGACCCCGAGGCGCGCATCAAGACTATTATCGTGGAAGGCGAGCAGAACGCCTGCTACGAGACGACGGTCGAGAACGCCGGCGTACCCGGCCAGGCCGCCGAAGGACCGCGCTACCCAGTGGTGCTCGCGCCACTCAAGGGAGACTGGTGGAGCTTCGCGCGGCGCTACCGTACCTACGCGCTCAAGCAGAAATGGGCCGCGCGCGGTCCCATCAAGGACATCCCCGACTATCCCCGCCGCCTCTGCGAGATCCCGCTTTGGATCAACATCCACGGCTACCCCGATGTGGCGTCCAACGTCCTCACACGCGCCAAAGCGATCTTCCCCGGCTTCACCACAGGACTCCACTGGCACCTCTGGCAGCATTCGGGCCACGACGTGAACTACCCCGAGTACTTCCCCGCGCAGCCCGGCACGAAGGAATGCATCGCGTACTGCGAGTCGATGGGACAGGAACCGATGCCCTACGTGAACGGCCGCCTCTGGTCGGCCCCCACTAGCGGTTTCATCCTGGCCGAGCCCTACGCCGTCATGCGGCAGAACAACACGCGTTACGTCGAGAAGTACGGACGCCTCACCGCGCCCCTCGCCGTGATGTGCCCCACGTGCGCGCCGTGGCAGAAGGTCGTGCGGACCTTCACCGGACGCATCCTCGACGAACTGGGGGCGAAATCGATCTTCATAGACCAGATAGGCGCTGCGCCCGGCATTCCATGCTACGATCCCGCGCACGGGCATCCGCTCGGCGGCGGCAAGTGGTGGCGCGAGGGCTACGAGAAGATGATGGAGCCCATCCACCGCGCATGGAACGCCAAGGGCGCGTTCATCACCACCGAAGGTTCGGGCGAGATGTGCCTGAACATGGTGGACGGCTACCTGCAGGTGGTCGTGCGCGACCCGAAGGACGTCCCCTTCCACAACGCCGTCTACTCAGGCTACACCACCTACTTCTGCAGCCCGGAGAACAACGACGACGATCCCGCCGCCTTCCGCGCGCTCCAGACGCGCGAGCTCCTCTGGGGCAACGCGCTCGGCTGGTTCCTGCCCGACCTCCTCGACAAGCCCGACAAGTGCGCGATCCTCAACCAGCTCTGCGCCTTCCGCCAGAAGAACCTCGACGCGCTCGCCTACGGCAACCTGCTCGACGAGCTGCGCTTCGCGGAACCCGTGGGCGAGGCGACGTACGAATGGCTCGGACGGCGTCCGCACCACAGCCTCTACGACCCCGCCTACAAGCTGCCGCCGAGCAAGTTCGCCACGATGGCGGACGTGCGCGGCAACTGGTGGCGCACGGCGGACGGCAAGGTCGTCCTGCTTGCCGCAAACCTCACTGATCGCGAACAGCGCGTCGTCTACCGCGTCTACGGCACCGACAAGACCGCCGTCCTCACCCTCGCCCCCCACGAACTCGTGCGGAAAGACTAGCCGCGCGAGTCCCCTACGCTACTTGACTGCGGTGACCTTGCGGTAGGGGGCGGGCGAGAGCGGTGCGGGAACGTTCTCGAACTGGTGGAGGAGCGCCGCGGGAACGACCGCGAGCGCCAGTTCGCGGTCGGGGTTCGACCCGCCGATGCGCCAGAGGCAACCCCAGCCTCCAAGACGGTGGCAGCCGAACCAGGCGCGTCCGTCGCCATCCTCCACGAGCGGGAACACCGTCTCGCCCATGCCGTCGCACGGCGCGCGGTTGACCTGCGACTGCGTGGCGGCAATCTGCTTCAGCACCTGCGGCGGGAACCACTCCGCCGCCGTCGCGCTCGCGTGCAACCCGACTGGGGGTTCGTCGATGTCCGCCATCGCGTTCGCTGACCTCAAGCGCCCCAATCCCTTCAGCCCGATGACCTCGCGCCGCCATTTGCTGCCGTCTTTCCACGCTGCGCTGTAGAACGAGGCGCTGCCCGTCTCCACCCAAATGCCGCCATGCGCCACGTAGTCTCGGATAGCGTCGATCATTTCTGTCCAGCGTCCTTGGCCTTCCACGGGACAAATCTCGCCGTAGGGATTGATGATGGCGAAATACTCCGTGCGGCCTGCCACGAGCGCAGCGCGCACTTCCGCCGCGCTGCGGAGCGACACGACCTTCAGACCGTGCCGCGTCACGAGCGGCGAGGCGTTCAGCGCGTCCTTCCAATCGCCCACCGAGGCCTTCACCCACGAACCATGCACACCCTCAAGATCGATTACGGCAAGGCGCGCGCCCGGTGTCACGGTCGCGCCAAGCGGCTTCTGCGCGACGTCCGGCGGACACGGCACCGCCGGTTCCGCCGGTGCGGGACGATACTCCCAGCGGCGTCCCTCCGCCTCCACGTACGGCGTCTCGCTTTCCAGTTTCGCCGCCACGAGACCCGGCGCGGTGATCCACCAGCCGTACGCCGCGAGACGCTTGCCCGCCACCGTGCGCGACACGTCGCCCAGGTTCACGACCACCGACACGTCGCCGTACCTGGCCGTCACCACGCCGTCGTCCGACTCCCGCGAGGGATCGCCGAGCAGGGCGAGGAGCGGAGCGCGGTCGTGCGCGAACGCGACCACCGGCTGCAGGGCGATGCGCGAGACCACCTTGTCCTGCAGCAGCTGCAGCCACTCGTACCACGCGCGCGCCGACTTGTCTACGATGTAGTTTTGCGCGCCCGCACGCCAGGAGAGCTGATACCCGATCGCGAACATCCACGCGAGCGTGCGCTCGTTGGTGACAAAGGAGCCGAGGTCGTGCATGTAGAAGAACGCCTTGTCGTGGAAGAGACGCGTGGCGATCGGCTCGATACGCCACGAGTCGGCGGGATAGACGTCCTTGAAGAGATCGCGCCACGGCGGACGCGGCACGGGCACGATGCGCCATGTGCAGCCGCAGATCGCGGTCTGCTGGTTCGCCACCTGGTCCCAGCCGTCCTCCGTGCCGAGTGGCACCACGCGGCTGTCCTCCTCGTTCATCGCGAGGATGCCCTCCGCGTAGGCGGTTGGGGACGGCGATGCGGGGTTGAAGTCCCAGCGCCACTGCCGCGCGCCGCACTGGTCCTGGAACAGAAGGTCCACGGGATAGTCCACGGTGAACTCCCGCACCGTCTTCCGGTTCGCGGCCTGCACGGCGGGATGCCAGAAGGTGATCGTCCAGCCGTCGTTCTTCGAGTACTGCTCGTGGTAGGGCTTGCCGTCGAAGCCGAGCGAGAGCGGCGCCTCGCCTGCGGCGATGAAGGACGGTCCGCGCGGGTGGTCGCACCACCACGTGGGGTTAGTGTAGGGCGAGACGAGATGTCCCTTCTTGCGCGCGAGGGTCTGGAACTCCAGCAGCTCCGCCCCGGTGCCGAACGCGGGACGCGGCGGCAGATGATCGGGATACTCCTTGTCGAATCCGCCCTTCAGGTAGTCGGAGTAGTGGATCAGCGACGGCACGGGCATGCCCTCCAACGCGGCGATCTTCTCCTTCGCTGTGCCTCCGATAAAGAACAACGGCGCGCGACGGAAGAGATCGACCTTCGCGGGATCCTTCACCTTGTCGGACATCGGACGCGTGAGCGTGTTCGCACGCGCATAGTCCGCCAGCGCCGCCTCGAGATCCGCGCCCGTGCGGACGCGCACCGCTGGCGTCTTCGCCGTCTGGCCGTCCTTCGCCCAGCAGGCAAACGCGTGGAAGAACCAGCCCCCGCGCGCGTCGCCGCCCGTGCCAGTCTCGCCCGGCACGAAGTGCACGGGGTTCTTCCACGGCTCGTGGGGTGGACGCGGCTGGACGCCGTACCACGCCACGGTGCTGCCGTCGGTCGCGGTGAGGTGCGCGAAGTCCGCGAAGAGCGGCGGATAGGGCGTGCGCGTGGAGAAGTATCCGCCGCCCACGAGTGGACGGAAGAACGAGTAACCGCCCGCCTCCACCCAGTTGCCGCCAGCGCGCACGAAATCGCGCACTGCGTCGAGGCAGGGGATATAGTCCTGTGCATTGCCGCACGGGAAATATTCGCCGTATGGGTTGATGACGAGAAGAGTGTCCGGCGCGGCGAGCGCGCGCTTCATCTCCGTGACATCCGCGAGCGTCTCGAACGTGCAGCTGCGCGGCAAGGACCGCTTCAGCTCGCGCACCCAGTCGCTGACCGCAAGCGGCACGAACGCGCCCGCCTTCGGCCCACACCGCAACGCGACCACCGCCACGCGCGTACGGCCCGGCGCCTTCGCCGCGAGACGTGGCAGGAGACGCCGGATGGCGATCGCCTCCCACGATGGCGCGTACCTGTCGTGGCTGCCGCCCGCCACGCCGAAACGCCACAGCATACCCGCGCCGCCGAAGTGCTTGCCGCTCAGGTACGGGCCAACGGGCGAATCAACCAGCACAACGTCGCTCTGTCCCTTTGCGGGTGGACGCATCACCGTGCGCTTGTAGGAAAAAAGGCCGGCAGCGTCCGTCCCCAGCCAGCGCTTCCCCTCCGCCGTCACCACGAGGTTCGTTTCCTGCAAACTGGTCGGGTGGTTCACCAGCGACCCGCCGTAGAGGTGGTGGTAGCCCTTGTCGTAGGTGTGGGGACCGGCGTGCCACGCCGTCGGCTTGTCCTCGGGCGAGGGCTGGAAGAACTTCGCGTTGAACGCCATGCCGATGCCGGAGTTGCCGCGGCCGGGGTAGACGAAGCTCCGCACCGACTCGGGACGGAACCGCACGTTAGCCGGCAGTTCGAACATCTTCGCGTCCGCGCCATGCGGCGTCACCTCCGCGCGCATGTCCACTGCGCCGTCACCCGTGGGCGTCTCGACGACCGTCACGTCAGCGCGGTCCGTGCGCCAGACGCGGCGCGTCGCCGTCCCCTCGCGCGTGACCATGCAGGCGCCGCGCACGCCGTTCGTGGCGACGTCGGAGGCCGAGAGGTACGTGCCGTCGACGAACTGCAACCGCCAGAGGCCGTGTTCGCCTTCCGTACAGACCGGCTCGGCGGCCAGCAGAGCGGGCATGAGAATCAAACCGATAATGCTTCTCTTCTTCATTTCTACCTTCCTTGCGACAGAGTGTCTGTCGAGAAGTATACCACATTATCATCGGCGTCCGCGCCGTCAGCCAGCGGTCGCAACAAGTTGCGACCCTCCCGTACTGTAACAAGTTGCGACCCTCCCGTACGTGCCACGCAAAATATGCTATACTCCAATCAACCATCCAACTGACAAAGAGGAACCATCATGATCGATTTCAACTACTGGTCACCGACGTACTTCGCGTTCGGGAAAGGCAAGGAATCGTGCACGGGCGAGCTCGTGCGCAAGTTCGGCGGCAGCAAGGCGCTCCTGCTCTACGGCGGCGGCAGCGCCGTGAAGAGCGGACTCATCGCACGCGTCGAGGCGTCTCTCTCCGAGGCCGGCGTCGCATTCGTCGAACTCGGCGGCGTGAAGCCCAACCCGCGCAGTTCGCTCGTCGAGGAAGGCGTGCGCCTGGCGCTGGACAGGGACGTCGACTTCCTGCTCGCGGTCGGCGGCGGCAGCGTGATCGACTCCGCGAAGGCGGTCGCGATCGGCGCGGCCAACGGCGGCGAATGGCGCCGGTTCTACGTCGGGAAAGAGGTGAAGGTGCGTCCCGTGATCCCTGCTGCGCTGCCGGTGGGCGTGGTGCTCACGATCGCCGCCGCCGGAAGCGAAGGCTCCACGAACAGCATCATCAACCTCGAACCGGGGAACCTCAAACGCGGCGCGGGCGGCGACATCCTGCGCCCGAAGTTCGCGGTCCTGAACCCCGAGCTCACCATGACGCTGCCGCCCTTCCAGACCGCGTGTGGCCTGGCGGACATGTTCGCGCACCTCTGCGAGCGCTACTTCTCGCCCACCCGCGACGTGACGCTCACCGACAACCTCTGCGAGGCCGTGATGCGCACCGTCGTGGAGGAGAGCGCGAAGGTGATGGCGAACCCCTCCGACTACCAGGCGCGCGCGAACGTCATGTGGGCCGGCACTCTCGCGCACAACGACATCTGCGGCGCGGGACGCGTCCAGGACTGGGCGAGCCACGGCATCGAGCACGAGCTCTCGGCGCTCTACGACTGCGCGCACGGCGCCGGACTCGCCGTCGTTATGCCCGCGTGGATGACGTACGTCTACCAAACGGACCCCGCGCGCTTCGCCCGATTCGCGCGGAACGTCTTCGGCGTTGGACACGACGCCCCCGATGCCGATGCCGCGCTCGCCGGCATTGCGGCGTTCCGCAAATGGCTCAAGTCCCTTGGTCTCCCGCTCACCTTCGCGGAACTAGGCGCGAAAGAGGAGGACATCCCCCTCCTCGTCAAGACGCTCAACCTCTGCGGCAACACCCTCGGCGGATTCCAGCCTCTATCTGAAGATGACGTTACCGCGATCTTCAGGCTGTGCTTGGGTGCCTAGTGCTTAGTGCTTGGTGCTTAGTGCTTGGTGCTTGGTGCTTGGTGCCTGATGACTGGGTATGGTACACTATAGGCGCTAGGCAACATCAGAAAGGACATATAAGATGACGGCGGAAGAGAGCAAGAGATTCAAGAAGGCGCAATGGCGATTTATCCTCTGCAGCATGGTCGCGTACGCGTTCTTCTACATCACGCGCAAGAACCTGTCCATGGCGCAGCCGGAGATGTTTGCGCAGGGCGTGATCTCCAAGGAGGCGCTCGGCACGATCCTCACGGTCCATGGCGTGCTGTACGGACTGAGCCGCTTCGTCAACGGCTTCTGGGCAGACAAGCTGAACGGACGTGTGTTCATGACGATCGGTCTCGCGCTCTCGGCGCTGATGAACTTCCTGTTCGGCTGCACGTCGCTCACGATACTCTTCGCCGCGTTCTGGATCGTCAACGGCTGGACCCAAGGCATGGGCTTCCCGCCGTGCGCAAAGATGCTCACGCACTGGATACATCCGAAGGAGCTGGCAACGAAGATGTCGATCTGGAACACCAGCCACTCGTTCGGCTCCGCGATGGCGCTCGGTCTCTGCTCGATGCTCTTCGCCTTCGGCCTCGGCTGGCGGTGGTGCTTCTACGTGCCTGCGGCGCTGGCCGGCCTCGCGGCCATATTCTGCTTCTTCTGCGTAAAGGACGGCCCGCACGAGGACGGACTTCCGGAACTAGACCTCTCCGACGTGCGTGGATCGAAGTCCGACTCGGACGAGAAGCACGTCGTCACGGACGCAGACCGGAGACGGCTCGTATTCCGCAACCGCGTGATCTGGCTGTGCGCGCTCGCAAACTTCTTCGTCTACGTGGTGCGCTTCGGCTTCCTCGACTGGGGCCCCACCTTCCTGAAGGAGTACAAGGGAATCGACGTCTCCAAGGGAGGTCTCATGATCATCGCCTTCGAGCTGGCGGCGGTC
>Ga0265298_10009049_pt1 | contig 11901 bp, 11 predicted proteins | sample AusTroGonzalo_MG_3_FD_193486 | JGI IMG/M metagenome (GOLD analysis project Ga0265298, IMG submission 193486) | Bovine rumen microbial communities from tropical cattle in Woodstock, Queensland, Australia - Gonzalo_01 | ecosystem: Host-associated > Mammals > Digestive system > Stomach > Rumen ...
AAGTCTATTTAGAGGAAGAAAATCGCCGGGGTGAATTGATGGAAATCAGCGAGGATGAACACGGGACATATATCATGAACTCCAAAGATTTATGTCTATTAGATCGATTAAATGATATTTTACCAGTCGGTATTGATTCTTTTAAAATAGAAGGACGCAATAAATCAGAATACTATGCAGCAATCACAGCCAGAGCCTATCGCGCAGCCATTGATGCATGGTTTGATAATCCAGATCAGTGGCAAGCTACGCCTTATAAAAAGGAACTATTAACTTTACAAAGCCGTGGTTATACAACTGGATTTTTGGATGGAAACGCAGGTCCTGAAGCACATAACTATGACGTATCTGCTTCAACAGGTTGTTGGCGTTATGCAGGTCAAGTTTTAGGAATAACAGAAGATCGTTTACTTGTTTTATTAAAGCACAAACTAACTTTAGGAATGGAATTGGAAGTACTTATTCCAGGACAATGGGAACCCTATTGTTTTAAAATCACAGAAATGTTTAATCACTCTAATCATAACCCTGTTGAAGCTATGTCTGCAGGACCTATTGATCAACAAGTGGAATTAGTTTTAGACAAACAAATGCTAAAGAAAATTCCTCCACTGACAGTTATTCGTACAAAAATTGCAGAATAACATGTTATCCCCTCTTGCAAAAAGAGTAAAATTTTGCTAGACTTTCTGCATTATTTTGAAAGGATAAATAATGGAACAAGCTCTTTCTATTGAACAATTTGAAGCAAATTTAATGAACTCTGCCAAAGCGATAAAACAACGCATTGTTTTGCCAGAAGGCGAATGTGATCGTGTTTTAAAGGCAGCTCATGAAGCCTTAGCGCAAAATATTGCAGATATTATTATTTTAGGCAATCCAGAAACAATCCATGTAAAAGAAAAAGAATTAAGTCTTGATCTATCAAAAGCCAAAATTATAGATCACCTAAATGCACCTGAATTCGTAGATTATGCCTCTACTTTGGCTGAATTACGAAAAGCCAAGGGCCTAACACTAGAAGAGGCTCATGAACTCATGAAAGATGGTGCTTATTTTGGAACAATGATGGTCTATAAAGGTGTAGCTGATGGCATGGTATCAGGCGCAGAACACACCACAGCCAATACAATTCGCCCTGCTCTACAATTTATTAAAACAAAACCAGGTGCTACAATGGTATCAGGCGCTTTTTTAATGTGCTATAATGGGCAATTACAGGTATTTGCAGATTGTGCGGTTACCCCAAATCCAACCTCAGAACAACTATCAGAAATTGCTGTAACGACCGCTGCAACCGCACGAATTTTTGGGCTTGAACCACGCGTTGCCTTTTTATCATATAGCACAGGAACTTCCAGCAAAGGCCCATCTGTAGATTTAGTAAATGAAGCTATCCGTTTAACAAAAGAAAAAAATGTAGACTTTGCATTTGAAGGTCCAATTCAATTTGATGCTGCGGTGGATCCGGAAGTTGCCAAAACAAAATTACCTAACAGCCCTGTGGCTGGCAAAGCAAATGTCCTCGTTTTTCCAGAATTAAATACAGGCAACTGCTGCTATAAAGCAGTTCAACGCTCTCTTGGAGATAAATGTTTAGCAATTGGCCCAATTTTACAAGGACTTAATAAACCCGTAAATGATTTATCACGTGGAGCAACAGTAAAAGATATTGTTAATACTATTGCATTTACCGCATTATTTGCGCAACAGAAAGGATAATTTATGACAAAGATTTTAGTAATTAACTGTGGATCTTCCACGATCAAATATCAACTTTTCAATATGGATACAAAGGAAGTTTTGGGTTGTGGAGTAGTGGAAAAAATTGGTGAATCTATTAGTCGCATTACACACAAAAAATTTCCGGATACAGATCAAGCAACCAAAACGGTAATTGAAGAACAATTTCCAACTCATGCTGAGGGCATGAAAAAAGCCGTTGAAATGATGATGACCGGAGATACCGCAGTAATAACAGATATTAATGAAATTGGTGGTGTAGGTCACCGTATTGTGCATGGGGGATCATACTTTAAACCTATGAAAGTTACACCAGAAGTAATTGCAAATTTACAAGCCGTTATTCCATTGGCACCACTACATAATCCCGGGCATTTAATTGGTATCCGCGTAGCACAGGAAATCTTTGCCAACGCAACACATGTTGTCGTGTTTGATACAGCTTTCCATCAAACAATGCCAGCCGAAGCCTTTATGTATCCCCTACCTTATGAAATTTATGAAAAATATGCTGTTCGTAAATATGGGGCACATGGCACAAGCCATAAGTATGTAGCACGTCGTGCAGCTGAATTATTGGGCAAGCCTCTAACTCAAACAAACTTAATTACCTGTCATATTGGCAGCGGTTCGTCTATTTGTGCCATCAAGGAAGGCAAATGCATTGATACCTCTATGGGATTAACACCTTTGGACGGCTTGATGATGGGGACACGTTGTGGATCTATTGATCCTGCAACAGTAGGGTTTTTAATGCGCAATGCAAACTTGGACATCGATGCAGTTGATAAAATGATGACAAAGCAAAGTGGTTTACTAGGCATTTGCGGCGTTAATGATATGCGTGATGTACATTCTAAAGTAGCCTCAGGCGATGAAAAAGCGAAACTAGCTTTAAACATGCTAACGTATCGTATTCGCGGTTTTATTGGCAACTATTTTGCTCAATTAAATGGTCAACTGGATGCCTTAGTGTGGACAGCTGGTGTTGGTGAAAACGATGAAATTGTGCGCCGTGAAGTCATGAAGGGCTTAACGGGTCTTGGCTTTAAACTGGATGAAACAGAAAATGATAAACGTCCGGGTGAATATGCCCTAATTTCTGCTCCAGATTCAAAATTCAAAATTTATGTGATTCGCACAAATGAAGAATTAGAAATTGCCAACGAAACTTTGGCGTTAATGTAATCTTTTTGTTGCAATAATTCCATGGGGTACAAACATTGCGCCCCGTTTTTTTGAAAAAGCACTTGCAATTTTTATTTTTATACAGTATAATGCAAAGCATCTTGATCCCGTGGGGGTATAGCTCAGTTGGTAGAGCGCTTGCATGGCATGCAAGAGGTCAGCGGTTCGAGACCGCTTACCTCCACCATTTTTTTGAAAACACCCTCGTGGTGTTTTTTTTTAATATCGACACCTCAATTTTGAAGCATTTAAAATTTCCCAAAACTTTTGTAAAAAAATCCTTGACTTTATGAATATCGCCTATAATAATAGGGATAGGCTAGTTTAATGTTAGAGAGATAAGGAGAAATAAAATGGCACATGAATCAAACAAACAAGAAACAAATCCTGTAGATGAAGTTAGATATGTAAAATATGCGAAAGCAATTGCTGTTGGATTTGCAACCATTGGCGTTGGAAGCATCATTGGTGGAGGAGTACTACTTGCGTCCAATTCCGGAATAGCCGCTATGGCTTCTCTCTTTTGTGGTGGCTTTTTGCTTAATAATTCGTTTCAAATGTATCACAAACTTAAAAGGATAGAATCAAGGATTTCTGTTACACCACACACTCCTGAGATCGATGCAGCGTCAAACCAGAAAAACCATAATATGACATACGACCATTCAAAAACAATCTCGACGCCGACAAAAGCAAAAAACACATCATCGCATGCATCTGATCAATCTGCCAAAAGCCAAGAAGAAAAACAAAAGCTAAATACCTTTATGAAAACTTTACATGAACGAGAAACTAGTGGCAAGAAAGTAAGCAGACAACCATTAAAAGTACAAGATGACGGCCACGGCTTTTAATCTAAAACATACAGCCTTTTCAACTTACATCCACCATAAAGCGACATTACTGTCTTCGCTTCTATTGCAATTTAAAAGTTAAACCAGTGAGATGCTCTAATTATTCCATACAAAGTACAGGCCTTCGACCCTCCTTACCTCCACCATTTTACCAATAAAACATTGTTTTTATTGGTTTTTTTATGCCTAATTTTCGGTCAAAAATTGTGCTACAGCAGAGTGATACAGCACTTTGCTACAGCAAGGGGGTGCTAATGGAACACCCGTGTTTATTGTGTCGTGGTCGCACATTTTATTTCCGTGTTGCTATTCCACGCAACTACTGGCGCTTGACAAAATGCCGAGAAATCGGTTATTCTTTACGCACCTGCTCTTATGAACACGCAGTGCGACAATGGCGCTTTGCTTTGTATCATTACCAGCAGTTTATGAACACATTTGAGGAAGTTTGTATGAAGGTTGATAATGGTAAGGTTTTGTTAGATACTGCCGATGTTGATAAGGTGTTGCTCTTTGAGTTAGAACGCAAACAATTTGCGCTTGAAGAACACGCTGAAGATATTGTGGATGGCACTATTACAACAAAGGACATAGAGTTATACCCTGAAAACGCTACCCCCGAAACGATTAAACAACTTACAGAACAGGTTGTGATTGACTACTTAAAAGATGTTGTGGTGCGACAAAAAGCAAACATAACATTACGCACCATCTACAAAAAATTGCTGGATAAAGAAGTCGCATTAGGACTTATAGAGCAAAACGAAACAGGTTATCAGTGGTTCAATAGTTTGACCCGACATATGGGAGCATTACAACGCTACCTACGCAAAAGCGTTCAATCTATTCACAATGACGAAGCATACGCACCAACGAACCCGAAAGTTGTATCATTACTTCGCACATATGATGGAAAGAAAACGAAGGAACGATTGACAACAACAACTTCACATACAAGTTGGGAGAAAGTGTTTAAGAAGTTTATTCGCAACAAGGAGAATATCAAAGGAGTTGGTAAGAACAGAGAAAACGAAAATAAACACTCATTGAAGATTTGTTTTGCGTTGATTGGTAAGGATTTAGAAAGCATCACACAACAAGATTGTCGCAAGTTATGTGATAACTTATACAAAGTGCCACAAAGATGGAGTGGAGTTTTGAACGAAGGAGAGCGTTTGAGCGATGTTCTCAATAGTGGTAAGAAAGGACTATCTAAACAAACTATCAAAGCACATCTCACAACTTTCAAAGAGTTTATGCGCTATTGTGTGCGTGAAGAAGTTATCACCAATAGTTTTAACGAAGCAATAGACATACCCATCAAATTAGAGCGTCAGGTTCGCAATCCTTTCACAAAGAGCGAATTGAAAAAGATTTTCAATGCTACAACCTATCCATCACCTAAAAATCAAAACAATCAAGCAAAGTTTTGGATACCATTAGTTGCTTTGTTTCAAGGGTGTCGGTTAAACGAGATATGCCAACTGGATGTTGATGATATAGTTGCGTATGAAGGTTTGGAATGTATCAGTATCAACGCCAACGCCGCTGATAAGTCCGTGAAGAACAAGTCATCACAGCGCATTATCCCTATTCATCCCACATTAAAAGAGTTAGGTTTCACTCGCTACATTTACTATCAAGGTAAAACGAAACATCACAAGTTGTTTAGTGAGTTAAAGTATTCGCAAAAGCAAGGTTATGGTTCAGCATTTCAAAAATGGTTCGCTCGTTATTTAGATAGCATTGGTATCAAAGGTAAAGATAAGGTTTTCCATTCCTTCCGTCATACCTTTGAAACAAAAGCGTTGGAGAAGTTGCTACACACCGAACATCAAAACAGATTGTGCGGATGGACGAACAAAGGTATCGGTCAAAGCGTGTATGGTAAAAAACTTCATATCAAGGTTCTGTATGACGAGTTGTGTAAGATTGACTATCCTATCAAAAGGGAACTAAACGCTTTGAAAGAAGCGTATGCTGATACCTATGTGATGAAGTTTAAGGATTAAAGGAACTTTAACAATCGTTGGGTAAGCAGTTGTTGTCCTTGTTCGTGGAGTTGTGCGATATAGGTTGTTGCTGTTTGTGAATGAAGTTCGCATAAGTTATGTATAAGGTTGTGTAAAGCGTCAATAGATGGTTGGCGACCTTCACTTAAAAGCATTGCGTAGTAGTATTTGTTTTTGTTTAGGAACTGCTCGCTGAACTGATACTGCGACTTTACACACGAAAGTTTTTTGAGCACTTTGAAGCACTTTGTGATGAATTGAATATCTTGCGATATAACTTGTTCCATAGGTTGTCCTTACTTTGTTATGTAAGTATTTATCTATGGAGATTTATGAATGGAATGATTTACGAATTGACATACAGCACAAAATATGCTATGATACAACCTATCTAACGGGTTGTGATGATGCTTCCTTTTAGGTTTAAGGTAGAGGATGACTAACACTATAAGAGAAGGATACACTATGAGACCATTTACAAAGGCCGTATTTGAAAAAGAAGGGAAACAGCTTGTCGGTTCTAATTGGACGCAAGCACAAGTTCAACAAGTATACGAAAAAGCCGATGATTTACTGGATGTTTTGGCCGAGAGCAGACGGGATAGGGATAATCAACGAACTGGTTTAAGACTGGCGATGCGTATTATAGCTATGAATGTGTCGGCAGATAAGGCCGACAGACGACAGCTGACTTTGGGTGTTCTAAGTCATCTCTTGGAAAAAGGATTGTATGTTGCGGCACATGCTGCTAATGTCTATAGAAACGCACCAGATGTTTTTAAGCGTGATTATGCTACCTCTAAGCCAGCTTTTATGAAAGACAGATTTTTGAGACGACAATTTCCAGTAAGCAGTTTTGAAGCATTTAGAACACAAGAGAACCCTGCCATATGTCAAGTCCCCCATTTGTCTATGAAATATGCTGAGGTTTATACAGATTCTTACCATTCCCGTGCTTTAGACACAGGAATTGAGGGCTACCCTGTATGTTCTGGTTATGCTGAAGCGGCAAAACTTGTCCATGAAACAAAATGGATACAAGCACAAATGAATCGTAAAGATTTCCTCGCAGAGCCCACCAATAGAAATGACGTGAAAGAAGTAGTTGCGGCAAGAATGAGCGTTGCTCGGGAATAAGTTGAATAAGAAGTTATAGCAAAAGCACAATAAATGTGGCATCCACCGAACAAGATGGATGCCATAAATTATATGATAACTTCTTATCTTTTAATATCGTTCAACAATGTTCCCTTTTTGAAAGCAACTACTTTGCGAGCAGGAACTTTAACCTGTTTCCCTGTGCGTGGGTCTCGGCACATACGAGCAGCACGCATCGTCACTTTGAATGTTCCTAATCCTTTCCATTGGATGATATCGTCTTTCTTCATTGCTTTAACGATTGTATCGGCAATGCTATCAACAACCTTTGCTACATCTTTCTTTGCTAACTTTGTATCTTTCGCAACTGCGGCAATAAAATCTTTCTTATACATATATGCTCCTTATGTTATGGGTTATTCCAAACGCTTCTGCGTCTGTGTGTGTATCATAACCTATAATATAAGTTATAGCAAGTAAAAAGAACTTACACATATGCTGATGGGTTGTTGGTGATGACGATTGCGGGAGCAATACGACCTTTGTTATTGTTCTCGGGTGCTGTGTATCCTCCACAATGTTTAAGGTCATACACTCGTTGGAAGTCAAATGTTGCTCTTGGATGAAGTTGCTTAAACACTTGTTTAATGTATCCCAAAAACATTGACACTTCCACCATATCATCTCCCATCATTATAAAGTGTATGTGATAGTGGTTGCCTTCTTGCTTTTCTATGACACCATTAAACTTGTGCTGTAAGTTCTTTAATGCTGTCCATTTGCTCCCGTATCTCCAACGATAGTATAAGCACAGGATGAAGTTAAAATCGCTTTCCAATTTAATTTCATCAACCTTGCTGTTAGGTTGTAGTGATATAAAGAACAATCCTTCTGGTGTATCGGGAGTTGTTTTCTTACCGATGTTCATGTTGATATCTGTGCTTCTCAACATTCTCATTGTTGCTTCATCTTCTTGTGTCATTCTGTTCTTAAAAATCTTCATATGCTCTCCTAATAGGTTAGATTACCCAAACGCTGTTCCTTCGTTTGAATAATCCACCTTGTTTTATAAAACCTTTGCTACAACTTTGCGAGTAAGCATCTGCTATTCAGGCATTATTGACAGCAAACTGAACTTCCGTGATGATAGAAGTTCGTGTGTAAGTTCATCACTCCTTACACACTGCTATTTATGTAACCAATTTCAAAAAGAGCGATTTTTAATTTTTTGTGCCAGATTTTTTTATCATCATATCAAACCAGCGCCATCCTTGCTGTTCTCGTGCTTCCTTATCTTCGGTTGGAAACAATGGCGCAAACTTATCTAATAACTTCTTTAATCGTGGTTGTATATCAACACAAATGTTGGCATCCACATAATCGTAAGCGCTGGAAGCGTTGGCGTCTAAATAGTTTGGGTTGGCATTCAATAACAACAGATACTCCACAATCTTTGTATCACTCGCAAATTGACACGCAAGTTGTAAGATGCTGGAAAGGTTCATTGTGATTGGTTGGTTGATATCGTTTATCAAAGCAAGGATGTCATCAACCTGTGCTTTGTCATTCATTGCTACACCGATTGTGTTATAGCGGAAGTTGAAGCATAGGTTGTTGGTTTTATCGTTGCCTAATATCTTTATCAAATACATCGTTTTAACCTCTATTGGTATTTATCACAGATGATTTACAAACGGAATGATAACAAGTTGTAGTATAGGTTGTGAGATAGTATCAGGTAGTGTGCTTAAATGATACTAAAAACAAAAAGAACAGAATGCCGAAAAAATAAGGGGTTCTACAATTTTTTGCTTGACAATGGTGTAAAAGTATCATATAATCATAAACGATTTGATACTAACTGAAAGGAACACTATGAGATTTTTATACGCCCGTGTATCAACAGCAGACCAACAACTTGATAGACAACTTGTGAATGCCGATGATTATGACCGAGTTTATACGGAGAAGATATCAGGTAAGAACAAAGACAGACCAGAACTCAACAATATGCTCAAAGCATTGCGCAAAGACGATGTTGTTGATTGTGCTTCATTGGATAGGTTAGCACGCAACTTGAAAGACCTGTTAGATATTGTGGAAACGATACAACACGAGGGAGCAACTATTCACTTTAAGAAAGAGAATATGACCTTTACACCTTCTACAACAGACCCAACACAGAAGTTGATGATGACCTTGTTAGGAGCATTCGCAGAGTTTGAACGAAACTTGATACTCTCTCGGCAAAGAGAAGGGATTGAGATAGCAAAACAGAAGGGGAAGTATAAGAAAGCACACCCAAAGAAGTTAAACAACAACATCATCGCAAACATTCACGCTGATAGAGAAGCAGATATGACCGAGCGTGAGTTGATGAACAAATACCACATCAGCAAACCAACACTCTATCGCTACCTTAAAGTTGCGGTATAGGTTGTGATATTGCCAAAACACCCCAAAATGGAGCATTTTTAACACCCTCAATTCGGGGGTGTTTTTTGCTTGACAACACCAGTGAAATATGGTCTAATGAGGTGCTACAGCATACTGATACAGCAAAGGAAAAATACAATGAACAAAACAACAAATAATGCTTTATTTTCAGCGAGATATTTTCAAAATGTCTCCTGTCCTGTCTTTCTCCACCATTAAATCCCGCTAATTTTCTATCCATATAACTTTATTTTTATCAAGACTTGTATTTTGTTTTCGGGAAGTTAATAACCGAATATTGTGTTTATTTACATAAAATATAAGCTTTATTACTACGAGGAGTATAGGAGCTATTACACAATAACTCATTCGTTTTTGGTCGAAATACATAGGCGAGTCCGGAAGCACACACGCCATCCAGCCACATCCATTGATTATTACCCTTCAAATTAGCACAAAAACCTGATGCGAAACTATTTGGACAAGCTGTTTCCACATCAGCTAACTCTCTACCTATGGATTGACACCAGATAAAACCAGACCACCAATTAAGCTCAACATTACTTCTGCAAAAATTCTTTCCATTACAATGAATTGAATCACATCCCTCATCTGTTGCTGAATGTGCTGTAATCCATGTACCTTTCACAGATTCACATCCCTCTTTTGTCCATGGTATTGTTGTTTCGGCCAAGGTCTGTCCAGCCACTAATAAAATTATTCCAAATAGTGCAAATTTATGCATTCTCTCCCCCTTTGTTTATGGACTTTTTTGCCTCTTTTGACTCTATTAAATCAAAAACGGCCGTTTTTATTCAGGAAAAAACGAAAAATTTAAAGATAAGAAAAAATTCATTTTAAAATCTTATGATATGGGATTGCTAGCCATTTTATAAAAAATTTAAAACAATGATAAAAACCTGTTGACAAAAACGGCCGTTTTTGGTCAGTTAAAAGCTCTGAATTTATAGGCTTTTAAAAAATTTCATTTCTTAGACTAAAAAAAATAACATAGAAAGCATACACTTTCTATGTTACATTTTTGGTCGGGGCGATTGGATTCGAACCAACGGCACCTTGCTCCCAAAGCAAGTACTCTACCAGGCTGAGCTACGCCCCGAACACGACTTATTATAACAAAGTTTCAAAAAAATGCAAGTCTTTTTTCACAAAAAAATAAATACATTCTAAAAAACAAAATTTTATTGACAAGCCTAAATAAAATTGTTACCATTTTTCGGAGGGAGGCAAATATGGATCACCCATCAAGACCTGAATTAGGGCGTACCATGACAGAAATGTTGACTGTCATTGTGGTTATTTCTGTAGTTGTCATTTTATCCCTTAGCGGGTTTCAACATATGCGAGAACGCATAATTGCTAATGCATTACAAAAAGCTATTGGAACTAATATTGTTCAACGTATGCATGAAATACAAGGACCAGACATATATTCCGCAAAACCCTTGACTTATATTGGTCCTTATAAATATCCTTTTCATGTTGAAAGTGGAACTGTTTCTTCCGGAGCAAAGAAAGAATATTATTGGATTACCATTGGCTCGTTCACAGAAGGTACAAAAAGAACATTGTCCTCTTCTCTATGCCAACGTCTTTTAAATGATTTAAATTTACCTGTAATGCCCAGCGCTATTTCAGTAAACGATGTCCCTGCATCACTTTCCGATGAAGCATGCAAATACAATTTGGATGGCATTGTCTTAACCTTATATTTTCCTAAAAAGTCTGGTTCTAACACAGCTTCAGCGGATGGTTTAATTAATGCAACTTATCCACGCAGTTGTACAAGTACGTCTCAATGCGGAGGTTGTCAAGTGTGCAGTCATGGGCGATGTGTTAATGATCAATCCAAATGCCCAGCAGGAACAACTTGTACTGAAGGATTTTGTAAATGTTCCGATGAACGATTAGCATGTAATACCATCTGTTGCGCCAACAATCAAGTTTGTGGGAATTTATCTGTATCACAAATGAGTTGCATTTCCAATAACAATCTTGCTTGCATGATTAATGCGGATTGTGACGCACCAGGGAAATGTAGCGCAGGCACTGGGCAATGTTATTGCGATGTTGATTATAATGCCGGTGTTTCCCCTGTTGAATTGAAAGACTCCACTCAATGCAAACCTATCACACCTTTTACATCCCAATTTCAATTTAATGGAAAAACTTTTTATATTGGCCCAAGAACTTCGTATTGGAGTGCAGAAAATTTCTGTTTGGCGCATGAGAAACAATTGGCAACCTTTGATTCTTTAGGACTTCCTAATGATTTTAGTTGTGATGCAACACAAACTACCTGTCCATTATACCATATTCTGAACGGAATAAATGCGCCAACCGCTTTCTATTGGACACATTCAAAACATAGCTCAACCTATACAAGAAGATTACGCTTTGTCCAAGCGAAAAAAGAAGATTCTTACCCAGGCATCTATTCAGGAGCAGCAATTTTAGGAGGCAGCAGTACCAGTTATACTTTATGTGAAGACAAACTTCCTGATGCTGATATTCCAGAGATTCCTGATAATAGTTGTACCTCAAATGAT
>Ga0265298_10009050_pt1 | contig 11901 bp, 10 predicted proteins | sample AusTroGonzalo_MG_3_FD_193486 | JGI IMG/M metagenome (GOLD analysis project Ga0265298, IMG submission 193486) | Bovine rumen microbial communities from tropical cattle in Woodstock, Queensland, Australia - Gonzalo_01 | ecosystem: Host-associated > Mammals > Digestive system > Stomach > Rumen ...
ACTTACTGAACCACAAACATGAATAAACCATTCACTTATACATTTGCCGCAATAGGAATAATTGCCGCAGTATTAGTTACAACAGCAGCCATTACAAGCGACTCGTCACAAAGCGATTCCGACTCGACCTTTGTTGTTTCCCGTCAAATCTATATTCCCGAAGAAGCAACCCTATTCGGTGAACGTGTTCCTCTTGAATATTTCGACGTGGTTGAAAGTCTGGAACGAGAACTGCTCGTGAACACTTTCTATCAATCTCAGACTACGCAAATCCTAAAATACAAACATCGCTATTTCCCCATTATCGACAGCGTTTTGAAAGCAAACAACATTCCGGAAGACTTTCGATATTTGGCAGTTGCCGAAAGTAGTTTGCGAGTGAACATTTCGCCCAAAGGAGCAGCTGGATTTTGGCAAATTATTGAATCAACCGCGAAACTGTACGGACTCACAGTGACTCCCGAAATTGACCAACGCTACGACTTGGAAAAAGCAACCGAAGTGGCTTGTAAATATTTCCAAAATGCGTATAAAAAATTTGGTAACTGGACCATGGTTGCCGCTTCTTACAACCTGGGTATCAACGGATTGGCAAAGCAGGCAAATTACCAGAAAATCACATCGTTCTATGATTTATACACAAATTCCGAAACGGCTCGCTATGTCTTTAGAATTTTGGCTTTCAAGCTCATTCTTGAAAATCCAGAGCAATATGGTTACATCGGCATAAAGCCCTATCCTACCATCAAACAAAAAATCGTTACCGTTGACACGACAATTTCAAATCTTGAAGAATTTGCAAAAAGTCAAGGGTCAAACTATAAAATGCTCAAGACACTCAATCCTTGGTTGCGTGACAAGTTCCTGCCGAACAAAGACAGCATCACATACAAAATAACACTTATTGAAGACACCGAAAGACGCATAAAATAATGCCAGAAAACAAAGAAATACAAAATCAACTTATCATAGAAGGGGCACGGGAACACAACCTTAAAAACGTTAGTCTTACCATACCTCGTGACACGCTTACCGTTATTACCGGTTTGAGCGGTAGCGGTAAATCGTCCCTCGCCTTCGACACCATTTATGCCGAAGGACAACGTCGCTACATAGAAACATTCTCGGCTTACGCCCGACAGTTTCTTGGAACAATGGAACGACCTGACGTTGATAAAATTACAGGATTAAGTCCCGTTATTTCCATTGAACAAAAAACGGTGAACAAAAATCCTCGTTCCACCGTAGGTACCATTACCGAAATCTATGATTTTCTCCGTCTGCTCTATGCCAAGATTGGCGAGGCATATTCCTACGAAACAGGCGAAAAAATGGTGAAATACACCACCGAAAAAATCATTGAACTGATTCACGAAAAATACAACGGGAAAAAAATCTTTCTCCTCGCTCCTATCATTAAAGGAAGAAAAGGACACTATGCCGAATTGTTCGAACAATACCGACGGAAAGGATATCTCAATGCTCGCATCGACGGAGAAATAACCGAATTGACATTTGGTTTGAAATTAGACCGATACAAAAATCACGACATTGAGTTGGTTGTCGATAAATTCAAGATTAGCGACAAGGAAGAATCTCGCATAAAACAATCAATTGATACCGCAATGAAAATTGGAAAAGGTATCATTATGATTTTAGACCAAGAAACCAATGAAATAAAACATTTTAGCAAGAAATTGATGTGTCCCACCACGGGAATCTCATACAATGAGCCTGCTCCCCACTCGTTTTCGTTCAATTCTCCGCAAGGTGCCTGCCCGCACTGCGACGGACTTGGCGTGGTTGACGAGATTGATTTGGCGAAAATCATTCCAAATCAGAAACTATCAATAAAAAACGGAGCCATAAAACCACTTGGCACATACAAAAAAAATCTCATTTTTTGTAAGTTAGAAGCAATTCTCAACAAATATGGCGAAAAATTGGAAACTCCATTCTCCGATTTGTCCGACGACTGCCAAAGAGTGATTATATACGGTTCACAAGAAATGTTCTCGTTCGTTTCGGCTCCCATGGGCGTTGACGCACATTATTTTATGGGATTTGAGGGAATGTTGCGCCTGATTGAAAAACAGATGGAATTCCAGGACGATTCCAAGACGAACGATTATTTCATTAAGAAAAATGTCTGCCCTGTTTGCCATGGTCAACGTTTGAAGAAAGAATCCCTACATTTCAAAATAACAGGAAAAAACATTGCCGAAGTTTCAGAACTATCAATAGAAAAGCTCTATGATTGGATTTGCGAGTTACCGAAACAATTAAGTCCGCAACAAGCGAAAATAGGTCAGGAAATTATAAAAGAAATACGCACGAGAATAGAATTTCTGCTTGATGTTGGATTGTCGTATCTCACGTTGAGCCGAAGTTCGCAAACGCTCTCCGGTGGCGAAAGCCAACGAATCAGACTGGCGACGCAAATCGGTTCAAAACTCGTAAACGTGTTGTATATTCTTGACGAGCCAAGCATTGGATTGCACCAACGCGATAACATAAAACTCATTGACTCTCTCAAAAAGCTGCGTGATGCGGGAAACTCCGTCATCGTGGTGGAACACGACGAGGAAATGATTCGTGCTGCCGATTACGTCATTGACTTTGGTCCGGGAGCAGGTCGCAAAGGTGGCGAAGTCATCGCTGCGGGATACCAAAAGGATTTCCTGAAACAAAAGAGTGTGACGATAGATTATCTCACTGGTAAACAACAAATCACAATTCCTACGGAACGAAGAAAAGGAAACGGGAAATTCCTCACTCTCGTCGGTGCCAAAGGAAACAACCTCAAAAATGTGACCGCTACATTTCCGCTGGGAATGTTCGTTTGCATCACAGGTGTTTCAGGAAGTGGCAAATCAACGTTGATTAATCAGACACTACATCCTATTCTCAATGCTCACTTTTATAGAGCAAAGACAGAACCTCTTGAATATGAGAGAATTGAAGGTTTGGAAAACATCAACAAGGTAATTGAAATCAATCAAAATCCGTTGGGACGAACACCCCGTTCCAACCCTGTCACCTACACCGATATTTTTAGTGACATCCGTAAATTGTTTGAAACCTTGCCTGAATCAAAAATGCGTGGATACAAGGCTGGCCGATTCTCATTCAACGTGAAAGGCGGACGATGCGAAACCTGTAAAGGTGCGGGAATCAAGACAATTGAGATGAACTTTTTGCCAGACGTGTACGTAACCTGCGACGAATGTTACGGAAAACGATACAATCGGGAAACGCTCGAGGTGCATTACAAAGGCAAATCCATAAGCGACATACTTGATATGACCATAAATCAAGGTGTTGAGTTCTTTGAAAACATAAAATCAATCTGCGACAAACTCAAGACACTGCAAAGCGTCGGATTGGGATACCTAAAACTGGGCCAACCTTCCAACACGCTTTCCGGCGGCGAGGCACAACGAGTCAAACTGGCTTCGGAACTGGCAAAGAAAGACACGGGAAATACCTTATACATTCTCGACGAACCAACGACAGGACTACATTTCCACGATATAAACATTTTGCTCAACGTATTGCAAAAACTTGTCGATAAAGGAAATACGGTTATTGTGATAGAACACAATCTCGACGTAGTAAAAGTTGCCGACTACATCATCGACATCGGTCCCGATGGTGGCGAACATGGAGGAAACATTATTGCAACAGGAACACCCGAAGAAATTGCAAAAATAAAACAAAGTTACACGGGACAGTTTTTGAAAAAAATGTTGAAATAAACAGCTCTTTTCTAAAACGAGAATGCCTTCCGTCTTTAATCCTTTATCTGGCTGATTTTCCCGTCTTCCACCAACCAAAACGTTCCTGAGGCTTTCCGTTTCTCGAAAATGGAATGCAAGAGAACTTTGTCGGTATCGGTTATGAAAATCTGTCCAAAATCCTGATTATCAACCAAATCATAGATATTTTGTGCACGGTCCTTATCCAATTTGTCAAACAAGTCATCCAGCAAAAGTAATGGCTTTTCTCCGTGATTAAATTCCTTAATCAATTGATACTGAGCAAATTTGAGTGCAAGCAGAAATGATTTTTTTTGACCTTGAGAAGCCACATTTTTTATCAATTCGCCATCAAAACAGAATGTCAAATCATCGCGATGTATTCCTACGGTGGTGTAAGTCAGTATCTTATCTCGTTCAAAATTCTTTTCCAACAAAGATTTCATATCATTCTGCCTCAGTTGCGACGAGTATTCTATGGAGCAAACCTCGTTCTTCGATATTTTCTCATAAAACGTGCGCGTCTGCTCGGCCAACACGTTCACGGCCTTTTCCCGTTCGTCGAAAATTGCCTTTCCCACAAGCGACATTTTTTCGTCAAGAATAGAAAAATACGTCGCATCAAAGCCTGTACCCTGTTTCAACAAGGCATTTCGCTGTTGAAGCAACTTATTATATGTCAACAGATTATCAAGATATTCCCGATTATACATCGAAATAAAAGCATCGAGAAATCTCCGTCGTTCCGTACCACCTTCGTTTATTATGGCAATGTCGGCTGGCGAAACAAACACAACGGGAATCACGCCGATATGTTCCGAAAAGCGAGTATATTTCTTGTCGTTGCACTTAATCACCTTCGATTTCTCGTCCTGATTATACGAGCAAGAGATTTTCAGTGAGCCGGATTCCGTCTCGTACAGTCCCTGCAAAATGAATGCATTTTCGCCATGTTTCACGTTCAAAGCATCATTTGACAAAAGATTGCTTTTGCAAAACGACAGATAATAAATGGCATCCAAGATATTGGTCTTTCCCACTCCGTTTTTCCCAATCAGACAATTCACCGACTCGTTGCAGTCAAACGACAACTCTTCGATATTTCTATAATGATATATGGATAAATTCTTAATTCTCATTCATTTACAATTTTCGGAGACCAAATACAATAGGGAGCCTTATCCAAGGTGTACACATATAAATCCGACGCAAGTTCCACATTTTCAAACACTTCTTCCGCCTCTTTTTTATGTCCGTCCGTCGATTTATAGCGAGCGGAATAATGGCCGACAATCAATTTTCCGGCATGAGCCAATTTAGCACATTCAGCCGCCTGTCGCGCCGTGGAATGAAAGGTTTCCTTCGCCAAATCCTCATAATTCTGCAAAAACGTAGCCTCGTGGTACATCAGGCGAACTCCCTGAATATATTGTGCTATTTCGGGTTTCGCAATCGTATCGGCAATATAGGCATACGAAAACGAAGGTAACGGGTCCGTCGTAATTTCACCATTCGGAATGATAGTTCCGTTATCTAATTGTAAATCAGCACCTTGTTTTATACTTTTTATTTCTTCCACACCAATATCATATTGTTGTATGGCAGATTTCAAGATATTCCTTTCACGCTCATTTTCAACGAAATAAAAGCCCCAGCAATCTATTCTATGTGAAAGCGCAATGGAATAAATCTTATAATTTTTCTTTTCTTCAATGCATGCAAACGGTTCTTTGGGCAAAGCCTTGAAAAAAATCGGGAATTTCCATTGTTGCGAATCTTGCTTAAACTGAAACATTATGAGTTCTTCCAGACCTTGCGGTCCATAAATCACCAGAGGCGTTTTTCGCCCCGTAAGATTAAGCGAAGCAAGCAATCCGAAGAGACCAAAATAATGGTCGCCGTGAAGATGAGAAATAAAAATCGTATTGATATTCTCAAACGGTACTTTTGCCCGACGAAGTTGCATTTGCGTGCCTTCGCCACAATCGAGCAAGAAATATTTTCCCAAGAAATGCAACACTTGCGAAGACGGGAAACGAACCGAATTCGGCGTTGCAGAACTACAACCTAGCACTGTAAGAGAATAGTCCTCAATCATACCGTAAAGTATTCCTCGGCTTTTTCCTTGTCGGCAACAATGTGAAGCACAGAATCCAACTGTGAAATGGTAATCAGACGAGCAACGGCTTCTTGCAAACCACACAAAATGAATATTCCGTTAGCATTCTTACACAAACGATTTGCGACTAAGATGGCGCTCAAGCCCGACGAATCGCAGTACGAACAATTCGACAAATCAAGAACAATGTTTTTCTCCCGATTTCCGTTCATTTGTACCAAATCGGCCTTCAATGACGTTGCAATTTGCAAATCCAACCGTTCTGTCAAAATCTCAACCAACGTGTACGTTGGCATTTTGGTAATTTTGCAATAATCCATATTCAATAGTTTTTACAAAAAATAACACGTCGCATTATGTGCAAATATATTATTTTTTCAATAAAAACTACTTACTCGAAGAAACCTTTCATCTTGTCGAAGAAACCATTTTTCTTGCTGGGCTTGAATGCTTCCGACTCCTGCATTTTTTCAAGCAATTTCTTGTCGTCCTTTGAAACTGATTTTGGAACGAACACGTGAACTTGTACCAACAAATCGCCACGGCCATAGCCATTCACATCGGGAACGCCCTTGCCACGCAAGCGCAGGATTTTTCCAGGTTGTGTTCCCTCCTCTATCTTAATCTTCACAGGACCCTCGACCGTAGGAATTTCAGCCGTGGAACCAAGCACAGCATCAGGAAAACTGATATGCAAATCGTAAATCAAGTCATTGCCGTCGCGTTCAAAATCGGGATGTTCCTCTTCGGTAATCCAAACGAGCAAATCGCCGTTCACGCCACCATGACGGGCTGCATTACCTTTTCCAGCCATATTCAACTGCATACCGTCGGCAACACCGGCAGGGATTTTCAACGTAACCGTCTCTTCGGCATCAACCACACCTTCGCCCCCACAGGTAGGACATTTGTGCGTGATGATTTTTCCCTCGCCATTACAACGGCTACACGTCATTTGTTGTTGCATACGGCCAAAAATGCCGTTCACCATGCGAACCACATAGCCCGTTCCCTTACAATCGGGACAATCCTGAATATCCTTAGACGAAGCTGCGCCCGTACCACCACATGCAGTACAAGCAACTTTCTTATTGATTTTGATTTTTCGTTCCGTGCCTTTTACAACCTCTTCCAGACTCAACTTCACCTTGACACGCAAATTGCTACCCTTACGAACAACCTGACGACGACCACCGCCACCGAAGCCGCCAAACGAAGCTCCGCCACCGAAGAAATCGCCAAAAATATCGCCAAAGTGAGAGAAAATATCATTCACGTCAGTAAAACCACCTCCGGCAGCACCACCAACGCCCGCATGACCATATTGGTCGTAACGGCGACGTTTGTCGTCATCGCTCAAAACATCGTATGCCTCGGCCGCCTCCTTGAACTTTTCTTCCGCTTCCTTATCGCCGGGGTTTTTATCTGGATGGTATTTAATAGCCAACTTACGATAGGCCTTTTTAAGCTCATCTTTCGTGGCATTCTTGCCAACGCCCAACACTTCGTAATAATCTCTTTTTTCTGCCATGTTCGTATCAATTATTCACCAACAACGACTTGTGCATATCGAATGACTTTGCCGTTGAACGTGTATCCTTTTTTTGTGACATCAATAACTTTTCCTTTCATCTCCTCGCTTGGAGCAGGGAACTTGGCTACAGCCTCGTGTTTATCAACGTCGAAAGCCACATCTTTCGCCTCGATTTCGGCAACGCCCTGTTTCGTAAGATAATCCTTGAACTTATTGAGAATCAATTCCATACCTTCCTTCACCGCTTCCACGTCTTGTGCCGATTTTATAGACTCCATCGCACGTTCCAAATCATCAACCACAGGCAACAAGTCCTTCAAACTCCGCTCACCACCCGACGTAATCAAATCCGCCTTTTCCTTCAAGGTACGACGACGATAATTGTCGAATTCGGCTTGCAAACGAAGATGTTTGTCCTTCAATTCTTCCAATTCCTTCAAAGCAACTGACAAATCGTCCGTTTCGGGAGCAGTTTCTTCCTCAACAGTCTCTTGTTCTGCCGTTTCCTTTTCATCTACAACCTCTTCGGATAGAGGAGTACTTTCATCCGTAGATTCTTGATTTTCAATTTCTTGATTCTTATCTGTATCCATTTGTTGTGATTTTTTTCTATTTATTTTGCTTTGTTATTGTCAAATACTCTGCCACACCGATTCAAAGCCATTGTGGCAGACAAAAATATGACAAAATGACTAACTAACTATTATTGCATCTTGGGAAATAGTTTCTTGGTAATGGAGCATGCCTAACATCTTACTGACACCCATACGTAAAACACGTATTTTAATTATTTACAAGTATTTACATTTTCAATAATAAAAAAAATTGCTACTTTTGCCACAATTCTTAAAACAATATAATAATGACTGATAACAAACAAAATGTGACATCTGTGGACAACATTGCTGTTCGTTTCACAGGCGATTCCGGCGACGGAATGCAATTGGCAGGTAACATTTTTTCCACAATTTCGGCAACAGTCGGCAACGATATCAGTACGTTCCCCGACTATCCGGCAGACATCCGCGCCCCGCAGGGCTCATTGACGGGTGTATCTGGTTTCCAAGTACACATTGGTGCTGAGAAAGTTTTGACTCCGGGCGACAAATGCGATGTGCTTATCGCTATGAATCCCGCTGCGTTGAAAACTCAGTATAAATTCTGTACTTCTCGTTCTATTATTATTGTAGATACAGATTCTTTCAAGGAAGCAGACTTGAAAAAAGCTGAATTCCAAACCAACGACCCGTTTGAAGAAATGGGTATCAAAAACGAGGTTATCTCCGCTCCTATCACTTCTATGTGTGTTGACGCGCTGAAAGACTCTGGCTTGGATTTCAAGTCGTCAGTTCGTTGTAAAAATATGTTCGCTCTCGGCTTGGTTTGCTGGTTGTTCGACCGCAACGTGCCGTATGCAGAGGAAATGCTTCGTCAGAAATTCGCTAAAAAGCCTGAAATCGCCGAAGCAAACATCAAAGTATTGAACGCTGGTTACGACTACGGACACAATACTCACGCATCGGCTACAACATATCGTATTGAGAGCGCAAACGCCACGAAACAAAAAGGCGTATTTATGGACATCAACGGTAACAAGGCAACTGCTTATGGTATGATTGCCGCTGCCGAGAAAGCCGGTTTGAAGTTGTATTTGGGTTCATACCCTATCACTCCTGCAACCGACGTGCTTCATGAATTGTCAAAACATAAATCGTTGGGCGTGACTACCGTTCAATGCGAAGACGAAATCGCAGGATGTGCTTCTGCTGTAGGTGCCGCTTTCGGTGGTGCTTTGGCTTGTACATCGACTTCGGGTCCTGGTATCTGCTTGAAATCGGAAGCAATGAACTTGGCTGTGATTATGGAATTGCCTATCGTTGTGCTTGACGTACAACGTGGTGGACCGGCAACTGGTCTTCCAACAAAATCGGAACAAACCGACTTGCTTCAAGTATTGTTCGGCCGTAACGGTGAATCTCCAATGCCTGTGCTTGCCGCAGCTTCGCCAACCGACTGTTTCGATATGGCATACATGGCTTGTAAAATCGCTTTGGAACACATGACTCCTGTTGTGCTTATGACAGACGCATACGTTGCAAACGGTTCGGCAGCATGGAAACTTCCTAAATTGGAAGAATATCCAGCAATCAAACCTCCATACGTAACGCCAGATATGAAAGGTTCTTGGGCACCATACCAACGTAACGCCGACGGTGTTCGTTATTGGGCTGTTCCTGGAACGGAAGGTTTCACCCACATTCTTGGCGGTTTGGAAAAAGACAGCAAGACAGGTGCAATTTCAACAAATCCTGAAAACCACAACTTAATGACGCATCTTCGTCAAGAAAAGATTGACAAAATCCAAGTTCCTGACGTTGAAGTTCTTGGCGACAAGGATGATGCAGAATTGTTGATTGTTGGTTTCGGTGGAACGTATGGCCACTTGCACGCTGCAATGAACGAAATGAGAAACGCAGGCAAGAAAGTTGCCCTTGCTCATTTCAGATACATCAACCCACTTCCAAAAAATACAGCTTCAGTATTGAAGAAATACAAGAAAGTGGTTGTTGCAGAACAAAACCTTGGTCAGTTCGCCGGTTGGTTGCGTATGAAAGTTGACAATTTCGTACCATTCCAATTCAACGAAGTAAAAGGTCAACCATTTGCAGTGGCAGATTTGGTGAAAGCGTTCACAGACATTTATAACAAATAATATTTTAATTAAGAGTTAAGAATTAAGAATTAAAATGAAAGAGAATATCGTAAATTCTAAATCTTATGACTTTGCTCTTGAAATTGTTAAATTATATAAGAAACTTACAGGCGAAAAAAGAGAATTTATTTTATCAAAACAGTTATTGCGAAGTGGAACAGCAATCGGTGCAATGATTAGAGAATCAAAATTTGCACAAAGTAAGCTCGATTTCATAAATAAAATTTCGATTGGCTTAAAAGAAGCAAACGAGACATTGTACTGGTTAGAAATACTTCACGATAGCGATTACATCAATGAAATTGATTTTAATTCATTACATACAAAATGTTCCGAAATCATTTCAATTATGGTTACAATCATAAAAACGACTAAATCAAGTCTTGAGAAAATAAATTCTTAATTTTTACCTTTTAATTTTTAATTAATATGGATGCAAAAGATTTTAAGAAAGGACAACCACGTTGGTGTCCGGGTTGTGGAGACCATTTTTTCTTGGCTTCTCTACAAAAAGCAATGGCTGAAATAGGAATTGCGCCACACGATACGGCTGTGATTTCGGGTATTGGTTGTTCGAGTCGTTTGCCACACTATATGGCTACATATGGTATGAACACTATCCACGGACGTGCTGCTGCAATTGCTACAGGTTGCAAGATTGCTAATCCTAAATTAACAGTATGGCAGATTTCTGGTGACGGCGATGGCTTGGCTATCGGTGGTAACCACTTCATCCACGCAAACCGTCGTAACATCGACTTGAATATGATTCTTTTGAACAACCGTATTTATGGTTTGACAAAAGGTCAATACTCTCCTACTTCGCCACGTGGATTTGTCAGCAAATCATCACCTTACGGAACTGTGGAAGATCCATTCCGTCCGGCAGAACTTTGTTTCGGCGCTCGCGGTCATTTCTTTGCAAGAGCCGTTGCCACCGATGCAGCAGGAACTGTTGAGATTTTGAAGGCTGCACAAGCACACAAAGGCGCCTCGGTTTGCGAAATTCTTCAAAACTGCGTGATTTTCAACGACGGAACACACGCAAGCGTGTATAAACCAGAAGAACGCAAGAAAAATGCCATCTACCTGAAACATGGTCAACCGATGATTTTCGGCGAGAATAACGAGTTTGGTCTTATGCAAGACGGATTCGGCATCAAGGTTGTGAAACTTGGTGAAAACGGTATCACCGAAAAAGACCTTTTGGTTCACGATGCACACTGCGAAGACAACACATTGCAGTTGAAACTCGCATTGATGGAAGGTCCTGACTTCCCTATCGCTCTTGGCGTTATCCGCGATGTTGAGGCTCCAACATATAACGATGCCGTTGAAGCACAGATAGCAGAAGTTTCGGAAAAGAAAAAATATCACAACTTCCAAGAATTGTTGATGACCAACGATACGTGGGAAGTGAAATAATTTCTTGAGTATTTTTCAAAAAAAAACCTCTACTCTTTCGAGCAGAGGTTTTCTTTTTTTACTTGTTAAACATTAAAAACCGATATATTGTTGTAAGTTAGTATAAACCATAAATTATTATGAAGTTTTACAACAATATATCGGAAAATTTATTTACACGTGTAACTATATCCTTCTTCTTTTTTATCGTCTCCATCGTCGGCACATTTGTTAATCACGCCGTCATTATCCTTCACAATGACTTTTGTCAGCACCTTGCCGTCCTTTTTTCTTTACATACACATTCTCTTCCTATACAAGAAGACATACCAAACAGCATAGCTACTACCGAACCTAATACAATTACTTTTTT
>Ga0265298_10009054_pt1 | contig 11899 bp, 9 predicted proteins | sample AusTroGonzalo_MG_3_FD_193486 | JGI IMG/M metagenome (GOLD analysis project Ga0265298, IMG submission 193486) | Bovine rumen microbial communities from tropical cattle in Woodstock, Queensland, Australia - Gonzalo_01 | ecosystem: Host-associated > Mammals > Digestive system > Stomach > Rumen ...
GGCGTAACAGGCATTTCCCTTGCCGCCCCGTCCGCCTTTCGCCGCCACAAACTCCTGCCCGTCTTCCGTCAGGTCCGCAATCATGATATTCGTCTCGTCATCCCGGACTACAGTACCCGGAGGAACTTTGACGATTACGTCTTCTCCCCGGTGCCCGGTCATATTGGAAACTCCGCCTTTATCACCGCGCCCGGCTATAAATTTCCGTTTATATCTGAAATCGATCAGGGTATTCAGGCTGTTGTCCGCCCGTAAGATCACGTTGCCCCCCCGGCCGCCGTTGCCGCCGTTGGGACCGCCTTTCTCCACAAACTTCTCCCGGCGGAAACTGCTCATGCCGTCACCGCCGTTGCCTGCCTCCACATAGATCCTTGCTTTGTCAATAAACATATAGGACTCCTGTTTTATAATATTTTAATTATTTATTATATCATAAAACCTTACCAGGCGGCAACAACGCCATCGGTACGAGGTTCCGTGGCGGCCGCGTAAACACCGTCGGGCTGGCGGAGAATCATCTGCCCCCTGCCAAAAGAGGTAAAATCTTCCATTATTTTAACAGCATGTCCCCGCCGCTTCAGGTTTTCCAGGATCTTTTTGTCAAAAGAAGCTTCCGCCTCCACTGTTTTTCCTCCTGTCCACTGCCAGCGGGGTGCGTCCAGCGCTTCCTGGGGATTCAGGGAAAAATCAATCAGGTTGTTCACCACCTGGACCTGCCCCTGGGGCTGCATAAAGGCGCCCATGACGCCAAAGGGTCCCACCGCTTCCCCGTCTTTCAGCAAAAAGCCCGGAATGATTGTATGGTACGGCTTTTTGCCCGGCGCCAGGCAGTTGTCATGCTCCGGATCCAGACTGAAATTCTTGCCCCTGTTATTCAGCAGGATGCCTGTCCCCGGTACCGACAGTTTGGAACCGAAATTATTGAAGTGGCTCTGGATCAGGGAAACCATATTGCCGTCTTTATCTGCCGTACAGAGATACACCGTACCGCCGCAGTTCAGGTCAACAGGCCTGGGGAGGTGTGCCCCGGCACCAATTTCCGCAGCCCGCTTTCTGCCATATTCTTCACTGAGGAAGTAAGCAACATCTGCCTTCATGCAGCGCGGGTCTGCAATATACTTCTTTCCGTCTGTGAAGCCGATCTTCATGGCTTCCAGCTGTCTGTGCACCGTTTCCGGATCTTCCTTGTCACCAAGGGGCAGCTGCCGCAGTATATTCAGCGTCATTAAGACGACCAGCCCATGACCGTTAGGCGGAATTTCACAAACGTCATAGCCCCGGTAATTCAACCGGATGGGCTCCACCCATTCCGGCTTGTAATCCCGTAAATCCGCTTCCGTAAGATAACCGCCGGTTTCACGGGCAAACTGCAGTATTTCCCGGGCAATATCGCCCGTATAAAAACTGTCGCAGCCGCTTTCCGCCAACCGGCGCAGCGTTTTCCCCATTTCGGGAAGCTTCACGGTGCTACCCGGCTCCAGTTTTTTGTCATTAAAAAATGTCTCCAGCATGGGCTGATACATTTTTTCGTTTTTCAGCGGGAAAACCTTTGGAACGTTCTTTTTCCATAACTTACTGCAAATTGGCTGCAGGGGAAAGCCTTCTTCCGCATACCGGACCGCTGCGTCAAAAAGAGACGCAAAATCTGCAGCCCCAAAGCGTTCGTGCAGTGCTTTCCATGAGGCAGGCGCTCCGGGAACGGTCACCGTCTCCCAGCCATGATCCGGCATGGAAGTGGCAGACAGATCCGAAATTTCACCGCTCTCCGCGTAATCATCTTTTCCATTTCCTTCCATTTGCAGCTTTGCCAATACCAGCTCCCTTGTTAAGTTCAGAGGCGCCGGACCGCTGCCATTTAAGCCGTACAATTTGCCTTTGTACCACACTAACGCAAAAAGATCACTGCCGATTCCGTTGCTTGGCGGTTCAAGAACCGTCAGGCTGATTGCTGTGGCAATGGCTGCGTCAATGGCGTTACCGCCCTTTTTCAGTATATCAAGCCCTGCCTGGGCAGCCAGTGCCTGGGACGTGCAGACCATACCGTTCTTTCCGTACACTACGCTGCGGCGGGACGGATACCTGTTCAATGCGGCATTAAAAGAGATAAAGTCTTTCATGATTGCTTCCCCCGGTTAATAATAATGTATACCGTTGCGATTTCTGTCTAAAATTATATCACACTGCTCGATTCCTTGTACAAATCGTTCAGATTACACAGTTGTTTTCCGTATCCGTATTCACTGTAAAATTCTAAAAATTTTACAGCCAGCAGTGACAAAGGACGTCCTTTCACTTTGACGACAGACTTATAAATATCCGCTTCCGCATCCGTGATTTTTTTTACGACCAGGCGGTCTTCCAGCTTTTCATCTTTCGAGATCGGAATGATTGTTACTGCCGTATCGGCGACAGCCCAATACAAGGCTGTGTTGCGTGTGGTGCTCACGCATTTGACAGAAGGAGAAAATCCGGCTTTGTTGCAACACTGTTTAAAATTATCGTAATAACCGGCAGAAAGGCTGATGGGTATATCTTTCAGCTGGTTCAGGCGAATACTTTTTCTCCGGGGATCCTTAAGCCATTTGGACTGCCTGTTAAAGACGGCTGCAAAATACTCGTTCGTCCGGAACAACTCTTCAAAATCGCTGTTCCGGTCAGGCGGCGTACTCAACAGCCCGATTTCGCCGATACCGTTTAAAAGCTGTTTCCCCTGCTCAACTGAACTGGATTCATGGATTGCAAAACTGATATCGGGATAAACCTTAACAAATTCCTTCAACATTCGTTCTACCAGCGGTCTGCAACGGGAGCTTGCGACACTGAGGTGCAACGTACCCTTTGCTCCGCGCTTATAGCGGTAAATATCTTCCATCGCCGAGTCGTTAAGGGAGCAGATATATTTTGCTTTTTCATAAAGAAGGCGCCCCGCTTCCGTCAGAACAATCCGGCGGCTGCCCCTTTCAGTAAGGATCAGTTTAGAACCGTAGTAAGCTTCCAGATGACGCAACTGTTTGCTCAAAGTAGGCTGCGCAACGTGAATTACTTCAGAAGCTGTTGTAATATTGCCCGCCGCAACGACAGAAATGAAATTTCGTAATACGTTTAGGTCCATAACTGCTCTCCGTTCCATATTTTACTTCTATTATAATTTTAAAGAATTTGTTTTATAATTGTATTATAGCATATTAAATCAATTATTCCAACTTTTCATAATTCCTCTAACAATTTACCATTTTATTATTATTAAAAAATATGGTATAGTAATATTGTCAAAGGAAGATATGCCCCGGCAGAAGATTAAAGGCCGGTATCATGAATTGGCATTATTTTAAAGGAGAAGGATCTGTTATGGCATTACTTTCACTGGTGTTTTTACTGATTGCTATTTTTCTGGGTTTTTTCCGCCATATGAATACAGGGCTGATGGCAATCGGTTTTTCCCTGGTTTTGGGCCGGTTAAACGGCATCCCCGATAAGGAGATCATCAACGGGTTCAACTACTCCCTGTTCATGATCCTGCTGGGCGTAACCTATCTGTTCAGCCTGGCACAGCTCAATGGTTCCCTGGAGCTTCTGGCAAAAAAGACGGTGGCGCTGGCAGGAAAACATACCTTTATGATTCCCATCGTCATTTATGTTTTCTCCGTTGTTCTTTCGGCCCTTGGCCCCGGTACGGTTCCCACCATGGCGATCATGATGGTATTCTCCATGGCGCTGGCCGCGGAAATGGGCATCAATCCGGCCATGCTGTCCGCTTTATCCGTATTGGGTGCGTCCGGCGGCGGTGTTTCCCCCCTGGCCGCCACGGGCATCATCGGTATCAATCTGTGCGCAGGTTTTGGTCTCACCGGCATTGAAAGGCAGTTCTTAATGAACGGTGTCTTATCTTCCACCGTATATGCAACGGTTGTCTATTTTCTGCTGGGAGGCTATAAGCTTCATTCAGACAAGGTGATGAGCCAGGACGACATTCCCCCATTTAATAAAAACCAGATCATCACACTGGTCGGCATTGCAGTAATGGTGGTACTGGTACTGTTCTTCAAGGTGAATGTCGGCCTGACCGGTTTCGCAGTAGCCATGGTACTTTCCTTCCTGCGTGTAGCGGACGAAGGGGAGGCTATCAAAAAAATTCCCTGGGGCACGCTGCTCTTAATCACCGGCGTAGGCGTGCTGATGCATATCATCATTAAGCTGGGCGGCATCAAGTTATTGTCAGAAGCACTTGCAAGCGTCATGACGCCGGCCACTTCCGTAACCATTATGGGCATCACCTCCGGCATCATGAGCTGGTTCAGCTCAACTTCCGGCGTGGTTATGCCAACTTTGATTCCTACTATACCGGAAGTGCTGGGCAAATTAGGAGTGGCCGGTCCGCAGCTTGAACTGGAAATGGCAACAGCCATCACCATGATTTCAAACACGGCAGGCATCAGTCCTCTTTCAACCGGCGGCGCCCTGGCGCTGGCTGCGTATTCCTCCGCGGCTAATGCGTCACCGCAGCTGCAGCACCGGCTGTTTATCCGCATGTTCGCCATTTCTGCACTGGGTGTTGTTATACTGAGCATATTGGCGTACTTCGGGCTTTACCGCATGCTGCTTTAAAATCCGTGAAAAAAGAAGCTTTCCCGCCTGTTTGTCCCGCAGGCATTTCCGGTTTCACTTATAACCGGTCACGTTTCCATGAACCAATGGTTATCATCGTTAAACAGGCTGACCGTCCTGCCACAGATCCGGCATATGTACCGCATACCGGCCCCGCCGGCTTTCAGCGAGGCAGCCTTCCGGATGTCAAGGATACGGTCGACCGCAAAGACCCGCCCGTCTTCCCACACAATGGACGTCGGACGGATGGTTCCGTCTGTATCAAATTCCGCATTGACTTTAAGGTTGATTTTCATTCCGCGCATTAACCCCCATCATCAGAATCATGGTGACGGGGGTTCTCCTTTCTTTCACCTGAAATAGCTGTAAGGGTGGATCGTGTGGTCTTCCTTCGGGTTGAATCCGGTCAGTTTCGGGTCAAGCAGGGCAGATGCCCGCAGCACGGCATTATGTCCGAAACGATACCGCAGTTCGTCCACGGTCTTTTCAATCTGTTCCTGTACCAGCAGCCGCTCCGCTGTGTCATCGAACAAAGACAGCTGCGTATGCTTGTTGGCGGTCACGAGGTAAATGGCTGACAGGCTCACGCTTCGCAGCGGTTTGTGCCAGCGGTAATGCAACCGTAACAATTCCATGGCCGTTTCCAGAATCGGCGCGGAAGTACAGCAGGGCAGTTCCATTTTCTTCTGCCGTGAAATGGTGAACAGCGAGCTGTCCCGCAAAAAAATCTGTACACCCCGGCATTTCATGCAACAATCCCGCAACCGTGCCGCCACCGACTCCGCCAGCACGGTGAACACAAGCCGCACATCCTGCTCCGTGGTCAGATCCCGGGGACACGTGGTTCCGTTGCCGATGCTTTTGATCTGCTCACTTTCGCTGATTCTCCGCACCGGGGAGGTATCTTGCCCATTGGCGAACAGCCACAGGATCTCTCCCCACTTGCCCAGCTTCCGCTTTAATATGCTTACGTCCGTGCGTGCCAGGTCGCCGATGGTGTTGACGGCAATCAGTTCCAGCCTTTTTGCCATCGCTCTTCCCACATACAGCAATTCCCCCACCGGCAGCGGCCACACAATGTCCCGGAAATTTTCGTAAGCAATCACCGTGGTAGCGTCCGGCTTTTTCAAATCGCTGCCCAGCTTGGCAAAAATTTTGTTGAAGGACACGCCCACGCTCACCGTCACGCCCAGTTCCTCCTTCACACGCCGGCGGATCGTGTTCGCGATGCTCACCGGGTCGCTGCGCAGGTATTGCAGGGAACCGGTCAGGTCGATCCAGTTCTCGTCCAGCCCAAACGCTTCCACCTGGTCGGAGTATTCGTAATAAATCTCCCGGGCCATGCGGGAAAAACGCAGATACTTTTTATAATCCGGCGGCACCAGTACCAGATCCGGCGCTTTCAGCTTCGCCTCCCAGATTGCTTCGCCGGTAGTAACACCCAGTTTTTTGGCAAGCATATTTTTGGCCAGTATAATACCGTGGCGGTTTAGCGGATCCCCCGCCACCGCCACGGGGAAATTACGGATCTCCGGCCTGTATAAGCATTCAACGGATGCATAAAAATTATTCATGTCAATATGGAGAATAGAACGCATAGCGAACACGCTTTCTAATATAAAGCAGTTGACATTTATTTTAAAAAATCAGTAATTACGCCGATTTTAAACAAATTTTTCGTCAGAATCAGTTTTTATTTTTTATAATAAAACTAATGTTCGCTATCATTGTAGCACAAGTGCCCGAAAAAGAAAAGCGAACAAAATAAAAAACTGATGCGTGTAAGCGCATCAGTTTAACTGTTATTACAAGGATAAACCGGGATTTTCACAATGCATCTCTGCCCCAATATCAGCAGCTTATCCGCCCTGCAGTACGTTTTACACATAACGCACTGTCTGTTCCAGCGGTTTCCGGTTCGTATGGTTGGGAAGCGGCCCGACGCCTTCTGCAGCGTAACCCAGATCCATCACCATCAGGACTTCTTCATTCTCCGGCAGTTCAAGCGCTGCCGCCATTTTCTCCGGATCAAAGAAATTAAGCCAGCAGCTGTCCACGCCTTCGTCCGCGGCTGCCAGAATCATATGGGTCGCTACGATCGTCGCGTCCTCCACGCCGGAATTCCGTCTGCCGCCCGGATAGGTGAATACGTTGTTCTTATCATAGGCTACGACCAGGACAGTCGGAGCGCCGTAACGGCAGGGCGTAACCGCGTCTATCCTGGCGAGCATCTGCGGCGCCTGTACCACATAGATGCGCTGTTCCTGCAGGTTTTTGGCCGTTGGGGCCAGCCTTCCCGCCTCCAGTATGGCGGTCAGTTTATTCCCTTCCACCTGCCTGTCACCGAACTTTTTACAAGAATACCGGTTTTTAACTGCATCTTTAAATTCCATTTCTTCATCCTCCTGTCATATACAGCAATTTCATCGGCCTGATTTATTCTATTATAACAAAACAGTCGCGGAAAGGCCACGACTGTTGAATAATTTTCTATGCTGAATCAGGATCTGTCTTTTCCTGCCATGCGGGAGACAGATCAAAAATAACCGTCATTTACGCAGGATTGATTCTTCGAAAGAACAGCAGTGTTTTATTCGTAAGCAGGTTCCCGCTTTGTTCTGTTATTTCTTCCTGCGATTCATGAACCACCAGGCGCCGCCGCCGAGCAACACTACCGGCACGGCAAGTGTCAGCGGGGAAAAGGAACTTTCTTCTTCCACTTTTTCCTTTGGCAGTTCCGCCTTTCCTACCGCGACCTTCCAGGTCCGCGTCATTTTATCGGTTTTGGCAGTCACATCCACAAGACCGTCTGCCTTGCCGATAAGCACACCGTTCTTTATTTCGGCAATCTTGCTGTCGCTGACGCTCCACTGTGCCTTGACCGTGTCTGGCTGGCCGGTAATGTAAACGTTCAGCTTCTGTTTTCCTTTAATATCCAAATGGGCGGGCAGCGCGTCACATTCCAGTTTGGGAACATAAGCGGTAACATCCACCTTGAAATCGCGGGAAGCATCATCCACGGTGAGCTTGCCGGTGATCGTCGCCGTGCCTTCCGCCCTGGCGGTGAGATTACCTTTATCGTCTACGCTGACCTTGTCGCCGGCGCTGGATTTTAAGCCGGACAGTTTATAATGGAGATTCCCGGGAACGGAAACGAACAGCCTGCTGCTGTTTCCCACTTTAATTTCAGGGTCTGCCGGACCCACGCGTACAACGGCGCTGAGCTCAGACTGGTCTTTCACGAGTTCTTGCTCCCCGTCCGCGTTTTCCTCGGAGACGGCATCCGGCGCCTGTCCCTCTTCTTCATCCTCTTCATCCTGCAGCGGCGCGGTTTTCGTTGTCAGCATCGTAGCCGGGGAACCGTAGATCAGAATGGGATCCTTCACCTCATCGTTGCGGTACACCGCAGTCATGTCCGCCGCTACCAAAAATCTGGCAAACATCTCGTTATTCTTGTCGAAAGCCCTTATATCATAGAACCAGCCCCCTACTGCTTCATTGGCAAGTTCTAACCGCCAGGGACTGTTGGTATTATTCAGGCTTGTTTTAACCGGGGGAAGGCCTTCTATGATAGCGGCAGCCCCCGCTTCCGAAATCGCCAGATATTTTTCCTGGAATTTATAGGCGCCGCTGACATCGGCAGGCATGACGCCATTCTGTTTCACGGTGATCGTCTTGTCTTTCAGGGTAAAGGTCAGCGTCACCTCTTTATCATCAACCACAAATACTGATTCGCCGACACCGTTTTCATCCACGAAAAAAATGCCTGCTGTGTTGTAATTATAAGAACTGTCTTCCTTTTCGCTGCCCCTCATGACCTGAAATTCATACAGGAACCCGTTATCGCCTTCTTCTGTCTTTTTTACCGCAAGCGAGCCGTTACTGTACTGAGCGCTCTGCGTCCAGATATACGTGCCCTCAACATCTTTCCAGTCCCCGGCACCCTTGGCCATGGCGGCTGTGGCAACAGCCAGCGTTAAGAGCAGTGTCGCCATGAAAACCACAAGTTTGTTGATAGCAAAATACCGTTTCATGCCCATACACCTCCCTTAAAGTGCCAGCCTGAATTTCGCTGTGCGTGGCGAAAGGCCGTCAAACCAGTATTTGACCGTATATACGCCCCTGGGGCAGCGGTTTACTGAATTACCGGAAGGCCAGCCGTTCCAGTTGAATCCGAGTAACTGGTTGGATCTGCCTGACTTAAATCTGTAAGAACGTACCAGCTTGTTCCTGCTGTTAAAAATCTGGGCATGGAACATTTTGCCGTTGGCGTTGGCCCGTTTGAAAAAGAAACGCTGCACCAGCTCGCCGTTATTGTTGCGGATTAACTTTGAAGAGTGATATTTCAGCACCGTACCGCCGGTATAAGTAAAAGGAACCTGCCTCGTCTGGGTACCGAAGTTAGCAGAATAAGAACGGATCAGCAAGGAATATTTGCCCGGTTTATAGCGGTACATATTGATTTCGTAAGGAAAATAGGAGTAAAGGCTATAGTTCCCTTTTCTGGTACCGATTGATTTGTACCTGTGTTCTTTAAAGGCAAGAAGCGCCTTATTCCTGCTGTCCCTGAGATACGCTTTTTGTGTGGCGGTCTTTTGCGAAGCCCCATATCCTTTTTTAAAGCATTCCCAGGTCCGGATTGAGACGACCGTACCGTTTTGACGGACTTTGAAAGTAAACCAGTCACCTATCCCGGCATACACTGTCAGAGTAACAAGGAACACCGCTGCCAGGCTGAGCGCTATTATTTTTCTTACCCGGGCCATATTAAAACCTCCTTTATCTTTCATTTATCAAATTTTAAAACGTACAGGCCGATGTGCCTGAAAGAATCCGGACAAATATCATTATCGTTTCCCCATATCATTATCATTCCCCCATTGCCGTGAAAGTTAATGCGGATAGTCTTTTTTTTCCGGCACTTTTCCTTCCGGTCCTGTCAAGCCAAAATTTATAGTAACCTTTGTCATAGCCCGTAAATCCTTTTTTGCAGGGATTGTAATATTGCCTTGCTTCACTCCAGCGCAGAGAACCCCAAAACATGCCTAAATGCCCAGTTTCCGATAAAAATCTTCACTGATTACCCGATACTTTTTCTTCAGGACCGGGCTGAACCCCATTGTATTACCATAGAAACGCATCTTGTACGCAGCCACAAAGGCTGTTTCCGCCGCATTGGGAACAAAAGGGTTGCCATCAGCGTGACAATAATCCTTATTAATATCCCAGTCACGCCAGATACCATCATGATGCAGATGGGAAACCAGCTTGTAATTCCAGTTGTAGCGGAAAAAGGCGGGACTCACGTAAGTCACCTTGTACGGACCGCCCACGTAAGTATTATGTTTCCTCCAATAGTCATCTGAAAAGTTTATGGTTACTATATTGATTGCGATCTGGTAATACGGCGGTTCATACCTCTGTACGGAAACTGAGCTGCGGTCTGCATACCGGCCTACTCCCATACCGCCGTCTACCAGTACCAGGTTGCCGTTATTCAGCGTTGCCGGATAATTGGCTTCCGCGCAACACATAACTGCCATCATAACCGTCATTAAAACCATTATCAACAATAGCCTGGCTCTTTTCATATTTTCCCTTCTCCTTTAAAGATATTGTTCTTTCGTTGCATATCATAATCATTATACTACTTGCCAACGTGATGTGTTCCCTCAATGACTATTTAATCAGGTCTTCCAGTATTTTAAACAACATATCCGGTTCAACAGGCTTGGTAAGATGTGCATTCAGACCTGCCTGCATGCTCCGCTTCACATCCTTGTCAAACGCATTCGCCGTCAGCGCGATAATGGGAACCGTCTTCGCGTCTTCCCGCTCCATCGCACGGATTCTTTTTGTCGCTTCCAGACCATCCATCTCCGGCATCCGGATATCCATTAAAACCGCATCGTAATACCCCGGATCATGCTGCGCAAATTTCTCCACCGCAATACGCCCGTTCAGGGCATGTTCCACTTCTATCTTTTTCATGGACAGCAGCATCGTAATGATTTCGGCGTTTACCATGACATCTTCTGCCAGCAGCACCCTCCGCCCCGCAAGTTTGGAAACTCCGTCCGCAGGCACCGCTTCCGTTTCCCGGGGTGAAGGGCTTTCTTCTTCCGGATTTTTCTGTTCCGACTCAGGCAATGTAACGGTTACAGTAAAAGAGGTACCCTTCCCCTTTTCACTTTCAACAGTGATCTGCCCGTTCATCAGTTCCACGATATTTTTGGCAATCGCCATGCCAAGCCCGGTGCTCCCATATTCGTTGGTACTGGAAGAATCCTCCTGGCTGAAAGCGTCAAAAATAAACGGCAGATAGTCCTTGCTTATGCCGATACCTGTATCGCTGACCGTAAAGCGGATGGTTGCTTTTCCACTGAATCGGGCGGTTTCCTCTACAGTAAATGTTACCGTGCCTCCCCTGGGAGTAAATTTTACGGCATTTCCAAGGATGTTGACAAGCACCTGGCGGAGCTTTGTTTCGTCGCCGGTAAAGCAGATGCGGTCCCTGCCTGTCATACGGTACTCGTAATGCAGGCCCTTATCACTGCACTGCAAGCTGACGATGGCATTTACCCGGGCCAGCATTTCTGACAGCGAAAATTCTTCCTGTTTGATGATCATATGTCCTGATTCGATGCGGGACATGTCCAGGATATCGTTGATAATGCTCAGCAGATGACGGGCGGATACGCCGATTTTATTCAGATACTCTCTGGTCGCTTCGGATATGGCGGGATCCTGCAGGGCGATCGTGTCCAGACCGATAATCGCGTTCATGGGGGTACGGATCTCGTGGCTCATGTTGGAAAGGAAAAGTGTTTTCGCCTTGTTCGCCCGGTTGGCTTCTTCCAGGGCTTTACTGAGGACTTCCCGCTGTTCCGCCAGTTTCCGGATCATCTCTTTCCGTTCCGTTATATCGAAAAACACACCCAGATAGGTAATCGGGGAACCGTCCGGCCGCCGGGTCGGTTTGCCCACAGCCCGGTACCAGCGGTAACCGCGATTTTTTGTCAGGAGCCTGTATTCCACATCGTAAGTTGTCTCGCCGGAATAATCCGAAATCGTTTCATGGAATTCTTTCAGAACAAGCTCCCTGTCGTCCGGATGCAGCAGATCAGACCAGGATTCCAGAACATCAGGAAAGTCTTCCGTCCCATGGTAGCCCAGCATCCGCCGGAACTCGTCGCTCCAGCTGACCCGTGTCATAACGCCGGACTCGTTAAAGTCCATAGACCATTTCCCGGATCCCAGCATTTCATGCACTGTGTCCAGGGACGTGGTTTCT
>Ga0265298_10009055_pt1 | contig 11899 bp, 13 predicted proteins | sample AusTroGonzalo_MG_3_FD_193486 | JGI IMG/M metagenome (GOLD analysis project Ga0265298, IMG submission 193486) | Bovine rumen microbial communities from tropical cattle in Woodstock, Queensland, Australia - Gonzalo_01 | ecosystem: Host-associated > Mammals > Digestive system > Stomach > Rumen ...
GCTCGTGGGCAAACAGGACCCGGGCGGCCGACACGTCGGTATTGCCCTCCTGATAGGGATAGTAGGCCTGGATGCGCGTCCCCTCCGGGAGCGGCGCCGCCGTAGAGAAGACGATGGTCTTGGGCGTGGTGGTCACATCTACCTGGGCCGCCACGGAGGTGCCGCTGCCCAGGAACAGTCCCACCTGGTCGCCCGCTTCCCAATGCATGCCCCGGTCGTCCAGTTCGGCCCGGGTGGAAGCATCGGCCATGGCGAATCGGTACTCATATACAGGGGCCTCGGGCGCTTCCCGCTTACAGGAACTGACGCCAAAAGCGAGCAGAAGCATCAGGATGGCGGCTGAGCCAAAAGATAATCCGGAGAGACGTGACATATTGCAAATATACCCAAAGGCAGGAAGAGTTCCAATATTTTGTGTACTTTTGCATATCAGACATCCTGCCCATGAAACGCTTCCTTCGCCTCGCCGCGCTCCTGAGCACCCTGTGTCTCAGCACCGCCTGCCTCACCACCATGGCCCTTACGGCCGTGGTACTCAGCAACATCGCTCCCGGAGAGAAAATCAGCCTGTCCGGTCGCACCGTGAGCCTGGTGGGGGAAGATCCCGTGGCCGCCCTGCTGCAGACCGACAGCGGTGACACCATCTGCATCGTCTATCAGTTTGACAAGTACAAAGACGGCCTCCGCATCAAGGACAAATTCATCCGGGGCGGGCTGTACCAATACACCGGCCCGGACGGGACGGTGCGTTACGCCCCCATCTTCATCCGGGCCAAAGATTACAAGAAACTCTGGTGGGTAGCCGCCGGGCTGGACATAAACCGCCAGCAGCAGGACGCGCCCAAACCCGAGATTTACACCTGATTATTCCGTCGAAAGCGAATAGGGCAGGTCGGCGGCCGCGGGCCTGCCTTTTTTCACGGGCCTGTCTCCCATCTCGAACTCCAGCACCCCGCCGCGGAGGATGTCCTCGCGCCGGATGTAGCGCCGGGTGTAGGGCTGCCCGTTCAGCTTCACGGCCCGCACATAGCGCCGGCGGGAACTCACCCCCGGGGCCTTCACCGTAAAGGTGACCCCGCCATCCAGGTGCAGGCTCATTTCCGGCAGGAAAGGCGCCCCCAGCACGAATTCCCCGCTGCCGGGGCAAAGCGGATAGAAGCCCAGGGCCGTGAACACATACCAGGCCGACATCTGGCCGCAGTCGTCGTTCCCGCCCAGCCCGTCCCGCCGGGGCCGATACATCCGCTCCATGATCTCACGGATCCAGTAGGCCCCTTTCCAGGGGGCCGAAGTCCACTGGAACAGATACGGGATATGGTGGGAAGGCTCGTTCCCATGCACATAACCGCCCAGCAGGCAGGACGCCTCGATATCCTCGTTATCGGCATAATAGCGGGGATCCAGCGGCTGGGAAAACAGCGTGTCCAGCACGGCGAGGAAGCGTTTTTCGCCGCCCATCAGGCCGATGAGCCCCGCCACGTCATGCGGCACGTGGAAAGAGAAATTGTATGAGTTCCCTTCGATGAAGCCCTCTCCGTAGGTCTGCCGGGGGTCGGTGGGGTTTTTCCAGCGGCCGTCGGCATAGCGGGCCCGGGCGAAGGGACTCTTCCCGTCATACAGATTCCGGTACTGCAGCGCCCGCGCCCGGTACACCCGGGCCAGGGAATCCTGCCCCAGCGCCTGGGCCACACGGTAGATGGTCCAGTCGTCATAGGCATATTCCAGGGTGGTGGAAGCCCCGCAGGAAGACGCCTCCAGGGGGACATACCCGGCCGAAATATAGCTCTCCAGCCCTTCCAGGTACGGGACGGTGGAGGTGGATACCATGGCGTCCAGCGCCCGCTGCACATCCAGGTCAAGCCCGCCCAGCAGGGCATCGGCCAGCACGGACACCGCATGGTAACCGCTCATGCACCAGCCTTCGTTGGCCATGAGCGACCAGATGGGCAGCAGGCCGTGGGCGCTCTGGGCCTGATGCGCCAGCATGGAAAGGGCCATGTCCCGGGCCCGCTGGGGATGCATTAGCAGCAGGAGCGGATGCTCGGCCCGGTAGGTGTCCCAGAGGGAGAACACCGTATAGTTGTGCCAGCCGTCGGCCTGGTGGATGGCGCCGTCCAGGCCCCGGTAGCGCCCGTCCACGTCGTCGTACAGGGACGGATTGATCATCGTATGATACAGGGAGGTGTAGAGCATCCGGAGCTCATCGGCCCCGCCCCGGGCCGTCAGCCGTCCCAGCTCCCGATCCCAGGCGGCGCCGGCCGCCTCGCGAATCGCCTCGAACGAGCCCTGGCTCTCGGCCCGCAGGTTGCGCAGGGCCCCCTCCACCGACGTGCCGCTCAGGGCCACCCGGACGGTGAGGGTATCGGCCCCCGCCCAGTCAAAGTCAAACCAGCAGCGGATGCCCCGCCCGGCCATTTCCGGGAAGCCCCGGCCGGTGGGCAGCTTGCGCCAGAAGCCTTTATAGGCCGACGGCACCGCCTCCCGGTAGCCATAGTCCTTCACCGGGCGGGAAAAGCGCACGGCAAAATAGGTATAGCGTTCCCGGGCCCAGCCCTGGGTGATGCGGTAGCCGGTGAGGAGGCTGTCCCCCACCATGCGCACGCTGGCCCAGAGGGTCTTGCCCTCGTAATTGTAGATACCGTGCGAAAGGTCCAGCACCAGGTGCCGCTCCGCCGCGCCGGAAGGATAGACGTAGCGGTGCACCGCGGTCCGGGGCGTCGCCGACAGCTCGGCCCGGATGCCGTAATCGGCCAGGGTGACGGCGTAATAGCCGGGCGATGCTGTCTCGGAATCATGGCTGTAACGGCTCCGGTAGCCGTTTTCGGGGGCATCGGCCGTGCCGGGACGCAGCCGGAGCGGTCCCGTCGTGGGCATCAGCAGCACATCGCCCAGGTCGGCATGGCCCGTCCCGCTCAGGTGCGTATGGGAAAAGCCCACGAGGGTGGGATCCTCCCAGCGGTAGCCGGCGCACAAGGAATACACCTCGGGCTGGTACTTCCCCGCCACGTTGTGCGGGATGGTGTCGGTATCGGGACTCACCTGCACGCCGCCGAAGGGAACGCAGGCGCCGGGAAAGGTATGTCCCATGCCCGAAGTGCCGATAAAAGGGTCCACCCAGGCCGAGGGGCGCTGGGCCCCGGCTGTCCAGGCGCCCAGACAGGCCAGGCACCAGGCCAAGAGGATTTGTCTGCATCGTTTCATAGACCTCCAAGTTAGCGCATTTTTCCTTGTTTTCCAAAATTTGCGTACCTTTGCCCCATGCGCTCTACTGTATTTGTCTTATCGGCCTGTATCCTGCTGCTGACGGGTGCCATGACGTCCCGGGCCCAGGAGCGGGTGCGTTTCAACCCCGACTACGCCCTCCATGACGTGCGTCTGGAATACGGCTTCCTCACCTCGCTCAGTAACGGCGCGCCGGCGCCCAGCTACTGGCAGCTCAGCTCGTCGCGCATCTTCTGGCACCGCCTGGCCTGGCAGAAAGGCGTCCGGTATGTGCCCAGAGCCAACGGCTACGAGCAGTTCATCGGCTTCCCGCTGGGACTGGCCTTCCGCACGGCGACGGCTTCCTTCCAGGAATCCATGGCCGATGCCATGGATGACATCATCTACGACGGATCGTGGAGCCTTTTCTGGGGAGATTCCAGCTTCTTCCTTTGGGAAATCATCATGGCGTTCGTGCGCCGCGCCGAGCCCTATATCGGCCTCACGCCAGGCTATTACGTGGGGAACCCCTCCCGGCAAAGCGATATCACCCCGCTCGCCCGCTTCTCCCTCACGGCCGATGCCGGCATGGTGATGTCCATCCCCATCTGGCGTTTTTCGCTCAACATCACCCCCACCTTCCACTACGCCTTCATCAACAACTACCGTTGCGAAGGGAAGGCCACCCGGTGGCTCCTGTCCATCTCCGGGGGCATAGGTTTTATGTTCTGAGATAAACTTACAGCAGGGCTGTCAGGGCTTCGTAATAGCGCTTGGACACGGGAACGGCCTTCACGCCCTCGCGGTCCAGCTGGGCCAGGGCATAGCCGTTGGGGTCTTTCTTGAGCATGTCCACGTGCGCGGCGTTCACGAAATAAGAGCGGTGGCAGCGCACCAGGCCATGCCGGGCCAGCACTTCTTCCAGCGAGCGCATGGAGGAGCGCAGCGTGAAATCCTTCACCTTGCCGTTATCCAGGTGCACGATGTGCACATAGTTCTCTTCGGCCTCGATATAGAGGACCGACTCCGAGGAGACGATGAGTTTGAGCCGTTTCTGCTCGTCGTGGAAATGGATGAGGGTCTTCTCGTCCACCAGCGGGGCCGATGCCGCCCGCTTGGAGAGCACAAAGAGCTGGACCCCCATGTTCAGGACGGTGTACGGGAACACCAGGATGCCGGCCATGTACAGGATGCAGCGGGTCATGACGGAGAAATAGGGCAGCGTGCCGCTCCAGCCCACGCCCAGCAGGATGGACTGCATGAGGCCGCACACGATGACTTCCATGGTGCACCAGACCAGGTACAGTGTCCAGTTCAGGTCAATGCTCCGGCGCAGGATGAACAGCAGCATCCGGGAAAGGGCCACCACCCCCAGCACCGTGAGGGCCGATACGATGAGATTCAGCGTATAGCGGCCTTTCTCCAACGCCAGGAAAGGGCCGATGTCAAAGGGATCATAGACCAGCACAAAGAGGAAATAGAACACAGGAAGCACCACGATGAACAAGGTGTTCACCGGCATTTTGTAGAATGTCCTTGCGATCGTCGTCATGGCTTCTGGGGCGTTTGCGCCCGGCAAAGTTACAAAAAAAAACGCATCCGGGAAAACGTTCGTTTTTCCGGATGCCTCAGGGTGCAGGGGGCTGCGCCTAGCGGGTGCGGGGGGCGCTGAAGTTGCCGTCGGGGGCGCCTTGCGGCCTGCCGCCGGGGAAGCCGCCAGGGCCACGGTTGCCGCCACCCAGCCGGCCAATCTGCTCGCGGCGGAACATTTCCTCGGCCACGATGAGCTTGGCCACTTTACTGGCCGGAAGGACGGCCTGGTAACGGGCCACCCGGTCGGTCTCCAGCTGATCCGACACCTTCTTGGCGGCCAGGTACTGCTCCAGCAGCGCATCGGCCTGCCCTTCATCGGCATGGTCCTTCAGGGCTACGAAAGCCTGGAACACGTTTCCGAAGGCCTCGCGGCGCTGGGCCTGCACTTCATTGTAAACGGGCCAGAAAGCCTGGGCTTCGGCCTCCGTAAGATCCAGCTCCGAGGTGATGTAGGCCACCTGCTCGGCGCGCACTTTGTCACGCCAGGCTTCCTTGTTCTCCTGTTTCTTGTGACCCCGGTTCTGCTGGGCAAAAACCATCGTGGCAGAGAGCACCACGGCAAGGCATACACTAATAAGCTTTTTCATCGTTCGTTTCATTTAAATACTCCAGAGAAACACCTTCGTCGACCAGATACTGGACAATCTCCTCCTCGCTGAGCCCGTACTCCCGGGGAAGATCCACCAGGCCGCCGTCCGGATCCAGGGACTGGGCCAGATAGGAGTAGTAGCTTCCTTCGGATACTTCTGCCTGCGGAGCCGCCGTCGTCTTCCGGAGAATGAATCCTCCTGCGGCGACCAGCAGGGCCAGGCTGGCGGCATAGGCCATGTAAGGCATCAGACGGCGTGCGACAGTGGGCCGCCCGGCCTGCTGCTTCCCGGGGATGGCCTGCAGCCGCTGCTGCAAGGAATCGAAGTAACCCTGGGGGGTGGATATGTCGTTGTTTCTTGTCATACTGCTTACTTTGACACGCTTACGGGAAAAAGGTTTAATCGTCCCTGCCGATTTCGGCATTCGATACGCTGGCGCGGATTTTTTCCTGGGCAATATGGTACGAAGTCTTGAGCGCACCCACCGAGGTGCCGGTGATGGCCGATATCTGTTCGTAGGAAAGATCGTCCCACCAGCGCATCACAAAAACCTGCCGCTGTTTCTCCGGCAGGCGGGCCACGGCGCGGGAGAGTTCCCGCTGGGCATCCGTACCATTAAAATAAGGGTCGGAAAGGATGCGGCGGTCCATCTCCTGGTCCAGGGACGAAAAGCGCAGGGCCGCCCGCACCTTCTCCCGGCGCAGCCAGTTCAGGGCCTCGTTGGTGGCGATGCGCCAGACCCAGGTATAAACTTGCGCCTCCCCCCGGAAAGAGGGAAGCGCATGCCAGATCTTGATGAAGATTTCCTGGAGCAGGTCGTCGGCATCCTCGTGGCTGGCGGTAAAGCGCCTCACGTGCCAGTACAGCCGTTCGCTGTACTGTTTCACGATGTCATTGAAAACTTGCTCCAGTTCAGTCATTTACTTTCTGCCGACGGCCTTGCGGGCGGCGTCCGCAATATGCGGCGCGTCAATGCCGTACGCGGCCATGAGTGCAGAAGGCGTGCCAGACTGACCGAAACGGTCGGCCCCGTTCACGAATTCCATGGGGGTGGGACAGTGAAGGGCCAGCACGCCGGCCACGGCCTCTCCCAGGCCACCGGCCAGGTTGTGTTCCTCGGCCACCACCACGGCGCCGGTCTTCCGGGCCGATGTGAGGATGGCGGCTTCGTCCAGGGGTTTGATGGTAGCGAGGTCGATCACCTCGGCCGCAATGCCCTCGGCTTCCAGCGTTTCCGCTGCCTGGAGGGCCTCCCAGACGGTATGGCCGGTAGCCAGGAGGGTCACATCGGCCCCTTCATTGAGGACGACGGCCTTGCCGATGACGAAGGGTTCGTCGGCGGGGGTGAAGTTGGGCACGGCGGGACGGCCGAAACGAAGGTACACCGGGCCGTCGTAACGGGCGGCGGCCAGGGTGGCCTGCAGGGTCTGGTTGTAGTCGCAAGGGTTCAGGACCACCATGCCGGGCAGGGCGCGCATGAGGGCGATGTCCTCCATGGTCTGGTGGGTGGCGCCGTCCTCGCCCAGCGTAATGCCTGCGTGCGAGGAGGCAATCTTCACGTTGGTGTTGCCGTAGGCCACTTCCTGACGCAGCTGGTCATAGACGCGGCCGGTCACGAATTCGGCGAAAGAGCCGATGAAGGGAATCTTCCCGGTGATGGCCAGGCCGGCGGCGGCGCCCACCATGTTGGCCTCGGCGATGCCGCACTGGAAGAAACGCTCCGGGAACTCCGCGGCGAAGGCGTCCATCTTGAGGGAGCCCTTCAGGTCGGCCGTCAGGGCCACGATGCGCTCGTCGGCCTGGGCGGCAATCAGCAATCCCGCACCAAAGCCGCTGCGGGTGTCTTTCTTTCCTGTATCGATATATTTTTTCATACTAAAAATCTCCTAAAGGGGTTTCACCTAACTGCTTGAGGGCATCTTCCAGCTGCTCCGGCTTGGGCACGGAACCGTGCCACTTGTGGGTGCCGGCCATGAAGTCCACGCCATGGCCCATCTCGGTCTTGAACAGGATCATGGTGGGCTGGCCGCTGCCGGCGCCCGCCTTGGCCAGTTCGAAGGCCTTGGCGATGGAGTCAAAATCGTGTCCTTCGGCCACGATGACGCGCCATCCCCAGGCATCCCACTTGGCAGCGAGGTCCCCCTCCCCGGCCACTTCATCCACCGGTCCGTCAATCTGCTTGCCGTTCCAGTCGGTCATGGCAATGAGGTTGTCCAGCTTGTGATGGGCAGCGAACATGCCGGCCTCCCAGATCTGGCCTTCCTCGCTCTCGCCGTCACCGCACAGGCACCACACAAGATGATTGTCCTTGTCCAATTTCTTGCCCAGGGCGGCCCCGGCGGCCGCGCTCAGGCCCTGACCCAGGGAACCCGAAGCCTGGAACACACCGGGCAGGTTCTTGCGCACCGAGGGGTGGCCCTGCAGCCGGGTCCCCATCTGGCGGAAGGAGGCGAGTTCGCTCACAGGGAAATACCCGCAGCGGCTCAGGATGGAATAATACACCGGCGTCATGTGGCCGGCGCTGAGGATGAACATGTCCTGTCCCTTCCCGGAACGGGTCCAGGTGGCAGGGTCGTGGCTCATCTCGTTGAAATAAAGGGCGGTCAGGAAGTCCGTAGAGGACATGGAACCGCCCGGATGGCCGGATTTGGCCATACACACCATCCGCAGGATATCCCGGCGCACCTGCGTAGCGATGATCCCGAGTTCTTCTTTAGATTTGTTCATATTTGTGAATCCTTCTGTGGTCAACGATTCACAAAGATACTGTTTTTGCCGAAAATACCCAATAGTCCCCACCGGGTTTTCTTCGCCCCCGCCGGCGTTTGGCGTCCGTGCCAGGTGTTCTCCGCCCCGGCTGGGGTTCTCCGCCGATGCCAGGTGTTCTTCGCCCCTCTCCCGATGGCGTTGCGGGGCGTACCACCAGCGTTGCAGGTCGTGCCACCAGCGTTGCAGGTCATTCCGCTGGCGTTGCAGGTCGCACCACCAGCGTTGCAGGTCATGCCGCTGGCGTTGCGGGTCTCGGTTTTTGGCTGGGACCTGGGACACTGCAGGCCGCTGGAGGCCCATAATGCGTTGCAGGTCCCCCAGGAAGACAAAGACCTGCAACAAAAGGACAAGGACCTGCAACAGGGGTAGGGCGCATTCGGCAACATGCCAGGAGTTCTTCGCCCCGCCAGCGTTTGGCGTCCGTGCCAGGTGTTCGTCGTACCGGCTGGGGGTCTCCGCCGATGCCAGGTGTTCTTCGCCCTTCTCCCGATGGCGTTGCAGGTCATGGCGGGTCGTGCCACCAGTGTTGCAGGTCATACCACCAGCGTTGCAGGTCTCGGTTTTTGGCTGGGACCTGGGACACTGCAGGCCGCTGGAGACCCATAATGCGTTGCAGGTCACCCGGGAAAACAGAGACCTGCAACAATAGGATAAGGACCTGCAACAGGGGTAGGGCACATTCGGCGAGAACAGGGTATCCTTACGGGGCGGAAGGGTATCATTACGGGACGGAGAGGAGGCGGGAGACAACCTCGCGGGGATACTGCATACAGCGGGCAAGCTGGGGGATGGAGGTCCGGTACGAGCGGTAGAGATAAGGCAAGAGTTTGGCCTTCCGTTCCGGGGTTAGTTGCGACAGAGAGAGATTGTACCATCGGCCTGCAATTTCATTGATGATAGCCAGCATTTGGGTATCAGTTTGCCGGACCCGTGTGTTCAGAGACAGTTTCTGGCGCATTTCCGCCATGTTGACTGTGCCGACACTTTTCAAGAAAAAGGCCTGGTCGTTCGCAAAGGCACTTTCCAGATACTGGTAATCACAGGCGCTGACCGGTTCCACACTTCCCTCGGCATTCACAATCCAGGGGACAGCCCTCAGATCCTCATGGGTCCGGAACAGCGCATTTTGCTCCCGGCGCCCCATATCGGCCACCCGCTTTCTGCCGGCCGGGCATCGGCCTCCAACAAACATGGCCCGATAACCCGACCAGCGATAGTCTTCGATGCGGCTACCTGTATTGACTGCATTGCGAACCACATAGGCCAGCGCGTTTCTGACATACCAGTCCGAATCCAGATTCCTGATATCCACCGGCGATGCTGCCAGAATCCCCTTTTCGTGATACTTCCAGCTCAGGTACTGGGAGTGCCTTTTCTTTATAAGCTCACCCATACTGACCACCTGTGAGCCATCCTGCGCCAAGAGAACGGCATGTCCGTGATTGGACATTACAATACCGATGACAACCAGAACATTACATTTATATGCAGCCAGATAGATACTCTTTTCCAGGTGGTCATAGTCCTCATCGCATCGGCAGAGAAGGACCGACTCCATCCCTTCCAGACTCAGATGAAAAGGGAACACCCAGCCGCTGCTTTTATCCGGCAGTGTCCGGTATACGACTCTTTCAAACGCCATCTTGCCTGGTGTTTCTGACGATCTCCAGGATTTCCTCCCCGTAACGGGCAAACAGGCCGGGACCGAAGCCTGGGACGGCCAGCAATGACTCGGCCGATGAAGGGGCCGCGTCGGCAATTCCCAACAGCACACGCTGGTGCAGAACATAAAACGCAGGAACACCTTTTTCGGCGGCCCTGCTTCTCCGCCATGTTTTCAAGGCATTCTCCAATTCCGGATGCACTCCTCCTCCACTGTAAAGTGCTTCCTTTCTGGCACTTTCCAACAAGCGAATAGCGGCATGGCAATCCGGCGGACTCTCCCGGAGTGCCGCCACCAGCCTGCCATACAAAGGATGATTCCGACTGTCCCGGAAACTCCCCTGCCCTATTTTGGGGAATTCAAACTCCGTAGTGGCGCTGACATCCCCGTCATCGGCCACCATCACACACAGTAACTCTTTCATAGCTTTAGTATTACATCTCCGCCGGCATCGTGCCGATGGAGGTATGACAAAGAAAGCAACAATTATCGGTGTTATGGGTTCTGAAACGTTTATTTCCAGAAATTGGCCCCCCAGGCGCTTCTAAGGATGTTTTATCCTTGACACAAAAACGTTTTTTCGCGGTATTTTCGTTTCTGGCTGCCAGATTTCGACCTCCCAGACCCCTCAGTGGCCGATAATCCGTTTCAGAATAGTGCTGTACCCGTGATGCAGGCCGTGTCACTTGCGTTGCCGCTCTCTCAGCCGGTGTTCACTGGTCATTGCCACCGACATTGTCTGTGTTGCTAATGTCGCAGGCCGTGCTACTGGCGTTGCAGGTCAGGCCGCTGGTGTTGCAGGTCTTGCTGGTTTCGTTGCAGGTCACGGTTTTTTGCCGGGACCTGGGACGCTGTAGGCCGATGGAAGCCAGAAATGCGTTGCAGGTCCCCCAGGAAAACGGAGACCTGCGACGAGAGAATCGGACTACCAGCCAGCCGGGGCCAGGAATCAGGTCACTCAGCCGGTGTCGCTGGTCAGGCCGCTGGTGTTGCAGGTCGTGCTGGTTTCGTTGCAGGTCACGGTTTTTTGCCGGGACCTGGGACACTGTAGGCCGATGGAAGCCAAAAATGCGTTGCAGGTCCCTCAGAAAAACGGAGACCTGCAACGAGAGAATCGGGCTACCAGCCAGTCGGGGCCAGGGATCAGCGGGCGCCGGGGCGGAAATAGGCGGAGGTGCCGATGTAGCGGGCGTCTTTTAGCGGGCGTCCGTGCGGTACGAGGCGTCTGTGCGGTATGAGGCGGAGGTGCCGATGGACAGGATCACCCGGCAGGCTTGTCCCTGGTGGGAACCCGGCTTCCAGACCGGCGCTTCCTTCACAATCTCCATATACTTGTCCATCATCTCCGATTTTTCTCCAAACGTGTCATAGTCAATCACTTCTCCTTCCTCGGAGAGGAGAATGGCCAGGTGGGCGAAGCCCGGGTCGGGCGTATTCTCATCCAGTCCCATCTTCACAATCACCCACAGGTTGAAGTCGTTGATGGTTCCGCCCTGGAACGTGGGCTTTTCATCGACGGCCTCATAGGGGATGGCATCCTGGAACAGGCACCATTTCCGGTAGCCCACCACATCCGGTCTCACTTCGGCCTGCCACTGCCGGTTGTAGCGGCGGGTCAGGTACTTGAACATGGTGTAGTTGTAGGCCACTTTCTGGGCTTCCGGGCACGCGGGGACCTGGTACGTCACCCCGAAACGCTGGCGGAAGAGCTTGTCGCCGGCCGCCGGGTTACTGCCTTCCGGCAGCAGGAGCTTGGCCGAGTCGGCAAAGAAGTCCTTTCTGGCCGATTCGGCCGAATACGACGAGGCCGGCTGGCAGGAGCAACATTGGGCCTGTCCCGTGAAGGAGAAGGCCATCAGGGCAGTGCAGAGGCCCAGGGTGAGGGAAATGATTCGATTCATGGTTATCTAGTCTAGTTTCAATACGGCCATAAACGCGCTCTGGGGCACCTGGACGGTACCGATCTGGCGCATGCGTTTCTTGCCTTCCTTCTGTTTTTCCAGCAGTTTGCGTTTGCGGGTGACGTCGCCGCCGTAGCACTTGGCCGTGACGTCCTTCCGCACCTGCCGCACCGTTTCGCGGG
>Ga0265298_10009056_pt1 | contig 11898 bp, 12 predicted proteins | sample AusTroGonzalo_MG_3_FD_193486 | JGI IMG/M metagenome (GOLD analysis project Ga0265298, IMG submission 193486) | Bovine rumen microbial communities from tropical cattle in Woodstock, Queensland, Australia - Gonzalo_01 | ecosystem: Host-associated > Mammals > Digestive system > Stomach > Rumen ...
TCACAAGGCTTGTGATTTGGAATAATAAAGGATCTATCAAGAAAAAATCGTATTTTTGCAGCAATTAAATTACTTTCATCATATCAAAATCTCATATAGTATGAAAAAAATAATATGTTGCGTCATTTTCGCATTTGTTCTATGTCAAACGACTTGGTCACAATCACAGGTAGTAAGGGATATGACTAACGCTCTTACAGAATTAACTGGCTCTTTTCTGGATAATCCTTATCATCATTCGAATACCGTAAAAGTGAATGGCCTTACACAACAATTCAAAAGTACAATAGATGAGATGTACAGACAAGTCCCTCGTGAAGCCGAGACAGATTTCTATGCCATTTTAAATATGAAGAAAATAATTAAAAGCTTAGATTTTATAACTGCTAACATTTCTGGTTATTCAAGAGGAGGCTACGACGCAGCAGAATGGGAAGCGACGTTTAACGAGATTATGCCAAGTTTTGGATGGACATGGAAAGTTATTCACTCGACAGAAGATATTATTTTCTTTGAATACAGCAAAGATAACTTCAAGATGGTCTTGGCTAAAAACATATTGCCGAAAAAGGATTATGGAGATTACAATGCTGTAGCATTCGCTTGCGATTCGTGGGATCCAAGATTGAAAAGAGTCACTTCTGGTACTAGGAGAGTAGTCTTTGGTGGCAATTACCAGTTCGTGACTTTTGGAGACGACGAAAACAAATATAATAAGATATCAAAGGTCGCATCAAAAAGAGGGACCAGTTTTGACAGTTTTAAATAACCTGCAAAATAAATGATGGTGGTAAAGAACTTGATATTAGTCTTTACCACCATTTTTATTAGATTCCAGAACACTAAATTATCTATTACCAATCGTAACCTGAACTGTAACTTGAACCGAGACTGTTTCCGTAAGAGTCGTAATAGGTCGTGGTAGTTCCACCACCATAGTTCTTTCTTGTAGTTGACGAACCGATGCTGCCGCCGTACTGGTCATAGTAGTTAGTCGTCGTCCCACCACCATAATTGGAGCGTGTACTAGCACTGCCTGTACTTCCACCATACTGATCGTAGTAGTTCGTGGTGTAGCCACCCCCATAGTTGGAACGTGTTGTAGAGGAGCCTGTACTGCCACCGTATTGGTTGTAATAGTTCGTTGTAGTTCCCCCACTGTAGTTAGAGCGTGTTGTTGCGCTACCTGTGCTTCCTCCGTACTGGTTGTAGTAGTTTGTGGTGTAGCCTCCACTGTAGTTGGAGCGAGTGGTAGAGGAACCGATACTTCCACCATACTGGTTGTAATAGTTGGTGTTGTACTGTGCATTTGCTGCGATGGCTATCATGACTGCCATCAGGGTCATCATTAACTTTTTCATAATTGTACTTTTTAAAATTGTTACTACTAATTTGCTGTTCTTTGCCTCTTTATACCCAGATAAGATGAAAGGTAACCGCTTACATCATATTTTTTTCATTATTTGATGCAAAAATATATAAACCAGCCTCAAAATACAAGTATATACTAATAACAAGGCTTGTGAAAATAGTTTTTTATTTCAAATTATTTGTAAAAAACAATATTTATTCTTATATTTGCCCAACAAAAAGTATTGAAATGAAAACAAGTATAACTACCATCAAATATATAATGCTACTATCTGTAGTCTTTTTGTTGCTCACGTACAGCATCTCACTCAATGAAGAGAATAAATGGTTTGTTCTCAATACACCTTTGTTATCCAATAACTTTGTATTTGCAATAGCTGGTGGAACTTTCGCGAGTTTAGTAGTAATACTTGCATGTGAAATTCAAAATTATTATTTATTAAAGCATCAAACTGAGGACTATTTATTTTCTCAATTATTCGCCCTTTACACACAAATCACGATAATACATTACAATGTCAAACGCCAAATAAATGATAATAGTACTCAGGTTCCCCAAAATCTAATTGACGAGATTGCAAATAGAGGACTGTTGTGCTTAAATAACCTTACTTCAATAGATTATATTACATTCGGAAAGAGCAATGCAATAAAAGATGTACTCGATCAATTTCGTGCTAAGAATAGCATGCATATACGTTCTTTCCTACAAAACACTGTTTTTCTAAAGATAGCAATAAACGAAGATAAATTAGCCATGTTAAATCATGGTAGAGATGAATTGGTAATATCGAGTTCACCAATGACTAATCTTGTATTGAAAAAGATATATAATGATTCGTCCGTAGTACTTACTACTGTAGAGGATGTTTTAATGTCAATAGACTTAGAATACAAAAATCGATATCATTGGAGTGATGTTAAAAGAAATGTTATTACTTGTGAAGAAAATTTTGTCTCTATGGATTTGTATTCTTACTTAGAACTTCCTGTTATCAATTTGCAATAGAATGAAAATGAGAACCACTTTTTTATATAGATTAGTCATATTATTGATAATTTGCGGGAATGCTAGACAATTGTATTCTCAAGAGTTTACAAATTACTCTAGCAACCCAGTAAAATACAATATGAGATTTGCTGATAGTGCTGCCAAAATGTCAGATTTCTATTTCTGTAGTGGTAACTTTGACAAAGCAATTGACTATTGTAAAGTAAGATTAAAGAAAATTGAAGAAACTATAGGGGTTAACAATATTGATTATGCTCTAACTCAAGCAGAATTATCACTTTGTTATGCAAATATAGGAAATCTTGACAATGCTATTTATTTTGCAAAAGATGCATCATTAAAAATTGAAGCTTTATTAGGTCACGATTCGTTTCTAATGGGCATACTATTGAATAACATCTCTATATATTATGCTAAGAAGAAAGTAACTAATAAAACAGTTATTCTTAAAAATGAGATTTTATCTATGATAAAAAAAATCTGTGGAGATGATATTCAAGGGTATTTGTCTGTATTGTTGAGACAAAATAATTTCTATTCTATATTTTCAAATGAAGAGGTCGCGTTAAAAATCCGCGAAGAAATCACATCTTATAAAACAAAGATAATGGAGCAGATTGACCAAGCTGTCGTATTACATGATTCAAGTTTGGTATGTTCTCATAATGGTGACTATAAACAAGCTACAAAACTTTGTGAAGAAGCGCTATCAATTTTCGGGAAATATATGGGCGAAAATGATGAAGTTTATTATCAAGCACTTATTAATTTGTCCAGTTATTATGCAGAGGAAGGGAAATTTGAAGAAGCATATAATATTAGTGAAAAGTATTCAAAACTATGTCAAGCCAATTATGGAGAGAATAGTATTGAATATGCTAAATCCCTCTCATCTTTTGCGCAAAATTGCTCTTTCAGCAAGGATTATAATAAAGCTATAAAACTAGAAGAGAAAGCAATAGAAATCTTTAAGAACAATTTCCAAACACATAGTAAGGAATATGCCATCTCATTATCCAATTTAGCAAATCTATATTACAATTTAGGCTATTATTATGATGCTATAAGATACAATGAACAAGCAATAGCCATCATGGACGGCAGTACAAATCAAGCTGCATTAAGGGGAACACTTTTATGTCAGTCAGCATGTTATAATAGGATTGGGCGTCATAAAGAAGCACTAATTCTTGCAAAAAAGGGATTAAGTCTATTTGATGGGAAGAAAGAAGATGTAGCATATTATGACTGCCTTTCGTATTTAGCAGATTGCTATAGTTCTATGAAGGAATATGACAAATCCATTTCTATATTAGAAGACATTCTTCAATTTCAGAAAAAAACTATAGGGGAAAAAAATCCAAGATACATCAAAACATTAGAAGATCTTTCATATAACTATGCAAAAAAGAATCGAATGCGAGATGCGATTATGACACAAAAGAAAGCTGTGAAAATAGCGCATAATATTTATAGCAAAAACCATGTGGAGTATGCTTCATGTTTATCATTATTAGGCCACATTTATTTTCTTGTTGGAGATCGAGAAAATTCTATAATATGTATAGAAAAGTCTTCCTCAATTATAAAAAACATATTGGGTGAAAATAATATTGATTACATTCATGCTTTAACTACTCTTTCTAATTCTTATCCACGTACTACAAAAGCTATTGAAATTGGAGAAAAAATCAGTGATTTATTACAAATAATGAACCAAACTGACACTCCTGAATACATTAACAATCTTCACAATTTGGCATATAATTATTCGGCCTTAGGTGACACTACAAAATCATCACAGATTATAAATGAAATACTAGATAATAGTTATGCAAAGAATCTGTTTAACAATGACACACTAAAGTATGCTCGTTTCCTAGAGGAATGGGCAGAATGTCTTATGCTTCAACATGATTATATGGGTGCAATAAATAAATCATTTGATGCTATCGCGAACTATTTAAAAGTTGTAGGTAATGACATTGAGTACTTTGAAGGGGCATTACTGACAATTATTTCGTGTTATGCATATCAAAATGATACCGTCAATTTACTATTAACATTAAAAGAATATCCTCTTATAGAAAACATCCAAAAGAAAGTGTCACAAAATTTGAGACTATTGTCATCATCCCAAATGAAGATGGATTATTGGAGTGTTTTCATACCAGTTTTCGAAAACATGTTACCTATTATTGCAGCTAGCGCTCCAAACGATGATTATGCAGTTTCTACCGTATATAATATGTCTGCTCTTTTTGCAAAAGGAATCATTCTAAAGAAAGATATAGAGATCGCAGAACTTGTAAATCATCACTCCGACCATAAATTGCGTCAAACATATAGCAATTATTTAGCGAATCGAGAGTTGTTTTTAAAATCAGACATTTTAGGAAAAAATGATTCTATTACAATGGTCATTGAACAACAAGAAGACTCTATAAGACAATCTCTATGGAATTTAGGACTTTTTGATACGCAGTTATCTACATGGAACGAAGTCCAAAAGCAATTACGTGATGACGATATAGCAATAGAATTCCTGTCTTTCAGAACTGACGTTAACTCACTTGATTATTATAATATGGCATTATTACTAAAAAAGAACTATAAGCATCCTATGGTTATAGAACTTCCAAATAACAGTCAAATAGAAAGACATGTAAACCATTGCGAATGGGATTCCATATATATTGATATATGGCAACCAATGGAAAAGGAATTAGAAAGTGTTAAGAATATATATTTTTCTCCATCTGGTATGGTGCATGGTATTTCTATTGAATATTTGCCAGATGGGAATAAAATGTATATGAATGAAAAGTATAACATTTACAGGTTATCCTCGACTGGCAAGTTGATAGATAGACAGATAAATAGTAATTATAAAACGGCCGTTATCTATGGAGGTTTAGATTATGATTGTGATGAATATGAAGTTCTTGTGAATTCGGAGGAAGAATTTTTATCAGGATTAGTAAGAGGTGTGAAAGATTCTCTTATGACTCGAAATGGTTTCGATTATCTACCGAATACAAGTATTGAAATTTCTAATATCATGGAAATTCTCAAAAAGTCAAATATAAGCAGTATAGCGTATAGTGGTAAAAATGGAACAGAAGAATCATTTAAGAAACTTTCATCTAGTAACAAAAAAGACATAATTCATATTTCCACACACGGTAAGTATATTCGTGCAGCTGACACCGACGAACAAATTCACAATAATTTGATGTTTCTCATGGATTCAAATTTTTCAAGTTCAATCTTTCTAGATGAGCAGCTATCACGTTCATTTTTGGTGATGTCTGGCGGGAACAGGCTTCCTAAACACAAAACAATTCCAATTGGTATGGAAGATGGAATATTGACTGCTCGTGAGATCGCAAATGTTGATTTGTTTGACGTTGAACTAGTTGTATTATCCGCATGTCAGACAGGATTGGGCGATATAACGGCAGATGGTGTTTGGGGGCTTCAGCGAGGATTTAAAAAAGCTGGAGCAAAAACAATCTTGATGAGTTTGGATAAAGTAGATGATGAGGCTACCAGAATACTCATGGTTGAGTTCTACAAGAATTTGATGTCTGGACGCTCCAAGTATCAATCGCTGAAGAACGCCCAAAAGCATCTACGCAGTGTAGAAAACGGGAAATATAACGCCCCAAAATATTGGGCATCATTTATTATGTTGGATGGATTAAATTAAAATCCCTCGAAGTTTCAACTTCGAGGGGGCATTGTTAGTGGCAAAAAATATTAAACAGCGATGCTACAATACTAGCAAGTGAGGCAGTCCATGTGATAGAATCTATCCATTTATGGTGGTTGCCTGCATCTTGACAATGCCACTCCACGTTTGCCTTAAGAACAAGATTTATTTTCATAATCTGATTCATTTTGGCTCCGTGGCTTTAAGCTCCTGGAGCAAAGTTAATAAAAACTTCATGGCTCAATGGCTCTCCAGAAGATGAACGAGTTTCGTTCACGCTGCAAAGTTACAAATAAAAAATGTAATTACAATGCAAATCGTAGGATAATTATTCGACCTGCAATTTTTCCTTTAGTTTACTTGCCTTGACTGCGATAGGTGTATCGGGATTATCAGTCTCAAGTTTCTTAAGAATAATGATAGCTTTGTCTATTTGGTCATTCTTAATATATGCCAAAGCAAGGTTCCAGGCGATATCATTAGCATACGTTGAGTAGGTGAAATCAGAATCGAGATTGGCGTAGATTGGTTCTAACTCTTCGATGATCTTTGTAACATTGCGTTGTTGCTTTATATTATTAAATAAGGTATATAGATGAGCAACGGTGGCAGAATCAACATCACCGCGAGAGAATTCACTCATGCTGTATTCAGAATAGTATGGTGATACAATGCCAGAGAGTTCGTTGAATCGTTTATCCTTAGAGTAACCAAAGAAGATGGCGATAACAGCTGCAATAGAGCAAGCCCATACCAAAACAGAGCGGAAACGGTTATTGTCGTATTTTGAGATGATAGCTTTATCGTGCGCTGATCCTTGCTCACGAATACCACGAATCATGGAAATTGTTGCCATTACCTGAGCTCGGAGTTCAGGGTCAGCTTGAATTTCTTGTTTAAAGGCCAGTTCTTCTTCCTCTGTCATCAGACCTCGGATGAAAGCATCTATGCGATCATCAATGGTTTGTGGGGTTATATTGTTCTCCTTATTCATATATTTTGTGTTCTAGTTCGATATATTTTTCACGAAACTTTTGGGCGCATTTGTATTTTTGCGTCTTTACAGAATTCGCATCTTTAAAACCAAAGGCATCTGCTATCGTAGATGTTGTGTAGTCGTGCCAATAGTAGCCTTGTAATACATCTTTACAGGTCTCTGTCATAGAAGCGATAATTTGATTAACTAACTTTTTCTTTCGAACAATTCTATCCTCAGCCTCCGTGTCAATGCAGAAACCATAGAGTTGGGCAATTTTGTCGTCACGAATTGTTTTAGAATTGGTAATCTTTGCTTCTTCTATGAAGGGAAGTGTTGTTTTGTGATTACGCAAGAACTTAAGTGCTTGATTACTACATATTTGCAAGAAGTAGGAACTAAAAGGACATGTTAGCTCTCGAAGTTTTCCATGTTCTATATTAAGATATAAAGCAGACAGGGATTCTTGATAAATATCTTCAATGTCTTCGTCAGAAATAGAATATCTATTCCTTAAAAATGAGATGGCCTTTCCTTTCTCATTCTCAAAGTCTTGCCTCTTCTTGGAACTTGCTTTCCCTTGAAAATAGCTTTTTATGTCAAGTAATGATATCTCTTTTGCCATATTAGAAACTTGTTTCGACTACCATATTCTGATTATTGGGCCAGCAACCATTATTCATGATGGAGGCTTTGACGTTGTTCAGGAATTCATTCGCATTAGCAGATAAAGGTTTCGTCTGTAACGCTTGTGCAATATTATACGAAAGTGGGCCATAGCGTTTGTCCTTTACCTTGATTTCCATGTTTACCTGTTCTGAGCGACAGGCTTCGAGATACATCACATTCGACATCTTAGATGATGTTTCAATCTTACAATGCGACTTCTTCTGTGGAGAGGGTTTGAAGACCTTATTATTATATGTAAAGCCCACCTTGGTACCACGCACAGTCTCATCGTTTGCTCTGGATGATGTTCCTGCATGGCAAGCATCAATCACGACATAGAGGAATCCTGTGGGGCCGATCTTCGCTCTCAACTTTTTAATATAGGTATTTAACTGGTCATCAAGCAAATGTTTCTTTCCCTCATATAACCCTTTCTTATATAGCTTGTAGGCATCAATAGGAACGATAGCCTCATCCCAACCATCATTTTCATCGCCATCAATATCTTCTACCGGCTGGCCATGTGTTGAGAAATGAAGATAAACGATATCCCCTTTTTTGGTCTTATTTGTAAAAGTCGTAAGCTGGCTAGTAATGTTCTGGTATGTTGCTTGGTCATCTAAAATCGTAGTTAAATAAAAATCTTGTTTTTTCAGGACTGGGGCCAAAAGGTTGATATCTTCTACGCCATTGATGTTGTTCCACTGATAACCAGTCAGTGCAGTGTCATAATGGGAGATACCCACCATGAAAGCCCTTTTCCGCTGGGCATTCCCAGCGATTGTGACCATTAAGAAAAGGCCTATGCACAGCACCAGTTTTCGTACCATAGAGAAATATTTTTGGCAAATATACAACTTTTTTTTCAATTAGCGGTTACCTTTTTCATTTTTCTGGTATCAAGAGGCAAAGAAACAAAATAGTATTAACATGTAAAATTAAACAAAAATGAAAAAGTTATTCTTACACCTCAAGAGATTGTTCAGAAAGTTCTGGTTCGTAATCTTCTTTGTATTTGCAATCTCACTCATACACGGACTTATTGCACTAGTAGTTATGACAATCATTTCAATGCTGTTCTTTGACAACATTGTAGACGTAGATGCAATCTTAGAGAACTTCACGGATGAGCAATTGGAAATCATCTTATCAGAAGAAATGGATGAGAACGTAACTGATGACGATTATCTGACCCTGTTAGCAAGATACCAGTCATTTTTCTGCCCTAAGAAAATAGACAGAGGAACTATCTGGACCAGTTCTGACGTAACAAACGATGCTTATATCTTCAGTTATGAACTTAAAGGCAACGATCCAATTTCAATAGAGGAACAGAAAAAAAGAATATTCGCTCAGATCAATACCAATGGTGTACATGTGAAGAGACTGGTGAATTCAAATAGAAATCTAATGTTCAGATACACATATCGCCAGACTGGTAAGACTATTGAGATTTTGTTTACCACAGACGAATTGAGAGGATAGAACAAAGTAATAACAATTAAATACATACAGCTATGAAGATCTTAAATTTATTCAGTTCAAAAAGAGTTGCAAACAGTGACATAGTCCCTGTTGATGTTGACACTACAGACAATGAGAAGGAGTCCGCAATGACAGCAGAGCATCCTGGGGAAGAGAAAAAGAGCAACATCGTAACCATTAAATGGGGAACAGGAATGCCAATTGACGTTATCTATAACTATATCCACAAGAACTTTGAGGATGATGGATACCAGGACGCTTTGGTTAACCAAGACATTGCCTATCGAGACACTCGAATTTCCATAATTCGTAATGACTTGGAGATGCTGTTTAACAGAATTACGCTCTGCTACAAGAAGAACATTAGAGAGGCTCAGGTCAGAATGGATAATAGCAGAAAGGCTTTTGCTCTGAGTGCTGCTGCGAATCTTGAAGCACAGCTCGCAACTTATGAGGAGCATTTGGCTGAGATAGAAGAAATGAAGCAACTGTTTGATGACAATGATTCCAAAATGTTGACCATGATTGAATCATACAAGAGAGGCTTTCTGAAAGGAATCAATGCTGCAACAATGGATTTTATTAACAATAACCACTAAAAGAATACGATTATGAAAACGATAAAGAACATCGGTTGTTTCCTGATTGGTTGGAACAAGGAGATTTTGAAAGATTGTGGTGAGGCCAGTCACCGCCAATATAGGAAACTGTTGTCTGCTATTTGCATCATGATGATTATGTGGGGCACAATAGGTTACTGCTTTGCTGACAGATATATCAATATCGAGTCGTGTGTGTTGAAGCTTTGTATTGCACTGGCTTTTATGTTCATCATTCTGTGTGTTGAGCGGGTCATTATCCTGAATGTTGGAAAGGCTCGAATGATGGCAGCGATGCGTTTCTCTATGGCTATTTGCATGGCAATATTAGGATCATGTATCTTTGACCAGATTATTTTCCGCAACGATATTCAACAGACCATACAGGAAAATAGGGAGGATGTGATTAAGGAAACCATTATGAAGCGAATGTCTATTTTTGAGAGCGATGAACGACGTATATCGTTTGAGATTGATTCATTAAACAAAGCCACAATCGCATTAGGAGAAGAACTCATGAAGCGTCCTACTATCAAAAGTGTAAACGTATCAACTGCAGAACAGGTAGCAGGTGTAGATGAGAACGGCAATCCAAAGAAAGTCAGGGTAAGGAATACCGAAGTGGTTAATATCCCTAATCCATTGGCTGAGCAACTAAAGTCGAATAACGGACAGATTGAAATATATCAAAATCAGTTGGAACAGCTGCGTCAGGACAAAAAGGACATTGCGGAAAAAGTGACGAAAGAAGTCAGTGAGCGCCCTCTTGGATTTATCGAAGAACTGGAAGCTACATTGAGCGTCGTCTCGAATAGTTGGATATCATTGGCTTTCTATGTAGTTCTTTTCCTCTTCCTTACATTTATGGAACTGTTTGTCCTGACCATCAAGATGGGAGAGAACAAGTGTGATTACGAACTGATAGTAGAGAACCAGCTGAATCTGAAAAAGAATTTGATGGAACAGACTGCCGGAAGTCTGATAGTAAACAACAAGTAACAATAAACAACTTAAACAATTACAATTATGGCAAGAGATTATTATGGTGACTCTTACGAAGAGTATGATGATTACGAGTGTGATGGCTACGAAGATGGTGGCTATGAGTGGACGGAAGAAGATTCCTGGGACGCACTGACAGACGGAATGTATGGAGATATGCCTAGAAATCCAATGGAGTACGATGCAATGATGGATGCTATGGGATTCTAATAAGGTTCATTATGGATAAACAAGGAAAGTTACAGATTTCAAAAGAACTGGAGCAGTTCCATTGCTCCATTCTTTTGGATGAAGTGAAGGAGAAGGTTCGTTTGCTCAGAGAAAGCGGAGTGAGCGAAAGCGAGATTGCATCCCTGTTTTATGTCGAAAGGCCCCTGCCCATATTGATAATTAGCAAAGACTGCCGGATTTTTCTTGGTGACAAACAGAATGAAGTTCATATGGAACCCTTAGTTAGAGCTATCTATATGCTATTTTTGAGACATCCAGAGGGGATTATATTCAAGACATTGCCCGACTATCGTAAGGAACTAACTCATCTATATGACAAAGTGAAACCATGGGGATTAACCGATAGAACCTTGCAAAGCATTGAGGATGTTACGAATCCGCTGCTGAATTCCATCAATGAAAAATGTGCAAGAATCAAAAAGGCTTTCCTTGGCGTGATGGAAGGTAATATAGCTCAGCATTATTATATTAAAGGTACACGTGGAGAGCCAAAGGGAATCGACTTACCTCGTGACTTAGTCATTTGGGAATAAAAATCTTAGCAAATTATTTGGAATGTTGGAATATTCTTCCTACCTTTCACCTTTGGTGAACTTACTTCCGCTCGAGAAAATTCAAAAAATATTTTGGTTTTCTCCTCGCTTATTCGTAACTTTGCAGTTGAAAAGAAAGAGATTATGCGAAGACCAGAAATAGTAAAGCAGATCAAAGAGGCTATTCAGGAAACGGAACCTACTGCGACGGCGATTCTGTATGGCTCTGAAGCACGAGGCGATGCTCGTGCCGATAGCGATATTGATGTGCTGATACTGTTAGATGGTGATAAAAGGGATTTCCG
>Ga0265298_10009058_pt1 | contig 11897 bp, 13 predicted proteins | sample AusTroGonzalo_MG_3_FD_193486 | JGI IMG/M metagenome (GOLD analysis project Ga0265298, IMG submission 193486) | Bovine rumen microbial communities from tropical cattle in Woodstock, Queensland, Australia - Gonzalo_01 | ecosystem: Host-associated > Mammals > Digestive system > Stomach > Rumen ...
AGGTGATGATTACGTCATGGAACCACCTGATCCCATCCCGAACTCAGAAGTGAAACATGTCAGTGCCGATGATACTGCGGTCAGTGGCCGTGGAAAAGTAGGTCGTCGCCTCATTTTTTTTGCCCTGCAAATAATCAAAATTTGAGAAAGCTTTAATATGGCTTAAAGTAAGGCTTTCTAGGGAGTAGGGAGTCCAGGGAATTTAGGGAGTTTAGGGTGTTTAGGGTGTTTAGGGTGTTTAGGGTGTCTAGGGAATCTAGGGAATTACACCTTAAATACCCTAAATTCCTTAGATTCCCTGGATTTTCTTTAGATTTTCTAGAAAAAATTGCATTAAATCGCACTTTTGCTATTAAGTCAGCGATTTTTTTATTTAAAAATGAGGTTTCTATGGAAGAAATTGTGCAAAAGTTCTTTAAAGGTGAGAGAAGCCTTTTCGGAAGCCGTAATGTGCGTATCGCGGACTCTGTTTTCGGTGAAGGCGAGTCTCCGCTCAAGGAAAGCCGTGATATCGAGCTTGAAAATGTCCTTTTTCAGTGGAAATATCCGCTCTGGTATTGCGAAAATGTGAAGGCGAAGGATTGCAAATGGTTTGAAATGGCGCGTGCCGGAGTGTGGTACTCCAAAAATGTTTCGGTTGAAAACGCCCTTATCCAGGCTCCGAAAAATTTCAGGCGCTGCGACACTCTTTCGCTTGAAAATGTCGCTTTCACCAATGCCGAAGAGACACTTTGGAACTGCCGTAACGTAAAAATGAAAAATGTCACGGCGAAAGGAAACTACTTCGCGATGAACTGTGAAAATGTCGAGGTTTCATCGCTTAGACTTGACGGGAACTACTCTTTCGACGGCGCTAAAAACGTTGTCGTACGCAATTCGACGCTTCTTTCAAAGGACGCTTTCTGGAACTGCGAGAATGTCGAAGTTTACGATTCCTTTATTTCGGGCGAATACTTAGGCTGGAACTCGAAGAATCTCACTTTGGTAAACTGCACTATCGAAAGCCTTCAGGGAATGTGCTACATCGGAAATCTGGTTATGAAAAACTGCAAACTTCTGAATACGACGCTCGCTTTCGAATATTCTTCGGTCGAAGCCGATATTACGACAAAAGTTGAAAGTATTCTCAATCCGTCAAGTGGCATCATCAAAGCGGCGGAAATAGGCGAACTCATAATCGAACCCGATAAAACAGATCCGTCAAAAACAAAAATCATCTGCGTAAATATTGAAAAACAAACAGACAAGCCCGAGTGGCTGAGGTAAACATGAAATACGATTTCGATACTGTAATAAACCGCCGCGGAACCGATTCGGTAAAATGGAATGTCGGAAAAAACGAGCTTCCGATGTGGGTCGCGGACATGGATTTCAGGCTTGCTCCGGAAATTGAGAAAGCTATAAAAAAGAGGATGGACCACGGTGTTTTCGGCTATTCCGTAATTCCTGAAGAGTGGTATGAAGCCTACATTAACTGGTGGAAAACGCGCCATGGTTTCAAGATGAAAAAAGAGGGGCTTGTCTTCTGCACTGGCGTGGTTCCCGCGATCTCATCGATCGTGAGAAAACTCACGACTCCGAATGAAAATGTCGTTATCCAGACCCCGGTCTACAATGTTTTTTTCAACAGTGTCCTGAACAACGGATGCCGCGTTCTCGAAAGCCCGCTTATCTACAAAAACGGCAGATACAGCATGGATTTCGACGATCTGGAAAAGAAATTTTCGGATCCTCAGACAACTTTGATGATCCTCTGCAATCCGCAGAATCCGGCAGGAAAGATCTGGGACAGAAAAACGCTCGAAAAAGTTGGAGATCTCGCGAAAAAACACGCTGTCACGGTGGTTTCCGATGAGATCCACTGCGATATAACAGAACCGGGAAAAAATTATGTTCCTTTTGCATCTGTTTCTGAAGTCTGCCGCGAAATTTCTGTAAGCTGTATCGCGCCGACAAAGGCTTTCAACATGGCTGGAATGAAAAGCGCTGCGGTTTATGCCGAAAATCCGCTTCTGCGCCACAAAGTATGGCGTGCCCTCAACACGGACGAGATCGCTGAACCCAACTCCTTCGCCTGCATCGCGGCGATTGCGGCGTTTTCTGAAGGGGGAGAGTGGCTTGACGCGCTTCGCGGCTACATTTCCGGAAACAGAAAACGGGTCTATGAGTTCGTTAAAAAAGAAATCCCCGAGATTTCTGTCGTTAAAAGCGACGCAACTTATCTTTTGTGGCTAGACATTTCGAAAACGGGCATGGAAAGCACTGAAGTTGCAGCGAAAATAAGGGAAAAAACAGGACTTTTCCTCACTGCCGGAAGCATTTACGGAGAAGCCGGCAGATATTTTCTCAGAATGAATATCGCATGTCCGAAAACTCTTCTTGAAGACGGTCTCAACCGCTTGAAAAAAGGAATAAAAAATTTGCATTAAATCTCGCTTTTGCTATTAAGCCGGTGATTTTTTTATTTAACAGTGGAGGGTTTCATGGCAAAAATCAAAAATGTTATCATCAGTGTTTTTGACAAGACTGGACTTGTTGATTTCGCGTCTGAACTTGACAAAGCAGGCGTCAAAATCTTTTCGACAGGCGGAAGCTGCAAAATGCTTGCCGAGAACGGAATAAATGTAACAAAAATCGAGGATTACACCGGTTTTCCCGAAATGATGGACGGCCGCGTTAAGACGCTCCATCCGAAAATCCACGGCGGAATTTTGGCGCGCAGAGACGATGCGAACCACATGAAAGCAGCATCGGATCACGGCATAACGATGTTCGACATGGTCGTTGTAAACCTCTATCCTTTCAAAAAGACGGTCGAAAGCGGCAAATCTTTTGCAGACATAATCGAAAACATCGATATCGGCGGTCCTTCGATGGTCCGCAGCGCATCGAAAAACTTCAAGGATGTCGCTATCGTCACATCTCCCGATGATTACAAGATGATTCTTGACGAAATGAAGGCAAACGGCGGCGAAATTTCGCTTGAAACACGCTTTAAACTTGCTTCGAAAGCTTTCAGACTTACCGCGGCTTACGACAGCTACATCGCTTCCTATCTTTCGACAGTTGACTGTTGCGGCGAAAAAGTAAGCGAAGATCCTGAATTTCTTTCTATGCAGTTCGTCAAGAAAGAGACTCTCCGCTACGGTGAAAACCCGCACCAGAAAGCTTCTGTTTATATCGATAACGAGGCTTCTAAGGGAACTCTCGCGCTTGCAGAGCAGCTTCACGGAAAGCAGCTTTCCTTCAACAACTACATGGATCTCGAAGCGGCGAAAAACATCGTCTGCGGATACACCGAACCGGCGGTCGCGATCGTAAAACACACCAATCCGTGCGGCGCCGCAGTCGCTTCAACTCTGACCGAAGCCTACACGAAAGCTCTTGCGTGCGACCCTGTCAGCGCTTTCGGATCGATCATCGCGGTCAACAAAACTCTTGACCTTGAAACCGCTAAAATAATGAAAGAACTTTTTGTCGAAGCTATCGTCGCACCTGCATTTTCAGCCGAGGCGAAGGAACTTCTGAGCAAGAAGAAAAACATCAGACTTGTCGAAGTCGGCGAATTCGCGCAGAATTTTGCAATGGATATCGAACTTAAGAAAATTTCTGGCGGAGTCCTTGTCGAAACAGCTGACAGACGCGTCATCACAGAGGCCGACCTTCAGTTCGTCACCGAGAAAAAGCCGACTCCCGAGCAGATCAAAGAGCTCCTTTTCGCTCAGAACATGGTCAAATTCATAAAGAGCAACGCTATTCTTATCGCAAGAAACGGCGCTACGGTCGGTGTCGGAGCAGGGCAGATGTCGAGGATCGATTCTTTAGATATCGCGATCAAAAAAGCTCAGTCTCCGGTAGAGGGATGCGTAATGGCAAGCGACGCTTTCTTCCCGTTCAGAGACTGCGTCGACAGAGCTGCTTCAGTCGGTATTACTGCGATAATCCAGCCCGGCGGATCAGTTCGTGACCAGGAATCGATCGATGCCTGCAACGAACACGGGATCCCGATGGTATTCACCGGAATCAGAAGCTTCAAACACCTGTAATTCTCTGCAGTTTATTCTTTTTTCTAAAAATATAAATCAGATTCTTTCTATTGACTTTGATCCTTTTGTGATTATAAAAACTGCCGCTGTTTATAAAAACTTTATCAACCGTGTGTTTATGGCGGAGAGTAAAATAGATTGTCTTTCCAAGTTTAGTGAGATCAAAGAAAGTATCGTCAAATGTCTGACAGAAAAGTTTCCAGAAGAAGACTGGAGTAAGAAATGGCTTAAAGAATCGATCGGAACGATCCCGCAGTTGTACAGATTTGCGGAAATGATAATAACTAAATTTCCTTCAGGATTTCCTGAGAGTTTGTACGAGACTTTGACCGGCTTCCTGAACGATACCGGCTTTTTGAAAGCCGCAATGAAAGAGAAACATCTTGATCCCGAAACTTATTTCGGTGTGCTTGAAAGTCTCTCTGCAGGCGGCTTTGCCTGTCTGCATGACGATGCAAAAAAAGAAATCGCAGGAATACTTTTTTCAAGTGAAGAAATGCAGGAATGCTGCCGTTACCGCATTAATGATGGAAATAAAAAATTCGTCTCTCTGATCCTCGCGCTCGATCCGGAGAGCGACAAAATGGCGGTTGTCAAACGTATCGCCGGAATGATGCTGAAATCATCTGATATAAATAATCCGTTACTCTTTGTCTGGGAATTTTTAGGCCGCTATGAAAAACTGCTTCCTAAAGACTTCCTCAATAAAGAAAAGCTTGATGAACTTATTCTTTTTGTGTCGCAGAGCATGGAAAACGCCGAAAACGATGCGTGATAAACCTTGCTGTTGCCGAGAACCATAAAACTTCTATTTTCCGCTTTTAATTATTTCATTGACTTTGTTCACGAAAACTTCGGGGCAGACGAATTCTGACTCCATTTTCGAGATGTTGAAAGCCATCTGGGTGCTTTCGGCTCTTGTGGTCAACTCTCCTTTTTCATTGAAGATTTCGTATCTGATCTTGATCCTGTTCTCGTATTCGAGAAGGCTTGAGACGATTTTCGCGTTTTCGCCGAAGTAGAGTGGTCTGACGTATTTGATTTTGATGTCGGTGACGGGGAAAGCGTAGCCCGATTTCACCATTTCGGTGTAGTTGTAGCCGATTTTGTCGAGCAGTGCGCATCGTCCGATCTCCATGTATTTCACGTAGTTGCCGTGCCAGACGACATTCATCGGGTCGAGGTCGAAAAAGGCGACTTTGAATTCAGTTGTTTCCGAGCAATAGATGTTAACCATTTTCACCTCCGTTTTTTTGCCAGAAATCAAAGAAATTATACCACTGGTTCGGGTATTTTATGCAGTATTTCTCAAGAGTTGCAGCATATTCGCCGCAGAGTTCGACAATCCTTTTTTTGGTTTCGGTTCTGCCGCAGTTGAAATCAGTTTTCGCTTTCTCGACAAACATGTTGTTCCTGGGAAAGAGAGCCGCGCTTTTTGTGCGAAGGCCGAAAACGAAATATACAGGAGCTTTGAGAAGCGAGGCGATAAGGAATACTCCGTAGGGAAATTCGGCCGTTCTCCCTAAAAATTCGCGCTCTATGAACCGTTTTCCGCTGTGAGCCGAAGTCCTGTCGCCCGTTATCACGACAAGTCCGCCGTTTTCGACTTCGTTCTGAAGCGAGAAAATCGTTTCCGGGCCTATCGAATCGGGGTCGATGACGTTTGTCACGACTTCTGGGTTGATCTCTTTCAAAGTATTGTTGAACTGACTCGTCACTTTCATCGACATGATCGTCGTAACGCTGATTTTTTTGGAAACTCCGGTCTCACAGAAACTTGAAAGGCTCCGCATGAGCTCGATGTTTCCGAGGTGCGAGCCGATGAGGTAGGCTCCTTTGCCGCTTTCAAGAAGCGAGATCAGATCCTGAAGATCGTCGTCGTGTTTTATCAGGTTTTTGTATTTGGTTTTTCCGAGCCATCCTTCCATTTTTTCGACTACGGAAAGGGCGAACGAAAGAATCGTGAGATAAGAATTTATTTTTTTCGGAGTTTCGCCGTTTGTGTAAAGCTGCATCTGTTTCTGGAAATTTTCGACATGTTTTCTTGCACTTTTTGCGCAGAGAAAAAAGAAAAAACTTACAGGAAATACGATAAGATGGACTAAAAACGCAGGGAGAAACTTTATCAGAAGCAGCGTGAATTTAAGCGGTCTGCTGGTGGAAACAACTTCCTGACTGTCGCTCCAGTGCCCGTTCCCGCTCATTTTTTTCTCGTAAGTGAATGGTAAATGATAAGCGGAAGACGTGGTATCATTCCGAGGTAAAGGCGGGTGTAAGTCTCTGAAATCCCTGCGTTATCCCAAAACATGCGGAAGTTTGAGATCCCGTCTTTGGGGTATGAAATTTTAACTGGTTCAGAGATTATCGGCACGTTCGCCCAGAAAAGGCGCACTAAAATTTCGATGTCAAACCCCATCCTTTTGTTGATGTAAAGCGTCCGTTTCAAAGTTCTCACGAAAGGGGCGACCGGATAAACGCGGAAACCGACCATTGCATCTTTTATCGAGCGCGAAAGAGTAACAATGTGGATCCACATGTTTGCAAATTCACGCCCTTTTACACGGCTTTTCGGCGCATTTTCATCGTATTCAGGGCATCCGCAGATGACAGAATCAGGATTTTCGCGCGAAAGTTCAAGAAAACGCGGGATCTTCGAAGTGTCGTGCTGGCCGTCGGAATCAAGCTGGAAAACGTGTGTGAGTCCCATTTCGGCAGCTTTGAGAACTCCGGATGATACAGCCGCACCTTTGCCGCCGTTTTTCTCTCTGACTACTAAAACCGCGTTTTTGCAACTGTCGACTGCTTCTTTTATAAGCCTTTGATTTTCTTCATCGTTTCCGTCATCAACTGCAATTATCGGAAAGTTGTATTTTTCAAGTTCCGCCAAAACGCCTTTCAAGGCCGCTCCGTGTCTGAAAACCGGGATGACAAAGCCGAAATTTTGTTCCATTACGCCTCGTGAACTTCAAAAGTGCCGGTCGAATAGACCATTTTCTGCAGTGTAAAATCTGAAATCGTGTAGGTGATGGAGGGTTTCGCGCTGTCGTATTTCATTTCGAGAAGCGCTTCCGTTCCAGGAAGGATCGGGGATGAAAATTTTATCCGCCTGATGTTGGGAACAAAGCGTTTTGTCCCGAAGTAGATCCCTGCGAGTCTTGTCACGATCTCAAACTGCGCTACAGCCGGAAGAAGCTTGAACTGCGGGAAGTGGCCGTCAAAGAAATCGGATCCTTCCGTAATGTTGAGTTTTAATATAACATGCTGGTTTTCTTTAAGAATTTCCTGCTCTACGATTATGCCGTGAAGATCTTTTTCCATTATTTCACCTCAAACAAAGCCGCAATCTCTTCTTTGTGCTTTTTCCCCTGGATGTCGGTCGGAAGTTTGTCTAAAAAACGCCATTTTTTTGGAATTACAGTATTTTCGAAGTAATGCATCAGAAAGTCGTGGAAATATCTGTTTATCACATATTTTTCTTTGCCGGAAAACTCTGCTTTGCCTTTTTCGTTGAGTACAAGAGCCGCCGCGAGATACTGCCTGATGTCGTTTGAAAGGGCGATCACTTTGACGTCTTCGATGAACCCGCTTTCCAAAAGTCTGTTCTCGACTTCGGTGAGAGAGATGCGCTTTTCCTCGATTTTGACGATCGAATCGCTGCGCCCTTTGAGTAAAAATTTGCCGTTTTCAAGCATTTCGGCCATGTCAGCCGTCGCAAAACCTGCTGGATCCTTGATGTAAGGCGAGATTATGCGGAGGCATCCGTCCTCTCCCAGCCATATCTTTGCGTTATCGAAAGGAGTCCAGACGAGTCCGTCCTTATCCTGCATCCTGTATGCGATGCCCGAAGTTTCGGTGCTGCCGTAAACTTCAAGCGGGTAGATCCCGAAAAGTCTGTCTGTTTTTACCGCAAGTTCGGGGCTCACCGCGCCGCCGCTCGTGAAAAGCCACGGATCGCGCATATTCAGCTTTTCTTCCATTTCGACGGTGCGTTTCAGAAACGCCGGAGTTGCCACGATCAGGTATTTTTCATCGTCAAGAGTCTCAAATTCTTCAGGAAATTCGATCCTTTTGCGTCTGAAAGGTGTCCCGGTTGCAAACGGAAGCGAAAAACCGAAAAGAAATCCGAAAATGTGGTGCTGGCTTACTGTCGAAACGAATTTTCTTTCTGAGATCTTATCAAGCCATTTTGAAATTATGAAGGCGTTGTCCTCCTCGAACTCTTTCATTCTCTGCGGGACTGCCTTGGGTTTCCCGGTAGAACCCGAAGTGAATAGGAAAATGCGCGTCGTTTCGCCGTTTATTTCGGGAGTTTTTTCAATTTCTTCTTGCACGGGCTTTTCTGATTTTTCAATGATTTCAGGAATATAAAGCGAATTCTGAACTTCTGCGTCAGTTAAAAGTTCCATTCCGGGAAGAAGCGCTTCGGCAAGGAAATTTTCCGAAATGTTCTGCGTCAGATGAACCGCTTTCCGGCACTGGAGAAGGGCAGTGAAAGTGACTCCGAAATACCAGAAATCACCGCAGTGGAGAATGTATGAATCTGTATCTCTGCTTTCAATGAAATGCCTCATTTTTGCAGTGTCACTAAGAAAATCGCCCCATGTTTTGAACGATCTGTCCGACCATTTTCCGTCGTAACAGACGACTGCGTCACGCGCTCTGGAAGCGGCTTTGAACTTTGTCAGAGGAAAAACTTTCGTCATTTTTTTATCCGCAAATTTTCTAACTATAAATTCGGCAGCAAACAAAATGCCCATAAGGATATACGATATTCCGCCGTTGTAAAGCGACCAGATTTTGTCGGCGTTTTCAGGTGTTGTTCCGAAGATTTTATCGGCAAAAACGGTGAGAATTGCGACTGTTCCGTTGAAAATGAAGAAAATACACCATGCAAAAGTCACTTTTCTGCAGTAATTTTCAACCTTTTTTTCGTGGAACGAACCTTTTATAGATTTGTCAGCCAAAGTTGCAAAACGGAATATCATGTTCGGGCCGGAAATAAGAGTCGAACCGAAAAACGTCAGTAAAATCAAGTTGATAGCGACTGGATAAAGTTTCAGGAAAATAGATTCGTTTGTCAGAAAGCAGAGCAGGCCTGCAAGAAAAAAGAGAACGGAAGTCGCAAGCGGTCTCCATTCAAGGCTTTTCTCTTTTCTTTTAGCTGAAACACTCACGAAAAGCGCCGCCGCAAGGGCGATTATGCAGAGCGAAAGGAGTTTTAAAGGAAGCTTGAAAACAACGATCAGTAGAAAAACAAGAACCGGATAAAGTGCTGAAAGAACGTAGAAAAATATCCGGAATACTTTTTTCATCGGGAAAGTTTGAATGGACTATCTGCCGTCTTCTTTCGGCAGTTCTTCGTCAGCAAGGTAGGGATGAAGCGCATCAACGACATCCTGGACTGTGCGGACAGATCTCAGGATCATCGGGTCGATATTGCCTTTGCCGGCAGGGATGTACTCTTTCATTTTTACAAAAAGATCGATTGCGTCGATCGAGTCGAGGTTGAGCTGTTTCCTCAGATCGGCTTCCGGAGTGATTTTATCCGCGTCGATTTCAAATTCTGCCGAGAGAATTTTTTTAAGTTCGTTGAAAATTTCTTCTTTTTTCATATCTGACTCCTATTTTATTTCTTCCCATTTTGTTTCTTCCTTTGTTGCGGCAATGTACTCAGCCAATGCGTTTACCGACGCGAAATGTTTGCGGTTTTCAGCGTTGTCTGATGAAAATTTGATGCCGAATTTCTTTTTGAGCGCGACCCCGAGTTCGAGTGCGTCGATCGAGTCGAGCCCGAGTCCTTCACCGAAAATCGGCTCGCTGTCAATAATATCTTCAGGTTTAATGTCTTCGAGTTCCAAAGAGGAGAATATTACTTTTTTTATTTCTTGTTTAAGCTCTTCCATAAATACCTCACTGTTTAAAACGACCACACGGAAAATCCGTCTGAAAAAGCGTGGTATATTAAGGAAAAAAACAGAGTTTGCAAATTTATTTTGCATTGGTTTAACTTGAAAAAGTAAAAATATTGCTGTATTAGGGCACGATTTTTAGGAGGTCGCTCATGGATAAGGCTTTTTTTAATTACGAAAACTTTAAAACCGACAAGATCCGCGGCGTCGATGCCAAATTCGAGGCGCAGAAGATCGCTTTTTCCCCTCTTTCGTTCCAGGCAGTAAACGCGCTGCTTGAGCTCGGTGTCATGAAGATCATCGAGGATGCGGGCGATGAGGGCATCACTCTCGGAAAAATTGCGGAAAAATCGGGAATTTCGAAATACGGCCTTTCGGTCATCTGCGAAATGGCTCTCGGCATGGATGTTCTCAAACTTTCGGCGGACTCAAATCCTGAAAACGAGAAATTCGTTCTCGGAAAAATCGGCTGGATGCTCCTTGAAGACGATTTGACCCGCGTCAATTTCCGCTTCACGAACGACATCTGCTTCCAGGGCTCTTTTGATTTGGAAGAATCGATAAAAAACGGCAGACCGGAAGGGCTTAAAGTTTTCGGCGACCAGTGGGTCACGGTTTATGAAGCTCTTTCGACTCTTCCCGAAAAGGCGAAAAAAAGCTGGTTCGAATTCGACCACTACTATTCCGATATCGCTTTCCCTGAAGCGCTCCCGATAGTTTTTTCCGGTAACCCGAAAGCGATAGTCGATATCGGCGGAAACACTGCGAAATGGTCGCTTGCGTGCTGCAATTACGACAAATCGGTGAAAATGACGATCGTCGATCTGCCGGGTCAGACGAAAGTCGCTGCCGAAAACGCGAAACAAGCGGGTTTTGCCGACAGGATCTCTTTCTGTGAGGGGAACATCCTGCGTGAATCGACAAAACTTCCCGAAAATTCCGACGCTTTCTGGATGAGCCAGTTCCTTGACTGTTTCTCGCTCCACCAGATCACGAAAATCATGAAAAAAATACACGAGGCGGCAAGCGCAAATACGAAAGTTTACGTTCTTGAGCCGCTTTGGGACTGTCAGCGTTTCAACGCGGCGGCATATTCGCTTCAGGCGACTTCTCTTTATTTCACCTGCATCGCGAACGGAAACAGCAAGATGTACCGCTTCAAAGAGCTCTGCGACGCGATCTGCGAAGGGGGCTTCAAGCTTGAATGCGCGCATCATAATCTCGGTTCGAACTCTTATTCACTGCTTGTTTTTAAGAAGGCATGAGCGGAATTTTTGTTTCAAAACCGGTGATGTGGGCACCCGGAGTTGAAGATAACTCCGAAAAATGGCTGAAAGGCGAAGAAATGATCGAAAAATCGACCGCCGCGCCTAAACTTGAATACACCGATCCTCTTTTCAGGCGCAGACTTAGCCAGATCTCGAAGATGACAGTCCACGTTGTCCACGAACTTCTTGAAAAAGTGGGTTTTGACAAAGATACAAAGCTTGTTTTCGTTTCGCTTCGAGGGGAAATTGCCCGCGAATTTTCGATAAACAAAGGGATAATCAGTGAAAACATGATCCTGCCGGCGGGGTTTTCGCTTTCAGTCTTCAATACTCCCATAGCCCTTGCAACGATCGCTTTCGGTCTTACCGGCGGCTATTCGGCTGTTTATCCCTCAAAAGGTGATTTTTTATCGGCTTTGAAAAACGCTTTTGCTCCGGTTTTATGCGGCGATGAAGAAAAAATCGTCCTTGTCTATGCCGACGAACTGGTTCCGGAATGTTACGGTGTTGATTCAATTCCGCTTGCATTTGCGGCGGTAGTAAGCGCCGAAAAAACGGAAACCTCAGTAAAAATCGATGATTTCGAGAGCATAAAATCGCCGGATGCCTTTTTGAAACGCCTTCTTGAAGCGGGGAGGAGCGATGTTTAAGATCCCCGAAAATCTGATTTTTAC
>Ga0265298_10009060_pt1 | contig 11896 bp, 11 predicted proteins | sample AusTroGonzalo_MG_3_FD_193486 | JGI IMG/M metagenome (GOLD analysis project Ga0265298, IMG submission 193486) | Bovine rumen microbial communities from tropical cattle in Woodstock, Queensland, Australia - Gonzalo_01 | ecosystem: Host-associated > Mammals > Digestive system > Stomach > Rumen ...
CGGCGCCATGGGAACGGCCTAGGCGTCCGACGTAAACAAAACCGGGCAGACTTCCGTCTGCTCGGCACATGTATGGTTTTCTTTTTACAACCACTATAATAACACATACTAGGACAAAAGGCAATCTCATCTTCAGACGGTGGTTTCCGGGTATATTCCCGGGAGTTCTGTGAAGAAAATTTACAAATTCAAAAAATAAAAAAAGTTTTTATATCTGAAAAAAAACTTCACCTAAACCGCGTTTGAAGCTATAATTCGGGCTATGCAGAGCTTTTTGACTTTGATTGAGCAGATTGAAAAAGAGCTTCCCTCATCGGAGAGAAGGATCGCCGATTACGTTCTCCAGAACCCGTCGGCCCCGCTTTTCATGACAATGACCGAACTTGCGGCTGCTGCCGGATCGAGTCCCGCCATCGTCGTCAGGCTGTGCAAGCGTCTCAATGTCGACGGCTATTCCGATTTCAAGATAAGGCTGTCGCGTGAGGTGTTCGCAAACGAGGGCAAGGAAGAGGAACCCGAGCAGGTCATGGAGAACTTCTACGACTCCGGACTCGGCACAAGGGAGCTCATCGTCCAGTACATAAAGTTCACCAGCCGCAACCTGGCCAACCTCGAATCCATCCTGGACCCCAGGACCGTCGATGCCGCCGCGGACCTCATCTACCGCTCCAAGACGGTACTTCTCCTCGGAACAGGTTCCGCCGAAGTCATCCTGAACGACCTCCAGTACAAACTGGCCAGACTGGGAAAGAACGTCATCTACACCAAGGACGTCAACCTCCAGATCGCCCAGTCCTATTCGATGACCGACGACATGGTCGCATTCGGCATCTCCTATTTCGGAGAGGACCAGCTGGTCAACTCGGCGGCCAAGGCCGTCAAGGAAGGCAACAGCAAGCTCATCACACTGACGAAGATCGGACACAACCACCTGTCCCGTCTTGCCGATGTGAAGCTGCAGATCCCGGCATCAGGCTACGAGTACCGCACGGGTTCGACTCTGACAAGGATCCTGCAGATCTTCGTCACCGATGTCCTGTACAGTGCTGTTCTCGGCAAAATGTCCGAAGAAGAGAAGGCAACAGTCCTCCGTCAGTGGAACTTCTCAGTAACCCACTCCTGATAATATACGGGTAAACACTTCGTCGATTCGCCGGCGCCGTACAGACAGTACTGTCGCCGGCTCTCTCCTCGTCTTTACCACGTCTATTCTCAGGAACAACTGATATTCCTGAGCAAGCAACGGACCTCGGACCTAGTGAATGGTCTGAGGTTCTTTTTTCTGTCTTTCCCCTTCCCTGTCAGCCTGTCGAGTTTCACCCATTCGAATTCGGAGAACTCGTCGGAGTGCGGGTCGTGGTCGAAGGAATCGATGGCGTAGAAGAATGTGGTCCAGCGGAAGAACGGGACGCTGAGGGTCCAGCTGCAGATGGGACGGGTTTCCAGGGTATCGAAATCGATTGAGGTTTCCTCATGGAACTCCCTCTTTGCAGTGAAGAGCTCGTCCGGATCGGGACGGTCCCTGCCGCCGCCGGGTACCGCCCATCTGCCGAAGAACGGAGTGTCGGAACGTTTTCCCAGAAGGAGACATCCGTCCTTCACAAGGCCGATTCCCGCTCCGCGGTAAGGGATACGCATGGTCTCAGCCCCTCAGGCAACGGCCGCCGTTGGCGTAGAACCGCTTGAGATAGTCCTCCTTGAAGGACTGGAAGCGGTTTTCCTCGATGGCCTTGCGTGCACGCAGGATGAGGTTGTACAGGTATGTGAGGTTGTGTTCGGTGGCCAGCATGCCTCCGAGCATCTCGTTGCACTTGAACATGTGGCGCATGTACGCCAGGGAGTACTCTGTACAGGCGCGGCAGGTGCAGCCTTCCTGGATGGGACCGTGGTCGAACTCGTTGAAGGACCTGCTGAGGGTCAGCATGCCGTCGTCGGTGAACACGCTTCCGTTGCGGGCCGTCCTGGTGGCGAGCACGCAGTCGAACAGGTCAATCCCGTTCTCTATCGCCTCGAGGATATAGTCCGGAGTACCGATTCCCATGACATAGCGCGGTTTGGAATCGGTGATGTTGTCCGCAGTCAGGGCAAGGAAATGGCAGAACATCTCCTTGGTCTCGCCGACGGACAGGCCGCCGATGGCGATTCCGGGGAAATCCATGGAGCCGATCGTCCGTGCGCTCTTGATCCTAAGGTCCTCGTAGAAACCGCCCTGCACTATTCCGAACAGGTTGCCGCGGAAGGCACGGCCGGTGAGGTCCTCGAGGCTGTCGCGTCTGACGATGGCCCTTTCGGCCCAGAGATGGGTGATGTCCATGGCGTTGAGGGTCTCTTTCCATGAAATCCCGGGTGCACTGCACACGTCCAGCATCATGGCGATGTCCGAGCCGATGACCTGCTGGATATCGACGACCTTCTCCGGTGTGAAAATGTGCCTCGAGCCGTCGATATGGCTCTGGAACTTCACACCCTCCTCGTGGATCCTGCGCAGCTGGCTCAGGGAGAAAACCTGGAATCCGCCGCTGTCCGTGAGGATGTTGCCGTTCCAGTGGCTGAAGTTGTGCAGACCGTCGAATGTCTTCAGGACATCCACGCCCGGGCGGAGGTACAGATGGTACGTGTTGCCCAGTATCAGGTTGTAGCCGATGCGGGCGACATCGTCATGGTGTATGCCCTTTACCGTGCCGTTGGTTCCGACAGGCATGAAGGCCGGTGTCTGCACGACGCCGTGCGGGAGCCTTATCTCCCCCGTCCTCGCCTTGCAGTGGCTGTCCCTGTGGTGTTCGGTGAATATCATTTTCTGCATGTGGTTTCCCCTGATGTCACTGTCTTCTCATCACCAGTCCCATGATGGCCGCAAGCAGGATGATGACAGCGAAAGGAAGCAGCGTACCGAGATACGGGGCTATCACTCCCTGGTCGGCAAGCATGACCGTCACCATCTGCACGACGAAATAGACCACGGCGAGCGCGATGGAACTGACGAGCGAGAAGAACAGGACGTTCTTCTTGAACCTGTAGTTTATGCTGCAGGCGATGAGTATCATCACCAGCGGCGAGAGGCAGCTGAATATCCTCTTGTAGTATTCGGTACCAAGCTTTGCGTACTCCTCCGGATTGAGGGTCTTCATCCTGGCCAGATAGGCATGCGCCAGCCTGAGGGACATCTTGGAGATCTCGTTGGACACGTTCCTGAACAGCTGGGGCTCCAGGAGGAGCACCCGGTTCACTTCCTGCTCGTAATGGCGGATGGCCACACCGTCTCCTGCTGCTGCGGACGGCGAGTACTCATAGGCATCGTAGAATGTCCAGAGTCCTGTATCCTCGTCGTAGATTGCACGGGCGGCATCGGTACGTCTGGCTATCTTGCCCTCGGGACTGCTCTCGACGAGCGAGACACCGTACAGTGTCAGGTCGGCGTCGGAGAAGACGCTGGCGTACACCATGTATCCGCTCTGCATGTCGCTGAGGGCGATGTCCTGGTTGTTGGTCGATCCCGTGACGTTGGTGATCAGCTCGGTCCTGAGGTCCTTCTCGTTCGTCGACGGTATGGCTACGATCTCGTTGAACCCGAAGAACGCCGCCGAAAGGAAAAGCGCGCTGACGATGATCGGTGTGAGGATCCTGTGGAAGCTCACGCCGGCATTCAGGATGGCCATTATCTCGTTGCTGGCGTGCAACATGGACAGATGGTACGTCACTGCGAAGAGGAAGGACGGTCCGACAGCCAGAAGGAACGCCTCCGGGAAGTACAGGAGCGTTATCGAGAGGGCCTTCATGAACGTGACGTTGTAGTTCATGTACTTGTCCAGATTGGAGAACAGGTCCACGCCCATGAGTATGAACGATGCCAGGAGGGATGTGATGATCCCGATCCTGAGCACGGAAGTGACTGTGTATCTGTCGAGTACCCTCTTCATTTCCTGGTCCTCCACAGAAGGAAGAGTCCCAGGGAGAACACGACCAGGTTCGGCAGCCACATGAAGACTGCCGGATGGAGTGCGCTCTGTATGGCCCTCACGTGCATGTAGTAGATGAAGAACCAGTATCCGACGGCCACGAACATGCTCATGGCGAAGCCCAGCAGACGGCCGTTGCGGACCCTGAAGAACGATATCGGGAAAGCTATGAACACCAGGAACGTACAGGCCAGCGACAGGGCGATCTTCTTCTGGAGCTCGCTCCGGTAGTACTGGTAGTAGAAGCTGAATCCCTGTGTCCGTATGGCGTAGGCAAGGTCCTCGGCCTCGTACAGGGCATTATCGACATCCCCGTTACTGCCCTTCTCCATCGCGTACAGGGTCTCTCCCAGCTCCTGCGCATGGTAGCTGATGTTGTTCTGCCGCTGGTTCTCGATCGAGGTCTGTTCCGCAAGACGGTCCTCGGCGGCCGCCAGCAGCTGGCGTATCGACATCTGGGAAGGCGTTATGTTCACCATGCCCGATGCCGTGGAGCTCAGGTCGAGATACAGCGACATGGCCGATGCCCTTGCGAGTGAATAGGACTCGAGCGAAGTCGAGTCGGTGATCATGATCTCCGGGTCGTCCAGGTCTATCCTGTAGAGGAACCTGTCTATGTCGATGACGGTGATGCTTCCCCTCGATGCCGAAATCACCCTGCTGTCGCGGCTGTCCGTGTTGTCGAAGATCACGACATCGTACAGCGTGTTGCCCTCGACCAGGCCGTTGGAGATTATCCTCTTCCCGAACCTCGTGGAGCTGTAGCTGTCCAGTTCAAGCGTCGGGACGCTCTGCAGTATCTTGGCGTAGAGTTCCTTGTACAGTTCCGTTGTGTACGGGATCATCTGGTCGGCGATCATCAGTGTGCCGAACGAGAAGAAGAGCGATATCACAAGGATCGGCATGAACAGTTTCCTGATGTGGACACCGCTCGAGCGCAGCGCCAGTATCTCGTTCTGGGACGAGAGGTTGCCTATGACCATGCTGGCCGATGCCAGCGAGCTGAAGGGCATGGTGTACATCAGGAACTGCGGGATGGAGAAGATGACCAGCATGATGACGTCCATGATGTTGACGTTCTTGAGCAGGATCTTCTGCGCGAGCACCAGGATCTGGTTTATGAAGAAGATGAAGAAGAAGAAAATGAAGGCGACGATGAAGGAAAGGATGTATTCCTTCCCGACATATGTGTAAAGCCGCCAGTAGTTCCCTCTTCGTCTCATGGAGTATATATTACCACAGTTTATCGATTGTTTTAACGTATTAACGGGTTCCCGTGGAACCGAATCCGCCGGTACCGCGTACGGTCTCATCCAGGGAAGCCACGACCTCGAAACAGGCCGTCTCGTGACGGGCTATCACCATCTGGGCTATGCGGTCGCCGTCGTTGATGGTGAACGGCACATCCGAGTGGTTGATCAGGATGACCTTGACCTCGCCCCTGTAGTCCGAATCTATCGTTCCCGGGCTGTTGAGGACGGTTATGCCCGACTTGGCGGCAAGACCGCTTCTGGGACGCACCTGGGCCTCGTAGCCCACCGGGAGCGAGATGCGCAGGCCCGTAGGCACAAGAGCCCACCTGTGGGGCTCCAGTGTCATTGACGAGCCATTGCCAAGACAGGCGCAGAGATCTGCGCCTGCCGCCTGGCCGGAGCTGTAGACCGGAAGTCTCGCTCCGTCATTCAATTGTATGCGTACTATGCACTTGTCCATCATCAGTCTTCACTGGCAGGCTTGGACTCGTGTCTCTCGCGCTTCTGGAAAGGTCTTGATCCGCCCTTCCTGTCGCGGTCGTTCGGTCTGGGCCTGCGGTCAGACGGACGTCTCTCGGGAGCCTTGGTCTCTCCGTCGGGATCGATGGCATCGATGTAGGAAAGGCTGAGCCTTCCGCCGGTGCGGTCGACCTCGATCAGCTTGACGGGGATCACCTGGCCGACTGAAAGGACATCGGAGACGTTCTCGACCCTTGTCCTTGCCAGCTTGGAGATGTGGCAGAGGCCTTCCTTGCCGGGCAGGATCTCGACGAATGCGCCGAAGTCCATGATTCTCTTGACGGTTCCCTGGTAGACCTTGCCGACCTCGGGCTCCTCGATGATGGCCTTGACCATCTCGAGTGCGGCCTGTGCGCAGGCTGTGTTCTTGCCGTAGATGGTGACTGTTCCGTCGTCATCGATGTTGACCTCGGCACCGGTAGCCTGGGCGATTCCCTTGATGGTCTTTCCGCCTGTTCCGATGACGGCACCGATCTTGTCCTCGTCGACCTTAGTGGTGACGATCTTCGGTGCGTACTGGTTGACCTCGGGTCTGGGTGCGGCCAGAGCCTGCTCCATGATTCCCAGGATGTGGTGGCGTCCTTCCTTGGCCTGCTGGAGTGCCTTGCTCATGATCTCGGGTGTGACACCGGCGATCTTGATGTCCATCTGGAAGGCCGTGATTCCGTCACGTGTTCCGGCGACCTTGAAGTCCATGTCGCCCAGGTGGTCCTCTTCACCGAGGATATCGGAGAGGATCTGGTAGCGGCTGTAGTCGGCGCCTTCGGTGATCAGTCCCATGGCGATACCGGCGACCGGCTTGGAGATGGGGACACCTGCGTCCATCAGCGACAGACATCCGCCGCAGACGGAAGCCATGGATGAGGATCCGTTGGACTCCATGATCTCGGAGACGACCCTGACGGTGTACGGGAACTCGTCCTTTGCCGGCACGACTGCCTGGAGGGCCCTCTGTGCCAGGTGACCGTGTCCGATCTCCCTTCTTCCGGTGGAGAGACGGCCTGTCTCACCGACGGAATACGGCGGGAAGTTGTAGTGCAGCATGAAGTTGCTGTAGTTCTTGTCGCCGTCGATGTCGTCGAACAGCTGCTCGTCCTGTACGGTTCCGAGTGTGGTGACAGCAAGGGACTGTGTCTCGCCTCTTGTGAACAGGGCGCTTCCGTGTGTCCTTGCCAGAACTCCGACCTCACATGTGATCGGTCTGATCTGCGTGACGCCTCTTCCGTCGACTCTCTTCCCGTCGTTGAGGATGCTGGCCCTGAGGATCTCATAAGCCAGGTCGTCGAAGAGCTTGGAGATCTGCTCCGAACCCTCGTGCTCCTCGATAACGGCGGCGAACTTCTCCCTGGTCTCGGCCTGGGCCTGCTTCAGGGCATCGTGCCTCGACTCCTTGCTGTCGCCGAAGGAAGCCTTGGCGACCAGGGGTCTTGCGTACTCGCGGATCTCATCCAGCCATGAGAGGTCCTCAGTGACCTCCAGGACAGGAAGCTTCTCCTTGCCTGCAAGTTCCCTGAGCTCGAGCTGGGCCTCGCAGAGCTTCGTGATGACGGGCTGTGCGGCAGCGATGGCATCGAGCATGTTCTGCTCGGAAACCTCGTGGGCTCCGCCCTCGACCATCGTGATTCCCTCACGTGTTCCGGCGACGACGATGTCCAGGTCGGACTCCTCGATCTGCTTGAACGTGGGGTTGATTACGTATTCGCCATTGACCAGGGCCACGCGGACACCGGCGATCGGTCCGTTGAACGGGATGTCGGAGATCGTGACTGCAGCGCTGGCTGCGTTGATGGCGATGATATCGGGTGTGTTGATCTGGTCTGTGGAGATGACTGTCGGGACGATCTGGATCTCACGGCTGAAGGCCTTCTCGAACAGAGGGCGCATCGGACGGTCGATGAGACGGCTCACGAGGATCTCCTTGTCCTTCGGCTTGGACTCCCTCTTCAGGAATCCTCCGGGGATCTTTCCGGCGGCATAGTACTTCTCGTTGTACTCGACAGAGACCGGTACATAATCAAGCGGCTGGGAAGGTGCATCCCCGCAGCAGACTGTGGCAATGACTGCAGAGCCGGCGTAGTGTGCGTAAACGGCTCCGTTTGCCTGCTTGGCAATCTTTCCTGTCTCGAAGACAAGGTAATCGTCACCAAGTTTGACTGAAACTTTCTTAACTTCTGACATTTTCTTTCCTTTTTTCTTTCTTGTTCTTCTTTTTGTTGTTCTTTGTCCCATCTCGTTCCATTGGAAGGAATTGCATGCCGCAGCAATCCTTCTCTCCGGAACTCCGGAACGGTTCGCAAGACATACTCAAGGCTCCGGGGGTACCGGAGCCTTGATGCTTGTCTTACTTTCTCAGGCCGAGCTCTGCGATCAGCTTCCTGTAGCGCTCGATATCAGTGTTCCTGAGGTACTTGAGAAGTCTCCTTCTCTGTCCGACCATCTTGAGGAGGCCCCTGTTGGAGGCGTGGTCCTTGGGATTGGCCTTGAAGTGTCCCTGAAGATCATTGATCCTTGCTGTGAGAAGTGCGATCTGAACCTCTGTCGCACCCGTGTTCTTCGCGTCACCGCCGAACTTCGCGATGAGCTCCTGCTTCGTTTCCTTGGTAACCATACGTTACGCTCCTGGAAATGTAATCCCGTCGGGAATCATCCGCACAGGCAGCTCCAGAGCCAGACGGTTCTCTGAAACGAAGGCCACGGCTTGTTCTGCCCTGCCCTCTGCTGTCGCTTCCACCATGTACTTCCCTGCACGCGGCAGGAGAAGTCCAAGAGTGCGGACGTCATACAACAGGCGTATCGGACCCGGTTTCCCGGAGGCACCTTCCTCTACGGACGGCACGCCCCTCAGGTCAAGACCGTACGCTCTGCCAAGCAACACCGAGGCTTTCCCGGTATCACCTGTTAGGAGACACCCGCGTATCAGAGAGCTGCTCACCGTCTCATTGCCGATGACAACGGAAGGAATCACCCTGAGATATGCGGATGAAGTATATTTGGAAAGCAGCCTTTCGATTCCGGAGGGACCTGCGCTGTGCGCTGCGGCACCTGCCCGGAAGCTGTCTCCAACAACCATTGCCCGTACCTCGTACGACGTACACAGGAGGGCAATGAACTCCTCACCCGACAGTTTACTCATATCGTCGGAAAAGTCAATCACACAGTGATGATTAATTCCTCTGTCCGACAACATTTCTTCGAAACTGGCCCTGCTCTGGAGCGCAGGGACCGAAGGCATGCTCCGCACCGACATCTTGGGGTTGACCGAGAACGTGACCACAATGCTCTGCGCATCGAGTCCACGGGCGGTCCTGACCGTCTCGTCTATTATGGCCTGATGGCCCAGGTGCATGCCGTCGAACACGCCGATTGTGATGACACAGGGGATGTTGCGGAAATAAGGGTCGGCGAAGGGTCTATTCTCCATCGCGCACCTGGCAGATTATCCTGCCTTCCTCCTGCGACCAGACGCACACCGGCCTGCCGGCATGGGTCAGGAACGCGTACCTGCATCCCGCGGGAAGCCTGTCCCTCACGGAGTGTTTCACATAGCCGTTGGAGGCCTTGAACGCCTCCGCTTCATCCACTTCAACCGTCACGCAGCCGGGAAGCCTTCCGACGAGATCGCGTCCTTCCGTGATGTTCCCGAGGGCTTCCGTATCGTCGTAACGCACGGCCTCCGAGACATCGAAAGGTCCGATCTTCGTCCTGTAGAGGGACTCCACATAGGCGCATGAATTGCTCATATGCCCGAGATCCCTTGCAAAAGCACGGATATATGTGCCTTTCGAGACATCGAGCCTGATTCTCAGAAGAGGCGCTTCCCAGGAGATGACCTGGGCCGAGTATATATTCACAAGACGTGGTTTGAGATCCGGTCCGTCGTTTCCGGAACGGGCCATCCGGTAGCTCCTCTTCCCGTCCACATGGATCGCGCTGTATACCGGCGGGACCTGGTACTGCTGCCCAACCAGCCTGGAGACGGCGCTTCTGACGACCTCTTCAGACGGAACGGGAGAGGTCTCCACGACCTCTCCCTCCGGATCGAGTGTATCCGTCATCTTTCCGAACCTGATGACGGCCTCGTATGTCTTGTCCAGGCCCATGAACGCGGGGACAAGGTGCGTGTAGCTTCCGCACAGCACGACCATCAGACCGTGGGCGAACTTGTCCAGCGTGCCGCAGTGGCCCGTCTTCCTGTTGACGGTACGCTTTATCCTGCCCAGACAGTCGAAGGATGTTATCCCCTCGCCCTTGTCCACGAGGATCACGGCGTTCCTTCCCATCTTCACTGCCTGATGCTCTCCAGGAGGGCATCGATCCTGGCGGCGTCGCGCTCGGTGGTGTCGGCAACGAAGTTCAGCTTCGGGGTGTTCTTGGTCTTCAGGACCTTGGCGATGCGGGCCTGGATGAAGCCCGCAGCGCTCTGAAGGGCCGCGACCGAGTTCTGGAGTTCCCTGTCCTCGAGGCACGAGACGTACAGCGTGGCGTATGCGTTGTCCTTGGACAGCGAGATGTCGTTCACGCTGGCGAAACGGCTCAGCTTCGGGTTCTTGATCTCCCCGCTCACGATGAGGGTGTTGACCACCTCCATTATGCGGGCCTCGTTCCTGCTCTTCATGTAGTCGGTCATCAGATGTACTCCCCTGTATCCTCGAGCTTGCGGGCCTTCTCCTGGATCTCGACGAACTCGAACGTATCGCCGACCTGGAGGTCCTGGAAATCGGCTATGCCGATACCGCACTCGAAGCCTATCGCGACTTCACGCACATCGTCCTTGAATCTCTTGAGCGATGTGATCTTCACCAGGTCGTGGTTGATCTGGATGTTGTCCCTGATCACGCGGCAGAAATTGTTGCGCTTGACGCTTCCGCTGGTGATGTAGCAACCGGCGACGATACCGACCTTGGGCACCTTGAAGACCTGTCTGACCTCGGCCGTACCGGTATCCACCTCGGTGCGCTCCGGGCTGAGCATGCCTTCCATGGCAGCTTTGACATCGTCCACGACGTTGTAGATGATGTTGTACTTGCGGATCTCGATCTTCTCCGCATCCGCACGTGCCTGTGCCTTGGGTGTGGGCCTGACGTTGAAGCCGATGACGAGGGCCGGGTTCTCCGAAGCGGAGGCCAGGTTGATGTCGTCCTCGATGATGGCACCGGCTGCGGCACGGATGACGCGCACGCGGATCTCGGGTGTGGAGAGCTTCTCCAATGCGCTCTGGATGGCCTCGACCGAACCCTGGACATCACCCTTGATGATGATGTTGAGTTCCTGGACCTCGCCTTCCTGGATGGCGGCGTTGAGTGTCTCCAGCGTGACCTTCTTGAACTTGCTGGCCTGGTTCATGCGCTCCAGCTCCTGCCTCTTGGTACCGATCTGGCGGGCCTGCTTCTCGTTCTCGCAGACCTGGAACGGATCGCCGGCGGACGGGACATCGGAAAGACCGATGACCTCGACCGGTGTCGAGGGACCGGCGCTCTGGATCTTCTTGCCCTTGTCGTCGTACATGGCCCTGACACGTCCCGGATAGATACCGGACACGTAGTAGTCGCCCTGCTTGAGCGTACCGCGCTGGACGATGACGGATGCCACGATACCGCGGCCCTGGTCGATCCTGGCTTCAAGGACCTTTCCTTCGGCCCTGCACTGCGGGTTGGCCCTGAGGTCCATCATCTCGGCCTGGAGCAGGATGGTGTCCAGCAGGTCCTCGATTCCGATCTTCTTCAGAGCGGAGATCTCGCAGTAGAGCGTCTGTCCGCCCCATGCCTCGGGCACAAGACCCTTGTCGGAAAGCTGCTGCATGACCCTTTCCGGCTTCGCATCCGGAAGGTCGATCTTGTTTATCGCGACGATGATGGGGACCTTGGCCGCATTGGCGTGGTCGATGGCCTCGATCGTCTGGGGCATCACACCGTCGTTGGCCGCAACGACCAGGACGACGATATCGGTCAGCTGTGCTCCGCGGGCACGCATCATGGTGAATGCGGCATGACCCGGGGTATCGAGGAAGACGACGTCGCCCTTCTCGGGGATGTTGACCTTGTATGCACCGATGTGCTGGGTGATTCCTCCGAACTCGCCGGCGGTGACGTTGGCCGAACGGATGGCATCGAGAAGCTTCGTCTTACCATGGTCGACGTGACCCATGACGGTAACGATGGGAGCTCTGGG
>Ga0265298_10009061_pt1 | contig 11895 bp, 10 predicted proteins | sample AusTroGonzalo_MG_3_FD_193486 | JGI IMG/M metagenome (GOLD analysis project Ga0265298, IMG submission 193486) | Bovine rumen microbial communities from tropical cattle in Woodstock, Queensland, Australia - Gonzalo_01 | ecosystem: Host-associated > Mammals > Digestive system > Stomach > Rumen ...
GAATAGTCTAAGAAGCGCCTCGCGGAGCTCCAGGCGGAGCTTGCGGGCGAAAAGGCGAAGGCCGACAGGATGACGGCACAGTGGAAAGAGGAAAAGGCGGCGCTCGAGGAGGTGCGCCGGGTAAGGACAAAACTTGATGAGGCGAAAAATGCATATGAAACAGCCCTTAATAGAGGTGACAACGCGACGGCATCCCGCTACAAATACGGTGTCATACCGGAGTTCGAGAAGCAGCTCAAGTCCCATGAGGAGGATATGGCTCGCCGGGGCGCGGACGCAATGCTCCGCGAAGAGGTGACCGCCGACGAAATAGCGTCTGTGGTGAGCCGCTGGAGCGGCATACCCGTTACGAAGCTGCTGGAGGGCGAGCGCGAGAAGCTCGTCCGCCTGGGCGACATTCTCCATCAGCGCGTCATCGGCCAGGACAAGGCCGTGGACGCCGTCGCGGACGCGGTTCTCCGCTCGCGCGCCGGGATCAAGAACAGGCAGCGTCCCATCGGCGCTTTCCTGTTCCTCGGACCGACGGGCGTCGGCAAGACCGAGCTTGCGAAGGCGCTCGCCGCGGAGCTTTTCGACGACGAGAACGCGATGGTCCGTCTCGACATGTCGGAGTACATGGAGAAGTTTGCCGTATCGCGCCTCGTCGGCGCGCCGCCCGGATACGTAGGCTTCGAGGACGGCGGCCAGCTGACGGAGGCCGTCAGGAGGAAGCAGTTCTCCGTCGTCCTGCTGGACGAGGTGGAGAAGGCCCATCCGGACGTATTCAACCTGCTCTTGCAGGTGATGGACGACGGGCGGCTTACCGACAGCCACGGCAGGACCGTATCCTTCAAGAACACGGTCATAATCATGACCTCCAACGCTCCGAAGGATGCGCTCAAGGACATATTCCGGCCAGAGTTCCTGAACAGGCTCGACGAGATACTCGAGTTCGATTCGCTTACGGAAGCGCAGATCCGCGACATCGTGAAGCTTCAGCTCAAGGATTTCGCAAAGCGTCTTGCCGACCAGGAGCTTTCGCTCGACGTGGACGAAAAGGCGCTGGAGGTGCTGGTCAAGGACGGCTACGACCCTGCGTACGGCGCAAGGCCGGTGAAGCGTGCGATCCAGCGCGACCTCGAGACGCCGATAGCCCGCAAGATCGTCGCCGGCGCATACCCGCCCGGCTCGACCATAAAGGCCACCGCCTCCGGCAGCGCGATCGAGCTCAGTTGACCGCTTGACTTTTCGCGGAGGATATGAGATAATATACCATGTTTTCACCTTATGGGGATATAGCTCAGTTGGTAGAGCGTCTCAATGGCATTGAGAAGGTCAGGGGTTCGACTCCCCTTATCTCCACCATCGAAAAGGGACTGGATGTCGTCAGTCCCTTTTTAATTAAAGGGGCAACCCTAAACAGAGGAGACAGCAATGGGCGAGGTAATTGGAGCGGGCGAGCTTCACAAGGGTGTCAAGCTTCTCATAGACGGCGAACCGTGGGAGATCACGGAATTCGACTTCTCCAAGCCGGGCAAGGGCCAGGCCATCTACAACTGCAAGCTCAGGAACATGATGAGCGGAACGGGAATGTCCAAGAGCTACCGCTCCGGCGACAAGTTCGAGAAGCCCGATCTTACCCAGCAGGACGTGACCTACTCCTACGACGACGGTACCGCCTTCGTGTTCACCGACGACAATTTCGAGGAGATTCGCGTAAGCTACGACGTCATGGGCGACAACAAGTACTTCCTCATGGACGAAATGGCCGTCAAGGCGCTCTTCTTCAACGACAAGGTCATCGGCGTGCAGCTTCCGCAGCTCGTCGAGCGCAAGGTCGTCAAGGTCGAGCCCGGAGTGAAGGGCAATACGGCTTCCGGCAAGGTAACCAAGCCTGCGACGGTCGAGGGTGGCTATACCCTCGCGGTGCCTCTCTTCATCAACGAGGGCGACGTGATCCGCATCAACACCGAGAGCGGCGAGTACAACGACCGCGTCTCGACCAGGTGACGGACCGGCGGTGGTCAATCTCCTGAAGTCCCTTTGGCGGTGGTTTCGCAACCTTGCCGCAGGTTGCCTGACCACCTTCATCATTCTTGTCGTCATAGGGCTCCTGATCCCCGATTCCAAGGATGGCGATGCGGAGACGGGCAAGGAGGCTCCCAAGACGGAGAAGCCAGCGACGGCCGAGGCTCCCTACGACGCCGAGGCGGAACTCAAGAAGGCCCTGGACGAGCTCGACTCCCTCGTCGGGCTCGAGGGCGTAAAGGCCGAGGTCAGGAAGATCGTCAACAAGGAGAAGGTCGACGCGGCAAGAAAGGCCCAGGGCCTGCCGGTCGCCCCTCGCTCCCTGCACATGGTCTTCACCGGGAACCCCGGCACGGGCAAGACTACGGTGGCGCGCCTCGTGGCGCGCATATTCCGCGCGCTTGGAGTCGTCGAGAAGGGGCAGCTCGTGGAAGTGGACCGCTCGGGCCTCGTCGGCCGCTACATGGGCGAGACGGCGACCAAGACGAGCGAGAAGATCGACGAGGCGATAGGCGGCGTTCTCTTCGTGGACGAGGCGTACCAGCTCTGCACGTCAGACACGGACGATTACGGCAAGGAGGCGATAGCGACGCTCCTCAAGCGGATGGAGGACGACCGCGGCAACCTGATAGTCATCGCCGCGGGCTATACCGACGAGATGCGCGATTTCCTCGGCGCGAACTCCGGGCTTGCGAGCCGCTTCGCTATCAAGATAGAGTTTGCCGACTATACGGCTTCCGAGCTCGCGAAGATATTCCGCCAGCAGGTTGCGAAGAACAGGTATGTGCTTTCGGCGGAGCTTGATGCGGGATTGGAGGGCGCGATCGAAAAGCTTGTGCGCCGCCGCGACAAGACTTTCGGCAACGCGAGGTTCGCGCGCCAGCTTTTCGAAGACGCGACCGGCCGCCAGGCCGACCGCATAGCCGAGGCCGGAACCCTTGAAGGGGATGCGCTCGCAACGCTCGAGCTGGCCGATCTCGGAATCGGCGAGAAGGCCGAGGATGTCCGCGCCCCGACGATCGAGGAGGTTCTGGCCGAGCTTGACGGCCTTCTCGGCATGAAGGACGTGAAGGACGAGGTGAAGCGCCTTATCGCAACGTGCCGCGCAAACAAGCTGAGAGAGGCCAACGGGCTCGAGGCCGCGACGATGAGCTACAACTTCGTCTTCACAGGAAATCCCGGCACGGGCAAGACCACAGTCGCGCGCATCCTCGCCAAGGCGTTCCGCGCGCTCGGAATCCTTGAGCGAGGCCATCTTGTCGAGACCGACCGGTCGGGGCTCGTCGCGGCGTATGCCGGCCAGACTGCGCTCAAGACCCAGAAGCTGATAGACTCGGCCGTCGGCGGAATACTCTTCATCGACGAGGCGTACCAGCTGAACCAGGGCCAGAACGATACCTACGGCTCCGAGGCGGTTGCGACGCTCCTCAAGCGGATGGAGGACGAGCGCGGCAGGATGGTCGTCATCATCGCCGGCTACAAGGACGAGATGAAGCGCTTCTTCGAGCTCAATTCCGGCCTTGAGAGCCGCTTCGGCCGCGAGCTCTTCTTCCCCGACTTCACGGCGAAGGAGATGGCGACGATATTCCGCCAGACGGCCGCGAAGAACAAGTACGTCCTGTCGCCCGACGTCGAGCATTGGATCGAGCCATACATAGGTCTGATGACGAAGGACCGCGGCAAGAACTTCGGCAACGGGCGCTGGGTAAGGAACCTCTTCGAGAAGACTGTCGAGAGGCAGTCGATGCGGATAGTTGATCTTCAGGATCCGTCGGCCGAGGAACTCGTTACGATCCGCATGAAGGACGTCGGGATATCCCTCAAGGATCCTGACGCTTCTGCCGAAGACTAGCCCAGGCTAGATTCTGGCCCACTCCGGGAAGGGTGTTCTTATGTCGACCGGCTCGTTTGTCGCCGGATGGCGGAATTTCGCGCCCAGTGCATGAAGGCAGTGGCCGGTCATGTTCTCGACGGCGAAGGCACCGTAGAGCCTGTCGTTCACTATGTGCATCCGGCCCAGCGCGAGCTGGGCGCGTATCTGGTGGGTTACTCCGGTGAATATGGTAACCTCGAGAAGCGTCCTCTCCTCGTTCTCCTCCATCACATGGGCGATTGGATTGAACTTCGTCACGGCGTGGAGGCGCCGCAGCTTCGAGCGCTGCTCCATGGCGAGCCTGTTGTTGTCGGCGTCGATCATCCGGCAGAATGGGAGCGTCGGGTCGTGGACGAGGTCGTTTTCGAGCGTTCCGCCTGCGGCGACGCATCCCTCGACGAGCGCGAGATACGTCTTCTCCACGGTCTGTGCCGCAAACTGCGCCCTCATGGCGTCGAACGCGGCGCTTGTGCGTGCGATCAGCACGAGCCCCGACGTGTCGGCGTCGATGCGGTGGAGCGCGCCCGCCATAAGGGGACTGTCCCCGATCGTCTGGCACTCGGGATGGCGCGCGACGACCCCGTTCATCAGCGTCGTGAGCTCGGTGCGCGATATCGGCTGGACGGGGAGGCCCGCAGGCTTGTCGACGGCGATAAGCGAATCGTCCTCGAATACGGTCCTGAACGATATCGCCCCGTTCGGCTGGACGACGTTGTCGGCAGCCTCGGCGAGGGCCTTTACGGATATCGTCTCTCCGCCGCGCAGCTTCAGCCCCTTTGCGGCGCGCCGGCCGTCCACGAGAACGTCGCCGCGCTCGACGGCCTCCCTGACGAATGCGCGCGAGGTCGTCGGAAACGCATCAAGCAAAGCGGCGTCCAAACGGACGCCGCCTTCTTTCACATGGATGGACCTTCCTTCGATCATTCGTAGCGGTCCATCAGCGACGGCGCTATCGGCGCCATGCCCTCCCACGAGCGGTTCGACGACCAGGGAAGGTCGCTGTCCTCCGCAGTGTCGGCGACGCATCCTGCGAGCACCGACAGGGCAAAAGCCGCGAGAAAGGCCTTAGTCAGCGAAGATGACGTCATTGGCGTTGACCTTGTCCTGTTCCCACGCACCGAGGATGTCGCAGACGACATAGGGCTTGCCCTTGACCTCCTGGCGCAGGCGCAGACGCCCGACGAACTCGCCGGCGGGGCCGTTGAAGCCGGGACGCTTCACGCTGATCTCGAGGAAGGGGATCGGGCGGTCGAGGTTGTCGCCCTTGAGCTCCTTCATCGCCTCGTCGGTGAACTTGACGATCGCGAACATGTTCTCGTTGTCGGCTTCGATTACGACACCCTTGTCGCCGGCCGGGAGAGAGGTGATGGCGACGCCGCCCGCCGACGGAGCGACTCCCTTGGTCGGGATGGACTCGCGAACGAGCTTCTCGAGGGTCTTGTTGCGCTGCTCGGCCTTCGCAAGCTCCTCCTTGACGGCCTCGGTCTCGTCCTTGGCGGTCACGACCTCGTCCTTGAGGGAGGCGATCTCCTGATTGAGCTCGTCGATCTGGCCCTTGATCTTGGTGACCTGGTTCTCGAGGTCGGCCTTTTCGCCTTCAAGCTTCGTGATCTTCTCCTCCTTCTCTACGAGGGTGACCTTGTCCTGACGGGCGCTCGGCTTGATGCGGTTCACCTCGGCGACCACGGACGCAAGCTTGCCGCGGAGCGACACGAGCTCGGCGCGGGTCGAGTTGAGGCGCGAAAGCTGGGCCTTCGAGGACTCGAGAAGCCTTTCGAGGAGCTCGCTCGCCGTTCCCGGGCCATCCATCTTGGGCTGGCCAAGATCCATGATCGGCTTGCCCTCGGCGTCAAGCTGGTAGATCGCGCGCAGCTGCGCACGATCGCTGTCGTTCCAGTTGTACGTTTCGAGGTTGCCCGTTTCAAGATAGGCGTTGTAGCCGTCGAGGACGTTCTCCATGTCGGGCGAATCGACGATGCGAGCCTCGACCGGGGAGACATCCATGCTGATAGGCTCGGCGCTGACCGATTTGTCCGGCTCCGCCTTCTCGATCATTCGCGCCACCTTGACGAAGTAGTCCTCCTGCTGCCGGTTGCGGTCGGTCAGCACAGAGCGCTTCGCGTTGAGCTGCAGTTCAAACCAAAGCGCCGCCGCGGCGAGCGCCAGAAACACGTAGACGAGGACGTGCAATGCTTTGTTCATGATGGTTTTCCTAGTTGACGATGATTATGATACCGAATTTTTCAAAAAAACGCAACCGTAATTTTTCAGGTGCGCGCGCCCTGCGGTTTTTGGTATAATTCACCCTCCACGATCCACTGTAGAAGGAGAAGAACACCATGGCAGATACGAAAGCGGCAGTTGCCCAGCTGGGCGAATGCGCGGAGAAGCAGGACTTTGATGGCGCATTCGCCCTTGTGAAGGCGAATCGCGTGGAATTGGCGAAGCAGATGCAGGCCGAGGGCATACGTGACGAATTGAAGAAGGCGACCAAGGATCGGCTTCTTCTTTCTTTTTTGGACGGCGTCGACTTCGCCTCGCGGCCGCTCGACGAGTCGCTCGTCCGGCTTGAGAAGCTGATGTCGTTCCAGCAGGGCGCGCTCGTGCTTAACGGCACCTGGGGACTCGGCGTAGTGAAGCGCGTAGATTATTTCTACCGCCGGATCACGGTCGACTTCAAGACAAGAAAGGGCCACCAGTTCACCTACGCCGCGGCGACCGACATGCTTGAGCGCGCGCCCGAAAACCACATACTGGTTCTCAGGCAGAGCGATCCGGCCGCGTTCGAGGCCATGCTCCGCGACAGGCCCGGCGAGTTCGTCAAGTGCGTCCTCAAGAGCTACGGCGACATGCCTGTCGTGAAGCTCGAGGACGTCTGCGTCGCCAACGGCTTCGTGAAGTCCGTGAACTGGAAGGCGTTCTGGGAGAAGGCGCGCGCGGAGCTGCGCAAGGACGCGCTCGTCACGATCCCCGCCAAGCGCACCGAGCCGATACAGATCAGGGAATCGGTCGAGGACTACGGCGACGGATGGCTTACGGCGTTCTCGCACGAGACCGACCCCAAGCTCATCCTCGCCTCCGTCCGCGAGTATATCGCCCAGGGCAAGATGAAGTCCGCCGACGACACCGCGAAGGCGAAGATGGAGGAAAGGCTGGTGTTTGCCGTAACCGCCGCGCGCAAGGTCGACGACGCGCTGTACGCGCGCCTCGCCTGTCTCGTGAAGGATCTGGCCTTCGCCAACCCGCCCGCCGCGGAGATGCGCGAATATCTCTGGGAGCGCAAGCGTTTCGTAAAGGCCGCGGCGACCCTGCCCGCCCGCGAGGTCGGCGCCATGGTGTCCTTCCTGGCCGTTGATGACGAGGCGAAGGCGAGGCTCTACAGGGCGATTCCGGACTTCTGCTTCACAGCCGTCTCCGAGGTCCTGGCGCAGTTCGGCGGCGAGCCGGCGTGCCGTCTGGCCGTAGCCGACCTCATGAAGCAGCCGAAGGCGCCTGCGACGCTCGTCACGCTCATAGTCGGAAAGTACGAGCAGTTCCGCGATTGGACCGAGCTTCCTCCGCTCATAACGGTCCTCACCCACGCAATCGCCCTCGGCGAGGGCCGTCAGGGCGGCGAGACGCTCAAGATGCAGAACATAGTCCGTCGCCTGTTTGCGGATACGAAGTGGCTCGAGAAGATCTACTCGTGGCTCGACGATGGGGACAAGGTCCTGTTCTTCGAGCGCTTCCAGGCGTCCATCGCATGGGATCCCTCGACCCACCACACCATCGTCGTCAGGATGACGCGCATCGTGCCCTCGCTGGAAAGCCATGTCGTTAAGGTCGAGAAGAAGCGCGAGTACGCCCGCCTTACGAGCTACCGCAGCTTCGCAATGAGGAAGGCGGAGTATCTGAAGCTCATCAACGAGGAGATGCCCGAGAACGTCCGCAAGATCGAGGAGGCGAAGAGCTACGGCGACCTGAGCGAGAACGCGGAATACCAGTACGCCAAGGACGAGCAGCGCGCGCTCATGCAGAAGCAGACGCTCATGCAGGCCGATCTCGAGGCCGTGAAGCCGAGCGATTTCGCCGACGCGTCCGTAGAGTCCGTGATGCCCGGCGTCGGCGTGGTTGTCGCCGCGCCCGACGGCGAGCATACGTACTACATCCTCGGCGAATGGGACAACGATCTCGATCTCGGCATACTTTCCTCCAAGGCGCGTCTCGCCCAGAACATGCTGGGCAAGAAGGCCGGCGAGGAGTTCGAGCTTCCCGGCGGAGACGGGGCGACGCAGTTTGCCCGCATCGTCCAGGTGAAGCCGCTTCCGGACGAGATACGCGAATGGATGAAGCTTCCGGCCGGAATGCAGATTTGAGCTGGTTATGGTATAATGTGAGGCAAAGTTCTTGAAAGGAGGCGCTCCATGGCAGTGAAGATCAGTCCCAAGAAAGTCGCTAAGAAGAAGCCTGCGCCGGCGAAGAAGCTTGCGCCGGCGAAGAAGCCCGCCCCCGCGAAGAAGGCGGCGCCGGCGAAGAAGCCTGTCGCCCCGGCAATGCCCGAGCCCGCGAAGAAGCCTGCGCCCAACCGCGTTCCTCCGAGGATCATACGCAAGCCTCCGATCATCGCGAAGCCCGTCCAGGCGCCGGTTCCCGAGGTGGATACCGCGAAGGCCGTCGCCTTCGCCATGTCCATCGCCGAGGAGATGAAGCGCGCCGCTGCGGCGGCGGCGGCCGAGAGGAGCGAGGGGACCGCGATCAAGCTTTCGAAGCGTCCGACAACGCGCGAGAAGGGCCAGGAGACCGAAAAATTCCCCGAGAGCGACCTCAGGGACTTCCGTCGCCGCCTGCTGATAGAGCGCGAGAAGGCGCTCTCCGGCGTGAATGCGATGAAGGCGACCGGCTTCAACGAGGCTGACGACCACGAGGCCGACGGAGGCGACGGCACCAACCAGACCCTCCGTCTCCAGGCGCTCGGCCAGATGGGGACGATCAACCGTACGATCCAGCAGATCGAGGAGGCGCTTCACAGGATCGACGACGGGACCTACGGGGTGTGCACCGTCTGCGGCCAGCTGATCCGCAAGCCGCGTCTCGTGAACCAGCCGTTCGTGCTGACCTGCATGGAGTGCCAGAGCGAGATGGAGAGATCGAACCGCTCATGAAGCGCTTCATCGTGACTTTCGCCGTCGTCGCGAACCTGTGCTTCGCCGACGCGGTGGTGAAGGAACTCGCCGCGGGGCTTTTGAAGGGGTCCGCGGCGGTTTCTGCAATTCCGGGCTTCTTCAATCTCGCGTATGTGGAGAACCGTGGCTGCGCGTGGGGGATGTTCCAGGGGGCGGTGTGGCCCCTCGCCGCGTTCGGCGTTGCCGCGCTGGCGCTTCTCGTATGGAAGCGGCGCGCCGTGTTCGGCGATGCGTGGGTCGCGCCGTGCCTCATATACGCAGGCATAGCCGGAAACCTGGTCGACCGCGTCTTCCGCGGGTACGTGATCGACATGTTCGATTTCCACTGGGGGGTGCACCACTTCCCGTGCTTCAACCTTGCCGACGTCTACATTTGCGTCGCGGCGGGGCTTCTGGTGCTCGATTCGTTCCTGCCGCGCAAGGGCGGGAAGTCCGCGTGATGACGCGGGAGGCGTATCTTCTCGCCGGCCCGACCGCCAGCGGCAAGAGCGCCATCGCGGCGACTCTCGCCCGAAGGCTAGGGGCTAGGATACTCAGCGCAGACTCCATGCTCGTCTACAGGGGCATGGATATCGGAACGGCGAAGCCGCCGCCCGAGGAGATCGCGGAGTTCGGAATGGGCGGGGTGGACATAGTGACCCCGGCCGAGGAGTTTTCGTCCGGCGCATGGCTCCGCGCGGCGGCCGAATGGGCGGGGACTGTCCCGGAGGGCGTGCCGATCGTCATAGTCGGAGGAACGGGGCTGTACTTCTCGGCGCTCCTGAGGGGGCTTGACCGCAGATGGGTCAAGCCGCCGCCGGAATACCCTGTCGTCAGGATCGACCGCGCGCTCGTGCGCGAGCGCATACGCGCGAGGCTGGACGGCATGTTCATGGCGGGGCTGGAGGAGGAGAAGCGCCGGCTTCACGAGATTTATCCTGTCTGGTCGCGCACCGCCTCGCTCGCCATCGGGTACCGCGATGGCGACGATGCGTCGAAGATATTCGTGCGCACGTGCCAGCTCGCCAAGCGGCAGGACACCTGGTTCCGCCATCAGGCGACACCGCTCTATGTGGAGCCTGACGCGGAGGCCGTCTGGTCCCTCTGGCGCTCCCGCGGCCCCTGGCGGGTCACGTTTTGAGGCGTATGGCCTAGTTGCGCCAAAGAGAAAAATTTGATATACTTCACACTTTCTTGCCCGGAATGCGGACAGTTAACAAAGTGGCTGCTTACCACACTTCAGACGCATTCGGGGCCAAAAGCGTAATTTTTCGCAACAAAAACAACAGAAAAGGCAAGTCCAGATGAGCGCAGAACGCAAAGTGTTCGGCAGGCTTCAGGGCATGGCGGAGACTCCGCCTGACCTGATAGACATTCAGACGCAGTCATATCGCGAGTTTCTCCAGGCGGATGTTCCGCCCCAGAAGCGCGAGAACGTCGGCCTCCAGGCCATATTCAAGGAGATATTCCCCGTCGCGAGCTATGACGGGCGCTACAAGCTCGACTTTGTCGGCTATACGCTCGACACTCCCAAGAAGACGTATCTCCAGGCGCTCATGGACGGCGAAACCTACGCCCGTCCGCTCCGTGCGACCTTCCGCCTCACCGAGGGCGAGGACGTCCGCGAGGAGGAGGTGTTCCTCGGCGACATGCCCGTGATGACGCCCGACGGCGCCTTCGTCGTCAACGGCGCCGAGCGCGTCATAGTCTCGCAGCTCCACCGCTCGCCCGGCATCTCGACCGAACGCCAGGTCCATGCGAACGGCCAGCCTCTCCTTTCCGTCCGCATCATCCCCGACCGCGGCAACTGGATCGAGGTCATGTTCGACACGAACGACGTGATGTGGTGCTTCATGGACCAGCGCCGCCGCCGCCGCAAATTCTACGCGACGACGCTCTTGAGGGCGTTCGGCTACGGCCTCGACGAGCAGCTCATGCAGCTCTTCTACGACTTCAAGAAGCTCCCGACCTCGAAGAAGTACGCCGACAAGGACCTTCGCATGCTCATCATGAAGGACGACCTGGTCGACACCGATTCCGATGCCGTTCTCGCGCGCCGCTACGATCCCGTCACGCCCGCGATGATGGAGCAGATCGCCGCCGCCGGAATCCCCGAGGTGGAGGTCGTCGACGTCGCCGTCGACAACGGCACCCTCATCAAGACCCTCAGGGAAGACGCGAAGGCCGGGATCCACAACGAGGAGGACGCCCTCAAGGAGATATACAAGAGGATGCGTCCCGGAGATCCGCCGACCGCGTCGAACTCGAAGCAGATGATCCACAGGATGTTCTTCGAGCTCGCCCACTACGATCTCGGCTACGTAGGCCGCCACAAGATCAACAAGAAGCTCGGTCTCGCGGGCAAGGTGGACGAGAACCTCCGCACCCTCCACGAGTCGGGCATCGACGTCATCGAGGCGATCCGCCTGCTCCTCAAGATCTACGTCGGCAAGGAGACGGTCGACGACATCGACCACCTCGGAAACCGCCGCATCCGCACGACGGGCGAGCTCCTCGAGAACCAGTGCCGCATCGGCCTTGCAAGAACCGAGCGCCTCATCCGCGAGCGCATGACGATCCACGACCCGAACCAGGGCCCCCTGACTCCGCAGCGCCTCGTGAACTCTAAGACGTTCAGTGCGGTCGTGACCGACTTCTTCGCCCGCTCGCAGCTCTCGCAGTTCATGGACCAGACGAATCCGCTTTCGGCCCTCGCCCACAAGCGCCGTCTCTCGGCCCTCGGCCCGGGCGGCCTCAGCCGCGAGCGCGCAGGCTTCGAGGTCCGCGACGTGCATCCCTCGCACTACGGCCGCATATGCCCGATCGAGACCCCTGAAGGCCCGAACATCGGCCTCATCTCGTCGCTCGGCATCT
>Ga0265298_10009063_pt1 | contig 11895 bp, 8 predicted proteins | sample AusTroGonzalo_MG_3_FD_193486 | JGI IMG/M metagenome (GOLD analysis project Ga0265298, IMG submission 193486) | Bovine rumen microbial communities from tropical cattle in Woodstock, Queensland, Australia - Gonzalo_01 | ecosystem: Host-associated > Mammals > Digestive system > Stomach > Rumen ...
AACGGTGTCCAGCTCGTCTCCCACAGATGTTATGGCTCTCCAGCCGACTCGTATGGTTTCCCATATAGACCTGTTATCCTTCATAACGAATATACTATTGGTGATGCATACAAATATAGTTACTCAGGACATTTTGACGAAATATATTTGCATGGAGTGCCGCATTTGAGTATATTCGCAAAAGGCAAAAGATGCAACTATGGAAATGAAAGAATCTGTAAGGATCCAGAACTCGGTCCTGAACACGCTGGAAAAGAAGGCGTTGGTTTATATGGCAGAGAGGATGCCCGCCTGGGTCACCAGTGACATGATGACATTTGTGGGCGTCGTGGGTTCGATGATGACCGGTGCCGGCTTTGTGTTGACCAAGTTCGGCATCAACTGGCTCTGGCTCGCCATCGCCGGCCTGGTGGTCAACTGGTTCGGCGATTCGCTGGACGGCACCATCGCCCGCGTGCGGCACGCCCAGCGCCCCATCTACGGCTATTACCTGGACCACACCATGGACGTGGTAAACGAGATAATGATGTTCGTGGGCCTCGGCTTCTCGCCGCTGGTGCACCTCAATATAGCCCTGGCGGCCTTTATCTGCTACCTGGCCCTTACCCTCAACGTGAGCATGAACAGCTACCTTCGCGGCGAGTTCAAACTGACCTACGCCAAGTTCGGTCCCACCGAATTCCGCCTGGTGATAGTGTTCGTGTGCCTGCTGTTCTTGTTCGTGCCTGCGATACGCAACTTCGCATGCCCCATACATGTCCTGGGCAACGACTTTGTGTTCGGCATCTTTGACTTTATAGGCATCTTTGTGACGGTCGTGCTCTCCATAATGTGGCTGGTCACCATCATAAACGACATCCGTTACTACGCCAAGGCCGATCCGCCCAAAAACCAGCAATAACCCGTTATGGCGGCAGAGCTCTTATCAATTTCTGAGATGGAGCGCGCCTCGGCGCTGTTCCGCGGCAAGTGCGGCAACGCCTTTGCGCGTTTCTTGCTGGATATCTCTGAAGTGAGCGCGGTGCAGCACCTCTACGACGGCGCCGAGAGCGACAATGGCCCCGACACCGCCGCCGGCCTTGTGAACGGCCTCAACCTGAAATATACCGTGAACGGCATGGAGCGCCTACAGCAGCTCAAACCGCCCTTTATCACCATCAGCAACCACCCCATCGGCAGCATGGACGGGGTGATACTGGTAGATTTGATGGGCCACCTTTTCCCCGACTACAAACTGCTCGTGAACCAGTTTCTGATGAGGGTAGTGGGGTTGCGCCCCAGCTTTATATCGGTGATTCCGACGCTGGAAGAGCGCACCGGCCCCCAGGCCGACAGCATCAACGGCATCAGGCTGGCAATGAAGCATTTGCACGACGGACACCCACTCGGATTCTTCCCCTCCGGCGCCGTCTCGGACTATATATTCGGCAAGCGCCCCACGGTGGATGTCCCCGCCTGTGGAGGCTATTTTCCCGACGGCTTCTCATACACCGAGCCGCGGGTTCGCGACCGCGAGTGGCAGATGCCCATCATCAAATTAATAAAGAAGACGGGGGTGCCGGTGGTGCCGATCCGCTTCTTTGACGGCAACTCGCCCATGTTCTACTATATGGGGGCCGTCCACGGCTGGAAAATGCGCGTGACCCGCCTGCCGCACGAGGTCATGAACAAGCGCGACAAAATCATCCGGATGGGGGTGGGGCCGGTGATTACTCCCCAACAACAAGAGGCCTGCGAGACACTTGCAGACCTCCGTACGCTGTTGCGGGCATCGATATATGCCCAGAGTATCTAATCCTTTATCTCAGTGCTTATTATAGTGACGGCAATGTGGTGGGTCTTGCTCTTGAACGTCACGTCCGACTCGGTGTAGAGCGACATCGTGTCGCCGTTTACGGCAATCTCGCCGGTGCCCGACACGGGTATCACGGGGTTGTCTACCCAAGAGAGGTTGAAGTTATATGAGAGGTTCTCTTCTTTGATCTCGTCGAGCTTGAAATTGCCCACGAAGGGGGCTATCGCAAAATCTTTGAAGTTGATGATGAACAGGCCCGACTCGGTGTAGTCGATCGACTCGAGCTGGTATTTGTCGTAGTCACCGGTGTTGATCTTAAGCCCCTTCTCCTGGAGATATGCGAATATCTCGTTGAGGTCGGCAGAGAACACCTTGCCCACCACGGCGGTGGTGATATCGCCGCCGGAGGCGCTGATAATGAGCTTGGCAGGCTTCCAACTGCGGCACATCTGGTCTGCCAGCGACCCCGACACGACCTCGTCGGAGAGGGCGGCTGCACCGCCGTAACTCTGTCCGTCGGGACCGGTATATCTGATGTTCCAAGTGCCGCCGTCACCCTTCTGGATGGTGAGGTTGCCGTACATGGGGAAGAAATACACGAGGTCTGCCCCGGGCGCCTTGGTCTCAGCGGGCTTCTTGACCGTATATTCTCCCGATACGTACACGAGCGGCGCCTTGTCGGGATTTACGGCGTCATTGTCCCTGAAGCCGAGCAGGAACTTGCCGCCCGAAGTCAGGTCTATGGTCCTGGGCACCTTGCCCTCTCTGATGGGGGTTTCGAATGACTTGTCCGTAAGGGTGAAACTTGCGTGGAATTCTTTGTTCTCAGGAGGTACCAGCTCCGCCTTGTTGTTGGCGGGCTTGCTGCAGGAGACCAGCGCGACGGCCGCGAGGGCAAATAGTGAGAAAAGCCGTTTCATATCTAGAACAATTTGAAAAACAATGAGAATTTAAGCATAGGGAGGAACCTCGTGTAGTGGGAAATCTTGTCTATGATGCCAGTGTCCTGGTTGTCTACATCGGCACTGGTGAGGCGTATATACTGCTCCTGTCCCGATTTGACGTTGACGCCGTAGGCGCACACCGCAAGCCCCTTGGGACTGTAGCAGGCACCCAAATCGAAAACTAGCGAAACGGGTTTGTCGGGGTAGCTCGCGCGACCGAAACCGATTCCGAAATAGGGCATTACGGTTGCCGCATCTACATAGGCGGTGACTATGCCCTGCCCGTCGGTAGTTATGAGCGTCTCTCCGACCTGGATCCCTGCCGATTCCCAGTCCGCGGGTTCGAGGAACGGGGTGGTGTTGAACACCGAAAGGATATGCCCCGGCCCGTAGAATACGCCTCCGGTGAAGTGGAATTTGGCCTTTTTGCCGGGAAAGAAATCCAGCATGGCGTTCAGTCCCTTCATGGAGAGCTGTGCGCACAGGTTGAGGTCTACCGGCTCCGAGTCGTTGAACTCAATGTCATTGAAAGACTTTGTCTTGTTGAAGCCCGGCATGTAGCTGCCGCCCAGACGGAGTTGCAGCAAACTTCCCATGGGCACGCCGGCCTGCAGGCTGATGCCGTCTACGCCCACTCCTACACCGAGCGATGCATGGTTGAAAAATTGGGCTGAAGCAGAAATCGAAACAGTGTGTAACACCGCGATGGTCAGGAGAATAGCATAGAAACGTTTCATTTTTATGGATTTATTGTTCTTCAAAGATATTAAAAAAAATAGCATTTCACGCATTTGTGCGCCCATTATGCGCATAAATAGCAAAAAAATTTTCAATTATCAAACTAAAAACCATACATTTGCGACCTCAAGTTGCAACCAGAGTTTGACTTTCAAGTCATAATTTGTTCATGAAATTGATTAAGCATCCAGCCACAATAGTGGCTTTGTTGATGTTCTTTTCGCCCGCTCAAGCCGCCTCAGTGCCTGATGGGCGTCAACAGACCCCCCGTGACTCTGTACAAACCGCTTCAGATACTACTTACAACTATGGTATGTCTCTGCGTACCAATCTGTTGTGGTGGGGTGCCGCAGAGCCCAACCTCTCTGTGGACATCCCTCTGGGCGAGCATGTCACCGTAGGTGTCAGCGGCGGTATCAAGACCTGGCCGCGTTTCCTTCCCTGGGACACCGACATTAAAGAAAACACCTCCCACTGGCGCAATTTTGCCATTGTGCCGGGAATGCGTTATTGGTTTGACGAGACCTACGACGGCTTTTTCCTGGGCGCAGACCTGCTCTGGACCCATTTCAATGTAGGTAACGTCAAATTCCCCTTCGGTCTCTATCCCGAGGTGCAGGACGAACGTCTGCAGGGCGACTTCTGGGGTGCAGGTATTGCCGCAGGCTACTCATGGTGGCTCGGCAACCGCTGGCGCCTGGAGCTGGAAGGCGGTGCGGCCGTCGGTTATGTCGATGCAACCCGCTATCCCTGTGCACATTGCGGCAAGGCCCTGGGCGAACGCAAGGGCCTGGGAGTGGTTCCCAAGCTTGGCGTTAACATCGCCTACAACACCCGTCCCCGCCGTCCCGAACCCGAACCCGTGCCCGAACCGCCGGTGGTCATTCCCGACCCGCCGCAGGAGGTTCCCGCACCTGCTGATTTTATCTTTGCAATCCCCAACGTGCCCGACTATATGGGCAAGGCGGGTGACCTGCTGCCGCACCATCCCGTGCTGCAGCCCACCAGCCAATATCGCGCCTACACTCCGGACCGCATTTTGCGTAAAGAGGAGGGGGCGCTGTACGTATTCTTCGAGCTGGACAAATCTCTCTTGAAGCGCAGCTTTACAGAGGGTGGCTATTCCCGCGACAACGGCCCCGTGCTGGACGAGATCATGGATCTTACCCGCCAGATCATGGCCGACACCACAAGCCACGTCTCTTGCATCCAGATTATAGGTATGGCCTCTGTAGAGGGTAGTGTGAAGCACAACGAGAAGCTCTCCCGCGACCGTGCGGTGGCGCTTCAGAAATATATCCAGGACCGTCTTCCGCTCAAGGATGACATGTTCGAACTGGTGGCCGGCGGCGAGGCGTGGACCGAGCTGCGCGACCAGGTTTGCGACATGAAGGCCGCAGGCGGCAACGACGCTCTTTCCGTGGCTGACCTCCAGCAGGTTATCGACGCGATAGACAACACCGCAGACGTTAACCAGCGCGAGCGCAAACTCAAGTCGCTCGCCGGCGGACGCATCTGGCGCGTGTTGCTCCCCACGGTGCTTCACGACCAGCGTAACTCCGGTTACGTACGCATCTACTTCGATTATGTGCCCGACGAGGGTGCCCGTGCCATCAACGACGCCATCTCCGACTTTGAGACCGGCAACGTGCAGTCCGCACTCGAGAAACTCGAGCAGCTGCGCGGCGACAACCGCAGCGACCAGGCATACGCCACCGCCCTGCTGAGTGCAGGCCGCGAGGCTGAGGCCGTAGAGGTGCTGGAGGCTGCCGCAGCCCGCGGCGACGAAGGCTGCAAGGCACTTCTGGCCGACTGGAAGGCTTTCGCCGCCCAGCGTGCCGCCCACGAGCAGTATCTGAAGGAGAAAGAAGATTATTATAACAAATACAATACAATTATTAATCAAAATTAAGTAACCGAGTTATGAGAAACTTAAAACAACTGCTCGCATTGAGCGCAATCGTTTTCGTTGCTCTTTCTTGTGTAAAAGAGGTTAAGGATAACCCCACTTACGACAAGGAGACCAACGAGGTGACAGCTCAGTTTATTCTCAGCGTCTCTACCGACCACGGTGAGCCCGCTACCAAGATGACCAAGGAGGATGTCCAGTATTATGGTAACTTCCGCGGCATGACCGACGTTCAACTTTTCACTTATGCGCTCGATTTCCCCGAGAATCCCGCTAACGGCCATTTTCTTTATCAGAATGGTGCTTCATGGGATGAAACGGCAAGCGCAACCCGTCGTTATGATTTGGGTGCAGCAATGTCAGAAGGTGAAATCTCTGCGACTAATACCAGCAAGGTGCTCCAGATTTCCCTCCCCTTGGGAACCAACTCTGTGCTTGTTTACGGCCGTGCCCCCAAGACTACTCTCGGTAGTGACGATCAGGGCAATATGACTATCAGCGGTACACTTACAGGTGTCTCCCCCGAGAACATCTCGTTCAGTCTGCAGAACCGTATGTCTGAGAATGGCAAGAAGGCTTTCGCCCAGTTTGCCGATATGATGGGCCATGTACTCACCGGTCTCCTCACTGCCGGCCGTACCGTCGAGACCGCCGGTGCCCTGAGCACAAGAAATCGCGACCTCCGTTACGGATTCTGGTGGCCTATGGACGAATATAGTGAGACTCTTCCCACGAAGGGTGACAACAACCAGCCCCTGCCCAACAATACCACGCACGTTGCCGGCGCAATTACCTACACTTGGTATTACGGCAGCAAGACCTGGAGGGATTACGGCCTTATCTACAAGTATTTCGTAGAGCATCCCGGTGCGCAGACCGGTGAGCTTAGCGGCTATGTATTCGGCAGACCCCTTCCCATGGAGGAAATCTTGGGTGAAACTTACTACAAAGTCACCACTCTTAATTCTACAACAGCCGGTGAGCCTGAGCTCCGTGCCGCTTCTTCCAAGGCTATCCTGCAGCTTGTCAAGGATGTGTTTGGCCAGATAGCCAAAGTGTCTAACGGTTCCATTAACTCCCCCGAGGAATATATTGCCAAACTCGTGGCAGATGAGATCGCCGTACGTGCAAGAAAGTTCTTCGACGGTAACCCTGACAATCTTGCGTGGGAAAACTACGCCACCTTCAAGTCTAATTTCGAATCTGAAGTTCCCTTGACCAATGAGAACAATATGATTCCGGGTGATGTTGACCATAATACCTATGACTCCAGGTATCCTCTGCTCAACGAGAACTTCTTCTATGTACAGGGTGTTCGCGACGGTTTCCCTATGAACCTCGGTATGCCCGAGGGTACGGCAACCATGAAATTCGTGGAGATTACCACCCAAAGCAGGTTGTTTGACACAGTTATATTCCCCACCTCTACTCCCGATTACATGATGGGTGGCTCTCCTACATCGACTCTGAGTATCTACAACTATCATTATCCTGCAGAGCTAATTTATTGGACCAACTCACCTATCAGGACCAACGACACAGAGGTTGCCGCTGCAGATTATCCCCATACATGGGCTTCTTGGGATGCTCCCAACTGGTCTGGCGGATGGGAATCAAACAGTACTGTTAGGTCCTCTACCCGTTCCGTGGCCGTTACCAAGGAGATGAACTATGGTACAGCCCTTCTGATGTCGACCTTCAAGTATGGTGCGGCTACCATCTATGATAATAACAAGGGTATCCACCCGAACGAGGAACCCAACGAAATTAATACCACGGTCGGCGCTCCTTTCAAGGTTACCGGTCTGATTATCGGTGGTGTAGATGATACCGTGGGTTGGGACTTCCTCTCCAAGGATGAGCAGTTCACCCAGGTTATCTATGACAAGTTCAACAAGACCAAACACATCGCTATCCCCAACTACGGTTCTGCTAGAAGAGATACCGCTTTCACCTTGGTATGGGACAACTATAAGACCTCTCTTGGTAACCAGCAGGCGAAGGTTTATGTGGCTGTAGAGCTCGTAAACCAGAGCGGTAAGGATTTCTGGGGCGAACTCAACCTTATCCGCAACGGTGCCACTTTCTATCTTGTCGGTCTGCTTGACCCCAGCGATGCCACCGCTTTGGCAGCGCTTACCGAGGCTTACACAAACACCACCACTCATGAGTTTGACCTGAGCCGCGATAACTTCAATTATCCTCCTTTCGACCAGGACGGTAAGACAATCAGCATACCTCGTATTTTCATGCAGGACTTTGTTACCGAGGCTGACTTTATCTTCGGTAAATACTCTCTCGAGCACGCATATGTAACTATGCCTGACCTTCGCGCCAGCAACGTTTCCCTCGGTCTTTCCGTAGATCTGAAATGGTCTAAGGGCTTCGCTTTCGAGAACGTTGTGCTTGGCGACCCTACCGCTAATACTGATAGAAATTAATTAGATTATTAAATGAAAAAAGTAAACAAACTTGTCCTCATAGGCGCAATTGCGTTTCTGGGTGTAGCGGCATGCAACAAGCCCGAGCCTGTGACCGACAACCCTACCTATAATAAGGAGACGAAAGAGGTTACGGCCGAGTTCGTCATGAGCATCTCTACCAATAACGCTAATGTTGAGACTAAGATGGCGGATGTAGACGTTCAAGCCGAAGGTAATTTCCGTGGCATGGACAAAGTCCATATCCTGACCTATAGTCTGGATTACACCGGCGGCGCGAATAATGAGTATTTCCTCTATAAGAAGAATACTGATACTTGGCCTGCATCTACTTTTGCAACCCGTGACTATGACCTTTCCAAGGTCCTTGTTGCCGGCGAGATTACGGCTGATGCATCTTCCAAGGTGTTGGAGATGTCCCTGCCCCTCCAGACCAATGGCGTGCTGATTTACGGCATTGCACCCAAGTCCAAGACCGACAATGAGCAAGGTTCTGTGATTCTCGATGGAGATCCGGTGGGAAAATCTGTGGCCAATATCAACTTTACGATGGCCAGCCGCATGTCCAGTCTGGACCAATTCAACCAGTTTACAGACCTTATGTCCCGTATACTTACCGGTATTCTCCGATCGGGCCTCAGGGAAGAAGTAGAGGGACAAGGTGCTGCGTCAGATATGGACAACCGGTATAAATTCTGGTGGCCGATTGACGAGGTCTCGAAGAAATTGCCGCTTAAGGATGCCGCTGGTAACTATTATGCAGATGGTACTCTCGATCAGACGGGTACATATACCTTCCACATTGGTTCCCAGAGCTGGCGTGATTATGCTATCGCCTATGACAAGTTTCTTTTGGATCCTTCGAACCCCGCCAATAAGATGAGTTCCCTGGAGATTCGCCTGGGCGACATGTATAAGACAATTACGACCATCCAGACTAACGGCAAGGCTACTGATGACCCGGCTTATCAGGTCGAACTTCGTGCCGGTTCTGCACAGTCTATTTTCAGATTGTCAGAAGATGTATATTCGATGCTGTTGCAGATGGAGCAGGCCAACATATCTACCTGGCACGACTATATTGCCATGTTGGTCGCCAAAGAAATACACGACCGTGCTTATGCATTCTTCTATCAGGACCCTGTTACCCAAAAAATGAACTGGCGTCCTATCGATGGTGGTGCGGGTCTTCGGGCTGCCATTGATACCTACGTGCCTGATCGTGATTGGGATGTGGACTATGATTTGATAACCGATGACTTCTTTAACAGGGGTTCTGACCAGCCCGGCTTCCCGATTAACATGGGGTTGCCAGCCGGAGCGGCTCTGATGACTTTCATAACGGTTCCACAGGGGAACAATGTTCCTGCAAATGTAGAAAGATACGAAGTGGTATCTTATCTGAAAAACATCCCTGCTTATGGAATGGGTGGTGCGTCGGTCAGCGTAGCCAACTACCGTTATCCGGCCGAATTGATGTACTGGACCAACTCCTCACTTAAGGTTACCTCCAGTGTCGTTTCCAAGGACAGCTATCCGATGACCGTTGCCAACTGGGATTGGGATACCAACCCCAAGTGGGACGACTGGACTGCAAATGGTTCGGTTCAGTCTACTACCCGTGGCGTGGCAGTTACCAAGCAGATCAACTACGGAACAGCTCTTCTTAAGACGCAAGTCAAATATGGAGCCGACATCATATATGATAACAACAGTGGCATCCACCCGAATGAGGATAACAATTCGGTCGATGTCAAGAACGTTGCGAACCAGTTCAAGGTGACCGGCCTGATTATTGGCGGTGTAGATGACAAGGTGGGTTGGGACTTCCTCCCTATCGAAGGCAATTTCGACCATCTGGTATATGACGCCCTGTACAATCAGGACTTCTATATTCCTACAGGAAAGGCGACCTCGCAGCCGGTATATACGCTTACTTGGGATAATTACGACAGTGACCAAACCGAAAAAACCCAGAATCCGGTTTACATTGCACTGGAGCTGGTCAACAATACAGGCAAAGACCTTTGGGGCGGTCTCAACTTGATCCGTAAGGACGGTACCTTCTATCTGGTAGGCAAACTGGATCCGACCTCCGATGATGCACAGCAGAGAATGAAGACAAAATTGGGTGAAGACACTGACGGTAATGTCAATCTTGCCCGCAGCAACTTCAACTATCCTCCTTACGATGCCCAGGGAAAGACCATCAACGCCGTGCGTGTGTTCATGCAGGACTTCGTGACCGAAGTTATCTTCTCTTTCAATGCGCATTCATTGCGCAACGCCTACGTGACCATGCCGGACTTGCGCGCTTCCAACGTGTCCCTCGGTCTCTCGGTGGATCTCGATTGGGAAAAGGGCCTTTACTACGAAAATGTCCCGCTTGGCGGCATTTCAGATTAATTATTAGTCAATTATATCCATGAATGTCCTTTACAAACAGCTAATCGCATTTCTCGCTGGGGTGGCAGTAGCAACCGGCTGCTGCCTCATAGACGAGGACACGAGCGACTGCGGTGCTACCGTAGAACTCAACTACACCCTGCATCAGGCCTCCGATGTGCACACTCAGTTGCAGAAGGAGCTCGAAATGCTGGTATCCGCAGCCGATATAGCTGCTTTGCAGGGCTACATGGATAATATCTTTGCACCGGTGGCCCAGGAGGCCGAGCTCGGTTTCTACAAGGGCGATGCCCTGGACCACCGCGCGCACAAAGACAAAATCAACGCCGCCTCTTTTGCATATTCTACCGAATTTGAAGAGGGGGCATACCTTAACCTCGCAGTGGCTAATATCGCCGGTAACGGGGCGGCAACGCTCGTGACCGGCGACCAGCCGCAGGCGGGCATCTTGACCCTTGGCAGTGCCGAGATGGTAGAGACCCAGAAGACCGGCCTCTTCTCGGCCCGCAAGCGGTTTGACGTAGAAAATAGCGTCGACAAGCAGCTCCAGGTAGATCTGTACATGGCCAACTGCGCCGTCCTGCTGGTGGCAGACACCACCGGTAGCGGTGCCGTGGATTTCAAAATGCACACCAGGGATATGGCCGACAGCTTCAATGTCTGCGACAGTACCTATCATTTTGACACCAACGCCAAGGTGCGTGCCCAGAGCATAACCTTGAGCCCCGGCTGGGCAGCCCTGGCCACCGTAAACTTCCCTTCGCGCGACGCTTTGGCCACCAAGGCGACTGACGACTCCGCCCTGTGGGAGGTCTACACTTATGTGACTGCATCCGACGGTACCATTACCGAGACTCGGTTGGGCTTTAACCAGCCCTTGCAGGCCGGCATGCTCAAGATTATCAAGGCCAGGATTGGTGTGAATGGAGATGTGATTCCCGACGATTCCACCGTGGGTGTGAGCGTAACCCTCGACTGGCAGACAGGTTATTCGGGAGAAATAGAACTTTAATTATCAACAATGAAGGATATCCGTCACATAGCATTGTTTGCGGCCCTCGTGCTTCTGGCGCTGGGTTGCAGCAAGATGCCCGTGGAGACCACCGAAGATGGTGGCAGGATGTCCTTGGCCCTTTCGGTGGGACACGCTTCTGATCCGGCCACCAAGATGACCGATGCGATAGTGCAGAACGCCGGAGTATCGGCTTTCAGGGGGATAGAGCAAGTCTACATTATTCCCTTTGACAGCAAGGGTGGCGTTGCAGCCGGCGACTTTCGCCACGGCCCCAACCTGACACTTCCCCAGGCTGGCCTGCCCGCAAATATGTTCGCCAACGATGCCGATGGCGGCGACTACGCAGGCCTTGTATACAACAACAATTCCCATCTCTACAAGAGTGTCTATTTCCGTAGCGGTGTAAGTTCAGTGCTTACCTACGGAAAGGCTATAGATGCGTCTGTGGATAGCGATGAGGCACACGCTTCCAAGGCTCGCAACGGCAGCCTGATTGCATCCGACCTGTTCAATGCAATCTCTACAGACGATATTAATTTTTCTCTCGAGCCGATAGCCACTGCCAGTACGGTAGAGGCCGAACTCGACGAGATACTATCTTATTTGAATACAATAGCGCAGACTTCCATAACTGTCGGTGACAGAGT
>Ga0265298_10009065_pt1 | contig 11892 bp, 14 predicted proteins | sample AusTroGonzalo_MG_3_FD_193486 | JGI IMG/M metagenome (GOLD analysis project Ga0265298, IMG submission 193486) | Bovine rumen microbial communities from tropical cattle in Woodstock, Queensland, Australia - Gonzalo_01 | ecosystem: Host-associated > Mammals > Digestive system > Stomach > Rumen ...
CTTCGCAGTAGACTCGAGAATCGCGCCGTCGAGAAGCAGCAGCCTCGAACCGTCGTCCTTCGGGAAGAGATGGAAGCACGGCTTCACGCCAAGCGAATTGAGAATGTAGCGCTTGACGCGGAGGCTGCCGGCAACCCCGGGATTTCCGGCCATTCCGGATAATCCGGGAATGCCGGAAAGCCAGCTCTCGTGTACCTGGGGCGCAAAGTCCCAGAGAAAGTCCCTGACGCGAGGCCAGAGTTTCGCGTCGCCGACAAGAGAACGCGCATCTTCCATCGTGATCACGCCGTCCATTGCCGTGCCGCCCCCTTCCTGGACTCGATGTACCTGCTCCAGCGGCTCTCCGCCTCGCGTCCGCGCCCGGCCATCTTCAACGCGCGCGCCTCGAGGAACGCGGCGGCATGTGCAAGTTCGGGTGGCACATCTGCTGCGCGAAGCACCTCGATGGCACGTGCCGCATCGCCGGAGTCGAGCATAAGCTCGGCTAACGCAACGGACGCCACTCCGTCGCGCGGATTGTCATCGACAAGAGCGGCGCACACGGCCCGTGCGCGCACAGGCTGCCCGTGCCGCATGAACATCCACGCGGCCGTAAGCAGAAACTGTCTCTCGTCGTTTGACATATCGTAAAAATCTTTGACGACTACTTGGCGGGCGGCGAGTCCCGGAATATCGTCACCATTATCTTCTCGTATGCGAGACCTTCGATTGCATTCTTTACGAGTCCCTTTACGGACGGCACTATGTCGGTTATGTCGGCGTCCCAGCGCGAGCGGATCGCGACCGCCGCGGAGGAAGGCAGCGCATTTCGCGCGAACGGGTCGTTCTCGGGCAACACCACGTGCACACGCGCATCGACTACGCCGTCAATCATCGAAATCGTCTTCGCCAGATCCTGGGCGAGCGCATCCATGAAGCGTATGCGCTCTTCGGACGGCGACGATATCATGCCGGTCTTCTTGAAGACCTCGCCGACGCCCATGTGAGAGCGACGGGGGAGTCCCTTCTGCTCCAGCAGGTTCACGGCGTCGGCGAACTTCGGTTCGGACACCATGACGTTCCACGTGCCTTCTTCGCCGGCCACCTTGCTGCAGGCGATTCCGGCATCGAGAAGCGCAGCCAGCACAAGATTGGCCTGCCTCTCCTCCAGACCGGAATGAAGCGTCGTCTGCTTGTCGCATCCGGCAAGAAGGATAGCCGCGCAAAACGCCATCGTTGGGATTCTCATCGCAGTGTCTCCCTACTGGTTCTTGACCAGCGTCTGTATGGCGTTGGATGCCTTGTCGGCGACCTTCGCGACAACCTCCTGCTGGAACGAGAGGTTCATCACCTCGTACTGCAGCTCGACAAGCTCCCCCGACGCCGGACCATGCATGCGCTCCAGCTGCGAGAGCGCGCGTATGCGGTGCAGAATGCCCTGGTTGTTCGCCTGCGCCGAGCGCCACGAAGCGGCGACCTCGCTCGCGAATGGAACCGGATCCACCTCCGTCGTTCCCTGCACGCCCATCGCGGCCTGGAATCGGTTCACCGCAGATGGATCGGCTACCGGCTGGGCCGAGCCGACTCCTACGCCCTGCCGGTCGAGCGCAGATGGCCCGCCGGCGGCACGCACCGCCTCAACTATCATCGATTCTGTCATGACAGTAGGTCCTTTGCCAATTGTGCCGCCGCAGGATCGGCGGTCTGTTCTGCCGCAGCCGATAGGGGCAGCGCGGCGTCTGTCTTGCGCCCCATTCGGACGAGTGCCATTCCCTTGAATGCCTGCAACATTGCGGAAGAGGGGAACTTCGGAAGCGCAACATGGTCTATGTAGTCCACGGCACCGCCAAAGTCCAGCATGCTGATGAAGAGGATGGCGTTCGCCACAGCGACGGACGCCTCCTCCGGGCGGAACCGCTCCAGCGCCGCGAGAATCCTCGCGGCAGACCTGAAGCGGTTCTGCCCGGTCGCCATCAAGGCGACGTTCAACAGGAGCTTCGCCTCTTCGCTCTCTAGTTCGAAAATCAACGGAAGTTGGAGGCGATCGAGTTGAGCGCGTCGCCCATGTTCTTGTTGATATTCGTCATCGTGGTGAGCGCGAGGTTCCATTGCTGCAGGTCATACTGCAACTGCTGGAGGTTCGCCTGGATGTCCGGATGCTGCTGGTAGTTCTCCAACGACTCCTTCAGACGGGCCTCCATCGCAGACGCCGCATTCATGAGGGCGTTATAGACTGAGTCCGTATGAATGTACTTGCCGTTGGCGATGCTGTTGTCGTCCACACGGTAGAAATGCGTCTCCTGAGTCCTGAGAGCGGGGCTCAGGGGATAATTCGTGATGTTTCCCACGAGTGGTGTTGTTTGTGCCATTTTTTGTTTCCTTTGTTGTTTTTCTTGTTGAACGTCGCCTTTTGGCTACGCTTTTCGCACTTCCCCGTCCACCCGGACGGTCAAGCGCAAAATCTTCCTTGCGAGGGTGTTGGCCTCCCTCAGCGCCTCTGCCTTCGGATACTCGTCTGGCGGCAGACCTTCTTTCATCGCGGCCTCAAGCCGCCGTCCAAGGGCGACAAGAACCGCATCGTACCTCGCGAGCGCGGCTTCCTTTTCGGGCCCCGCCAACTCACGCTCGATTTCCAATAGCAGCCTTTCTTGTTGCTCCATCATTGTTTGATTTCAGTTCTCACTTTTCCACATTTACACTTTCAACTTTCTCTCCCTACGGCTTCCATGTGAACCTCCCTGTTGCGTTGGTCACTGTCACTGCATCTGCTTCGATTTTGACGATGACATTCCCGTCGAGCGACGCGCCTTCGAGGACTCGCGCCCCGTCGCGCATTACAAGGCACGGATACGGCTTGGTCAGGATTCCGCAGACCGGCAGCGACGGTTCTTTGGACTTTGACGCGCGACGCTTGGCGCGAGCCATGCCAATCGGCATCTCGCAGTCGTCATTGACGCTCTCCTCATTGCCGAGGACTGTGCTATACGCGACCCCGGTCGTATCGACGTCGCGCAGCTTCGGAAGATCTGCGTTGAGCGACTCGAGTATGCGCTTAAGCGCGAATGGGGACGACGATGTTCCTGCTATCGAGAGCACGCGGTTTGTCGCTACGACGACCTTCATCGCGCCTTCGGTAATCGTAAAAAGCGCATCGTCCGCGGCGGCTTTGAACGACTCGTCGTCCGAGAGGTCGAGTTCGACACCCGGCCGCGCCTCGTATGCCTCTGCCGTGGCACGGAGACGCTCGGCACGCGTCTTGAGGTTGCCGGAAAGCTTCGCCTGTCCGGCGTTGTCCTCAAGTTCAAGACCATAGCTCGAGGCGACTCCGGCAAGCGTCATAGACCGTGCAACGACCGTACCCACGCCGTCAGCCCCGCCGCCAAAATGCAGCGACTCCCGCGCATACACAAGCGTCTTTTTCACATAAGGGCGCACTGTGGTGCGGAAGAACCACGCAAAAACGCCAAGCAACAGAACCAGAAACACCACCCACAACAGGCAACCAAGGCGACCGTGGCGTTTCTTTTCCTCTCGCGGAGACGCGGAGGTATGGAGATTTTCTTCTTCCGTTTCCACGCTCTGCGCCTCTGCGGCTCTGCGAGAGAATGCATCCTTCTCGCGCTGCGCCTCTGCATCCTCTGCATTTCCGCGCGATCTCGGCCACTTCAGTTCGCCCCAGGGGGCGTCAGCCGGCCCGACGGCGAACGACGTGGCGCCGAGCGTCTTGACCGCAAACTGCTCAAGCTGCTCGCCGTCCACGGTCACGGTGTCGCCAGACACCTCGATGCTCAGCGGATCTTCTGGCAACGTCGTGTCGGCGAGGACTATGTCGCATCCGTCGCCCCTGCCGAGCGTCACGGCAACGCCTTCGACAAGCGCGATTTCTGCGCCTCTGTTGGGGCCTTCGACTATCTTCAGCAGAAAATTCACAGTTTAAGCCTCCCAAGCGGCTGAATGTTGATCTCGACACTGAGTTCCTGGAACGACAGAACCGGCAGTTCGTAGTAGTCCTTCTCGATCATCTTGCGGAAATAGCGCCTTATGTCAACCGAGACGATTATGACCGGCTTCTGCGGAATCTTCGCGAGGTCGCCGATGGTGCGCTTGACGACGGCGAGAATGGACCTCACCGTAGCGGGATCCATCGCGAGATAGCTGCCGCCAGACGTCTGGCGCACGGACTTCCTTATCTTCTCCTCGAGGGCCGGGTCGAGGAGATACGCCGCAACGATGTTCTGCCCCCCGGAGAACTTGTAGGAAATGTAGCGCGAAAGCGCGGAACGGACGTATTCCACGAGCAGCACCGCGTCCTTTTCCTTCTGCCCCCATTCGATGAGCGTCTGCGTGATGCGCTTCAGGTCGCGGATGCAAATTCCCTCCTGCACGAGACGCTGGAGAACGTCGGTGATCTTCTGGAGCGGCAGGACGCGCTGTACTTCCTTAACGAGCTCCGGAGCCTCCTTCTCCATGTGGTCGAATAGAATGCGCGTCTCCTGGAGCGAGAGGAACTCATGCGCATAGCGCCTGAGAACGCCGGAAAGGTGAAACGAGAGAACGCCGCCAAGATCGAGCGACCTCACGCCCGCCTCGTCGAGCTTCGCCTTGTCCCCCTCCTTGACCCAGCATGTCTCGTAGCCCTGGAGGAACTGCTTGCCGCCCTCGAATCCAACGCCGGCCGCAGACAGGTTCTCCGGCTCCTCCAGCGCGAACACAAACCCCTTGCGGAGCGCACCCTCAGAGACAGGCACCTCGTTTACGAAAATCCTGTACCGTCCGTCGTGCATCGACGGGTTGAGCGAGAGGTTGATGCCCGGGAAAGGAACGCCGAGATCGTGGTAGAGGGCGCGCCTGACGGACATGATCTGGTCGTTCAGCGCCTCGTAGGAAAGCGCACCGCGTATGTCGGCGTCTATGTCGACGGTGAGGGGCGTCACCATGGAGAAGTCGTCGCCGTCCTTCTTCTTCGGTCGCGGCGCCGACCCCTCGGAAGGCGCGGCGGCGGCGAGCGGGTCTTCGGCCTTCGCCGCTCGCGCGGCGGCAATCTTGGCCTTCGCGCGAAGGCTCCAGCCGACGAGCGCGACGAACGCTGCGAGGCCGAACATCTGTATCTTCGGAAAGCCCGGAATGAGTCCGATCGCGACGAGCATCACCGCGCCGAGCGTGATCGCCTTGGGCTGCGCGAAGAACTGGTCAATGATGTCCTGGCCGAGCGGCTTGTTGTCCACGTCGCCGACGCGCGTGACGATGACGCCGGACGTGATCGACACGAGCAGCGCCGGAATCTGCGAAACGAGGCCGTCGCCAATAGTCAGGATGCCGTACTTCGTCACCGCCCAGCCGACGTCCTTGCCGTTCATGAAAACGCCGATGCAGATGCCGCCGACTATGTTGATGGCGGTCATGATGAGACCCGCGATTGCATCGCCCTTGACGAACTTCATCGCGCCGTCCATCGCGCCATAGAGCTGGCTCTCTTTCGCAAGCTCGTTACGGCGCTGCTTGGCGGTCTCCTGGTCGATCGCACCCGCGCGCAAGTCGGCGTCGATCGACATCTGCTTGCCAGGCATCGCATCGAGGGTAAAGCGGGCGGCGACTTCGGAAACACGCTCCGCGCCCTTCGCGATGACGACGAACTGGACGATCGTGATGATGAGGAAGATGACGGCGCCGACGATGAAGTTGCCGCCCACGACAAAGTTGCCGAACGTGTAGATGATCTCGCCCGCGTCGGCCTTAAGGAGGATGAGACGCGTCGTCGTCACGTTCAGGGACAGGCGGTACAGCGTCGTGAAGAGAAGCATCGACGGGAACGTTGAGAACGCCAGCGCGCGCGGCAGGTACAGCGACAGCATCAGCATCACCGTCGAGATCATCAGGTTGATGGAAATCAAAAGGTCCACCACCGAAGTCGGCAGCGGGATGATCAGGAGCCCGATGATGCAGACGACAAGAACTGCGAGCACCAGGTCGCCGAACCTGGAGAACACATTAGAGAAGTTTATAAATCTGCCGAACATTGATTGCCGCCTTTCATGTTTCCAGCAGGGACATCCTATACCGCTCAAGCAGGTCGGTGTCGGCCAGGAGCGTCTCGATCTCCGCCGCCGCGTCGTCCGCCGCTTGGCTGCCGCGCTCCTTCAGCGTGCGCATCGCCAAACGCGCCGTCTGCGCAAATCCACTCGGCGTCCTCAGAACAGCCGAGTTTCCCGCAACGAGCGCACACATTATCTCTCCGCCGACCGACCGGTCCTGCGGAAAGAGCTCGTCTATGGCCTGCGTCACGGTCGTGGAACCGGGCAGAAGCGTCTTCTGCGGCTGACCCGCGACCGGGGAGTCCACCACCTCGGCGTAGCCCGCCTGGCCGATCCCCGTATCGAACCTCAACGGTTCCGTTGTCCTGGAGACACCCAAGCTCATACGGCACCTCCAAACTCGAGTGCAACGCGCCACAGGAGGGCGAACACCGCGTTTAGGGACGGAAGCGTCACGTCACGGTCGGCGAGCCGGACGGCGAACACGGCTCGTCCGGACTTCGCAAGGTAGCCTGCGCGCAGACGGAAGCCAAAACGGGCGTTCGGATGCGCATAGCCGAGAAGCCGCCTGGCGGCGGATGCGTCAAGTCGCGCCGGAACGGTCATCGCGACATAAAGCGCATCGAGCGCGTACTCGAAGCGGAGGACAAGGCCGTTCTGGAACGAAAGCGCCGCAACGCCCCTGTCGCCGAGCGACAGCGAGCCCAGCCCGGCCGCCCGGCCGAACTCGCCCACGGCTGAATCTATCCAAGCCGGTGCCGTCATGCCGAGGCCTCCTGTTCTTCATTCTCTTCGGCGATGAGCCCATCCAGATGCTCCTGCGCCGCATCGACAAGCCGCTGCCGGTCGCCTTCCTTCGCGAAGAGGCGAGGTGAGAGCCTCCGGAAGAGACGCGTCAGCTCGCGCGTGAAATCCATCCGCGCGAGCAACCCCGCAAGCCCGCACTCGCCCTCGAACGCGGCAATTGCGCTAGCGACAACGAACGCCTGCTCCGTGAGGTCCACCACGCGCCCCGTCATCTGCTCGCCGTTCATAAGGCACTTTTCTCCAAACTCCTTGCCCATGCGGGCCGCAAGCGCGCTCAAATCTTCCAAGACGACCTGCAGGCTATGCACGCAGCCGAGGTCGGTGAGGATGCGCTCGAGCGCCGCGGCCTCGAGGGACGGCGCGGCCGACGCAAGGTCTTTGCCGCAACCCGCAATCAGGAACGAGATCGCCTCGGAGAGATGCCCCGGCCCGCGCGATGCGAGAAGCGAACGGAAGCAGTCCTGCGGCTTCGTAAAGCCGACGACCTCGCTGCGATACAGATCGCGCAGCTCCTGCATCTGCTCGGGCGTCGTGGCGCGCGCATTGATCTCCTCCGCTAGATTGATGCCGGCCCTTATCTCGGGTCCCTTCGCCTCCGCAAGCATCGCCTTGGCCTGCCGGACGAGCGCCGCAAGCTCCTCCTCGCCCGCGCCGAACGCCTGTTCGAGGATGTCGAGCATCGCGAACTGGTGGGACGGATCGGTCGAGCCGCGCGCCAGCTCCTTGAGAAGTTCCCGCGCATCGGGGAGGTTTCCAGCCGCAGATGCAGACCGGAGCCCTCGCGCAAGGCGCGCGATGAAGTCGCGGCCCGGCATGTCGGGCATCATCGCCATCCAGGTCCCGATGGCCTTGAGAAGCGCAGACCTCGGTCCCTGCATTTCGCCAAGACGGCGCTCGCCGACGCGCTTGGCAGCCTTTTCCTCGAACTGGAACGAAAGCTCCTCCATAGAATCCATCAACTCAGCCATCGGATCCGTCTCGACCACCACCGCCGTACCCATCAGTTCGCCGCGCGCGACGGCCTGCGGTTCCGTCTGACGCATGAGCGAGGCGACATCGATCCTCTCTGCGCCCGCCGAGTAGGTCTGCCGGAGTATCTGTGCCGCATCAAGCGCCATAGTGCCTCCGATAGAAGTTTGGAAGTTTGCGGTTTTGGTGGTTGGGGGCGTTAGACCCTTCCACCCAAACGACTGACGGGCCATGGAAATGGAGCAGCAGATCCCGCGGTCCGCGCGGCAGGAGGACATCCCAAAGACCGAGCTTCGGGCAGAATCCCGTCGGGCGGTTCCCCGTCCACGCCACGACGGACTCCGGCCGCACGGAAAGCGTGTCGCCGTCCTCGACCTGGAGTCGCGCCGTGCGCGAGGCAGTCGCCAGGATGACCCATTCCTCGCCAAACTGAGTAATGCAAAGCGAGCCCCTAGCTGACATCGGAATCACCTTCACCGCCTCCGCGCCCGTGCGGGCAGCGGCGGGTGCAACGAGGACCTTGAAGGATACCGCAGAAATCGGCGCGGCGCAAGCGATGTGGGTAAGGAACGGACGCCTTGCATCCGCGCATCTGACGGCACTCGTTGTCTCTACGAGATCAAGGGCCGAACGATCGCGGAGAAAGAAGCCCTTGCGTCGGCGGCGGACGGTGGATCCGAAGAAAGCCGTCGGCTGGCCGCGGCTCATCAGCCACGCACCCGCCCCGACTTCAGCGAACCCGCCCTCTATCTTCACCGTCTCTTGCATCACGGTTCCTTGGTTTTCCTCTTTTCCTCTTCAAGCTTTTCTTCGGTTTCAAGCTTCGCGCGCTCGTCCTTGGCCCGCTCTTTCCACTCGTGGATATCGTTCTCAAGCCTGATCTTTTCGCGCTTGCGGTCGAACTGTCGCATCTCCCGGCCGTGTTCGATCTCCGCCCTGCGGCGCGACAAAGAATCTTCATGCTTCTCCTTGCGGCGTTCGCGGTTGTCCTTGCGCTCCAGGTCCCGTTTCTCGCGTTCGTCATCGCTTGCCTCCGCATCGTCCTCCAGATGCTCGGCTTCTGTCACGTCCCTCAGGCGCGTCGCCTGGAAGCGGGCGAGCGTCTCCTGGTCGATGTCCACGACATGTGGCGTGATCACGAACATCCGCTGTACCGTCTCCTTTCGCGTCGATTTGCCGCCGAAGATCCATCCGATCCACGGAATGTCGCGGAGCCACGGTATGCCCCAGCCGGCATCCTCCTCGATGTCGCGCAGATACCCCGCGAGCATGATGGACTCGTCCACGAACACCGCCGTCTGCGTGGTGAGCGTAGAGGAGCGCTTCATCGGCATCGCATCGACGGTGATTGCCTCGAACCCGCCGTCATCCAGCTCAAGCGACAGCCACACCTGATCCGGCACGTTCGTGACGATGGACGGCAGTATGCGCGGCTTGACCTGGAGCCTCGTACCGGCCGAGACCTCCTCCAGCGACGCCACCTCCGTTCCGACGACCTTCGCATGGTAGCTTTGCGAATCGCTCATCTCGGCCGCGAGGTTGTTCACGGTCAGGAGCGATGTGCGGGAGATCGATCGGGCCTTGCCCTTCTCGCGCAGCGCCGTGATCGACGACGCGAGCTCGTAGGCCGAATGGATGTGCGTGAGCGCGCCAGCGAGCCCTTTTCCGGCAATGTTCGCTGGACTGAAGAGGTTACCGGCGTTCTGCCCCGCCCCCATGTCGGAATGCCCGTGCTGCGTGTTGAACGCGAGCGACAGCTGCCAATCAAGCGCATCTTTTTTCGAAAGCTCCACCACGGTGATATCGATCTCCACAAGCTTCTGCGGCACGTCCAGCTGACGGATCAACTTCTCGTACATCGGCATCCTGGAAACGACATCGCGTACGATGACTGCGTTCAAACGGTTGTCGGGACGGATCACTGGACTGTACTCCGACATCTTCGCCGACTCAAGACGCGACATCTCATTCGTCAGCGCCGCTTCCCGCACGTCTTTCGAGCCGCTCACCATGATCTCCTCAAGAATGCGCGCGACGCCCCGCAGCTGCAGCGAAGATTCCGGGCTGTTCGCCGTGAAGGAGACATCATCCGCCCACGTGTACACGAGCGGGAAGATCCGCGCCTCGATTTCGTTGAAAGTCCGCTTCTCGCGCAGACTGTCGGCCTTGGCGATCATCTCCGCGACGAGCGCCACATAGCGTGGCGGCCCCGAAACCATCACCAGCTCATCGTTCGATGCCGTCTTGAGTGGGAAGCGCCGGTCCTCCACGCCCAGCTCCGCCAGCATCTGCCTCACCTCGCCGGCCTTCATGTACTTGAGATCCATGAGCATCGTCGCAATCTCGCTCGCCCCGTAAAGGTAGAGCGCCGCGCCGTCATAATACCACATCAAGTTGTGCGTCGTCGCGATCCGGTCAAGGAAGTCGCCAGGCGGCACATCTTTGAAATCGCCGGAAAAGCGCCCCACAACGGAGTCGGACATCACAACGGAAAGTCCCTGCGCAACCGCGAAGGTGTCGAGCGCCATGCGAAGATCCATGTCGCGTGCGACGAGCGTGTAGGAAGGCATCTTCCACGGAATAGAAGGTGCGGCGGGGGTCTCTGCCGCCGTCGCAAGACCCGCCGCGACCGTCATGGCCGCCAGCACAGCTATCCTGAATGATTTCATTTCAAGTCGCATCTCCCCTATGGTCTTATGACCGCCTCCGATATTTCAACCGCGTCGCCTTTTCCCCGTTCCTCCACGCGCGCGCGCCACCAATCACACGAGTCGGTAAACGTTTCGAACAATCTCAAAAGCGTCCGATCGTTCGCATCCGTCGGCGCATCCTGCCAAAGGAAAACAGCGCCGCTTGGAAGTTTGGAGGTTTGGAGGTTTAGAGGGTTAGAAGCTGTTTCGGCCAAACTTCGAAACTTCCAAACTTCCAAACTTCCAAATGCAAGCGTCGCCTCCTCGCGGAGCATTCTCCCGGCTGCATAGGCGGCAAGCGTCGGAATCATCGATTCGTCCTCCGTCAAAGTTATGGAAAGGACGAGGTGCCCGGCAGATTCTTCGACAAACACTTCCTTGCCGTCCACGCGCAGCGTGAATAGCTCATCCGTATTGGGTATCCGCTCTGGATATCCAATCGCCGCCAGAAGCCGATCTGCCGCATTTCTGCCCACAGAACGCCCCTGGTTCCCTTTTGTCTCCATCTCTGTCATTTTTTAGCGCTGTATTATATCAAAAATCAGTTGCCTGTGGAGATACGCCCCCCTTCCGTTATGGCACCTCGACTTTGAAGAACCTGTTTTGACTCTCCGGCGCAAGCGGGACGATGATCGTAGCGGCATCGGCGCCCTCTAGATAAAGTTCCGCGCGGGAAAGATCGAGACGTGAACTGTCGCCCTCTGGCATCGGAAGCGTCTCCGACGCACGGATTCTGATCAAATCACTGAAACCGTACAGCCACGTCGCCGGCTTGGCCGTGAAGCGGAGGAGGATGAAGCCATCCTCTACGGCGAAATCGTCTATCTTGAGCGATTCGAGCGGGAGCGGATCACCCTTCTCTGCGACCGCGCCGCCGGCGGAGGAATCGATCGTCACGGAGTAGCTGTAGCCGTTTGCGGCGAACGTGTGCGCCGTTCCGGAAGGCGCCCCAAGAAGACCTTTCTTCGGCGATGCGGCCATCAGCGGCGACACGTGGGGCTCCTCCCAGTCCTCGGGCAGCCATAGATACACCTTGCCGTCGGCATTGGCATAGATGTCGTTCTTGCCGTAGTAGTCAGGCAGGTTGTCGAAGGCCACCGCCGAGTACGGCGCGAGGCCTGGCACCGCGACGCAGACGAGCGCGGCGTGGGAATCGTTTTTCGCGGTTGTCGCGATGCTGCCGTCGGTCGTCCTGACGGAGCCGCCGGTTATGTAGACCGTCTGGTCGGCGTAGTCTCCGCCTTCGCCGATGGCCTGTCCGCTAGCCGACTTGGCCGAGACGGTTCCACCGGAGATCCTGATCGTCCCGCACGTTCCGTTGGCGCTCGCGCCTATCGCGGCGGAGTTTCCGGACGCCTCGGCATCTATCCTTCCGCCGGTTATGTAGATGTTTCCGCAGTTCTGGCAGTTGAAGT
>Ga0265298_10009068_pt1 | contig 11891 bp, 11 predicted proteins | sample AusTroGonzalo_MG_3_FD_193486 | JGI IMG/M metagenome (GOLD analysis project Ga0265298, IMG submission 193486) | Bovine rumen microbial communities from tropical cattle in Woodstock, Queensland, Australia - Gonzalo_01 | ecosystem: Host-associated > Mammals > Digestive system > Stomach > Rumen ...
ACATTGCTGGCATTCGCACCTATCCTGCTCAGCTGGCTGATTGTGTTGGGTGTGATGGTGCTCTTCGACGTGCAGTTCAACCTCATCAGCATCATCATCTCCACCTTCATCTTTGGTATTGGTGTCGACTACAGCATCTTCATCATGCACGGGTTGACCAGTGAGAACCAAATCCTCAACGCCCACAAGACAGCCATATTGCTCAGTGCCATCGTGCTCGTCACCACTGTCAGCAGCATGCTCCTGGCCCAGCATCCCGCCATCCGCAGCGTTGGCTTCACCACACTTGTCGGCCTCCTTGCCGCCGTTATTCTCTCCTACGTCCTGCAACCAGCCTTATGGAGATTTATACAACGCAAACGCTCTCATCACGAACTTTAATCCCCAACTTTATATGAATATGAAACGACTGATTCTTGCATTAACACTTATCTTTCTTCCATTATCGTTTATCGACGTAGCCGCTCAAAACGTGACCCGTACCCGTCATCAAGCCGCGCTGACCACCGATGCCGTCAGCACAGGAACGCTGACCATCCGCAAGCCCGACTACATCTGCATCTCGACGGACGGCGGACGCGAGCAACTGCTCATGGACGGAACGCAATTCACCATGACGATGGGGGGCAAGAAGCATGTAACCGACAGTCGCCGCAATGCCCAGTTCGCCACCTTCCAGCGTGTGCTGCACGCTGTCATCAACGGCCAGCCAATCCCCCAAAGCGAAGACCTGACCGTAGTAACGAATAACGGGCTGCAGACCATCACCATTACACCCAATGGTAAGAAACGCCAGATGTTCACCTCGTTTGTGCTGGTCGTAGATGCCAAGACTACCGCCTTCCGCCAGTTGCGCATGAACGAACGGGCTGGCAACTATGTCAACTACGACTTCAAATAAACCGACCTGAGTATAACGGGAGGTTACATGAAGTATTATTGTATTCTCTTTGGATTATACTTGGGCGTTTGATTTTTTATTTGTATCTTTGCCGACGATTATGAAGAAGATACATTTTCTGGCGGCGATAGCAGTCGCCGCAATAACAACCGCATGCAGCAGCAACGGCGACGGCAAAGGACTGGAGTTTGAGACGGTGAAGGCCGAGAAAACAGTCAGTATTTCGAACGAGGCCGGAGCGCCCCAGTGCAGCGTCAACCTGCAGTTAGACGCAGCCAAGGGCGAACCGAAGGAACGGGCAGAGGCCATCAATGCGGCCATTGCCCTGAGACTGCTCGACATGGAAGGGATCACACTGTCACAGGCTGTCGACTCGTTTGCCAACAAGTACACAAGTGATTACCGTCGCAACTTTGCCCCACTCTACCGTGAGGACCGAGGTGACGAGGAGAAAAGGGCGTGGTATGAATACCATTACAACATCACGGGTAAGACCAGCAGCGGTCGCGAGGGTGTGACGGTGTACACGGCAACCATCGACTACTATGAGGGTGGTGCCCACGGCATCAACCAGCGCATCGTGATGAACTTCGACAACAAGACGGGACAACAGCTGACACTGGCCGACGTCTTCGTACCTGGCTACGAGCAGCCGTTGAATGAACTGTTGCAAGAGGCGCTGATAGAGAAGGTAAGTGCGAAAGACGTGGACGACCTGCGGTCAAAGGGTTATCTGTACTCGATGGAGATGTTTGCGCCTGAGAACTTTGTGCTCGGCGAGGACGAGGTGACGTTTGTATATAACCCTTACGAGATTGCACCCTATGCCATGGGCATGGTGGAGCTGACGATTGACAACGATGAACTGACGAAACTATGGAAATAATCAGGAAATACTTCAAGGAACTGAGCGACGAGCAGATACGGCAACTGCAGATGCTCGACGAACTATATCGCGACTGGAACGCCAAAATCAACGTTATCTCGCGCAAGGACATCGACAACCTGTATGAGCACCACGTGCTGCACTCGTTGGCCATCGCCAAGACCATCCGATTCCGTCCAGGTACCGAGATTCTGGACTTTGGCACGGGCGGTGGCTTCCCTGGCATTCCCCTGGCTATCTTGTTTCCAGAGTGTCACTTCAAGCTGATTGACGGAACGGGCAAGAAAATCAGGGTGGCTCAGGAGGTGGCAACAGCCATCGGACTGAAGAACTGCCAGCCGGAACATCTGCGCGGCGAGGACGAGAAGGGCAAGTTTGACTTCGTGGTAAGCCGTGCCGTGATGCCCCTACCCGACTTAGTGAAAATTGTACGCAAGAACATATCGAAAACCCAGCGCAATGCTACGCTCAACGGTGTTATCTGCCTGAAAGGCGGCAACTTGGAGGCTGAGATACAGCCTTTCCGGAAGACGATTGAGGTAAGTCCCATCAGCACGTGGTTCGAAGAGGAATGGTTTGATGAGAAAAACGTCGTTTATCTGCCGATGTAATGCGCTACGCTAAAGTATAAGAATGCGCTACGCTAAAGTATAAAGAAAGCGCTACGCTAAAGTATAAAGAAATAAAGAATAAAGAATGCGCTACAAGAAAGCGCTACGCTAAAGTATAAAGAAATAAAGAATAAAGAAGAAAGGAAAAGGAAAAGATGATAGAAGTCAAGTGCTTTGTATTTAACCTGCTTTCGGAAAACACGTATGTGGTTAGCGACGAGACCAAGGAGGCTGTCGTCATCGACTGTGGTGCCCTCTACCCAGAGGAGCGAATTGCCATTGTGAACTATATCAAGCGAAATCAGCTGACGCCAGTACACCTGCTCGCGACACACGGCCACTTTGACCACAACTTCGGTAATGACACCATCGCCAGTGCTTTCGGACTAAATCCCGAAGTGGCAGAAGAGGACAAAGACTTGATGAGTCTGAAGAAGCAGGTAGAGGAACTGCTAGGTACCGGTTACGAAAACCCAGTACCCCCAGTGGGACGACTGCTGAAGGCGGGCGATATCATCAGCTTCGGTAGCCACAAGCTAAAGGTGATACCCACGCCCGGACACACCCGCGGCTCAGTAACTTTCTACTGCGAGGAGGAAAAGACGGCCTTCACGGGCGACACCCTGTTCCGCATGAGCATCGGCCGCACCGACTTCGATGGCGGTAGCTGGACAGACATGACCAACAGCCTTAAAAACGTGCTGGCACAACTACCCGACGACACGAAAGTATACTCCGGCCACGGCGAGCCGACGACCATCGGTCAGGAGAAGCGCTGGAATCCGTATATGAGATAATCGAAGTCAGTCGAAAAGATTGTTGATTTCGCTGATTTCGTCTTCATCAAACCATTTCGACAGTTTCTCCTTAGCACGATCTTGAATGCTGGGGTCAATGTCGCTCCACACCTTTTTCAAGACATAGAGCAGCACGGCAAGGTCATCGGTCAGTCCTACGATGGGAATGGCATCGGGCACTACGTCGAGCGGACTGATCATATAGCCCAAAGCCCCCACGATAATGGCCTTGTCCTTGGCACTGATGCGGTCGCTCTGCAAGGTGTAGAACAGAATAAGTGCCGCATAGACGAGTTTGGCACCTGCACGTTTAGCTATGCGCGAGATTTTCTCTACAAACTCGCTCTGCGAGAACTTGTTGGCATAACTCATGAAATCGGGTAGTTCCATATTCGTATTTTTTTCTAATTGGTTTTAACTGTTTATGATTGAGCATCTATTTTTGGATGCGGATAATTCGGATGCCGGTATGCGACGGATGCTTGGCAAGATACTGCCGAAGGGTCATCGGCTCTTCCACCACTTTCTTGTGCAGCAGAGAGGCGTTAAGCAGGTGGAGACCGTCGCTCCGCCAGACAGCAAATCCCAGATGGGCAATATCGAGACCAGGCTTCGAACAGGTGATAGCAATGATGTCACCGTTGCGCACAGCGCTGCGCATAGCACGTGAACCGTCAATCTCAGCTTTCGGAATGAACCGATAAGTGCGTCCATTGAGCGAATCTTCTTGGGCGGTAATCTCGGCCACCATCTCAGGATGGGCTTTCAGTGCCCGATAGACATCGGGATGCTGGCTCATATAGCCTACACGGACGGTCTGCACGGCCGTAAACGGTGGCACGGGTTGCTGTATTTCCTTGACAATCTCCTTCTGACTGTTGTCGTCGATCCAGTCGCTGAAGTAGTGCAGACGGCTGGTGTAGCCATCGAGCAGGCCACCGCGGTAGCGCATCTGGACGAGAGCGTTGAGATAGTCGCGCCACGTATAGAGATTACGATAGACACAGAGTGTCAGGGCGGTGACGTTCTCGACAAGCGTCGTACAGTCGAGCTCGCGGGTGTTGACCACCAGTTGCTCAGGGTCGGCCACCTCAAGCGTATGGGCTACATAGGGACGTCCCAGAAACTTGCGGGCAAAGTGCAGGGGGAAGTCGGTTGTTCGTGGCAGACTGCGCGCCTCGGCAAGCGCCTCGGCAACAAACAGACTGTCGGCCTTGGTATAGAGCTCCTGTGCAACCGCTGTCAGCGACCACACTACACCTATTATCATTATATAAGCCCTTCTCTTCATCTCAATTCTTCCTGTATCGTTTCTTGAGTCCAAAGTTATATCCTAAAAAGGTATTAATACTACCAAAGATGTTGTTGGCGGTAAAACGCTCCGTGCGGTAGTTGTTGGTGCGCAGGATAGCGGTGGCCCCCACATACCAGCGCGTATTGTTGTAGATAAGCGCAAAACGGCCGATGCCATCAAGGTTCACCTTCTTGATGCTGAAGCCGTCGTACTCGTCGGCAGTGTCACCCCAGCTACTCTTATAGGCTACAGCCGCCTGAGCACTGGCACAGAAAAGCCAGTTTTTGGCAAACACCCAGTTGTAGGCATAGCCAGCCGACAAGTTTATGTCGTGGTACTCGATACGGTCGAACATCAGTCCGCTGTCGAGCTGCAGCGCCGTCTGCTCTCCCATCTTCTCCTCGAGCAGGTCGCGTAGGTCGTCGAAGTCGAGGTTGAGCGTATTCTTCATATAGCCTGCGCCAGCCATCCATGAGCCACAGCTAATCTTCTGACAGGTACTTTGGCTAAAGGCGGCAGGATAGGAGAAACGCCCATGATTGAAGATATAGTAAGCGTTGACACCCGTAATGCCGACTTTCAGGCCGTCGAAGGGCACATCCTCGAAGCGCGTGCCGTCGATGCCATAGCCCATGCGCACCTGCCGCAGTTTGTAGTCACTACCCGTACGGCGGTAATAGAGGTCGACACCCACCTGTGAGGAGTAGATACTGAAGTTTATCTCGCGCTTGCCGTTGTGGCCAAACAGGCTGAGGTTCTTCAGGTCGAGTGTATAGCCCAGAAAAATCCACCGCCACCCGAAATACGGTCCCAGGCGGATAGGCTGGTCGGGCGAGAGCTGAATACTCTGTCCGTTGCTGCTCAGAATGAAGTCCTCATAGTTACGGGTGGCTTGCACCATCACCGAGAACTCGTAGTGCTGCGGTTCAATATATTCGTCTTCCAAGCGGTCGAAACCGCGGATGGTATATTTTATCTTATCCTGCATCTTCTGCAACGTATTGGCGTCGGGAGCGACCGAGTCGACGACTTCGGGCGGATTATCGGCCCCTACCCTTCCAGCGGTCAGCAACATGGCCAGCATCAACAACATTGCTCTCATCACCGGCTATCATCATATTTTACCGAGTATGCGATCCATCGCCCAATTCACAGGCGTTGCCGACACACTGGTACAAGTACAAACACCAAGTCCCTGCAAGTGTTCAATCACATTCTTGATAAGCGGGAACTGCACGTAAGGAGGATTGGGCACCACCATCTGCTGGACGCCCTCACTGGTATGCAGCTGGATGGGAGCATAGTCGAACACCGAGAAGATGAGCTTCCCACGGTCACCGATAATCTCGATGCTGTCCTCACGTGCCGACTCATGGGCCACGAAGCACCACATGCCACTACCCGATAGTCCGTTCTCAAAGCGGAAGCAGGCCGACACCGTATCCTCAGCCTGATAGTAGTGGCCGCGGTTGGTGCTAATACCCTCAGCGTCGAGAATGACGCCAAACATATACTGGAGCAGGTCAAGCTGATGGGGAGCAAGGTCATAGAAATAACCGCCCCCCGCAATCTCTGGCTGCAGACGCCAAGGCAGATTCTCGGGATGGCTGTAGTCAAGCTCGCGAGGCGGTACGGCAAAACGCACCTGCACGTTGAGTACCCGTCCTATCAGGCCGTCGTCGATGATACTCTTCACCCGCATGAAGTAGGGCAAGTAGCGACGGTAGTAGGCCACGAAGCAAGGCACCCCCGTACGTTCTGAGATACTGTTGATGCGGGCACAGTCCTCGTAGGAGGCGGCCAACGGCTTCTCTACATACACCGGTTTGCCGGCCTTCATGGCCATGATGGCAAACGTGGCATGGCTCGACGGCGGCGTGGCAACGTAGACGGCATTCACGTCGGGATCGTCGATCAACTGCTGGGCATCAATATACCACTTGGGCACCCCGTGAGTGATGGCATAGGTACGGGCACGATGCTCCCGACGGCTCATAACCGCAACAACGCCCGAGCCCTCAACTTCGCTGAAAGCCGGACCGCTCTTACGTTCGGTCACCTCGCCACAACCTATGAATCCCCACTTCAGTATCTTCATAAAATGTTTTAATTTTCTACATATTCGGTGCAAAGTTACAAAATAATTGAGAATTCAGAATTGAGAATTCAGAATTATTTCGTACTTTTGCACAAAAATCACTAAAAACATGGAAAAAGAGATAGATGAAACCCTCTTCAAGACCCGTAGCGCACGGGCATGCATAGCTGACGGACTACATTTCTACACGGGTAACTTCCGACGCATTTTCCGCGCCACGTGGCTACCCATTCTGGTATTTGCCCTTATCAGCGGAATAGCCGAATCACTACTGGTGGTCATCTATCCGTTGGTGGTTTTGGCACTGCTGCTGGTGTTCTGCCTCGTCTATCGTTTCCTGTTACGCCCGCGATTGAAGTTCCTTGCCAAGGTGAAAACCGACTTCAGTACCTGCATGCGACACTTCGGACTGCTGGCAGTCGTGGCTTTTGGCACGTTACTCATCTGTGCCGTCGCCTGGGCGCTGACCTCTGTACCGGCTGTCATTCTCGGCATTGCCAACATTGAAGCACAGAAGGGCATTCTCTTTGGCGACCCTTGGGGCATGCCCGACTATATCAAGTGGCTCACGATGGCAGTCTTTGCACTGGCCAGCTTCCTCCAAGCCTATATCTACCTGGCTTTCTTTTTCCCCATGCGTTATGCCCAAGGGGCTGCCGTTGCCAGTGAAGACGAGCGCAGGAAAGCACTAAACACCATTCAGAAAGCATCATGAAACAACAAAGAATACTCTTTATCGACCGCGACGGGACGCTCATTCGCGAACCCGAAGACGAACAGATTGACGCCTTCGAGAAGCTGCGCTTCACCGAGGGCATGTTCCAACACTTAGGCTTCATACGCCGCAATCTCGACTTCCGTTTTGTCATGGTGAGCAACCAGGACGGACTGGGCACCCCATCATTCCCCGAAGACACCTTCTGGCCTGTCCATAACTTTATTCTACAAGCACTCGAGGACGAGGGCATCACGTTCGACGAACAGCTAATCGACCGCCACTTCCCCGAAGACAATGCACCCACCCGAAAGCCTGGAACGGGGATGGTCGAAAAGTATATGAAAAACCCTCAGTACGATATTGAGAACTCTTACGTTATTGGTGACCGAGATACCGACGCTAAGCTGGCCGAGAACATTGGCTGCAAAGCCCTCATTCTAGGGCGCGACGGCATGACCTGGGCCAAGATTGCCGAGTTGCTGTTTGCCGGTGAGCGCACCGCGGAGGTGAAGCGCACCACCAAGGAAACGGATATCTACATCAAGGTTAACCTCGACGGCAACGGCCACTGCGACATCCAGACCGGGTTGGGATTCTTCGACCACATGCTCGAGCAAATCGGCAAGCACGGCATGATGGACCTCACCATCCACACACACGGCGACTTGGAGGTCGACGAGCACCACACTATTGAGGACACGGCATTGGCCCTGGGCGAATGCCTGCTCAAGGCGCTGGGCGACAAGCGCGGTATCGAGCGCTATGGCTATGCACTACCGATGGACGACTGTCTGTGTTCTGTCTGTCTCGACTTCGGCGGACGCCCCTGGCTTGTCTGGGACGCTGAGTTCAAACGCGAGAAGGTGGGCGAAATGCCTACAGAGATGTTCCTGCACTTCTTCAAAAGCCTCAGCGACGCAGCAAAAATGAACTTGAACATCAAGGCCGAGGGACAGAACGAGCACCACAAGATAGAAGGCATCTTCAAGGCGCTGGCGCGAGCCCTTAAGATGGCTGTACGACGCGACATCTACCACTACCAGCTGCCCTCCACAAAGGGGACGCTGTAGTCTGCATCCTCAATACCAAAGAGAAAAACGAAAATCCTGCTTTACACCTACCGGTTCTTGTTCAGCATGAACCACTGGTGGGTGTAATAATGGTACATGAGCAAGGAAGCGGCAACCAGCACCATCGAAGTGATGAGCAAGCCTTTGTCGTCGTTCATGAAGAACATGTACCCAGCACCAATGCCAAGGGCAATACCCGTCTCCCACCCTAAGAAGTACGTACTCTGTGACGTGCCGCGCTTGCAATGGCGGCTCAGTTTGACGAAGAACAGCAAGAACCTCGAACAGACAATGCCTATGGACAAGCCCAAAAGCACAGGAGCAATATACCACACCACAGGCAGCGGACGAGTGTAAATCAGCAACAACGCGGCAAACAGCAGGATCAAGCCTGTAATCACCTCGCTCTTCAACTCAGCATCGCGGAAGACGAACCGCTGGGCAAGCAGTGCCAGGAAGAACCCCACCATGATAACCCCGTAGAAACGGTCGCTTAGTCCCAACGACATCAACATACCCACAGAAACACCCACCAATATAAGGTTCAGGTATAAGGGCATGCTGCCGGAAAGGAAAAAACGGTCGAAACTAAAGACATGAACCGTTTCACTCGGAGTGCGGAACGGGAAGTTCACCGTCAGAATCAGAATGATGGCACACGACGCACAGAAGACCGACGTTAGCAAGACGGCATCGAAATTCTGATAGTAGAACATGACGAAGCCTACCATTGGCCCCAACGACATGGAAAAGCGCGAGAACCACGCTGCCGAATGGTTGGCCTCCGTGCGTTTGTCAGACTCACTGGTATCGATAATCAGCGTACTCGACAGCACCATCTGAGCCAGCCCAAAGGTAGCACCGAACAGCACGCGCTGCATCAGTATCACCCAAAACTCGACAAAATCGCTATGTAAACCCTGCACATAATACAAAATGGAGATACTGCCAATCATGGCAGCAATGGAATAGATGCAAATCCGATTGCGGCGAAAGCGCTGAACCAGCCATGAACAGAAGGGACCCAACAGATAAAGACCTACAGCAAAGGCGCCCATCGAGAAACCTACCTCTACCTGTGAAAACTTCTCGGTTTCCAACAACCAAATCGGCAAGGAAGGTATCAAGATATATACAGACATGGCCAACAGCATATTGGCAAACGACATCAGCCAGAAGTCACGATGCCAAAGACGCACATGGATGGGTGTATTTTGTGAATTCATCTTACTTTTCTTCGAAATCGGCTGCAAAGTTACACCAATTTCACCAATAATCAAAAGAAAACGCTGAAATTCTTATGCAATAAAGTGGAATTTCGTGCGTTATTATGAAGAAATGGAAAGATTATTCCGACATTACATACTTACATTCTGCCTGCTGTTGACAGCAAGCACCACCCTTTGTGCGGCTGATTTCACCCTCAAAGGGAAGGTGGTCGACGAGGAAGGCAACGCCATGGAACTGGTGTCAGTCACTTGTCCGCAACAAGGAAAGCTGACTATGACCAATCTAAAGGGAGAGTTTAATATCACGCTACAATCGGCTGATACAGTGAACGTTCGCTTCTCAATGATTGGTTATCAGCCACGTGTCCGAACCTTTATCAAGCCTCGCGGCAACCTGACGGTACAAATCGTCATGCACCCTCAGGAGTCCTTGCAGGAGGTCACCGTCACGGAACGGCGTCGACAGACTTCGGCAACAGAACAGTTGGACATCAAGGACATTAAGAACTCCCCTTCGGTAACAGGAAATGCCGTTGAGGAGATGATTCAGCAACAGGCTGGTGTGTCGACCCACAACGAATTGTCGAGCCAGTACAATGTACGTGGCGGTTCGTTCGACGAGAATGTCGTCTACATCAACAACGTTGAGGTTTACCGTCCCTTGCTCATCCGTAGCGGACAGCAGGAAGGACTGTCAATCATCAACTCCGACATGGTCGAGAAGGTGGGATTCAGCAGTGGCGGTTTCGAAGCCAAATATGGCGATAAGATGTCGTCGGTGCTCGACATCACCTACCGCAAGCCAGAGCGTACAGAGGGTTCGCTGACTGCTTCATTACTCGGAGGCAGTGCCTACTTGGGACTCAGCGGTAAGTACTTCACCATGAGCCATGGACTGCGCTACAAAACCAACCGCTACCTCTTAGGCTCTTTGGAGACCACCGGTGAATACAAACCTAACTTCCTGGACTACCAGACCTACATGAGCTGGACGCCCAGCAAACGGTGGACCGTCGACCTGATAGGCAACATTTCTGAGAACAAGTACGAATTCATACCCAAGGACCGCGAGACCAGCTTCGGCACGATGCAGGACGTGAAGTCCTTCAAGGTTTACTTCGACGGTCAGGAGAAAGACGTGTTCCGCACCTATTTCGGCACCCTCTCCATCGCCCGACACTTCAGCGACTCCACTACGGTGAAGCTCATCGCATCAGCTTTCCATACCAAGGAACAGGAGACTTACGACATACAGGGACAGTACTGGCTCGACGACTCACAGTCATCGGAAAACCTTGGCGTAGGTACCTATATGGAACACGCGCGCAACTATCTGACAGCCGACGTGCAGAGCCTGAAACTGATGGCCAACCGGCGGTTCCGTCGTCACGATCTGGAAGCCGGATTGACCATGAAGTGGGAGAAAATCAAGGAGCAAAGCCGTGAATACGAGATGCGCGACTCCAGTGGCTACTCCGTGCCACATACAGGCGACCGTCTGGACCTCATCTACACGCTCAGTTCAAAGAACGACATGACGTCGCGACGCATCGAGGGATATATCCTGGATACCTACCGTTGGCAGTCGGTCAACGAGTCATTCTTCACACTGAACTATGGTGTGCGCTTCAGCAACTGGTCGTGGAACCACGAGACAACCGTCTCTCCACGCGCCTCGCTGGCCGTTATCCCCGCCTTCAACAACGACATCACCTTCCGCTTTGCTACCGGTCTCTATTACCAGGCACCGTTTTTCAAGGAGATGCGCGACACCACGACTGTCGGAGGACGCACCGTCGTCACCCTCAACGACCACATCAAGAGCCAGCGTTCGCTGCAGTTCATTGCCGCCTTCGACTATCGTTTCCGCATGGCAGAACGTCCTTTCCGCTTCACTGCCGAAGCCTACTATAAGGCACTATCGAACCTCATTCCCTACAACGTGCAGAACGTAAAGGTGACCTACTACGGCGAAAACCTCTGCTCGGGCTACACCACAGGCCTCGACTTGAAGCTGTACGGCGAATTCGTTCCTGGCACCGACTCGTGGCTCACCTTCTCGGTCATGAAAACAGGCCAGAAGATGAGTGGTGGCGACTACTTCCCACTGCCTACCGACCAGCGCTATGCCATCAACTTACACTTCACCGACTATTTCCCCGGCACAGAGCGCTGGAAAATGACCCTACGACTGGCATACGCCGACGGACTGCCCTTCGGAGCACCACACCGTGGCATCGAGCAGCAGAACTTCCGGGCACCGGCCTACAAACGCGCCGATATCGGT
>Ga0265298_10009070_pt1 | contig 11891 bp, 9 predicted proteins | sample AusTroGonzalo_MG_3_FD_193486 | JGI IMG/M metagenome (GOLD analysis project Ga0265298, IMG submission 193486) | Bovine rumen microbial communities from tropical cattle in Woodstock, Queensland, Australia - Gonzalo_01 | ecosystem: Host-associated > Mammals > Digestive system > Stomach > Rumen ...
TACGACAGGTTGCGTCCGAGCCTCTGTCTCCACAATTTTCTTCAAGCTAAGAATGCTTTTTACGGAACCTACGGACGTTCCGCCGAATTTCATTACTTTCATATTTCTATGCAATTTATCTTACCGACGGTACCCCATAACAAGCGGGGACTACTCCAACGGCGCTGCAAAATTACAAAAATCAAAGAATATAACAAAATAATTCCGGAAAAAACTCACTTGTTCGTACTAATGGGCTTCGGTCAAGGGTATTCCCATTCGACAATAAAAACAAAAGAAATCTCGATTTTCTTTTGGTTTTCTCTACACTTATTTGTACCTTTGCAATTTGAAATATGATGAAAACGAAAGAGATACAGATTAGTGACTACAGCTATGAGTTGGCCGACGAGCGTATTGCGAAGTTTCCGATATCGCAGCGCGACCACTCAAAGCTACTTATATATAATAAAGGTGTAGTAGGGGAGGACATCTTCTACAACCTGCCGAAGCACCTGCCTGAAGGCGCCCTGATGGTGATGAATAACACGAAGGTCATCCAGGCGCGCCTGCATTTCCGAAAACAGACAGGGGCACTCATAGAGATATTCCTTCTGGAACCAGCCGAGCCTGCCGACTATGAACAAATGTTCCAGCAGACGGGCCGCTGTTCGTGGCTTTGTCTGGTAGGCAACCAGAAGAAGTGGAAGGAAGGTCCGCTTTTCAAGAGGGTGGAAGTGAGAGGTGAGAAGATAGAGATTAGTGCCGTCCGATTGGGAGAGCAGGGTACCAGCCAGCTTATTGAGTTCGAGTGGAGTGGGGAAGTGAGTTTTGCCGAGATATTGGACGTGTTGGGTGAACTGCCCATTCCGCCGTACCTGAACCGAGAGACACAGGAGAGTGACAAGACTACCTATCAGACGGTGTACTCAAAAATCAAGGGTAGCGTGGCAGCTCCCACCGCTGGGTTGCACTTTACGGAACGTGTACTTCAGGATGTTGATGCCCGTGGTATAGAGCGTGAAGAGGTGACTCTGCACGTCGGTGCAGGGACATTTAAACCCGTCAAGAGTGCGACTATCGGTGAACATGCCATGCATACAGAATATATTGCTGTGCGCCGACAGACCATCGAACGGCTTATTGCCCATCATGGTGAGGCCATAGCTATCGGTACAACCAGTGTCAGGACGTTGGAAAGTCTCTATTACATGGGTCTGAAGGTGATGGCGAATCCAGACATCGCTGAGGAAGAGCTGCATGTGGGGCAGTGGGAACCGTATCAAGAAGTGAGAGATGAGGGTTTGGAAGTCAGAGAAGTCTTACAGGTGCTTCTTGACTGGCTTGACCGACATGAGTTGACTGTGCTGCATTCATCGACACAGATTATGATTGCTCCTGGCTACGATTACAAGATAGTGAAGATGCTCGTCACCAATTTCCACCAGCCGCAGTCAACGCTGTTGCTACTGGTAAGCGCCTTCGTGCATGGTGACTGGCGCAAGATATACGACTATGCCTTGTCTCACGACTTCCGTTTCCTGAGCTATGGCGACTCGTCGTTGCTTATTCCCTGATGGAAAGCTGAAAAGAAAGAAGAAAAAAACGAAAGTATATGAAGTACGGATTCATTAAAGTGGCAGCTGCCGTTCCTGCTGTGAAGGTGGCAGACGTAGAGTATAACGTGCTCGAAATGGAGAAACTTATTGCCTTAGCTGATAGCGAGGACGTGGAGATTGTTTGTTTCCCGGAACTTGCTGTAACGGGCTATAGCTGTCAGGACCTGTTCAAGGAACACCTGTTACTGGTGAAGGCTGAGGAAGGCCTGATGCGCCTGATGGAGTTTACACGTAAACTCGATGTCATCTGTGTTGTGGGTATGCCCGTTCAGGCTGATGGACTGCTGCTCAATTGTGCAGTGGTTATCCAGAGTGGCAGTATTTTGGGAATTGTCCCCAAGACTTATTTGCCCAACTACAACGAGTTCTACGAGAAACGCTGGTTCGCTTCGGCTCAGGATTTGAACCCTACGCAGACATATCTTGCAGGTACGCCTGTCACATTGTCGGCAGAGCCGAAGATTTTCGTCACTGGCGATGGTGTGAAGTTTGGTGTGGAGATTTGCGAGGATGTGTGGGCACCCATTCCGCCCAGTAACCAGCTGACGATGGCGGGAGCCGACATTATTCTGAACTGTTCTGCAAGCAATGAACTCATTGGCAAGCATCGCTATCTCTGTTCACTGCTTGCTCAGCAGAGTGCTCGTACGCTAAGTGCCTATGTCTATGCGTCGTGTGGCTTCGGTGAGTCGACCCAAGATGTAGTTTACGGTGGTAATGCCATGATTTTCGAGAACGGACGGCTGATGGTCGAGGGTGACCGCTTCTCGTTCCAGCCGCAGCTGCAGATGGCTCAGGTGGACGTGGAGCGTCTGCGTACAGAGAGACAGACCAACACGACATTCATCAATGCCCAACGCAGAGCTCATGCCCTTCTCATCGATACGAAACCCATATCTGGAGATCATCCCTTCACGCTGAAGCGTTCGTTCGACCCGCATCCCTTTATTCCTAACGATAACGAGATGTCGCAGAAGTGTGAGGAAATTCTGAACATCCAGACGGCGGCACTGGCCAAGCGTCTGCTCCATACCCACTGTGAGCATGTGGTTTTGGGTATCAGTGGCGGACTGGATTCCACGTTGGCGCTGATGGTCTGCACCCGTACGTTTGACAAATTAGGCTATGACCGCCGAGGCATTGTGGGTGTCACCATGCCAGGCTTCGGAACTACCGACCGTACGCACGATAATGCCACGTCACTTATGCAGTCGTTAGGTATCTCACAGATGGAGATTCCTATTGCCAAGGCTGTCACACAGCATTTCCAGGATATTGGCCACGATGCGAAGAAGCACGATGTGACCTACGAGAACTCGCAGGCTCGTGAACGGACGCAGATCTTGATGGACTTGTCAAATAAACTTGATGCGTTGGTTGTGGGAACTGGCGACCTCTCGGAGCTGGCACTCGGATGGGCCACCTACAACGGTGACCACATGTCTATGTATGGTGTCAATGCTGGCATTCCCAAGACACTCATCCGTTACCTCATTCGCTATATGGCCTTACTGCCCGTATTCGGTGCACAACGAGATACACTTATCGATATCATTAACACACCTATCTCGCCGGAGCTGACACCAGCCGATGCCGATGGAAATATCCAGCAGAAGACCGAGGACCTCGTCGGCCCATACGAGCTGCACGACTTTTTCCTCTACTACTTCCTGCGCTTCGGTTTCCGTCCGGCAAAAATCTTTTTGCTGGCTCAGCAGGCTTTTGAGAAGACCTACGATGCCGAGACCATTAAGAAGTGGCTTCAGACATTCTGCCGTCGCTTCTTTTCACAGCAGTTCAAACGCTCATGCCTACCTGACGGTCCGAAGGTGGGTAGTGTGAGTCTCTCGCCACGTGGTGACTGGCGTATGCCAAGCGATGCTTGCAGCACCCTTTGGATAAAAGAATGTGAAGAGCTATGACATCAGTAATCATCAAAGACGAAGTGCTACGCCAGGCTGCGAGCGAGGGCATGGATGCCTTTGTGGGTTGTTTTGTTGCAGCCATACGTGATGCCGTGGGTGGTGAGCTGACGGCAGAGAACATGGCTGAACTGAATGCCGACCAGTTGACACTGTTGGCTTGGGATACGCTTCACGAAGAGGTGATGGACGGTGGTTTTGTGCAACTCATCCACAATGGCTACGGAACGTACATCTTCAAAAATCCCTTTGCCAAGGCCGTTAAGCAACTATGGGGCATGCGTGACTTGTCGAAACTAATCTACGAGGCACACACGCTCTATCAGATGCACCACGAGGCTATAGAACGTGACTGCACCGATGAGGAGTTCATGGCGCTGTTCGAGCAGTTCCCCGCTTTCGATGACCTGGACGATGAGTTCGTGGAGCATGAAGAGACGTGGATGGAGCATATCGCTCACTACATTGATGAGCACATAGAGCGCTTTGCACAGATTAAATAGTCATTTTGAGTTATAAAATAACGAATAATGAACAAGGAAGAGGAACTGATCAGGAAGAAGAGTCCTGTGAATATAAAGAATAAGAAGGCTGGGTTTGAGTACTTCTTTATCGAGACCTACACGGCAGGCATTGTGCTGACGGGTACGGAAATCAAGAGTATCCGTCTGGGCAAGGCTTCGCTGGTTGACACCTATTGCACCATGATCAATGGTGAACTGTGGGTAAAGGGTATGAACATCTCGCCCTACTTCTATGGTTCGTATAATAATCATGAGATGAAACGTGACCGCAAGCTGCTGCTGACACGCCGTGAGATACAGAAACTGGCATCGGCAACGAAGCAGACAGGCTATACTATCGTACCCCTGTTGGTATTTATCGACCCCAACGGCCGTGCCAAGATGGATATTGCCCTGTGTAAAGGTAAGAAGGCTTTCGACAAACGCCAGACGTTGAAGGAAAAGGAGGACCGGCGAGAGATGGACCGGGCTATGAAGGGAGCAAGATAATGACAAATAAAAAATAGAAAATAATAACTAAAAATTTAAGATTTAAGGTGAAGAGGGTATTATTGTTGATTTGCGCTGTGTTGTCTTTAACACAAATGAATGCGCAGCAGAAGAGAGAATTTCGTGGGGCTTGGATACAATGTGTTAACGGACAGTTCAAGGGAGTGGGAACAGATGCGATGAAGCGGACGCTTACCAATCAGCTCAACGAACTGCAAAAGGACGGTTGCAATGCCATCATTTTCCAGGTACGTCCTGAGTGTGACGCTCTATATGAGAGTCGTCTGGAACCGTGGAGCTACTATCTGACAGACCAGCAGGGACAGGCTCCGCAGCCCTATTGGGACCCGTTGGCATGGATGATTGAACAGTGTCACAAACGGGGTATGGAACTGCATGCATGGATTAATCCCTATCGTGCAAAGACGAAGGTGGCTCACCGCAATGCGTCGAACCATGTGGTCGTGCAACATCCTGAATGGACGTTTCAGTACGACGGGCTGACACTACTCAATCCAGCCTTGCAGGAATGCCGCGACTACATCTGTAATGTGGCACGTGACATTGTGGAGCGCTATGATGTCGACGGCTTCCATATTGACGACTATTTCTACCCCTATCCTGTGTCGGGTATTCAGATTCCTGACGATGCACAGTTCAGGGTTTATAATCAGGGCATCACCAACCGTGGTGACTGGCGTCGTTACAACGTAGACCTTTTTATCAAGCAGCTCTCGGAGACCATCCACAAGACCAAGCCGTGGGTGAAGTTCGGAGTATCGCCTTTCGGCATCTACCGTAACCAGAAGAACGACCCCAATGGTAGTCGTACCAACGGTCTGCAGAACTACGACGACCTCTATGCCGACGTCATGAAGTGGGTGGACAAGGAGTGGATAGACTACTGTGTGCCGCAGATTTATTGGGAGATAGGCAACAAGGCTGCCGACTACGATGAGCTGATACATTGGTGGAACAAGAACTGCGGAAAGGTTCATCTCTATATCGGTGAGGATGTGGAGCGTACAGCTAAATACAGTCAGCTGCCTCAGAAGATGTCGCTCCACAATCAGCTGCCCAATGTGAAAGGTACCGTGCTTTGGTATGCCAAGGCTGCCGTCGATAATGTTGGTAATTATGGCACTATGCTGCGTAATAACTACTGGCGCATTCCTGCCCTGCAGCCTCTTATGAAGAATATCGACAACAAGGCTCCGAAGAAGGTGCGCAAGTTGAAGACTTTCGAGGTTGACGGCCAGCGTGTGCTTTTCTGGCAGCAGCCCAAAGGAAAGGGCTGGAAGGACCAGGCTGTGAAATATGTAATCTACCGTTTCAACCTTGGCGAGAAGGTCAATCTGGACGACACGTCGAAGATTATTGCTATGACCACAGCCACCTATTGTGAACTACCCTTGACGGTGGCTGCAACCCCTGCGGTCTTTGTCGTTACTGCACTCGACCGCATGCAGAACGAGAGCAAGGGTAAGCAAGTGAAAGTAAAGAGATAATCAATAATTAAGACAAGACTATGAAAACAATTGGAATGTGTATTGTCGCGATGGCAGTGCTTTGCGGCTGTTGTGGAAACGCAGAGCTGAAACGAGTCGCAACCGGTGAGCCGATTATTCCCATTCGTGAGGCTGGTGACACCACAGTCGTGTATCTGACTGACTATCTGCCAACCGTGGACTTGCAGCAGTTAGGCGATGTGCGTGTGACGGATGGTTATGACAGCCAGACAGTCAGCGACGGTATATTGACGCTTTACGGAGCTGCTGGTAAAGTGGGTGTGGTAAGTGTAGGCGAGAGCGGATGCCAGGTGGATATCCCCATTCTGCCCAAGTTGCCGGTTGTGCAAGGGATTACAACAGCAGGAATAACGGACGGTTTGCTCTCCCTGAAAGCAGACGAAGCCCTTAAACCACTGCACTTCCGCTGCTTTGTACAAAATGTGTTGCTGTCCGATGAGACCGTGAAAGACAATAATGACGGGACCTATGGTATTGACCTGAAGAGTCTGCCGAAACTGAAAGGTCGTAGCTATCTGCGCGTCTTCGCCTGCAATGACACGGTATTGCTGAACGATCTGCTGATTCCGTTAGAGGACGGATCTCCCATACAGAAAGCCAGTGAGCTTACACGTCACGATGCCCATGCACAAGTGTTGTATAGTGTACTGGTAGACCGTTTCAACAATGGCAATACTGACAATGATGCTCCACTGAATAGTCCGGAAGTAGATCCCCGTGCTGATTACAAGGGCGGTGACTTGAAGGGTATTACACAAAAGATCCATGACGGTTTCTTCGACAGTCTGGGTGTCAACACGCTTTGGATTTCGCCCATTACGCAGAATCCGAAAGACGCTTGGGGTCAGTACCACAATCCTGATACAAAGTTCTCGGGTTACCACGGCTACTGGCCCATCTACAATACGAAAATTGACGACCGCATGGGTACCGATGCTGAGCTGAAGGAGTTGCTAGCAACGGCACACGAGCACAAGATGAATGTTATCCTCGACTACGTGGCCAACCACATGCACATCAACTCACCGACGTTGAAGGCCCATCCAGACTGGATTACCGACAGCATCCTGCCTGACGGACGCCGCAACTTCGAACTTTGGGACGAGGCTCGCCTGACAACCTGGTTCGACAAGCATATACCTACGTTGGACCTGGAACGCGAAGAGGTGTGCGAGGCTATGACAGATACTGCCCTCTACTGGATTGACAACTACGACTTCGACGGTTATCGTCACGATGCCTGTAAACATATTCCGCTGAACTATTGGCGTATGTTCACCCGCAAGATGAAGAGCCGCTATCCTGACCGTTCTCTTTGGATGATTGGTGAGACTTATGGCGACAACGAACTCATCGGTTCATACGTGAAGACCGGCATGCTGAATGCTCAGTTCGACTTCAACGTTTACCACACCGCCATCGAAGTGTTGGGCGACAGAGGTGAGTCGATGAAGCGTCTGGCAGAGACCATTGGCGAGTCGTTGGCTTCGTATGGTGCGCACCATACCATGGGCAACATCTCCGGCAACCATGACAAGATACGTTTCATCTCGTTAGCAGGAGGAGCCGTAAGCTGGGACGAGGATGGCAAGGCGGCTGGCTGGAACCGTAACATCGGCGTTACAGCTGATGGTAATCCGGAGCGCGAGACCATTGCCTTCAAGAAAGCACTGCTGTTGGAAGTGTTGAACCTCACAATCCCTGGTGTACCGTGCATCTATCAAGGTGACGAGTATGGCCAGTGTGGAGCTAATGACCCCGACAACCGTCGTATGATGCGCTTCAGTGGGCTCTCGGACAACGAGCAGTGGCTCCTCAAGCAGACAGAGTATCTTACCCACTTGCGGCGCAACAGCATGCCACTTCTCTACGGTGACTATAAACAGCTCTATGTGAATGACAACGTGCTTGTATTCTCACGTACCTACATGGGTGAAAAAGTGTTGGTGGCCCTCAACAACAGTGCGGAAACCGTCACAGTCGAAGTAGAAGGACGACAACTTGAAATCCAGCCGTACGGATGGCAAATCACCCAATAAATATATAGAGAAAAGGACACCTTGTACTGGGTGTCCTTTTTGTTATTCTTCGAGCCAAGCGTCAATGAGTTTCCTTGCTATGGAGAGCTTTTCGGGGATATGGGGCAGGTGTTCGCGGTTGAACCATGCCCCTTTGCTCAGTTCTGACCGTTGCAAGTGAATCCTGCCGGAGTCGTAGTCGGCAGTGAAGCCTACCATCAGGCCGCAGGGATATGGCCACGGCTGGCTACCGAAGTATCTGAGGTTGGTGATATGCAGCCCCGTTTCCTCCATGACTTCGCGGTAGACCGCCTCTTCCAGTGTCTCGCCTGTCTCCACAAAGCCCGCCACGAGACCGTAGTGGTCGTCACGGAAATTGTTGGCATGAACCAGCAGCACCTCGTCGGTCTTGACGGTGGAACCGTCAATGGCCGTTGTCTCGTTTCTGCGGCGCACAAGCACGATGACGGCAGTAGCAAGTTGTGGCCATATCTCCTTGCCGCAGTGTTCACATTTCTTTGAGATGTCCGTATCGAAGCGCATGGGACCTCCGCAGACGCCGCAGAACTTGGTGTTCTGGTCCCAGTAGAGCAGCTCGTGACATTTGCCGGCTTTCAGGTAGTCTGCCTCAGCCAGTTTGTAGTAGCTCTGGCGCAGTGGACACATCTCGTAATGTGAATCATCAACAATGGGATGATCTATGCGGTAGGCCTTCTCACCGTCTATATTCATCACCGTCGTCCATGGCTTTGTTTCAGTGGGAGCCTCGTTTGGAATGGCATAACCGTTGGAAGTTTTCTCCAGTACGAGGTCGGATTGGCAGAATACGAAATACATGATATGAATGTCGAATTATTCCTTGAATAGTAGTTTTCGGTCACGTTTGATGGCAGGCAGGGTCCATTCTTCGGGGACGAAGCGCCAGTTGTTTAAGGCATGGGGATACACCTCACGCTCGCGCTCTATCTTCTCTGTCAGATAGTGCCGCTGGTCGCGCTCACTCATATAGATGATGCGGCCTGGGATGGAGTCTAAGGGGATGCCTGCTCCACGGGACAGCAGCTCACCGCCGCCATTGCCACGATAGCTGTTCATCACCACACGATACCAGGCCTTCTCGTCGAAAGGACGTCCGTCGGAGAATTGCAGGATGTGAACCTTCTCGCCGTCAGGTTTGGTGACATCCACCTCATAGTCGATGCCTGCAGCTGAGTCGAAGTTGAACGTGAGGTTCTTGAATCCCATCCGCTGCTGGTCGTTCCAGCTGCGTTCTGTCAGAAGCATGATGTGGTCGTCGGGCGACTTCATGGTGTTCACCCACTGGTCGTAGCTCATTTCCAGATGGCGTCGGATTTCCTCGCCCGTCATACGCAGGACATAGATTAGGTTCTCATAGCGGTAGAGCTTGAACATGTCGCTCATATAGACCGGTCCCTCCTTGACTTCGGTATCGAACTGTAGCGGCGCATTGAACGACACGTCGGCATTGGTGTGCTCTAATTGCAGTTCGTGAATATAGTCGGTGAAGGTTGACGGACCGAAGAAGGCATCGCGTGAACGCATGGATGCACGGAACGTGCCTATCTGCCGTCCGGTAAAGGTGCGCACGCTGTCTATCTGTGCCTCGAAGTGTTGCATGTAGTCGTTGTCAATGTCCTCGTTAGCCATGCTGACAATCTCGCCCTCCTTCTTCAGAATCGTTACCTTGCCTTTCTTGATCTGTACGGTAACCGTTGCTTGAGCTACCATAGTGGCATTGCACGAAGGGTCAAGGCAAAGGACGCCGTTGGTCATCGACTGATGTTCCGTATGGTCGTGGCCGAAGAAGATGATGTCGAAGCCCTTCACCTCCTCGGCAATCTTTTTGGTGGCATCCTCGTCGTAGTGAGGTGTGGCTATCCCTCCGTCCCATCCACTGTGGAAGAGTCCGACCACGATGTCGGCTTTCTGCTCCTCACGCAGATAGTTCACCCACTTTCGGGCACTGCTGGTCATTTCCTCAAAGTACAGCCCAGACCACAGATTCTCGTGCAGCCAGTTAGGAATGGCAGGAGTCAGCAGGCCGAGGACGGCAATTCTGACACCCTCGCGTTCCAACAGCAGGTAAGGCTCCACATAAGGCTTCTTGGTCGTCCTGTCGATGATGTTGGCACCCAGCATCGGACAGTTGACCTCACGTATCCACTTGTCGTAGACGGCATGCCCCGTTTCTACGTCGTGGTTTCCGAAAGCCTCCGCGTCGTATTTCATATAGTTGATGACTTCGGCCGCCACATTGGGCTGGTCGGTTTTGACGAAATTAGTGTAGTAACAGGTAGGCTGTCCCTGCAGTATATCGCCGTTGTCCAGCAGGATGAGGTTCTGTCCGTAGACTTCACGCTGTCGTTTTACGTAGTTACTGACACGTGCCAACGTCCCCTTCATGGGCTTCCGTTCGATGAAGTTATAAGGGAAGAACGCCCCGTGAACGTCGCTGGTCTCGATCAAGCGCAGGGTTACAGTCTTTGACTTTGCCATGGCAGTGGTTGAAAGGCATATCAGTGCCGTCAGTGTGATAATAGTCTTTTTCATTTGTGCAAAGGTACGATATTTATTTGATTCTTGCAAATATTGGTACGATATTTGCAGTATTTTTATAAAAGATAATGTAAATAACAGGAGGATAAAGATATGGCATTTATTGATTATTACAAGATTTTAGGTGTCGACAGGACGATACCCCAGAAGGACGTGAAAAGGGCTTACCTGAAGCGAGCCAAACAGTTCCATCCCGACCTGCACCCTGACGACCCGAAGGCGAAGGCTAAGTTTCAGGCACTGACGGAAGCATACGACGTGATAGGCGACCCTGATAAGCGTGCCAAATACGATAAGTACGGTGAGCAGTGGAAGCAGGCAGAAGCTTTCGAGCAGGCAGGACATGGCTCTCATGGTGGCAGCTCGTGGGGTGGAGGAGGCGGCAATCCCTTCGAGGGCTTCGACTTCTCTCAGTTCACGGGTGGTGGCTCCTTCTCGTCGTTCTTCCAGGACCTGTTTGGTGGTGCCCAGAATGCCGGTGAGTGGCATTCAGCTACAGGCGGTTCACCTTTTGGCCGACCGCAGAATACAGAGGCCACAGTCACTATCGACCTCTATACGGCACTGCTGGGTGGTGACATCATGGTAACCACGGGCAAAGGCGAGCGGTTGCGCCTGACGGTGAAAGCTGGAACCCAGCCGGGAACAAAGGTACGCTTACGCGGAAAAGGCCATCAGGGTAGCGACCTTATACTGACTTATCAAGTGACGCTCCCTGCCAATCTGTCAGAGCGTCAGCGTCAGTTATTGCGTGAGATGCAGCACAGCGGTTAGAGTGTGGCCAGAAACTCTTCGGCACGTACCAAGTCTTCCGGTGTGTCTATACCGACGGTTTCTACGTCCGTCAGTCCTACGCGAATGCGGTATCCGTTTTCCAACCAGCGCAGTTGTTCCAGACTCTCGACAAGTTCTAATGGCGACTGTGGAAGGCGGGTGATTTCCTTCAATACATCGCGGCGATAGGCATAGATTCCCAGATGCTTCAGATAGGGGAATTTTGAGAACCACTCTCCGTTGTCAGCACCCCTGACAAAGGGAATGACAGAGCGGCTGAAGTAGAGGGCAAAGCCGCGACGGTCGGTAACAATCTTGGGTGAGTTCGGGTTCATGGCAGCCTCTATGCTTTCAAACCGCTTGCCAAGCGTACCTATCTGAGTCTCAGTGAAATCGAAGAGTCCTTTTAAGGTTTCAATCTGGCTGGGTTGAACGAAAGGTTCGTCACCTTGGATATTGA
>Ga0265298_10009073_pt1 | contig 11888 bp, 7 predicted proteins | sample AusTroGonzalo_MG_3_FD_193486 | JGI IMG/M metagenome (GOLD analysis project Ga0265298, IMG submission 193486) | Bovine rumen microbial communities from tropical cattle in Woodstock, Queensland, Australia - Gonzalo_01 | ecosystem: Host-associated > Mammals > Digestive system > Stomach > Rumen ...
CCTCGGGCCATCGGCAATTTGCTGGCCGATGACGGACTCATCTCCGCCATGAATAACTGGCTGGCCATGTCCTCCGACAATGCCCCCAAACGCCTGCGTCTCTTCGAGGTCGATTCCTTCTATGCCAACGAGCAACAGACTGTCAGGCTGTTCAACGGCCATCCCATCCAGAACCGTCAGGAACCGCCGCCGCCTCTGGCCCAGGCCAAACGCACTGCCGCCCGATTGCTTGAATGTCTCCAGCCTGATGGCCAAATGCAGTCTCCATTCACCGAATGGACACCTTCCGATGACAACGGCGGTGAATCACTGTTCGCCCGCTTGGAACTGGCCTTGGCCTTGGGCCGTCTGGCCGAGGAGTCGCCTGACCCCAAACTCGTGTCAGCCTTGGACAACTTGCTCGACAACCTGTTGGCAAGCCTGAAATACTACGGTCCTGGCAATCAATTCGCCTGTTTCGTCGAGGAAGAACCGCAATCTGGGCCTGTGCAAGTGGAGACTCCCCGCAAACTGGCCTACGTCCGCACCAATGCCCTGGCCCTGATGGTTCTGGAACAGGCGGAACTTGCCGGTGCCAAAGCGCGTCCCCAAGACGCCCTTGCCCTTCTGCGTCATGTTGGCCGCCAGCAGTTGGGGGAAGGGAATTTCCTGCCGGTAGTCATCCTGCCGAAAATGCAGATGCCATTGGAAAATGCAGTCACGCTGGAAGGTGAGATAGAATCGAACGCCCTGGCCGCCTTGGCTATGCTTAACTATCGTCATCAGGACGAACTGTTCCAGGCCAGGCTTGCGGAGCGTGCAGAAGTGACGGCCAAGTACCTGCTGGAAAAATCTTTGCCTGGTATTTCCTCAGGCACCATGCCCCCCTTGCCCTGGTTGCTGGAATTTTTGACGGCCAGAAAATCACCTACGCCAGCCGAAATCGCCCAGACTGCCAGCCTGGTCTTGCAATGGCAGTCGCTGGCCACCCGTCAGCCGCTTCTGCCGGATTTCTTTGGGGCACCACAACCCAGCGAATCGCCGTCCGTCGCCGCCGACATCACCCGCGCCACCGCCGACATGGCCGCCCTGCTCCGTCGCCTTGGCCAACCGCAGGAAGCCCGCGATTTTCTCGCGGATGCCTGGCCGTCCTGGAAATTCCAAAACCAGGCGTGGATTGACAAGCCCACAGCCAATGCCCTGCCCCGTCCGAACCATTTCCTGGATTTCGCCAGGGCAACCATGCGCGATTTCTCCTTCAACCTGAATATCCAGACCAGACAGATATTCAGCCTGCTGAACGTCCATCGGGAATTGAAGGCCATGTCACTGCTGGAATTTCCCTGCCGTCCCAGCGACAGGCAGAGCATGGACAATCTCTGGGACTGCCTGGACAGTCATCCCCTGGTACTCGACCCCCGCCTGGTCATCAACAATGCCGTAGAACCGCCACCTGACAGAAGGACAAGCGGCACCTTCGGCGAGGCGACTTCCACCAGCATGCAGTTGCAGAATGTCCGCTCGGCCATCGTGGATCATGAAATGTCCAGCCAGGTGCTGAAGAAGAAAAAATAAAATCTCAAGGTGCAAGAGTACTGGAAGCAACCAATCAAAAAAGTACAATCATGTTCCTTCGCCTGGACATAATCATCTCCCTTGCTCTGCTGTTGCTCTGCCCTGCTCTCCTGGCCAGCGGAGCCACCGTTCCGGTCGGCGAATACCTCTATGCCGACACGCAGAAACTGCCCGAGGAGGGCGCAACGCTGACAGTGACCTTCTCCGCGCCGGACACCAGTCGCCTGGTCATCGCCTTCGGACGGCAGAACCGCAAAGACCGCGCCAGCCGCGACGGTACCAGCGAGTCCGAACGGGAACTGCTCAAGCCCCGGCTCGCCCGCATGGAGAAAAACGGCACCGTGGCCATCTTCACCAAACTCCCTCCCGACTACTACGACTTGATAGTCGTCTCATCGTCCACCATGCGCATCCATGAAGGCATCGCCATGTTTCAGGAGACCGACGACACGGACACTGCAGGCCAAGAGAACTCTGAAAGCATACTCGCGGGACTGCACAAGACCCTAGCCCCACAGCCAGGCAAAATCGGCAGTGGCTGGGACGGCTTTTTCGACCACAAGCAGTTTGACCGCCTGGAAAGCCAAGATGACCAGGCAGGCCTTGTCCTGCAACAGTTGCGACGCGGAGAATCATACCAGGAGAGCGGAGACAAAGTCGCGGGTTGCATCCACAGCCTCGACGTGCTCTGGCTCGACCGCACGGCAGACGCGACGGCCTGGCGTCTCCTCCATCGCCAGCAACTTTATCGCGCGGAATTGTCCTCGACCGACTTTTTCCACCATCAATATTTGCCGTCCCTGCGCGGCCTCCGCTGCGGCAGCCGCAACCGCACTATCGGCCCGATTAACTTGCCGTAACGGATCAGCATGACATGGTTTGAACGTTCATGTTTTGTTGAATAGCCACTTGAACAGCAACGAAAAATGTCCAAATTCCTGTTAACCTCTTTGCTGACTGTTGTGCTGCTCGCGGGATACGCGCAAAACTCCTTGGAAACGCACTTTGTCGGCGAGCGCACCATTGTTGTGCGGGACGGCGTTGCCCTGGACTTCAAGACCTGCCTTGCGCAACAGTTCAAGACCCACCCTGGGATGCAGGCAGAGGATATTCACGAACTGTGCGTTCGTGCCGCCTACGGCCCCGAACTCATTTCCGAGAACGAGGCGAAACAGCAATTCCTGGAAGAGTACAACTCCTTGCCTGTTGCGAGCCTCAGTGCGGACCCCCTGTCTTTTGAAATCATCTCTCCTGATTTCATGCGCATTGACCTGCGCGCCTGGAAAGCCAGTCAGATGCCTGCCGAATGGCTGTTCAATATGTATCTGGCCTCCATCAAGCACTTTGAGGACAGTCAGGCCGTTTATCAGAAATACATCGCGGAAGCGCTGGAAGTGTTGGAAGGAGAACTGAAAGACAGTTTCGTCAAACTGCTGAAATCGAAGCGGCTACTTCCAGCCAAGTCTTTCCTGCCGCCATCCTATCGCCTAGTCGTCAGCACTCGCTTTATCCACGCCTTGCCAGTACTTGTCCGCTGCGCAGCCTTGGCCGACACCGAGACGGTTAAGGTCATTGCCATCGACGGACGCTCCGCTTCTGGCAAAACCACGCTCGCCAAGCAGCTGGCGCAGATTTTGAAGGCAGATGTGGTGCAGATGGATGATTTCTTCCTGCCTCTGGCGCTACGTACAGAGAAGCGTTATCAGGAGGCGGGCGGGAATGTTCATTACGAACGTTTTGCCGAGGAGGTTTTGCCGCATCTCAGACAAGCTGGCCCCTTCTCCTACCGCCGATTCGATTGCTCCACCATGGGGTATGGGGAGACCAAGCAGCTGCCAGGCTCGTCATGGCGAATTGTGGAAGGCGCCTACAGTCTCCATCCCCAATTTGGCGACTATGCCGATTTGAAGGTTTTCTATGACATTTCTCCTGAGGAGCAGATGCGCCGCATAACGCTCCGCAACGGCAAGGAAAAGGCAGAGGTGTTCCGAAATCGTTGGATTCCCCTGGAGGAAAAATATATCAAACAAACAGACGTCATCAGCCGCGCCGACCTGGTTCTCGGACAATGACAACCTATTGCTTTTAAGGGGGCCTTAATCGTTACTGTTCAGTGGGCGAGACGATAGATGTAGGACGCGCATCTTGCCAGTATAACTACCAACCACTTTTTCACCCCAAGCCATCACTATTTGTTTTGTGAACTTTCAGAATAGTTTTATTCGATGGTTACATTCTGGCAGAATTCATCGGTCACAAGTTCGTATTCGCCCGAATCACAGATTGCCCTGCCATTCCACTTGATGTTTTTCAGAATGACATCTCGTGTGGTATGTTTTCCATCATAGCCACGGAAAACAAATACAGGCTTTTTGTTGGAAAACAGCCGGATATTTTCGAAAACAAGATGGTCATTGACACCCCGTCGGTCACCGCCTGCTGAATATTCTGGATGGAACTCCACAACCGCCATACAAAGCGGTGGATTGTAATCCCTTGCACGGATGGTATATGTTTCATTGTCATTTGTCTGGATGAGCGGCGGAGGGATGATGTCGTCGTATTCGACGGAAATGTCCCGCCAGGTGACATGATGGACACGTGCATAATCGACATTGCAGCAGTCCAAAGCGGGTCCAGTCACATGGATGATGGCGCAGTTTTCGAAAAGGATGCCGCAAATCTCCTCCGCCCGTGTCTCGGCGCCGATTTCAAGGCATTTCCCCCAGTCATTCCAGATAACACAGTCTCGCACAATCACCTGCCTGAAATTTACATAACAGCCGCCATTATGGTGCATGGCCTCCTGAACGGCTTTTTCCACATCACCTGGGTAATAGCAATCGAAGCCTTTAATGCAGATGGAATCATCGTATGTTCGTAAGAAACAATGTTCGATGAGGACATTTTCGCAGTTATGCATGTCGATGCCGTCTGAATTGTAACGCCAGCAACCAATGATTTTCACATTGGAAATGGCGAGGTTCCGGCAACCGATGGGACGTATGTTATAGACCAGGCTGTCACGGATAGTGACTCCATCGATGACGACGTTTGTGCAATATTCAAGTTGGACGGTGTGGAGCCGCACAGCATTGTTGACAGCCACCTTATTGTCCTTTTCATTCGCTTCAAAGAGAATGTTTTCACGATTGTGGCTGTTGTCCAGAATGCCGTGCCCGATGATGCGGATATTATTGGCGTCCATAGCCCTGACGCAGGCGAAGACAACGGCTCCTTCGTCAAGGAAAAGCGTCTGACCGCCCTTCAGCTCAATCATTCCCGCTTCATGGACACCTTTCCCAAAATAAATGACCTTATCATCCGTGGGCTTGATGTCGTATTGCTTTGGCTTGTCGAGGAAGATGTGGAGCGCATGATGCCGTCTTGACGGCTCAAACGTGCAATAGGTCCCGCCATTCAAGGTGAATTTTGCTGTATTATCATTGATTATCGGAGTTACGCCATGCGTGCATGGGCGGATAACCGCTTGGCTAAGATCTTGCTCCGACGTCACCTCGAATGTCACTGGTTCGTCGGCTTCCAGCAAAACAAAGGGAACGATTTCCGATTGACTGAGCTGCCGTTGATGCCCAGGCCACCGTCTGTTGAACGGCTCCTTTGAAACGCGCGCAAACTGTAACGGCACCTCCACGCCGTTGGCTTTTACGGTGTAGCGTGTGTCATGCAAAGAGGTCTGGGTGACAGGATAAATGTGCATTGTGCGATTTGAGGGGGTTGAGAAGGCTAATTCCCCTACTATTTTCGTGTAAGGTTATTCTTCCAGACAGTTGTAAACGTCGAGCATATATCTGACGGTATCCAGCATCAGCGTTTCCGAACGCAGCTTGAACTCCAGAGGCAGCATCATCAGTCGCTCGAACTCTGGGCTCTTGTGCGTGAAGTGCTTGCGATGGCAATTGCAGAAGGTGAACGGAATAGGAATGCTAAACGCTTCCAAGGTAAAATACCCCTTAAATCCGACATCCAGTAGGCCGTTGATCACAGCATCGTAACTGGTCGTGCCTGTTAATGGGGCAAGATGCATATCGCAGCCGAAATTACTATCGTGGACATGGACTGCCATCAGACCTTCGCCCATTGTCATGATGGCTTCGTATTGGTCAACCGGATGGCAATTGGCGTGCCCCACGTCCCAACAGAAGCCGAACAGTGGATGATTATCGAGACGCTGGCGCAGTTCATTGAGATCAGTGCTGTCGAAGAGGAAATACGTCGGGCAGTTCTGGCGGCAAGTGTTTTCCGTGTATATGCGCACGCCAGTTTCCTCGGCTGTCGGTAGAAGTTCGCGGTAAAAGTTCACATTGGCCTCCATGAACTCCTCGCGAGAATTGTCCTGACTGTAGACCGCGTGCACCACCATTCCAGGAATCCCCAGAATACGGCATATCTCCATTTCGCGTTTCAGCATTCTGAGGCGGCGGTCCCTCTCCGGCCCCAGCACAAAGCAGCCATCGGAAGCGTGTGCCTGCACGAAGTCCACGCCGTAATCGACTCCTGCCCGACGGATTCCTTCCGCCCATTCCCGCCAGTTCTCGGAGCACATTGCCGAACCATCGAAAAAAGCTTGATCCAAGGATATGTCGAGATGTCGGAAGCCGCATTTAGCCAGAAGCTTAATCGCTCCAGCTACATCGTCTCGGGCAACATAATCCTTGAAGTCTGCAGTAGTTGTGGCGATTTTCATGATTAAATTCTCCGTATCAATTGTCGATTAGGACATCTGTCCTCTGCACTTGAGTATGTAGGGAAATGATGATTTCCGTACAATTTACTGTTTGGCAACAACAAAACAAGAAGACAACGTCATAAGAATTAATTTAGCACCTCAACTGCGTTGCGCAAGACGGACGCCTGGAAATCAAGAGCTCAAAATCGCGGCGGGACAAGGAAACGTGTTCCTCCCACTGCGTATGCACGGTTGCGGATGGGCATCACAATTGCCTCATGCCTTCAGAAGCCTACCACGAGGGTGAACACGGCTTATTTTTAGAACAAATTGACTAGAAAATTATGTATGAATGACTATATTTATAATTTAGTTCCAGTGGTAGAGTTTTACTCTACGATGGGAAAGCAAGGATACACGGTCTTCGTGCGACGGCGAAAACTTCGTTCCGATACCGTGCTAGACCTTTCAGATGAATTGAAGTTGGAAAGAACGCAACGGCAATGAACAACCTTTTTCTGTTTAGCCAAATGGTGCGACGGAATATCCAGTGCCGTTTCCGTGGCAATATTCTGGGATGGCTATGGAGTTTTCTACTGCCCCTGCTGATGCTGACGGTCTATACAGTGGTGTTTGGAGGTTTATTCAAATCCCGCTGGGGAGTCAATGAGAACGAGCCCAGAATGGTCTTCGCCACGGCGCTTTTTTCTGGCATAACCCTCTACAACATCTTCGGAGAAAGCGTCTCCCTGGCAACCACCATCATAATCAGCAACACGAATTTCGTCAAAAAGGTTAGGTTCAATCTGGAGATACTGCCCCTGGCCCAGACGTTGAGCACGTTCATCCTTTCGCTATTCTGGGTGCTGTTGCTCCTGATAAGCATCGGTCTGGTTTTCCAGAACGTGTGCTGGAGCTGGCTGCTACTGCCGCTCACCCTGGCGCCGCTCGTGCTGTTCTCCGCGGGGGTTGCGTTTTTCACATCCTCGCTAGGCGTGTACTTTCGGGACCTGCAGTATCTGATCGGCATCCTGCTGCAGATGCTGTTCTTTCTCTCACCTGTATTCTACAGACTCGGCAATTTGCCCCTGCATTACCAAAGACTGTTGCGCTTCAATCCACTGGTGTGGTTCATTGAAACCAACCGCAAGGTTCTATTCGTCATCTGGGGAATTGCGGCGAGAATCCGCAGCCGCCGCTGGCGCCGGTTCGACCTGCTATTGCTCGGCTCATTGCTGCTCTTTGACTTGTTCGCCGCCTTTCAAGTGTGGATGTTCTACGGAGTACTGGAGACTCAGGCCCGCTACCTGCGAATTGCCCTCCCCCTGTGTCTCCCCTTCGCGGCGGAAGGAGCGCTGGCAGCCTGGAACCTGCTGAAACGAGAAAGGCGTATGCGTCTGCTTACCCTGACCGCGCTAGCCGTGCTGTTAGCCTTCAATGTTTACAGCTCCTACTCGCCAGTCGTCCAGCAATACCGCCGTCCGATCAAGCGCATCAGACAGTTGCTCTCGCAACAGGCAGTGGCTATCATCAAAGAAGACTGGCGTCCGCAGCCCAAACCCGCAGGACTAGACCAGATGAAATGCGACCAATACCAATCCGGCAGACGTCCCCTGGTGCTGTCCTGCAAACTGACGAAGGCTGTCGGCTATCTGCGGCGGTCAGGAATACAAGGAACTCTTCAGACTCTGGGGATTTTCACCAGACTACATCATCACTCCGAACAGGCCAGAGACGCTTCCAGGCTATGAGCTGCTGAGTGAGATTAAGTCGGACGATAAAACGGCTTACATCTACAAGCTAAAGGCGGAGAAGCAATGAACTATACCCTGCAACGCATACTGGCGGCAATTCTGCTGGTGCTGCTCTCGCCATTGCTGCTCCTGATTGTCCTGCTGTACATCTTGTTCTATGGCGGCGGATGCCTTTACAAGGTGACGCGCCTCGGACTGGACGAAAAGCCTTTTGTCTTGTACAAGTTCCGCACCATGAACGAGGTCGCGACCGTGATGTCCGAAGCGGAGCAACAGGAATGGGCAATGTTCGGTAAACTGCGGCACGATACTCGTCTGCTCCCTGGCATCGGCCATTTCCTGCGCCGTTTCAGCCTGGACGAGTTGCCGCAGCTTTGGAATGTCATTCGCGGAGAGATGGCGCTCATTGGCCCACGGCCAATAATCGATGCCGAAAAGGTCATGTATGGCAACTACAGCAAGCTAATCCATTCTGTGAAGCCAGGGGTCACGGGACTGTGGCAGGTCTCTGGGCGCAATCTACTGACCTATCAACGCCGCGTCGCCATCAATGTCTATTACGTGCGCCACCGCTCGCTGCAGCTTGACCTGTGGATTCTCTACCGCACCATCTGGGCGGTCATCGGCGGACGCGGCGCATACTGATTATTGCCGTCCTTAGTTTTCCTGCGGCCTCTGCTCCTGCGGCAATTCCTTCTGTTTTATGTTGTTCTCCAGGAGATCGTCAAATCTGACGGGGGCATAGCCATTGATTTCAACTCCCGCATTGAGCACACGTTCGCGCACTTGCAGGAGAGGCCAGTAGTCCATGTGGCGGTTGTTGTGAATATGCCCGTGGATCATCCAGGACTTTCCCGTGCCACCCCAACACAGAAGCGGATAGTGGCACATCACCAGATGCCTTCCGCCGACTGAGACGTCAAGATAATTCGCCACTTCTACGAAATGGCTATCCAGCAGTTCCTTGGTCATCCAAGACGAGTCATGGTTGCCGATGACAAGATGCTTTTTTCCCTTGAGCCTGCCGAGAATTTCCCGCACCTTGTCAACCGAGGCACGAAAGAACAAATCGCCAAGGAAATAGACGTTATCATTGCCGCCTACCCTGCGGTTCCAATTGTCCACAAGCGCCTCGTCCATCTCGTCCACCGTTTCGAAGGGGCGGTTACAGAAGCGAATGATATTGGCGTGACCGAAATGTGTGTCTGCCGAGAAGAATATCATAGAAATGTATCTGCCTCGCCCAAGGAAAAATCTCCTGCTGCTTGTTAATTGGACTGCACAGAGCGGGAACTGCTTGACCTTTCCCGCAATTGTGAGATGAAAGTCTCAGCAAATCTGCGCGTCATGGCCATATTTCGATGAAGCGACGCTCTTTGGGGGCAGCGTCGGGCCCATTGCCGTCATTGCCGATGATGCCGTCAGCCGTCAGGTTGTCGGTCACGGTTCTGGCGGAGCCAGCACCAAGCGTCCGAAGAGAGGTTACGATGTTCTGCTTGATTACGCCAACCATGCACTGCATCATCGACAGTGGACGATGTACGTCGGCTTCCTCCAGTTTCGCCTTGAGATTCTCAAGCTTCTCGCGAACATCTTCCGTAAGGTCGCCTGCCAGTTTGGCGTTGAGATAGGCGATGGCCGCTTCCTTTTCCAGGGCAAATGCCTGTGCTGGCGGCACGTCGTTGCCAATTTCAGGAACCTCGGCGCCCTCTTCCTTGGCGGTGGCGAGAATCACGTCAAGGCGCGCAATTTCCGCATTCGTCATCATGCGCAGCATTGATTCCATGGCTATGGCCAGGCGCTCCTGACTGGACTGGAAACCGCTGATGGTTGGCGGCACATCGATGGAGTATTTCGTCTGAAGAAGTTTGAACACAGCGGTCATGCGCTTACCAGCGTCGTTGCCTGTGCCCTTGCCTAGTATGTCGCGGACAATCTGCTCGACTGCCTGGCGGTTTTGGGCGAGTTTGGCCTTTCCTGCATCGGAGAGAAGCGCTTCAAATCCCTTGAGGAACAGGTTGGGATCATTGCCAGCCGCACCAGCGATGACTCGAATGACGTTCTTCTGCTCGTCGGAATTAAGTTTGGTCGCGTTGCCGAAGTCAATCATGGTCACACCGTTGGGGACGCCGTTGGCGATATCTTTGGCGGTCGGAACCATAATGTTGCCCGCATGGAGGTCACCGTGGTAGAAACCAGTCTTGGTGAAAAGCCCCTCGCGAATCCAGATGGTCGTGAGGTTGGAAAGGGCATCGTGCTTGGCCAGGGTGTCCTCGTAGATATTAGTGAGTTTCTCCGCCCCGTTGAGCATGCTTATGATGACATCTTCCTTGCCGCGCTTGGCAATGTCATCGATTGTGTTTGCCTTGTTTGTAGCAATGTCTTCATTCGTGTCCTTGAGGAACTTGTCCATCGACACGCCAGCCACACGTTCAAGCACCATCAGCCCTTTGGTCGGCTCCGTGCCTGGAATCTCGCTAAGCCGCATGGAGAAGACATTGCTGAACGTCTTGTTCACTTTCTTTTTTCCCGCATCATAGACATCAAGGCCAGCCTGGACGTTATTCGCCTCCAGCGAGAGGTCTAGTTCTTTCATAATCCCCGCCAGTTTGCCTTCGAAGGTCTGGGACATCCCCTTGATTCCTTTGGCGACTTCGCGGAAAACCTCCGCCTCACGCAGTGTGCGCAGGTATGCATCTGGACGCAGCATTTTGATGACGCATTCGCGCGGTTCGGCCTCGCCCTGCAATTTAATGGAGCAGAGGAAGGTCTGTGCAACTGAGGCCGCGCCCAGCGAGTCTTTTATGTCAATGGATTCAATCGCGCCGTTGGAGCGCGCAATGATATCCGCCAACTGCGCCTTGACGGCCTTTTCTGGAATCGGCGCAAGTTTGGAGCGCATGTCTTCGATGGCCAGGCGGAAGTTCGGATCCGTGAATGCCTCGGGATCCAGTCCCTGCATCATTTTCTGGAGAAGAGGACCAGCGCCTTTGAGCAATTCTCCGAAGCGGATGCCGTCGGAAGCACCTGCAACGGTGTGGCGGACAAGACGCGCCATCATGTTGCGTTTGTCAAGACCGCTCATCTTTTCAAAATAGACATTGAGCGTTTCTTTGAGGAGTTTCATCTCTGGGTCGCTAGCACGGTCTTCGACAATCATGTCAAGAGATGAGGCTGAATTCAAAGCAGCGGGATTTTCCTTCGGGAAAACGTTGGCAAGCATCGTCTTCGTCTGTGCCTGCACAGTCTCCTTCATCGCTTCCTCGATGCTTTTGTTCAGTTCGAGTTCGACTTGCGCGAAGAAATTTGCCTTGCCATGACGGCGGTAGTCGTAAACCTTGTCCTTTTCCTCATGCTCTTCCACTGACACGAAAATCTCGAACTCAGAGGCGTTATTGCCGGACATTTCCTTCTTCAAGGAGAACGCGTCGTGTGCGTTGGCGCCGATGCCCGCATCGTTGAACTGCCTCTTCTGTGAATAGTCGTCGATTTCGTTCAGCCTGTTTTTGTCGTTGTTTTGCCGTTCTTTGGCAACCTCGGCATCAAAGTCCCCGACCAGCCTGGTCAGATACTGATCAGGATTCAAATCGCGACCGACACTCTTGCTCATTTTCGCCTGGTTGTCAAGAAGCGTGTCCAGGAGTTTGACGACTGCCCTTTGCATTGACGGGTCAAGGCTCGCCAGCGCGGCTGGAACGGCGTTCTTGTTCGCCGCGCGCTCCGTCATCAGGGCGGCTATCGTGTCGTGATGCTTGGCGAATACATTACGCAGGCGCTGACCATCGAGATAGCCAGACTTGCCGATGTCCTTGTCGTAGTCGGAGATGTCCTCTGCGAGAATCAAGTCCGCCGCGAAATTGTGAATCTCCTGCTGCATCGCGGTGGGACGA